>Ga0182027_10001057_pt1 | contig 46400 bp, 34 predicted proteins | sample 712E1DmetaG_FD_121300 | JGI IMG/M metagenome (GOLD analysis project Ga0182027, IMG submission 121300) | Permafrost microbial communities from Stordalen Mire, Sweden - 712E1D metaG (Illumina Assembly) | ecosystem: Environmental > Terrestrial > Soil > Wetlands > Permafrost | place: Sweden...
AGGCTCACGCCCAATCAGGTATACTTCCATCGCCTGCCAGAGTCCATGGCAGCCTAAACCGAAAAACAGAACTTCCACTTAAGAAACAACAAAAACTGTCCAAACAAACGGAGCCACCTCAGTTAAACGGGGCGAGCATTGCACATCAGGATCTAAAGCCTTCAAATGTACTGCACTTCCCTGACGAAGGGGAAAAGTTGGCAGACCTAGGCAGAGCTTGGCATAAATCTCTCTTCTCGCCGCACGATGGTCTTGCTTGCGCAGGCGATCGTGGCTATGCTCCGCCGGAGCTTCTCTACCGATATTTGGACCCAGACGAGTCGGATCGTAGGTTCGGGGCCGACTTTTACCTTGTGGGAAGCATGGTGCTTTTTCTCTTCACTGGAATGAGAGCCTCTCAAATTTTGGTTTCCGAGCTAGACCCACATCACCGCCCGAAGGCTTGGATGGGGACCTACGAGGACCTGCTCCCATATCTCAACCACGCCTTTTCCCTTAACGTGGCTACTGTCAGGAGTTCATTTCCGGATGCTACTCTAGGCGAGGAGATTGTGGATGTTTTCCAGCAGATGTGCGATCCAAACATCGCTACTCGGGGCGATAGACTTCATAAGGCGAAATACGGCTCCCGATTTAGCTTAGAGCGAATTGTTCAACGATTTGATCGGCTCAGGCGGGCTGCTATCTTGGGGAGGTTTCGACACCCATGAGCGCCAGCTATCACGAAATCGATCGCCACATCTTTCCGAGATGGCGTTCGTTCGAAGCCACCTCCGAGTTAGGGGAACTCGCTCGTCCGGTCATAGAACTCGAAAACGAAACTGCTGAGTTGGATCTTTCTCTGGCAAGGGGCATCGCTGAGTGGGAGGGGAGTTCTTCGCTTTGGCAAGGGCTCGATCTTCTTGGAACAGCGGTTATTGCTGGCAGGTTGGAAGAGTTCTCTGCGTTGGTTGCTGAGATAAAGAGCAACCCGCTTACACCAAGAGCTGCACGGGAATTTCTCGCAAAGACTCAAGCAGCCAAGGCGATTCAATTGGATCTCCCGGGCTGTGACTCGATTCCAGGCCGGACATCACAGAGCGAAATTCGTACTCACCGCCTCAATCTCGCATTTGCGCCAAGGGATCCGATTGAATGGATGGAACTGGCTAGGTCCTACACGATAGCCGGACTGAATGACAAGGCGGGTAAGGCAGTTCTAGCCGCGCTACAGTTGGCACCTGATAACAGGTTTGTGCTACGCAGCGCTGCGAGATTCTTTATTCACATCGGAGAGAAGGATATAGCCCACGGCCTGTTAAGCAGATCGCGCCTTATTAAGCAGGACCCCTGGGTAATGGCGTCGGAGATTGCGATTGCTGATTCCATGGGCAAGACTTCCAGGATTTCCCGGATCGCTCGGGAGAAGATGGAGGCAGACGTTCCGCCTTCTGAGTTGACCGAACTCGCCTCCGCGTTGGGATCGTTGGAAGCGGAGAGTGGAAACCACAGAGTAGCAAGGCGATACCTCAGGCGGGCGCTTAATGGAGCAAATGAGAATTCCATTGCTCAGATCAGGTGGTTGAACAGGTCGCGCCTAAACAGGTCGGACTTAGAGGATGCGATTGATGTATCGGGGGCAAACCCTCCGCGGCTTCACGAGGCAAACGCTTGGGAAGCTTTCCATAAGGGAGAATTTGAAGTGGCGCGGAACGAATCGCTTTGCTGGCTCAGAGATCAGCCATTCGCGAGCGCCCCGGCAATCCTGAATTCATATATTGTCTCCTCCATCTTTCTGGATTTTGAAGCTGGCAAGGAGATAGCACTCGACGCTTTAAGATCTAACCCGGACGATCCATTTTTGCTCAATAATCTAGCCGTTTGTCTTACAGAGATTGGCGATTTGGCCGCTGCGGAGACCTACCTTTCTCGGTTACCGACTGAGGGACTCGGCGGAAGGGTGAACGCTACGTACAAAGCCACTTTTGGCATGCTGGAGTTTAGAAGAGGGAATATCGAAGAAGGGCGTAGACTTTACCGAGAGTCAATTGAGAAGTCAAAGGACTCCGGTGACAAGGAGACGGCGGCGCGTGCAGCTTTCCATCTCGCATTTGAGGAGCTAATTGCACACACCTCTCACGTTGATGAAGCTATACAGCGGTTGAAGGATTATGAAGGGCAGGAGAATTTTATTGAGAAAGCTCGGTTCTTCGAAAGGGTTAACGCACTATTGCTATGCAATACGGCGCGATAAGGGCTGGCGACATGAGCGATTCGGTGAAAGCTGTGGCGCGGGCGTTTGTACGGGCGATTAACCGGCAGGATGTGGAGGCGCTCGCCGGGTTGATGACCGAGGGGCACCGGTTTGTCGATTCGCTGGGGGGTGTAACCGAGGGCCGGGAGAAGATGCGGGCCGCATGGGCCGGGTACTTCCGCATGGTTCCCGACTACACGATTGCCGTGGAGGAAACAATCTCCGACGGGCCTCTCGTGGTGATGCTGGGCGTGGTGCAGGGAACCTATACGTCCGATGGGCAGCTACACCCGGAGAACCACTGGCAGACGCCAGCGGCCCTCCGGGCCTTTATCGAGGACGGCAAGGTGGCGGAGTGGCGCGTCTATGCCGATAACGAGCCGATCCGCCAGCGGATGCGCGAGAGCCTGTAAAAACGCCGCCCTTACCGCAGCAGCGCGGAAGCCGACCATAGAATCGGAGCCTGGCCGTGGAAGTCGCCGGTCCGGCGGGGCCGGGCCAGATAGTAGTCCAGATCGTTCAACTTGCCTGTGCCTTCGCAAACCTGGGTCACGTCGCTATTCTGATCGATGTAACCCACCACGGCGAGCCATGCCTTGCGGGCGGCCGGTCCGTAGGTTGCGGCATCGAGCAAACCCGTTTTGACGCCGGTAATTAGGGCGAAGGTAAACATGGCGGAGCTGGAACTCTCCGGCCAGGCCTCGTCGTGATCGATGAGCTGCCGCCACATGCCGTCCTTGCCCTGATATTTGAGGAGAGCGGCCATCATGCTGCGGTAGCTGGCCAGAATGCGCGCGCGCTGCGGATGGTCCTGCGGTAGATCGCGCAGAATCTCCGCCATGCCGGCGGCGAACCAGCCGTCTCCACGGCCCCAGAAGAAGGGCACGTCCGGGGCATGGAAGAAGAGGCCGTTGGGCTGTTGCAGCTTGTCCAGATAGGCAACCATCTCTTTGGCGTCGCGGTCGAGATACGTGCGATCTCCGGTGGCGCGATAAGCCTGGAGTTGCAGCATGGTGAGCATGTACATGTCGTCGACCCAGAAGCGCGTTTCAGCGGAGAGCCCGTCGGGTTGCGGATTCTCCCACTGGCGGTCCGCCCACCATTTGCCCTCGGCCAGATACTTTGGATCCTTGGTCTCGATGGCGATCTCCAGGGGAACGATGCCGAAGATGGAGTCGTCTACATGGCGCCGCTGCGGCCTCTGCTTGGCATCGGCGCCGTCCGGGAATAATGGATCGAAGCGGGTAATCAGCTCCTTCTGCAGGGCATTGTCTTTCGTCAGTTGCGCAAAGGTTAGCGCGCCGTACCAGGTGGCGACCTCGGAGTAGTGGATGGTCGCCGTATATTGGTGCGGACTGGCGACAAAGTGTTCGGCTACCCTCTTGCCCACTTCCTGAGGCGATGAGCCTTTTGGCCAGTTGCTGAAATAATCCCCGCTTTGCGCGAGCACCGGCATGGTCGAGCCAAGAACGAGCGCTCCGGAAAGCAATGCAAGGCTGAATACTGTCCTGCGGTTCATTTCAAAGTCTCCAATCCGGTTGGGTGTTTGCGTATTGGTAATGTTTTCCTCTCGGAACAGCGAGCAGTATATGTGCCGAAGACAGAGAGAGTCAACCAAGTCTGTCGCGGTCAGGATCGGAACCAGCGGCAGTCGCTGCGGAAATCCGCCCCAGCCTCCGTGCCAAGAACCCAGGAAGGATTCTCCGGCCGCTAGCCTTAGCATATTCCCGTTCAGGGTTGTTCCGGCTACCCCTGCTCCGCGGCATCCCAGCCTTGCGGATGATGGCCTGCCCCTAGCTCCATCCTCAGTTTTTTGGGGAGAGAGAGATGGGGTATTTCGCCCCATTACGCCCCGCCAAGGGGCCAAATTCACTGCTGAATGGCCCCTACCCAAACCCTGCCGCTGCACTGGCTTTTATACGGGTTTGCCTGTTTCCGCTTCTAAGGTCCAAATTGGGACCAGAAACAGGCTTATCTGTGAGGCCTATGACGACGATAGAGAACGATGCTAAGATAATGATAATAATGTAGATAGACGCATATAATTGAAAAGGTGTTGCAAGCAGAATGTCAATGGGGGAAAAAAATCAAAAATGGTCTTGACATCTGACCGCGCGGGCAATTAACGTTCTCGCCATTATGAGGCCAATAGAAACATCACTTCGCATTTGGAATCGCCCTGCCAGGGTATTTGCAGTAATCGTTTTCATGGTTGCTGCCTTTGCCACGGCGCGCCTTCACGCTCAAGGATACGCAAAAATCGTCGGAACCGTGACGGATCCAAGCGGAGCGGTCGTCCCGTCCGCAACGGTCACGGCGACACAAACCTCGAATGGCAATGTAACTACCGTGAACACTGCAGGGGACGGTGTCTATGTCTTTCCCTCGTTGCTTCCTTCCAACTATGCGATATCGGTTTCCGCAAGAGGCTTTCGGAACTACACGCAGACGGGCATTGTGCTGCAAGCCGACCAATCTCTAACGGTCAATTTCAAGCTGGTGATTGGATCGTCCGCTGAGACCGTCAGCGTAATCGGCGATGCTCCGCAGGTCGATACGACGACAGGCACTCTGTCCCAGGTCATCGACCAGGATCGCGTGGTGGATCTGCCGCTGAACGGCAGAAATGCGGCCTCGCTGATCACCCTGGTTGCCGGCGTAGTCGATGCAACCAACGAAGGCAACGGAACCAACCAAGGCAATGGAAAGACATTTCCCGCTGCCGTAATCACCAGCTCTAACGGAACACTGCCCGCCCAGTCGAATTATCTACTCGACGGCGGCAACAACGTGGATGAAATGACCAACGTCAATGGGCCGTTTCCATTCCCCGACGCGTTGCAGGAGTTCAGCGTTCAAACCAGCAACTACAACTCGGAATTCGGCCAGAGCGCCGGCGCGGTGGTCAACATCGTCATAAAATCCGGCGGCTCCAAGTTTCATGGCGACGCATTTGAGTTCCTGCGCAACGGCTACTTCAATGCACAGCCGCACTTCGCCACAACGCCCGACATTTTGCACAGGCACCAGTTCGGCGGAACGATCGGCGGGCCGGTCATCATCCCGTTCCTTTCCAAAGGACAGAGCACCCAGTTCTTCTTCGGCTATCAGCACACGATCTATCACCAGGGTTCAACTGCATCTACGACGACAGCTCCCACCCTGGCGGAAGAGGGACGCGGCACCAACACCTATGCCGATTACGGCAATTACTGCACCGGCGGCTGGAACTCATCCAACCTCTGCAACACTGCCAGCCAGCGGATTGTCAATCCATTCACCAACGTTGCATATCCGCTGAACCAGGTTCCAGCCAGCGCCTTCGATCCGGCTTCTGTCAATCTCGCGAAGTCATTTCCCAATTACACCGGATCGGAAGCCGCCGGGAAGATCGGCGGCACAGTCAATTACTACAAGCCCACGGTTCAGTTCTATGACGAATATGTTGCCCGAGTAGACCACGCCTTCGGAGAGAGGGACCACCTCTTCGGCCACTACTATTCGAACTACTTTGCGCAGGCGCCCATATACGACCCCGCCATGCTGTCCAGCTACACGTCGTACTTCAATACCCGTTACCAGAACGCGCTGCTTGCCGAGACGCACACCTTCAGCAACAATCTGCTGAATAACCTGATCCTCAACTATCAGCGTGAAGTCGCCCTGCGCGGCGGACCTCCGGGAAGTTCGGACATCACCGCCTATGGAGTGAACGGTCTATGGCAGCCTACGGTAGGCCCCTATATGGCCGCGAGCGTCAGCGGTTATTTCAGTGTAGGGTCATCGGCATTTGCGGGCTGGGAGCGCAACAACTACACCTTCAACGACGACCTGCATTGGGTAAAAGGCAACCATAACATGGCCTTTGGAGGTCACTACGAGTTGAGCAAATACGACGTGACCAACGTATACCAGTCGTACGGCGGCTTCACTTTCGGCACAACCACCGCCTATCCCCTTGGAATAGCGAATTTCATGATCGGCTTCATGGGCGGAACCAACGGATTCCAGCAAGGGAACTACGAGCAGGTGAACGATCGCAACCACTTCCCCGGCATCTATGCCCAGGATAGCTGGAAGATCAATCACCGGCTGACTGTGAACTACGGCGTGCGCTGGGAAGACTTTGCCCCTTGGGCGGAGAAGAACTCAGCTGAGCAGGAGTTCATTCCCGCCAACTATGTGGCTCTCAAGAGCACACCCCAGTTCAGCACCCTGCCGGCCGGCATGATGCTCGACGGCGACCCGGGCATTCCCAAATACGGCCTGAACAACAACTATAAGCAGTTCATGCCGCGCGTCGGCTTTGCCTACGACGTGTGGGGCACGGGCAAGCTGGTGGTGCGCGGCGGCGGCGGCATCTTCTACCAGGATCGCATGCCGGGCTTCTTCAACCTCAGCCAGGCCAGCTTTGTACCCAATACTGTTTTTGTCGGATTGACCAACCCGGCGATGTATGCTGCTACCCCCGGTACAAACACGGGAGGGCCATTCAGCGATCCATATTGCGCGACAACGGCCTTTTGCTCGGCCGGGAAGGTCACCAATCCATTCCCATTCACTCTGCCGTTCGCATCCAACCACGTATTCCCGAACGGAGTTACCCTCGTGGAGTACGATCCTTCAGGCAACTTCAAGGTGCCGGTCACATACGACTACAACTTGACCATCGAACATCAGCTTGCTTCCAGTTTAGCGATGCGGCTTGCTTATGTCGGTTCGGGCTCGCGCCATCAGTTTGTCAACCTGGAAATCAACCCAACGGTCAATACCGGCTCGTTTACCGGTACAAACGGAGCCTGGGTGGCCTCTTCGGTACCTGCCAATGGGCGGCGTCCTTATAACACGGCTCCCACCGTCGGACCGTGCACGACTACTACAGGCTGCGCTCAAAACTATGCCCAAATGGTCGAAGCGGCCATGATCGGCTCGGCGCGCTTTAACTCGTTGCAGGTCTCGCTGGAAAAGAAGATGTCGCATGGCGTATCGATGCTGGCCAACTACACCTGGTCGAAAACGTATGACGACATGCCGCAGGCAACCAGAGTCGGAAACACCCAGGATCTGAATGCGGGCGAATCGTATGTCTATCCGCTCTATCCGGCGGGTGCGGTAAATATGCCGGCCGGATCGTCTGTCACAGACATCAAGGCGCTCGACCGCGGACTTTCAGACATCGATAAGCCCCATGCCATCTCGGTTTCCTACGTGTATCAACTGCCCAGGCTGCGCAATGGAAATAGCATACTCAAATACGCAGCCAACGGCTGGCGCACCAGCGGACTGATCCAGCACCACTCTGGAGATGCCCTGACCACATATGTAGGAGGAACGGATACCTCTCTGACGGGCCTGGGCCAGGAACGCGCGGTGAGGGACTTTACCAAACCGGCTTACTATAGTCAGGGCGGTACGGGCGATTGCGCGGCAGGTAAGAAATGCGTCAACTGGTTGAATGCCGCCGCGTTCACGCTCCCCGTCAATACCGGCCCCGGCACCGGCTTTGGCAATGTGGTCAAGGGTTCGCTCCGCGGCCCTGGCTACACGAACTGGGATACAGCCGTCATTCGCTCATTCCCGGTATACCGCGAGATGAATCTCGATTTCAGAGCCGAGTTTTTCGACGTGCTCAACCACACCGAACTCAGCAACCCGGGCGTCTCTAACCCCATCAGCAGCAGCACTTCCTATGGAACTATCACAGGAACGCAAGGTGGGCCGCGCATCATGCAATTCTCGATGAAGTTCACCTTCTAAGCTGACGCATCACTAACCGCTGACGGCGGGAGACCCAGAAACACGGATCTCCCGCCGTTTTGCTTTTACAGGAGGTTGCCTCTCCTGCGCAGGGTAGCCGCGCCGATGTGAATTTACGCTGATCGCGGTTTCGTGTCGAATGTAGACTCATGGCTCGCGCCAGAGCGCCCAATCGGGGCCAGGTTTCGAGACGAAAACTTGTTGTCAATTGCAACAGTGCGGGTGTATAAATCAATCGCCGGCGCAGGCGGACCGCCAACTTCATGGGTTGACCAGGATACCGGCCATCGCGCCATGCGGCTGTCCGATGAGCTCGGCGGCCAGGGCTGTTTGCGACAGGCCGCCGGAGCCTTGAATTCGATTTAAGATGAGCCTTTCCTTGGAGCCGTAATGAAGCGCATTCTTCTTCTTGTTCTGGTTGCCAGTGCACTTGCCGCTCACGCTCAGAAATTTGTCTGTGGCCACGCAAAAGCGGGGTCGGTGCAGCTTGCCGCGACCTCTCTTTACACCGCAACCACGCCGGGTTTCGATCTGAATACGGTTCCGGAAATTGCCGCAAAATCCTGCTACAGCGACAAACCATTTTTCTTTTCCATGGCGCTTCCAGAAGGAAGCTATCGCGTGACGTTGGTTCTGGGCGCGGACCAAGCCTCCACGACCACGGTTTGGGCGGAGGCGCGCAGGCTAATGTTAGAGAAGGTTTTCACCAAACCCAAAGGCTCCATCACCCGCAGCTTTGACACCAACGTTCGCGTGCCGGAGATCGCCGGCGATGCGACGCACCGGGTCAAGCTCAAACCCCGCGAAGTAGGCAACCTGGATTGGGACACGAAGCTGACTCTGGAGTTCAACGGGGAGCACCCCAGCTTCCGGTCTCTCCTCATCGAACCCATCAAGGAGCCGACCATCTATCTGGCGGGCGACTCCACCGTTGTGGATCAGGACGTGGAGCCGTGGGCCGCGTGGGGCCAGATTCTTCCGCGCTTCTTTCGTCCCGGCGTCGTAGTAGCCAACCACGCCGAATCGGGCGAGACGATCCGTAGTTTTGTCGTGGAGCAGCGATTCGCCAAAGTCATGTCCTTGATGCAGCCGGGAGATTATCTGTTCATGCAGTTCGGCCACAATGACCAGAAGCACAATGCTGTCTCGCTCGACGACTACAAGAAGCTGCTCGCCGACTCGATCGAAAAGACGCGGGCCAAAGGCGCAACGCCCGTGCTGGTCACCAGCATGAACCGGCGGACCTTCGATGCTGACGGCAAAATCACGAACTCTCTGGCCGGGTATCCCGATGCGGTCCGGGAGGTGGCCGCGGCCCAGCACGTTGCGCTGATCGACCTGAATGCGATGAGCAAGACTCTGTTTGAAGCGATGGGGCCCGAAGATTCCTTGAAGGCCTTCATGCACTATCCCGCCAACGCCTTTCCAAACCAGACCGAAGCCATCAATGACAACACCCACTTCAACGGATACGGAGCTTTCGAGCTGGCGCGGTGCGTGGTGCATGGCATTCGCCAAGCCAAACTCCCTCTGCGCAAGTGGCTGACCAAAGACGTTCCCGACTTCGATCCGTCCAAGCCGGACCCACAGGTAAACTTCAGTCTGCCCGCGACGCCCATTCCACCCAGGACAGCAAACGTTATGAAGGTTCCCCAGGTTTAAAGCGGGTGATCGCCAGGGCTCAATCGGACTCAGTTACTTACGCCGGAGTGGCTGGATTCACACTTCATACCGGCCGACAGGAAGAACACCATGATCGATCGGCTGAGCAGATTCGTACAAGGCAGCCACTCTTCCACACCGCGTTTGGCAAGAGGTTTGGCGCTGCTGTTTTGTATTTCAACAGCGCTCTTTGCCCAGGATGCCGGCAAAGACTTGCGCCAGGGCTTCTTGAATCCGCCGGCCAATGCCAGGCCGATCATGCGCTGGTGGTGGTTCGGCCCGGCCGTGACCAAGCCGGAGTTGCAGAAAGAGCTTGAAACCATGCGCGGCGCGGGCATCGGCGGCGTAGAGATTCAGCCCGTTTATCCTCTGATGCTCGACGACGAAGCCAAAGGCATCAAGAACTTGCAGTACTTGTCTCCAGAGTTTCTCGACGATGTGAGCTTTGCCAACAAGACCGCGCGATCGCTCGGCCTGCGCGTGGACATTACACTCGGAAGCGGTTGGCCATACGGCGGCCCCAAGACCACCCTCGCTCTGGCGGCCGGATGCCTCAAAGTCGTCTCCGTCCCCATTATTGCGGCGACAGTAACTCCACCTAAGCTCGATGACGGAGACAGCTTGATTGCCGCATTTGCGGTCACCGGCACGGCAAAATCCTTCGACCCGGCCACTGCCAAACGGATCGATTTGACTACAGGCTCAGTTTCCCCGGCCACAGGGACGCAGACTGCGCTTTTCTTCCTCGCCAGCCATACGCGGCAAATGGTGAAGCGCCCGGCCGCGGGGGCTGAGGGATATGTGCTCGATCACTTCTCCCGCGCCGCCATCGACGAGCATATTGCCGGCGTGGCCACTCCGCTGCTGAACGCATTCGGCAGCCAGCCGCCCTACTCCGTCTTTTCCGATTCGCTGGAGGTGTACGAATCCGACTGGACAACCAATTTGCCCGCAGAGTTCGAGAAGCGCCGCGGCTACGACCTGATTCCTCACCTTCCGGAGTTGCTGGCCGGAGGCACGCCGGAAGCGGAATCCTTGAGGCACGACTGGGGCCTGACCCTCTCCGATCTCATTCGCGAAAACTATCTCGCGCCCCTTACCCGATTTGCCGAGGACCGTCACACCCGGTTTCGGTCGCAGACCTACGGCGAGCCGGCGGTAACTCTAGCCGACGAAGCCGTTCCCAATCTGCCGGAAGGCGAAGGCCCGCAGTGGCGCGCATTTTCTTTTACGCGCTGGGCAAGCTCCGCAAGTCATCTGTATGGGCGCAACATCACTTCAGCCGAAACCTGGACCTGGCTTCACTCGCCCGCGTTTCGCGCTACGCCTCTGGACATGAAGGCTGAAGCGGACCGCATGTTTCTTCTCGGCGTGAACCAGTTTGTCGGCCACGGCTACCCCTACTCCGCGCCAGGGGCGGGCGAACCGGGCTGGTCGCTTTATGCGGCGGCGGTATTCAACTCCCACAACCCGTGGTTCCCGGTGATGCCCGACGTGACGAAGTATTTGCAGCGGGTAAGCTGGCTGCTGCGCCAGGGCGAACCGGCCAGCGACATCGCGATTCTTCTCCCCGAGGACGACGCGCAGGCAACTTTCACTCCCGGCCATGTCTCGGTGACCGACGAGATGAGGAGACGCATCACACCCGCCTTGATGGCGGCGATTCTCGATTCAGGCTACAACATCGATTACATCGACGCCGCTACTATCGACAAGCTGGGCGCCATTCCGTACCCGGTTTTGATTCTTCCGCCGACGGACCGCATTCCGCTGGCAACTTACAAAAAGATCGAGAGCTACGCCGCGAAGAACGGCAAGGTCATTGCCATCGGAAAGCTTCCGGCGCGTGGGCCGGGCCTGATGGCGCAGAATACTTCCGCGGAGATTGCCGCTCTCTCGGAACGGCTTTTCCGAGGAGACGGCCACGCGGGCATCTTTGTCGATTCGGTGGGAGGCCTTGCCGATGCGCTGCGCCGCGCACTTCCGCCCGACGTGGATGCAAGCGGCCAGGTCTCCAACCTCGGTTTTATCCACCGCAAGCTCTCCGGCAGCGACATCTATTTTGTGGTCAATAGCAGCAACCGGCCTATCGATGGGAGCATTCGATTCCGCAGCCAACGCTCAGCCATCGAATCGTGGGATCCGGACAGCGACGGCATTCTCCAGGCCGCTTTGCACAACAATGGGGCTGCCTTGCCGCTGGTCCTTGCTCCCTATGAATCCAGGGTCTTCGTCCTCACAGGCGCACCTGTAGCAGGGACGAAAAAGCCGGATCAGCTTGCTCCGAAATCGCCAGCCCACGGCGAAGAACAGCTCGATGACCTGAGCAGCGACTGGCAGATTCACTTTGCCGGCAGTGAGCCCTCCCAGGCCCTCGACCATCTCGCCTCGTGGACGGAGCTCGCGGGCAAGCAGTTCTACTCCGGCGAAGCCGTTTACATGCGGAGCGTCTCGATCAATACTGCTCCCAAGCCTGGCGGGCGGATCTTCCTCGACTTCGGGGCCGGAACTCCGATCACCGACAATCGCCGGCCCAATGCTTCCGGCATGAGCGCTCTGCTCGATCCGCCGATTCGCGAGGCCGCCATCATTTTTGTCAACGGCCAGCGCGCCGGATCGCTCTGGCACCCTCCGTACCGGATCGACATCTCGAAATTCGCCAAGAGCGGCGAGAACGAGATCGAGGTTCACGTCTACAACACCGCTATCAACCTGCTGGCCGGCCAGCCGCCGCGCGACTACACCTCGCTGCGGGCAAAGTATGGCAGGCGCTTCGATCCCCAGGACATGGACAACCTGAAACCGATTCCTTCCGGCCTATTCGGCCCCATCCATCTTGTGGAGCAGGAGAGTAAATGAAGACGACAAGATGGATTGCCGTCGCCGCTTTTTTTGGCTTGCTCGCCGCCGTGGCCGCCAACGCCGCGCCGAAGACGTTTGTAGCCAATGACTATGGAGCCAGGGGTGACGGTACAACTATCGACACGGTTTCCATTCAGAAGGCTATCGATGCCGCCGCTGCCGCTGGCGGCACGGTCACCCTGAAACCGGGGACCTACCTGACCGGTTCGCTCTTTCTTAAATCGGGTGTAACGCTCGATGTACAAGAAGGCGTCACGCTCGTCGGCTCCGAGAAGCTAGACGACTATCCGATGCTGCCCACCCGCATCGCGGGCATCGAGATGACCTGGCCGGCAGCGCTCATCAACGTCCGCGACCAGCACAAGGTCACCATCACAGGGAAGGGAATCATCGACGGCGATGGACCCATCTGGTGGAAATCGTATTGGGACCTTCGCGCAGCCTACGAGCCCAAAGGGCTGCGCTGGGCCTCAGATTACGATGCCCGCCGGCCCCGCCTCATCCTGATTCAGAACTCAGCCGATGTTCTGCTGGGCGGCGGCATCTTGTTGAAGCGCTCCGGATTCTGGACCGTCCAGATTCTGTACTCGCACGATGTCCACGTCGATGGGGTCACCATCCGCAACAACGAGGGCGGCAGAGGGCCCAGCACCGACGGAATCGATATCGACTCTTCGCGCAAGGTTCTGGTGGAGCACGCCGACATTGACGTGAACGACGACGCGCTTTGCCTCAAAGCGGGACGCGATTCCGACGGCCTCAGAATAAACCGGCCTACCGAGGATATTGTGGTTCGTGATTCGATCGTGCGCCGCGGAGCCGCGGCTATTACCATCGGCAGCGAGACCTCCGGGGGCTTTCGCAACATCGAGGCTTACAACATTACCGCGCTCGGCGGCGTGCCCAACGGCGTCCTGTTCAAGTCAGCGCACACACGCGGCGGCTATGCAAAAGACATCCGCATCCATGACCTTACGCTAGAAGGCGTTGCCATACCGATTCACATCACTATGAACTGGAATCCGAGTTACAGCTACGCCACCCTGCCCGCCGGCATGAAAGATATTCCTCCGTACTGGGTCACTCTTACAACCATCGTCCCGGAGCAGCAGGGATTGCCGCACTTCAGCGGCGTTCACATCTGGAACATCAAGGCAACCGGCGCCAGGAGAGCTTTTGACGTCAGCGCCTATCCCAACGCGACGCTGGACGACTTTCGATTCGACCATCTGGAGATCGAGGCCGTTACGACGGGCGCCATCGCCAACACCCGGAATTGGACCCTCACCGACAGCAGCATCAATACAAGCGATGGAAGCAAGCCTGTCATCACGGAATAAACGTAAACGAGTGGTTCTTCGGGCCTGTTTTTTATGGCGCCATTCAGACAACCGAATCATCTAATCTGATGCTATGACACAAACCGCCGCGCACCCCTTTCGCACCCTCGGCAACTCCGACTTACAGCTCACTCCCATCGGCTTTGGCGCCTGGGCCATCGGCGGCGGCAACTGGGAGTTTGCCTGGGGCCCCCAGGACGACAACGAATCCATCGCCGCCATCCATCGCGCTCTCGAACTGGGCGTCAACTGGATTGACACGGCTGCGATCTACGGATTGGGCCACTCGGAAGAAGTGGTCGGACGCGCCCTCAAGTCCTCATCCAAAAAGCCTTCTATTTTCACCAAGTGTTCCATGCGCTGGCACAAGGACCGCACCATTTACCGGTCGTTGAAGGTTGGTTCGCTGGCCGAGGAATTGGAGGGATCGCTGAGGCGGTTGGGGGTTGAGACCATCGACCTTTACCAGATTCACTGGCCCAACCCGGAGGAGGAGCTTGAAGAGGGCTGGGAGGCGCTGGCCCGCTTCCGCGAGCAGGGCAAAATCCGCTGGATAGGTGTCTCGAATTTTTCAGTCGAGCAGATGAAACGCGTCCAGAAGATCGCGCCCATCACCAGCCTGCAGCCGCCCTACTCCATACTGCGCCGGGCTATCGAGGAGGATGCGCTTCCTTTTGCGCAAGAGAACGGCATCGGCGTCATCAACTATTCGCCCATGGTTTCAGGCCTGCTGACCGGCGCCATGACGGCGGAGCGCATTGCGGCTTTGCCGGCCGACGACTGGCGCCGCCACGGAGTCGAGTTCACTGAGCCGCGGCTCAGCCGCAACCTTCGCCTGGTGGAACTGCTGCGGGAGATCGGTAACGGCCATGGTGTCAACCCTGGCGTGGTGGCCGTTGGCTGGACTCTGCATCATCCGGCTATCACCGCCGCCATCGTAGGCGGGCGCAGCGCGCGGCAGGCCGAGGGAGCGGCTCCCGCGCTCGAATTCAAGCTCAGTGACGAGGAGTACGCCCAGATCAACGCATTTCTTACCGCCAACCCGGCCTGATCCCGATTCGCTTTTGCATACCAGAAAAAACCCCGGCCTTAGCCGGGGTTTTTAGTTGAAGGGGGAAGCCGATTTACATTGCCGCCACAAAATCGGAGACGATGACGGCAGCATTTTCTTGCAGCATCCGGGTCATCCTTGCGGCCATCCCCGTGTACATTTGAGCGGCGCGGAAGGCATTCACGCGGACGCCCTCGCTGGCCTGCGTGAAGGCATACTGGGCCAAAGCTGTCAGGACGCACAAGCGAATTTGCATGGCGTCGCTGCGCAGGGTCTCCAGAAGTAAGCGGTCCATGCTGTCCGAGTTTCTCGCGGCATAATCGGCCATCTCGAGCATCACGCGCGCGTTCTGGTACATCACCCATAGCCCCTTGGGACCCTCCATGCGCTGCCATGCATCTTCGGGGGTCGCGCTGAGGCCTTCCTTCCAAAGGAAGTGATCGCTCAACACATGAGCGCTCCATTCGGGCCGCAGCTTAGCTAAAAGCGAGTCCCACGATTGCGCATTGCGGCGGCGCACACCTCGATGCCAACGGCCAAGGCAAAGGGCAACGCATATGATCGCCGAAATTTGAAAAAGAGAAAGAATCATTGGTGATCCTCAGACCGGGATTTGGTAACCATCATTCCCGCTCAAACAACCCGGCTGGTTCTAGCCGTACAACTTACTTTTAACAGGTAATTCTTCATTTGTGGAGTATATTTCGTATTTCCACCTCTTATGTTATAGCAGAAAGTACCCAATCGGATAGCACACTTAAGTAACTAGCTGTCTAAATCCAGCCCAGTCAGCGATCCCATATGGGAACAGCCAGGGGCGCAAGGCCCTCCGGCCGTCTCTCTCACAGGATGAATATCCGGCATAGAGTCAAGACGATACGAACAAACAGGCAGCGTCACTGTTCCCCCGGCTTCCGTCTCTTGGCAGTCGCTGAATCCGCCAACGCGATCCGGGTGGTACGAGCGGTTCCTGCCACAGCCAACAGCAGGCTCTGCATCTGCGGGCTGAATTCGCGCCTCTCGGCTTCCTTTTGCGAGAAACTGAACACCCAATAGAGCAAGGAACAGATGTAGCTAGCCACTAAGACCTTATCCAGGTTGCGATACTGCGATCCCATTGCCTGGTGCGTGTGGAGCATCGCCACGGCAAGATCGGCAAGCGAAAAGAACCCAAGCCCGGTGGCCACCTGCAACTCGCGGCTGCGCCAGCCGATGGAGAGCAATTGGCTACATCCAGCCAGCGCCAGAAAAAATAAGATTCTGAGAACTGCGGTCGTCTGCTCCAGCCGCATCAAAAGATGCCACTCCGGAGGTAAATTGCCGAACCCAGGGATGACCGCAAAGGGCCAGATCGCAGCGCCAAGCGCCACGACCAGTCCACAAACCACCACTAGGGAACCACGCGGCAGAGAGGCCCGGAACGGGCGTAGCACAGACCAGGTCAACTCGACCAGAACGCCCAACTCCAGAGCAAAATACACAACTGTAGTCGCCAGATAGAAGTAGAAATAGCTGGCCGGGAAGAAATGTAACACTGGGAATCCCAAGGCATCGGCGAGCACAATCCAAGCACAATACACACAGAAAACCGGCAACATCTGCCAGAGACGCCTATAGAGGAGTAACCCGACAACTGCCGCCTCTGCCAGAAGAGAGGCAAACCAGAGTGTAGTGTCCAGACTCACCGTCAGTTTCCCGTCTGCACTCATCGAGTGATGTGTTCAGTTTAGCAGTGGATCCGATGAGGTCACGCGGGAACAAACAGGCTATGCCGATAGGGCCATGTTGACGGGCGGGAACGGCGGCAGCGGAAGGCCTGGAATCCCACCGGCGACTGTCACGTTGACGGGCGGGAACGGCGGCAGCGGAAGGCCTGGAATCCCACCAGCGACTGCCACGTTGCCGGGCGGGAACAGAGGCAGCGGAAGGCCTGGAATTCCGCGATCGGTAACAGCGAAGCTGGCGGACACGGCTAGAACAGCGCCCAATACAACGCTGGAGAACTTCAAAGAAGTGAAAATCATAGATTATGCTCCTTGTGTGTGAATCGATTTGATGCAGCAAGAGTAACCTATAAGTGGGAGATATGCTACCACTTAAGTAACCATATTTACAATTTATTTTTGGGTACCTTTTCCGGTTATTTCCAAGCAGGCACCACTTCCTAGAGAAGCCCAGGTAGGCAACTACCCCGGCGGGCATCCTCCGGCAGCAGCGCATGGACCTGATGTTTACCAACGAGATTCTGCATGGACCCACTCAGGCTGAGATCCATATCCTGGAACCTCTGGCCGGATGGCGGTAGCTTGATCCCGGCGCTGTCGCCGGTTTGCCTTCGCTGGTAGAGAAAAATGAGGGGTATGGATCACGACAGAAATCGAGAGTGTGTGGGCGCTTCAGCGGCGTTCATCCCCACAGGGGTGGGCGGTAATCGCTCTGCTCTGTGTTCTAATACGAAGTGCAAGCCGTTTGTTATGTAAGTGTTTGGAGCGCTTAAGAGATAGGCTTCGCCCATATCTTCGTACATCCGGCAGGGTACAGCCGGTTACTATGTTGTAAACTAAGGTGCCGTAGGTTGATTGGCGTATCTTCGTTAAAGTGATTCTGGGCCGGCTTCTAGGTTCGGGTGCAATCTATGAATCTAAGTAAATCCGGAGTATCGCTTCCGTCAGCTCACCCTGAGCCGGTTGCCTCTCGTCAAGAGGTGCGTTGCGCGGTTCGTTTTCCGCTTTCGCTACCGGTTTTGCTCTCCAGCGGCAAAGGGGAGCATGCCGCCCTTACCCAGAACGTCTCCGCCAGCGGAGTGCTTTTTGAGATCGATAGCCATTTGCAGACTGGGGAGGAAATCCGCTTTTCCCTGCGTATGCCCGGTGCGGTACTTGGTACCCCCCACGATGTTTTGGTTCACTGTATGGGACGTGTGGTACGCTGCTCCATGAGCCAAACTCTGTATCAGGCTGCGGCCACTATCGACGATTATCAGTTCGCGGAGCAGTGACAGCCTGAGTTTGACCGGCAGCAGCCCATGACGGATTTTCTGGACGACCCTCCTGATGGCGAGATACTTGACGTGCCTGTCAAGCCGGGGACGGTTCGCATTATTCTTGCAGACTCCCAGGCCATCTACCGCGTAGGCATTCGCAAGGTCTTTGCCCTCGAAGACGATTTGCGCGTAGTGGCTCAAGCGGATTCCATCGAAAATCTGCGCGCGGCCATTCAGCGCTATCCCACCGACATCGTTCTTTTGGAGGGAGGTCTGCTGGCCGGCACGGCCAACGTCATTCCCGATCTGCTGCGGGCCGCCCCCGAGGTGAAACTGATTGTGCAGGCGTTGTCGGCCGACGAAAACCACACCGTCGAGCTTTACCGCCGCGGTGTCCGCGGCATCATCTCCCGCTCCATCTCGCCCGATCTGCTGGTCCGGTGCGTGCGCAGAATCGCCGCCGGCGAAACCTGGATCGACAACCAATCGGTCAACTGGGTAATCGAGGCCTATCGCGCCCAGGCCGCTGCCCTGGTGAGCCCGCGCAACCAGCCTCGGCTCTCGCCCAAGGAGATGGCCATCATCACCTGCATCACGCAGGGCAAGCGCAACAAGGAGATCGCCTCCCAGTTGGGAACCACCGAGCAGGTGATCAAGAATTATCTGCGCAAGATCTATGACAAGCTGGGCGTAAGCGACCGGCTTGAGCTGGCGCTTTATTGTCTGCACAATAAAATTATCCAGACGGATGCGGACGAAGAACAGGTGGCTCAGAAGGTAGTGGGCCAGGAACGGTAAAGCGGCCGTCCGTGAAGCTTTCCGGCGGCTATATATCTCCGCAACGCATGCGGGCCAATTCCAGCAATCGAATCAGTTGAGCCAGTTCCTCACCGTCCAGATGCCCCAGCAGTTCGCCGGGGATCCGGTCGATTGCCGGGTCCATCTCCCGCAGCAACTCCAGCCCAACCTCGGAAATCACAGTCCAGACCTCGCGCCGGTCATGAGAGTCGCGCCGCTGCCGGATGAGTTTGAGCCCTTTGAGCCGTGCCAGCAGCCGGGTAATGTCCGGCTCGGCCGTGATCATCCGGCTGCCGATAGCCGAACAGGTGAGCCCCTGAGGCTGCGCGCCGCGCAGAATGCGCAGCACGTTGTACTGCGTTGAGGTCAGGCCCCAGTTGCGGGTCTTGCGGTGGAAGGCGCGATTCAGGCAGTCGGAGGTGCGCAGCAGGTTGAGCAGCGCCTCCTCCTCCACGCTGGAGAAGGGGCGCTCCTGTGCGATATCGAGTTTCAGGCCTGCCATAGACGGTCTCCACAACCAGCTTCGGCGATTCTCAAAAAAACACCCGCTAAAGGGCACAGCTAAGGCCGTGCCCTTTCAGAACCGGACCGGGTATAGACAGGCCCCCGGTCGCCTTTACTGCTTGACGATCTCCAGTTCGATGGTCAGCTTGACCTCGTCGCCCACCAGAGCCGCGGGGAAGGCTGTTCCGATGCCGTAGGCTGTCCGGCTGATGGTGGTGGTGGCCGAGAATCCGGAGTGCAGCTTATGGTCCATGCCGTTCTCGAGCGGCGTGCTGGGGCCCTCCACATCCAGGACCACGGGCTTGGTGACACCGTGCAGGGTAAAGTTGCCGGCTACCGTCAGCTTGTTTCCGTTCTTCGCCACATTGGTGCTGGTAAAGGTAGCGGTGGGGAATTTGGCCACGTCGAAGAATGCATCGGTCTTGAGGTGAGTGTCGCGGGGCGACTCACCGGTGTCTACGGTGTTGATGTCGATGGTGGCTGTCACGGTGGACTTGGTGACGTCGGCCTCGTTGTACACCAAAGTGGCGGCCACCTTGCCAAAGCGGCCATGCACGTTGGAGACTCCACCGTGCTTGATGCTGAAATCGACTTCGCTGTGGGCCGGATCGGAGGCCCAGGTGGAGTATTGCGCCAAGGCCATGGGAGCCGCCAGCGCCAGAATGCCAGTCACAATTGCCAAACGCTTCATCGTAGAGATTCCTTTCAGTGCCGGGCCGTTGGGCCGCTTTGGGGTTGGGGAAGAGAGGAGCGCTCTCACCGGATGCGCGCGGGGACGAGAAAGCCAGGTGCGTTCCGCGCTCAATCTTCTGCTGCACATACGATGCCGCTGGGAATCTATTCGTTGCAACAAATATTCTTTAATTTTCAGCTTCTTCCCTCCCAAAAGGGCAAAGAACGGCCTCCCGCACGCGCTTTCTGCCCTTGCCAGGCTAAAAACGACCCGGCCGGCGGCGGAGGCAGGCTGAGCGCAAATCCGGTCTGTTATTCTCCCGCATATGTTTGCGATGAGACCCTTCAGCCGTCTGACCGGTCCCCAGCGCCATACATTTGTGGCCGCCTTTCTGGGTTGGACGCTCGATTCCCTCGACTTTTTTCTGCTCATCTTCTGCGTGAAGGCGATTGCCGTCGACTTCCACACCCAGCCCTCGGCGGTAATGGGAGCGGTCTTCCTGACGCAAGCCTTCCGGCCGGTGGGGGCGCTTCTCTTTGGCATGCTGGCGGATCGCTATGGCCGGCGGCCGGTGCTGATGTTGAATATCCTCAGCTTCTCGGCAATTGAGCTGGCCTGCGCCTTTGCGCCCTCGCTGACTGTGTTGCTGGTTTTGCGTGCGCTGTTTGGCCTGGCTATGGGCGGAGAATGGGGCGTGGGCGCGGCGCTGGCCTTTGAGACGCTGCCCACAGAGGGCCGCGGCACCTTCTCCGGCATCTTGCAGGAGGGCTATGCGACAGGGTCGATTCTGGCCGCGGGCGCCTTTGCTCTCTTCTTCCATTGGATTGGCTGGAGGGGACTGTTTATCCTCGGGGCCATGTCGGCTCTGCTGGTGATGTATGTGCGGATGCATGTGGCTGAGTCGCCGGTATGGCTGGAGGGGAAAAAGAAACGGCTGATGCGGAGTGCAGGAGCCGTCCGGAGCGCCAAGGCCGGGGATCTGGCCCGTCTGCTCGCCTTCTTGCCTACCTTTCTCTTCCTGGTGCTGCTGATGACCGCCTTCATGAGCTTTTCGCACGGCACCCAGGACGTGTATCCGACCTTCCTCTCGGTAGCGGCCAAGCTCTCGCCGGAGACCATCGGGCTGATCGGCGTTCTGTACGGGTTTGGCTCCATTGCCGGCGGATTTGTCTTTGGAACTCTTTCGGAGAAATGGGGGCGCAAGCGGGCAATTGTTACCGCGGCGCTCTTGTCCATTCCCGTGATTCCTCTCTATGCCTATGGGCACTCGGCCCTCACGCTGGGCGTTGGCGCGGTGTTGATGCAGTTTATGGTGCAAGGGGCGTGGGGGGTGGTGCCGGCTTACCTTACCGAGCTTTCGCCGGCCCCGGTGCGGGCCACGGCTCCTGGCCTTGCCTATCAGTTAGGCGCGCTCATTACCTCGTGGAACGGCAAGGCGCAGGCCCTGGCTGCCGAGCGCTGGTGCAACTATCCCTCGGTGCTGGCGGTCACCGTGTTGGTGGTTTCGATCTCCCTTGCAGGGTTGGCGCTGCTGGGGCGCGAGGCCAAGGGCAGGGAGATGACCGCCGCGTAAACCGGGCAGCCGTTCTTGAGGACAGCCAATGCAACTCCATGACTATAAAACGGTTGGGTCATTACGCTAGCCCTTTTGGGTCATTTCTCCCCGCCTTCAACTCGCCTATCATCACTTTCACAACCCATAGCAGGGCACTGCCTCCATCTGGAATTGTTCGGCGCGTGCGCCGTTGAAGCTCTCTGCCGTGAGGTGGTCGCATGGCCGTCGAAGTCCACGGATGCCGTATGATCGATAAACCCGCTGGACGGTATAGTGTTGCTTGAATTGGTACTTGAATCCTGTGGTCGAGTACAAGACGTTTGACAGCGTAAAATGAGGGCTGTAGCCCACAGGGCGAAGCTGTGTATTTCGGCAGGTCGGGAAGACTGTCCAATCGAAGGAGAGGAGAAGCAAAGTGCCGGCCCCACAGAACGGTGACGCCCGAATGCGAGAAGATTCGGCCTGGTGGGCGGTCTACACTCGCCACCAACACGAAAAAGTGGTGGCAGGGATGTTGTCGGCAAAGGGCTTTGAGGTGTTTCTGCCGCTCTATGAGTCAACGCGGCGCTGGAAAGACAGAAGCAAAGTGCTGTCGCTTCCGCTGTTCCCCTGCTATTTATTCCTGCGCGGAGAACACCATCGCCGATTGCAGGCCGTGACGACTCCGGGGGTTCACATGATTCTGTGCAACGGCGAGCATGTGGCGACAGTCCCCGAAGCTGAGATTCAGGCGATTCGAAAGACGGTTGAAGGATCTCTTCGGGTAGAACCGCATCCCTTCCTGAAGTGCGGCGAGCGGGTTCGGGTCAAGGGGGGCGCTCTTGAAGGCGTTGAAGGTATTCTGGTTCGCAAGAAGAATCAGTATCGTCTGGTCCTATCCGTGGGCATGCTATCGCAGTCCGTGGGAGTGGAAATTGACGCTTCAGAAGTTGAACCCGTAGCAGCACAGGGTGTGGCGGGCGTATCCTCGACAGGGCAGTCTGCGGGCGCTGGAAACTTACAAGTTGGGAGCCTCATTGGCAGGCGGCATGGAACTGACGTTCGTGAAACGCCGGTCAGATTTGGCTAAGGTGAACCGGAACCTTGAAGTATTGTCGTAGGAGAGTAAGCTGTGTCGTCTGTACGCTTAAATAAAGACTCAAATCCGGAAGGTTCGTTAAACGAGTCGCTATCGGCTGGGGAGCGCGAGGCCCTGAATGAGAGGGCCTTTATGCGGATGATCGCCATCGAGCGCAAGAGGACGGAACGTTCCGGGGACCCTTTCCTTCTTATGCTGTTGGAGGCTGGCAATCAACAGGGTTCGGGGGAAAATGGAGGAGTTCTCGACAGTGTGCTTTCTACCCTGCTGTCCTTCTTCAGGGAAACCGACGTAATCGGCTGGTATAAAGATCAAACCGCGGTCGGAGTGGTCTTTACAGGGCTCGTGGCCGAGGACAAGATCTCGATCCTGAACCTGATCCAAAGCAGGGTCAGCACCTTGTTGCGAGATAAGTTGACGCCCGGCCAATTCAATCAAATCAGCATCTCCTTCTACTTCTTTCCCGACGACTGGGATGATGGCAACTCTGGCCCTCCCATCACTCCGTCTTTGTATCCCGACCTGCTAAACCCCGGCAAAGGCAGACGGTTTCTGTTAGCCGTCAAGCGAGCGATCGATATTGTCGGCAGCGTACTGGCTTTAATCGTTAGCATGCCTCTGCTTTATATCGTCGGGATTGCGATCAAGTTGTCCTCCAAAGGCCCTGTGCTTTTTAGGCAAAAACGAGTTGGACAGTACGGAAAGCGCTTCACCGTCCTGAAATTCCGGACCATGCAAATCGACAACGATCGTAGCGTTCACAAAAAGTTTGTAACTAAATTGATCGCCAACGAGGCGGAACCCTTACCTTCGGACGTGGATGGCGAGGGCGTTTACAAGCTTACGAACGATAATCGGGTTACGCGAGTGGGAAGGTTCTTGCGGAGAACCAGCTTGGATGAGGTACCGCAGTTTCTGAACGTCCTCATGGGAGATATGTCGCTCGTCGGTCCTCGCCCCGCGGTTTTATACGAGTTGAAAGCTTATCAGACGTGGCACCGCCGCCGGGTGTTGGATTTCAAACCCGGGATTACCGGATTGTGGCAAGTCATCGGCCGAAGCCGCGTCAAATTCGACGAAATGGTCCGGATGGATCTGCAATATGCCTCCACCTGGTCCTTCTGGCTCGATTTCAAAATTCTCTTACTTACACCTCTCGCAGTGATCAAAGGCAAAGGTGCGCATTGAGTTCTGTGTTTCTGTCAGTCTTTCGATTCACACTCGCGCGCCAGCAGCTTATCTCGATGCAGAACTCGCCTCTCCACTATTACAAATCGCTCATCTCCGGCAGTCTTGACAAAGGATGAATACCTATGAATTTTGGCGTAATTGGCTACGGCTACTGGGGTCCAAACATAGTGAGGAACCTTACCAGCCTGGAGGGTTCCCGTGTGCTTGCAATCGCGGACCTGGACCCAAACGCGCGGAAACGCGCCCAGAAGGCTTATCCAGAAATCAAGGTAACTCCAGACGCATCGGACGTAATCTCATCGGCTGAGATCGACGCGGTTGCCGTCATCTCCCCGGTCTGGACGCACTACGAACTGGCAAAAGAAGCGTTGCAGAACGGCAAGCACGTGTTCGTTGAGAAGCCGTTCACCAGCAATTCCGCACAGGGTGAGGAACTAATCAACCTTGCCTTGCAAAAAAATCTCAAAATCATGGTGGATCATACCTTTCTATTTACCGGTGCGATAAAGAAAATTCGCCAGCTAATGGATGAAGGATCCCTTGGAAAGCTCTATTACTACGATTCAACTCGCGTGAATCTGGGCCTTTTTCAACACGATATCAATGTTCTTTGGGATCTTGCGCCGCACGATCTTTCCATCATGGATTACCTCATCAAAACGAACCCCGAGGCAGTTGTCGCGACCGGAATGAAGCATGTGAACGATTATGAGGACGTGGCCTTCATGACGCTGTATTTCCCCGAAAAAGTTATAGCCCATATCAACGTTAACTGGCTCTCCCCTGTAAAGGTCAGAACCACGCTCATCGGCGGAGAAAAACGCATGCTGGTCTGGAACGATCTCGATGCCGATGAAAAGGTCAAGGTGTACGACAAGGGGGTGAATATCAGCAACCGGGAAGGTGTATACAGACTGCTGGTGAACTATCGATCAGGCGATATGTGGGCTCCTCAACTGGAGCAGTTCGAGGCTTTGAATCGGGAGATGTCCTACTTTGTGGATTGCATTTCAACCGGGGAAACGCCGTTTAACGACGGTTGCGCCGGGCTGCGGGTAGTCAAGATGCTGGAGGCAGCCAGCGAATCGCTAAGCAAGAGAGGATCTTTGGTTTATTTATGAACTCTTACAACTGCGTCTCGAAAGACGTCAAACTGGGAAAGAACGTCCGGCTATCGAAATTCATCAATTTGTACGGGTGCGAGATCGGGGACGAGACAAAGATCGGCGCATTCGTTGAAATACAGAAGAATGCCAGTGTCGGCAAACGCTGCAAAATCTCCAGTCACACCTTTATCTGTGAAGGCGTTGTCATCGAGGACCATGTCTTCATTGGGCACGGAGTCATGTTTCTGAACGACAGTTATCCTCGTGCCACGACTGCTGAAGGAAGCCTGCAAACCGAAGACGACTGGAAGGTAGAACCGACGGTCATCAAGAAAGGCGCATCCATCGGCTCCGGCGCCACGATTCTTCCCAACATTACTATTGGCGAGAATTCGATGGTAGGCGCCGGCAGCGTCGTCACCAAAGATGTTCCCCCTGATTCGATTGTGGCCGGAAATCCGGCCAGGGTTATGCGTTTTATCCAGCAGGCTGGGGAATCCAGTGTTACTAACACCATTCCATTTCTCGACCTGGTTACACCCCACCTGGAACTTGAGCGCGAGCTTGTTGACGTCTTTCGCCAGGGGCTGCATACGGCTGGTTTCGTCGGCGGGCCCGTGGTGGAGGAATTTGAAAAAGCATTCGCAGCCTTCTGCGATGTAAGCCATTGCGCGGCCATTAGCAGCGGTACGGATGCATTGCGTTTCGCCCTGATGGCCTCTGGCATACAGTCTGGCGACGTGGTTCTTACCGTGCCGAATACGTTCATTGCCACCACTGAAGCTATCTCGCAAGCCGGGGCTATACCGGAGTTCATCGACATCGACGAGCAAACCTACAACATGTCTGTCGATAAGCTTCAGCAGTACCTCGAAAAGCAGTGCACTCGGGATAAATCGGGTAAATTGATCAGCCGGCGGAGCGGACAGCCAGTTACCGCGGTGGTGCCGGTGCATCTCTACGGCCAAATGGCCGACATGGATTCGATATTGGGGCTAGCCAGCCAGTACGGCCTCACCGTGATTGAGGATGCTTGCCAGGCGCACGGTGCTGAATACTTCTCCAAGAAACTCAATCGCTGGATGAAGGCCGGGTCCATGGGCCGAGCGGCTGCGTTCAGCTTCTACCCTGGGAAAAACCTCGGAGCATGTGGCGAGGGTGGAGCAGTAACCACGAACGACGCCGCGCTGGCCATTAATGTCAAGATGCTGCGCGATCACGGCCAGGTGAAGAAGTATTTCCATGACATTGAAGGTTACAACGGACGGCTGGATGCAATCCAAGCCGGGCTTCTGCATGTAAAGTTGCCTCATCTGGCGGGGTGGAACGCGCAGCGCCGCGACCGCGCAGCCGGGTACAACCAATCTCTGACGAGTAACAAAGCAGTAAGTCTTCCGTTCGAGCCGGCCTGGTCTTGCGCCGTGTATCACCTCTATGTGATTCGCACCAACGACCGCGAGGGCATGATGAGCTACCTCAAAACGGCGGGCATTGGCACGGGAATACACTACCCGATCCCATTGCATCTTCAGAAAGCCTACACCTCGCTGAATTACAGCGAGGGAGATTTTCCGGTGGCGGAACGCGCCGCCACGGAAATCGTCTCCTTGCCTCTGTTCCCGCAGCTAACGGAACAACAGCAAGCTAGAGTAGTCGAAGAGATTCTCGCATTTACTTCCAAGCCGCATCCTAGCTAACTAGAGACGAAGAGAAATCGTTGGCATCGATAAACGGAACTTCGGCTGTATTAATTGCAACCGGCTCACGGATGTCTGTCTGCCTAAAATCAGTTGGAAACCTTCGCACAGATAAGGATATGAGGAAAAGATGGAAACGGACGGCAACTTGACATCCGATATGCGACAAAAGTTTCTTGCGGAATATAGCGCTGAGGAAAATATTCGCCATTACATGCAGGAGACCGCTGGACATGGGATCCACTATCTGCTGGAGCACGATTATGGCGAACTATACCTTGAAGCCATCGATCGGTATATTGCGAAGGCGAAAGCCGGCAAAGGGCTGCGCATCTTGGAATTCGGCTGTGGCGCAGGCATGAATCTGCTGCACCTGGTTTCGGTGCTGGAGCGGCGCGGCATGACAGTAGAATACGCGTACGGAACCGATTTTTCCGGGGTGCTCATCGAATCAGCCAAGGCTGAAGCCAAGAAAATCCTCAAACCGGAGCTTATTGAAAAGGTGCGATTCTGTGTAGCGAGAAACGAAAATCTCATTGCCGATATGAGCAGAGAGCTTGGTCAAGGAAGGGAGTCTTTAGCAGGATCATTCGATCTGATCTTTGGGGTGAACACGGTTCGCTACTGTCATCGCCTGAAAAACGAGCAGGACTGCGCGAACGGGATTCATGAGCTTCTTGCGGATGGAGGAGTATGCATCTCGATCGACATGAACGACAAGTTTCCCGCTTTTCGCAGCCAGCTCCGCAATCTTCTGACCAAGGCGCCAGAATCAACCTATCTGCCATCGCTGGATGAATACACCCGTCCCTTTGCTTCCGCGGGGCTGGAAATCCTGCGCAAGGATAACTTCTGCTGGATTCCCCATTCCGCGGGTTCTTTGCTGACGGCGTTCATGCGATTCATAACTCCCTTACTCAACGGCCTGGGACGGCGATATGCAATGAGATCGCTGGTGATCAGCCGCAAGGCCGGCAGCCATGTCCTCTGATTGCCTTAACGCCGAAGAATGATGTAGTCCTTAATGGTGATAGATGAAAGACTCAAAGGACATTATGTCGCCGATAGCGCTGCTATTTCGTGGCGATGGCTATTCGTCCGAAGACCGCCGCATCGAGGACATGCTTGATTTCTTCGGTATTCCATGGACCGCGCTGACAATCGGCGAAGCGCAGCAAGACAGTATTGCCAAGCTGATCGCAAGTAACTCCAGGTTTTCCATTCTTGTATCCGCACAATCTCTCGCAGAAAGTCTGCTATCAGATCGAGACAGAATACTGGCGAGTTTATTGACATCAGCCGCATCTGTATTTATTTATGGATTTCAAACAACCGATGCCTGCAGGAATCTGCTGCGAGAGATAACGGGGGATACGGAGGCTGATATCCAGAGCCAGGGGGCACGGCAGACAATTGTGTCCATTGCCGATAACTTCCCTGAGATGTGCGGCCCGATGTCAGGCCTTGAGATACAGTTGGAGTCTGGCGCCGCGGACTCGGTGCTCACTATCCGGCGTACGGTGAGCGAGTTTCAAAGCCTGGTCAGAGCGCCTAAAGGGGACCTCTTCGCAAGGTTTGCACATGCCGGTGTGCGCTATTATGTTGATGCGTCAAAGTCGATAATCGACATCCATCAGCGCTCCGCAACATATTTCGATGTGAAGAAGACTTTCGCCGGAGCGGTTCCGATTGCGATGTACCTTAAGTGGTCGTTTCGCGATATCTGCTGGAGAGCTCCAGAAATAAATGCCTGTCTCATTATTGACGATCCTCTGCTCAAGGCGAGATATGGATTTCTCGATTTTAGGGAATTGTTGCAATTAACAGAACGGAATAGAGTTGCGGCAACCGTCGCATTCATTCCATGGAACTGGCGGCGAACAAATCGATCTACGATTGCGGCCATTCGGCAACATAGCGAGGAACTGTCTATTTGCATGCATGGCGGCGATCACTCCAGCGGGGAGTTAGCCATTCACTCGCTCGATCGGCTCGACGGAATACTCAAAACCGCAAAGCATCGGATGATAGCTCTATTTGAGAGAACCGGGCTTCAACACGACAATGTCCAGGTCTTTCCGCAGGGTGCGTTTTCTCCTGAGTTAGGGACAGCTCTTAAGGAGAATGGCTTAATTGCGGCGGTGAACACGGAGGCCTCGCCGATTGACAGTAACACGAATAAAACGACCATTGCGGATTTATGGAGCATTGCCGTTCTTTGCTATGGGGGGTTCCCAATATTTACGCGGCGGTATATGAGCCACGGAATTGAGAATTATGCCTTCGACGGATTGCTGGGTAAGCCTTGCTTTGTCGCCGGGCACCACGATATGTTCCGGGATCATGCTAGAAAGCTTGTGGAATTTCTGGACAGACTCAAATCCTTAAGATGGGAGCTTATCTGGCGTACTCTTGGAGACGCGGTTAGCCGCAGCTACAGCTTGCAAGATAGCGATGGGGTAATCAAGGTGAAGATGTTTGCCGAGAAACTAATTCTTGATAATGATGGAGAAATGCCCAGGCAATTCCGGGTTCTAAAAGAAGAAACGGATCTTGCCGGCCTCCAGGGAATTACGGTAGACCGGGTTCCTTATCAATTCGAATATGAGAGCGGATGCATACAGTTAACCGTTACCGTGCCGCCCCGGAGTATGGTAGAGATTGGATGCAATTATCACGGAAAGGAATATATTTCTACGCTCTCGGATTCATGCTCATATAAGTTAAGAGTTGCGCTCAGGCGGTATCTCTCCGAATTACGCGACACATATGCTTCCAGGAGCAAGATTCTGCGCCGAATCGCCCCCATTGCCAAACGCCTATTGAGGCAACCGGCAGAGCCGAACGTCTAGTCCTATTCTGATTACTGCGAGGTTCTTTGTGCTGAAACTCCCGCTTTACGTGATGATTACTTCCGCACGCAATGAAGCTCAATTCATCGAATTGACGATACAGTCGGTGCTGGCGCAGACAGTGCGCCCGTTGAAGTGGGTCATCGTGAGTGACGGTTCAACAGACGGTACTGACGAGATTGTGAAGAAGTATACCGGCGAGCACGAATGGATCGAATTAGTCCGAATGCCGGAACGCAAAGAGCGCCATTTTGCAGGAAAAGTTTACGCATTTAATGCCGGCAAGGCGAGGGTCGATGGGTTGCCTTACGAAGTGATAGTTAGTCTGGATGCTGACATTACCTTCGAGAGAGACTACTTCTCTTTTCTGCTCGGAAAGCTGGTCGCGGATCCAACACTCGGAGTGGTAGGGACCCCATACATGGAAACTACAGGCGAAATATTCGACTACCGGTTTGTGAGTATCGAGCATGTATCTGGAGCCTGTCAGGTGTTCCGGCGCGATTGCTATGAAGCAATCGGCGGTTATGTTGCCGTCAAGGTTGGCACAATCGACTGTATCGCCGTAATTACAGCCAGAATGAAGGGCTGGAAGACCCGTACATTCACCGACAAGGTGTGCATGCACCATCGCAAATTAGGAACAGCGCAAAGTGGGCCGATTAAGGCAATGTTTACTTGTGGCGTAATGGATTACACCATGGGAAACCATCCGATTTGGGAGTTATTCAGAACCGTTTATCAAATGTCCAAGAAGCCATTCATGCTTCGCGGACTGGCACTGGGGGCGGGCTATCTTCGGGCGGCAATCCGGCGTGAAAACAGACCAATGTCTTGCGAGTTAATGGAGTTTTACCGGCGCGAACAGATGCAACGGCTGAAAAGAGCACTTACCCGCAAAGCATTGCCGAACGATAACGCTGTATTTTCGCAGGGCGGGGCGCATGAACCTCAGTAGGTTGCGAGTATTGGATGCTCGGCGGCTGTATTTCGCAATTGCAAGAGATACTCGCTTGTTTTCAGTTTATTTATTCCGAATGGCAAGGAAGCCGAGATATGAATGATGACCATGCCGGCAGGAAATCTGTACTGAGCAAGTCGCATGGATCCAGCGTCGTGGAACAGCCCGGAGCCGTTGTTATCGTAAATGCGGACGACTGGGGTCGCGATGTAGTTACAACCGACCGCTCGCTCGATTGCATTGATCGCGGGGTGGTCTCCTCAGTAAGCGCGATGGTGTTCATGGGGGATTCCGATCGGGCTGCGCATCTGGCACGCCAGCATGGCGTCGATGCAGGTCTCCATCTGAATCTCACTATGCCCTATTCAAAACCGCAATGTCCATCGCGGCTGATGGAGCAACAGGAGAAGATATCTCGCTTCTTAAGATCGCATCGCTTTGCACCTGTCCTATATCATCCAGGACTTGCCGCATCATTCGAATATGTTGTTAGGGCGCAGCAAGAGGAGTATGAACGGCTATACGGCACTCCGGCGAATCGCATAGATGGGCACCACCACATGCATCTTTGCGCAAACATAGTCTTCCAAAATCTTCTGCCACGCGGAATAATCGTGCGCAGGAATATCTTTTTATGGCCAGGAGAAAAAAGTTGGTCAAACCGCGCATACCGCCGCTGGCAAGACAGGTTGTTGTCCCATCGCTATCGCCTGGCAGATTTCTTTTTCGACTTATTGCCGCTAGACCCTTGTAGCCGGATGGAAAGAATATTCCAACTTGGAACTCGTTTCAACGTCGAAGTAGAGACACATCCCATCAACAACGACGAATACAAGTTTCTGGTTGACGGTGAGCTTATGCGTTGTGCCGGTAAGTTGGAAGTTGCTCGAGGGTATTTACTGCGCTCTTCGGATTGTGGCGCCCGCGTTGAAAAAGATTGTATGAGCTTGTCAGGCATTGGCGAGAAATCAGAGAAGATCGCAAGTCGCGTGGATGCGATAAATCCCGCTCCGGAGCAACACAACAAGCATATCTCTGTCTGCATCTGTACTTACAAGCGGCCGCTACCGCTTAAACGACTTTTGCTTGAGCTCAGTCGGCAGAAGACCGAGGGATTATTTACATATTCGATTGTGGTGGCCGACAACGATGAGGCGAGGTCCGCAGAAGCAACCATAGAAGAATATCGTTTGACCTCCGCTGTTCCCGTGAAATACGTCGTAGAACCACGTAGAAGCATTGCGCTGGCGCGAAACAAAGTTGTAACGAGCGCGGAGGGTGAGTATTCGGCTTTTATCGACGATGACGAGTTCCCGACCCCGGAATGGCTGCTGACATTATTCAAGGCCTATAAATACTACGAGGTGGACGGCGTGCTTGGCCCCGTATTGCGGAGTTTCGATGAAGTGCCGCCTGCGTGGCTGAAAAAAGGCCAATTCTATATTCGCAGAGTCAACACAACTGGAATGCGAGTAAACTGGCGCGAAGCGCGCACCGGAAATGTCTTGATAAATAGGCGGATTATAGCCGGGGATGCATCCCCTTTTCGACCCGAATTCAGAGTAGGCGAAGACCAGGAGTTTTTCAAGAGAAAGATAGAAGAGGGTTGTGCTTTCGTTTGGTGCGCGGAAGCGGAAGTGTATGAAGTAGTTCCCCCGGCACGTTGGAAGCGAAACTATCTTGTGAGAAGAGCTTTGCTTGGCGGAGCAATGGACACGAGACTTTCGACGTTCGGAATTCGCAATGTTGTTAAGGCTGCTATAGCGGTTCCACTTTATGGCCTGCTTTTGCCGTTTACCCTATTGTTTGGGCAGCATCGCTTTATGGGCCTTCTGGTTAGCCTTTGTTATCACCTAGGGAGACTCTTCGCGCTTCTTGGCATTGACCTCGTTCGGGAGGAATATGTGACGGATTAGCAATTACATATTATGTGCATTACAGGGAAAGTTATGCATTGAGTATGTTTACAGACTATAAAACAGCACGTGAGATAAGGCAGACACTCGATCGCCAACCGCCGCGCATCGCAATTGGGAATTGTGATTGATTTCTATGCTGACTAATGCATAATTCTTTGTTTTATCCACTGTCCAGACATCAACGAAGGTAGTTCAAGCATGTCGAAAAGAAAAATCCAGCCCTTAGCCGTTGGATACAGCTCCAAGGTTGATAGAACGGACGAACGAATCTGGGATCAGCTTGTGCAGAGGTTTAAGGACGGCAACATCAATCAGACATGGGCTTATGCGGCTGTGGTTGCAGGCCGTCGCAATATGAGCCATTTGGTATTGACGTTGAATGGCGATGTCGTTGCCATCGCAGAGGCCAGGATAAAGAAGTTGCCCGTGATTGGCCTTGGTATTGCATACGTTGGGTGGGGGCCCCTGTGGAAGCGGATAGGCGCAGAGGCGGAGATAGAGAACTTTCGTCAGGCAGTCCGCGCGCTGCGCAATGAGTATGTCTGCAAGCGAGGCTTGAATTTGAGGTTGTTTCCCATGGCATTCGAGGATGATCCGCTTCCTATGAGTGCAATTCTTGCTGAAGAAGGGTTCTCACCGATCGGAAAAGAAACGGGAGACAGGACCATCCTGATGGATCTGACGCCCTCGCTCGAGATCTTGCGCGAGGGTATGGTGCGGAATTGGAAACGCAGCCTGAAGCACGCTGAAAATTGCGGGCTTGAGGTAATTGAGGGTTCCAATGAAGAGCTGGTCGATGAATTTGTGCAGATATACAATGAGATGATATCCCGTAAAATATTCGTCGAATCTAATACATTTAGTTACTTTATGCAGCTTCAGGCCCAGTTGCCGGAGCAGTTCAAGATGAAGATCATGCTGTGCAGGTCAAGTGAGGGAATTTGCGCAGGCCTGGTTTGGAGCGCAATTGGAAAAATGGGAATCGAGTTGTTAGCCGCAACGAGCAATATCGGCACACAAAGCTGCGGGTCTCATCTTCTGCGCTGGAAGCTAGTCGAAGAACTCAAGCGGCAAGGCGTCTCATTCTACAATTTAAATGGCATTAATCCGGCCAAGAATCCTGGAACCTATAGGTTCAAGAGCGAATTGGCGGGGAAGCATGGACGCGACGTCTTCTACTTGGGTAAATTCGACGTAATTTCCGGTTCGTTCAGTTATTTGCTCATTCAACTCGGAGAAATGCTACGGACAGGTAGTAGAGAAATACGGAAACTGCTCACGAAGACACGGATTGCAAGTTAGGGGCAAACAGCTAAATAATAAGGTAGCGAGTATGAACGCGACTTCAGACGATACGAAGGCGATTATGAAACAGAGCGCCGGCCGTCACATAGGAGTTAATCAATTTGGACGATGTTCACGCGGGAGAAAACAAAGATCATGGCGGTAAGCACATTTGAGATTAGCATAAAAGGGAAGCGGGTCAAAGTGCCGTCCTTGGCCGTTAATGGCGACACGATCGTCGTTACGGGAAGATGGATCAAGATGGCCTCTGTCCATGACGAAGTGTGGTCGGAGAAGGAAGTCGAAGACCCTGACCGTTGTATTGAGGCGCTGACGAGCGCCGATTCAGAGACTCCCCGGGCAGATATCTTTACTTTTACCCAGAAACCAACCACGACAAAACCAAGGTATTCATATCCTTTTGAAGTAGAAAGTATCGCAGCGGTACATTTGACCAGCTTTAAAGAGTGGTGGGAAGGGCTGCCGCAGGAAAGCCGCAAGAATGTCAGACGATCTCAGAAGAGGGGCGTGGAAGTAAGAGTCAAGGAATTCGATGACGAACTAATCCATGGAATCGTCGATGTTAACAACGATTCTCCGGTGCGCCAAGGCCGCCATTACTCTCATTACGGGAAGAATTTCGGCCAAGTAAAGAAAGATCACTCGGCATTTATTGAACGGAGCGAATTTATCTGCGCGTATCACGGCAGTGAGATGATCGGTTTTCTTAAAATTGTATTTAGGGGAAATGTCGCTTCAATATTACAACTGGCGCCAAAGTTAAGCCATAGCGATATGCGTCCTGCCAATGCGATGCTTGCCAAAGCAATCGAACGATGCGAGGCAAGAGGCGTTTCCTATGTGACCTATGGACTCTTCAACTATGGGAACAAAGGAAACACTCCTTTACGGGAGTTCAAGGTGCGCAATGGATTTGGCGAGATACTGGTACCGCGATACTATGTTCCGATTACGACATGGGGAGCGGTATGCATTCGCACAAAACTATATCGTGGTCTACTCGGCATTCTTCCTCAAAGCGTCATTGTCTTTTTTATCCGCATGCGGGCGAAGATGTACAATATAAGAAAGTGAATGAGCCGGTGTAGCTCAATGCCAGAGCGGCCGAATAGTGATCGACAGATGGGGTGTTCAAATCCTCCCGCCGGCTCCAGTTCCTAAAGTGTATTTCATAAATAGCCAGTAGATGCCGATGACGAGCCCACAGGGGTTACAGCCCATTGTTATATGAACTCTTCCGGTTTGGCTGAGTTCGCATTCTGACCCAGGGCTGGCATTCATGAAACATGCTATAAGCGGCCAAAGCTCTTCTTCTATCCGCCAAGATATACTCACTTCAATTCGCACTTATATTCTGAGACTGATCGATATGCCAGGAATTGTCGGCCTGATCACGAAAATGCCGCGCGAACGCGCCGAAGCGGAACTGCTTCGCATGGTTGGGGCTCTTCGTCATGAATCCTTTTATGTAACAGGAACATGGTGTGACGAGCGCCTGGGTTTATATGTAGGGTGGGTGGCGCACAAAGGATCGTTCGCAGACGGAATGCCGCTTCGAAATGAGTCCGGGGAGAAGGTCCTCATTTTTTCCGGAGAGGAATTTCCCGAGCCCGGAACCGTGCGGCGGCTGCAAGAGCAAGGCCATACGCTCGACGCAGAGAGTTGCTCATATCTTGTTCATCTTTCCGAGGAGGATCCCGCCTTTCCATCAAGCTTAAACGGCCAGTTTCATGGCATTCTGGCAGACCGGATGCACGGAACTGTAACGCTTTTTAACGACCGATACGGGCTGCATCGAATCTACTACCACGAAGCGAAAGAGACCTTCTACTTTGCGGCCGAAGCCAAAGCCATCCTGGAGGTTCGCCCTGAACTCAGGTCCCCGGATTTGCGGGGATTGGGAGAGCTTGTTGCCTGCGGCTGTGTTTTGGAAGACCGGACGATTTTTACAGGCATACGCGTGTTACCTAGCGCAGCAGCATGGGTTTTTCGAGAGGGAGAAATTGAGCGGAAGCGGAGTTACTTTTCGCCGCATGAGTGGGAGAATCAGTCTCTTCTGGAGCCGGAGCCCTATTACCTGGCGATCCGGCAGATATTCGAGCGCAATTTGCCCCGCTATTTCAGTGGACAGGAGCAGATCGGTCTGTCTCTGACAGGGGGGTTGGACACTCGCATGATCCTGGCTTGGCGTAAGCCTGTGCCCGGGTCTCTTCCCTGTTACACATTTAGTGGCAGTTATCGCGAATCCCGCGATGTTCGCGTGGGTCGCCAGGTGGCCCAGGCGTGCGAACAGCCTTACGAAGTGATTCCGGTTGGGACAGAGTTCCTCTCGCGCTTTCCGCATTATGCGGAGCGCACGGTGTATCTCACTGACGGATGCACCGGGGTTGGTCAGTCTCCGGATCTCTACCTGAACGAACTTGCCCGGCAGATTGCTCCCATTCGAATGACCGGCAATTATGGAGACCAGGTGCTTCGTCACATGTGTGTATTCCGGCCAGACGAGCCCACTCCAGGACTGTTCAGCTCAGATATGATCGCCCAGGTTGCGTCGGCTGGCGTAACCTATGCCCGAATCGCTCAGGGACATGCTCTCACCTTTGCCGCATTCCGGCAGGCGCCTTGGTATCACCACGGCCTTTTGGCCTTGGAGTCGTCGCAACTATCCATGCGAACTCCGTATGTTGACAATGAACTCGTCAGGGCTCTATATCGTGCCCCTGCGTCCGCGCTCGCGAATAACGATCTGCGGGAACGTCTCATAGGAGATGGCAGCCCAGATCTCCGGAAGATCCGGACAGATCTGGGGTTCGCCGGGAAAAACGGCAGACTGGCGGCGTTACTGAGCCCCCGCTTCCATCGTTTTACGATGCGCGCTGAGTATGCCTACGACTACGGCATGCCACAGTGGCTGGCGAGGATCGATCGTCGGCTTTCACCCCTCCATCTCGAGCGGATTTTCCTGGGAAGGCACAAATTCACACACTTTCGGGTCTGGTACCGGGATGCGCTGTCCAATTACGTGCGGGAAATGCTGCTTGATTCACGGACCCTATCCCGGCCATACTTACAAGCAAGTACTGTGAAAGCGGTTGTGCAAGGTCACCTTAAAGGTGACCGTAACTACACCGCCGACATCCACACTATTCTGACACTGGAGCATTTGCACCGGCTCTTTTTCGACCCCAAATGAGTAAAATCATTGCCACTCTCGTATGCGTCGCAGGCATCCTCGGACTTTTTTCTCTGGACCGGGATTCTAAAACGCGAACTTCGAAAGCACTTTGGATTCCAGTGATTTGGTTGTTAATCAACGGGTCACGCACGGTGTCCGTATGGCTTAATATAGGCCCGGCAATCAGCCAGGCCGAGCAGTACGCAGAGGGAAGCCCGCTCGATGCAACAGTGTTCGGAATCTTGATAGCTGCCGGGGTACTGGCCCTGAATTTGAGATCGCGCAAGGTCAGAGGCTTTCTACAGCAGAACCTGCCCATCCTGTTGTTCTTTTCCTACTGCGCCATCAGCATTATCTGGTCCGATTTTCCATTCGTTGCGCTTAAGCGATGGATTAAGGCGATTGGCGACATAGTGATGATTTTGATCGTACTCACCGATCCGAATCCGCGGGCTGCCACAAAACGCTTTCTTACGCGGGCTGCATTCGTGTTGCTGCCGTTGTCTGTGCTTTTTATCGCGTATTATCCAGAGTTGAGCAGTGTCTACGATCAGGCTGACAGGACCAGGTATTACTTTGGGGTAACGACCACCAAGAACTTGCTCGGAATGACTTGTCTAGTTTGTGGCCTGGGTACGCTTTGGTCGTTTATTGAGGCTTATGAAGATCGCAAGATGCCGCATCGTGTACGTCATTTGATTGCCAATGGCTTAGTTTTCGCTACCGCTGTTTGGCTCATCGTAAAGGCCGATTCCATGACTTCGTTATCTTGTTTTGTTATGGGGGGCGTGGTCATGGTTATGACCACGCAGCGATGGGTTACTGATCGTGCCAGAGGCATGCACATTATAGTTAGCGCGGCAGTGGGCATTCCTTTGTTTGCTGTCTTTCTTGATACGGCCGGATCGCTACTTCATGCCTTGGGAAGAAATACGACCCTGACTGGGCGGGTTGGAATCTGGAAAGCGGTGCTGTCCTTGCAAACTAACCCTGTGTTCGGTACTGGTTTTGAGAGTTTTTGGCTTGGCAGCCGGCTTCAGCGTGTGTGGGATATGACCGCAACAGGAATACAGGAAGCACACAACGGATACCTTGAGGTCTATTTGAACCTGGGATGGATCGGCATAATATTGCTGGGGACTGTGATTGTAACGGGCTATCGCTTTGCCTTCGCTTTGTCTCGTCGCGATCCACATGCTGGCAGGATTCGATTGGCGTTTTTAACCGCTGGTGTGATTTACGGCTTGACTGAAGCTGGCTTCCGTATGATGAGTCCCATATGGATCGCATTTCTATTCGCGACTACTATAGTTCCTACAAGCTTGCAGCAAATGGATTACCAGAGAACGCTGGAATTGCCTTTGACTCAGGTCTTACGCCCTAAACGAGTCAGAATTCTGAAGTAGCTACTCGCGAGACACCTGCCTTATCGCGCCGTCGGTCCAAATTCCTGGTCTCTCTTGCGCTTGAGAAATCAACTATGCCACAAAATCCGGACAATATGCAGTCTGTCGTTGATTCGCCATTAGTAATTCAAACGGCAGAATCACCGGCAAGCGGTAGCGGAACGTACGGCCAAATTCTTAAGGCGTCGGCAACGATAGGCGGCTCCTCGGTGCTCAACATTGCAATTGGAATGGTTCGCACCAAGGCTATGGCTGTGTTGCTTGGCCCCGGCGGGTTTGGGTTGTTTGGCCTTTACGGATCGATCGCCAGCCTTTCTCAGTGCATCGCGGGTATGGGCATTAACAGCAGTGGCGTTCGCCAGATTGCTCATGCAGTTGGATCGGATGACAGCGAGCAGATCGCTCTAACTACTACCGTGCTGCGGCGAACGTCGATCATTCTTGGCCTGCTGGGAGCTGGGATGCTGGTCGCATTATCCCGGCAGATATCTACTTTGACATTTGGCAGCGAGCAACACGCCGCGGCTATATCCCTGCTGTCGATCGCTGTATTTTCCCAGCTTGTGTCGAACGGCCAGAGCGCGTTGATTCAAGGAATGCGGAAAATCCTTGATCTCGCCAAGATCGGGGTGCTGGGTGCGCTCTTTGGCACGATCATCAGTATCCCTTTGGTGTACTTCCTGCGAGAAAAGGGGGTAGTGCCGTCTCTGGTCGTCGTTGCTCTGATGTCGCTTTCTGTTTCATGGTGGTATAGCAGGAAAATTGTCATTCACTCGCCTTCGTTGACGGTCGCGCAGGTGGGACAGGAAGCATCCGATCTACTGAAGCTGGGCTTTGCGTTCATGGCAAGCGGCTTTATGACGATGGGGATGGCTTATGCGATCCGAATCATAGTGCTCCACATGGTGGGTATTGAAGCAACAGGACTTTATCAATCTGCTTGGACACTCGGTGGACTGTATGTTGGCTTCATTCTGCAGGCCATGGGAGCGGATTTTTATCCCCGCCTTACAGCCAACGCCCGGAACAATACCGCTTGCAATCGCCTGGTGAACGAACAAACGCAAGTCGGCATGCTGTTAGCTGGGCCGGGCGTAATAGCTACCCTCACATTAGCGCCTGTTGTCATCGCAGTGTTTTACAGTACGAAATTCGGCGCGGCGGTGGGAGTACTGCGTTGGATATGCCTTGGAACGATCCTTCAGGTGATTACATGGCCTATGAGTTTCATCATCGTGGCAAAAGGCAAGCAAGCCATTTACCTCGGCAGTGAACTCGCCTGGGGTGCGGTTAGCATCATCCTCGCATGGATATGTGTGAGATCGTTTGGGTTGAACGGCGCAGGAATCGCGTTCTTTGGATCATATGTCTTTTACGGATTTCTGCTATTGCCAATCGTGCGTCACCTCAGCGGATTTCATTGGTCCACTGCTAACAAACGAACTGGTATACTGTTTCTCTTATTAATAGCAGTGGTTTTCTCCGGATTCTATGCGCTACCGCTTCTTTGGGCTGCCGGCATTGGAACCTTTGCGGCGCTTTTGAGTGCCATTTACTCGATTCGGGTTCTTATTGGACTCGTCTCCTGGGATCGCATTCCGCGTCCGCTAAGGCGTTTACTGGTTAAATTCAGAGCTGTTGCTCCAGACGTTGCGAGTGTTGACTAGAAAAGCGGCCGAATCGTATCGCTGGAGTAAAAAGGAAGGCTGTGGTGCCAGAAAAACTGCCGAGGAACATTACCATTGCACAGACAAATTCAGAATGGCGAGAAAGCGTTCCGTTTTTCAACCTATTCACTGCGGTTGACTTGCATTTCCACGCGGGAGCGGAACAATCTGAGCGAGTAATCACCATAAAATGGAGATACCCGTTTTAAGCATGACATTCGAAGTTTTTACACGACTCTCAGAAGGTGCGGGATGACACTACGAAGAAATGCTTTCTCATGGGACGAGATTCAAAGCAGTCACCGACTTATGTTCCTTATAGTTCTAATCTTAGGGCTTTTTAACATATTATGGGGAGAGAAAGTGCCGGCAGGCGGCGGCCTTGGATGGGATGGTGTCCTTTATGCGGATATGGTCCGTAATCTTGGTTCAATAATTAGCGGAGGACAGCTAAGTAGCTACTACGCACAGAGGATTCTTCCTTCAGCGATTGTTCGCGGGATGTTGCTTTGCTCTGGTGTGTCAATGAATAACACAAACATCATTCGCGGTTTTGAAGTTTATAATCTCGTTCTTATTCTTGGAGCATGTTGGACGTGGAAGCGAGTGTCAGATGCTCTTCATCTCAGTCTTGCCGGGCGCTGGATAGGTTTCAGCGGTATCTTTGTCAATTATGCGAGTTCAAAGCAAGCCTTCTATTATCCAGTTCTCACAGACGTGACAGCGCTATTTATCGCTATGTTGCTTTTGCTATTTTATGTCGAAAAGAAACCAGTCTCTCTGTTTGTTACGGCTATAATTGGAGCTTTTTCTTGGCCTGTAGTGAGCGTTTATGGGGCATTATTATTACTCTTTATTAAGGCAGAACTTCCGAAGGATGTAGTCGCGCCATCATCGTCGCTTTTTACTATAAATAGCACGTCTATTACTAATTTAGTTATACGTGGTTACATTGCCCTAGTTGCTTTGTCAATTATCGGATACATATTCATGGTGCAGTTTGGGCCGTCGCTGGATCTCCAATGTAAAGTGCCCGCAACATTCGCTCATGCCTTTCCACGATTTGTTGCTTCATGTACTCCAAGAAGGGAACTTATCGGTTTTGAACGAATGATTACTTCGCTACCGTCTTTCGCCGGCGTACTGATCGCGCTTGCAATGCTAGTTGGGTCCAAGCGGTTTATTCCTTCGGTTATTACCTGTGTACGCAAGACACAACTGACAACAATTGCATTGTCAATTGCCGCTGTTCTTGTGCCATTCAGTATAGTTAAGGTTATATCAAATCCTAGCTTTAAGAGTGGGGGCAGCTTGCGGGGTTTGATCATGGGGACGCTATTACCCCAAGAAGGAAAGTTTCTATTGCCACTTGTGACATTAGCTGTGTTTTTGGGGCCAATAATGTTGTTAATTACTCTTTACTGGAAAGCATTCTGCGTTGAGTCAAGAAGATTGGGGCCCGGGGTTGTAGCAATCATAGGACTATCTATATTCCTGGGGCTTGCCTGTGAACCACGCTTTATGACGGCAGCATGGCCTTTCTTCGTTTTAGTATTTGTGTTGGCCTTTGAGACGTCGAGTACAACGACCTCGTTCAAATACATATTATTTACGCTTACTATCTTGTACGCTCAATTCTGGATGATATTTAATCTGACCCCGTGGTCGTCCTCAGACTTCGAAGGTCTTCAAGATTATCCGAAGCAGTTATACTTTATGCACTATGGACTATGGATGAGTTGGTGGTCTTATGCCATACAATTAATAGCATTAGTATTTAGTGCCATATGGCTGCGTAAAACCATAAGAAAGGTAGGGGTAACTGAATCCAAGTACCATGGCTAATAGGTATAATGTGCAATCTTGTGAATCGTACAATATATGACACGCAGGGTACCATTTAACACCTAGCCTTGAGTCTGGATCATGAACGGATTGCATTATTTCTGCTTGGTAGTACCCAATTTGCGCAAGTCGCTGTTCGACGCCGATTGTCGTTGTCATGGCGTCGTTATTCTAAGCTAGTTGTAAATTTATAAAGGAGAGTTCAAAGTGAGTTCATCGCCATTATCCGTAGAACGAATCAAGATGCCATCAGTCTCAGTCGTAATACCGACTTATAATCGCAGCAAGCTTCTGCTGAAGGCGATCGAGAGTGTCTTGCGCCAAACCTATGCGGACTACGAGCTCATCGTGATTGACGATGGCTCAACCGACGATACTCGGGAAAGGCTCCTCCCATATATGGAGCGCATTCGGTACTTTTACCAGGATAATCAGGGAGCGAGCGCAGCGCAGAATGCCGGAATAAGGGTAGCAAAGGGGGAATGGATATCTATTCTAGGATCGGACGATGTATGGCGCCCCACAAAGCTGGAGCGCCAGTTTGATGCACTGGCCGTGCTGGGCGATGAGTTTGGAGCATGCGCGACCAACTGCGACTACATTGGTAACTCGAATATGAGTTCTACAGTGTTTGAAGAAGCAGGGATTAAGACAGACTTGGAGTATGGACCGCTGGAGAACCCAATCCAGTATATTGTGAGAGAAAATGGCATCTGCGTGCAAAGCCTGCTAGTTCTGCGTTCTCTTCTCAATGATTTAGGCGGGTTCGACGAGAGCCTTGGTCTTTCAGAGGACAGAGATCTTATTTTTAGACTTTCTTTTAAGACGAGATTCTGCTATGTTTCAACGCCATTAGTGAGCATCGATCGTACGCCAGATGTGCAGCGCCTCACTGGGTTGCTTTCTCGTAAAGATGACCAATCATTTATTTGGCTTGAATTGGCGCACAAGAGAATGTTGAGCCAGTCTGAATTAATGGATCCCCGAATTACAGTAACTATCCAGAACATGTTGATAGCCATATACTATGGCTGGGCAAGGGAGAGGATTGGTAGCCTAAAACTAATAATTGCTTTGCAAATTATCAAAAAGATTCGACGTACGGGCCAGAGCTATCCGAGAATAATTTGGAACCTGTTGTCAAGTGCGGGAAGCAAATTATTGAGGGAACTGCGACGTCGAATCAGTAAGAGTTGAATACCGCCGAGTCGCAAGACACACGCAAACAGTGAAACACTCAAGTCGGGCATATTCCGATCATCATTAGGATGTTACCAATGAATAAACTCTCGGAGCCGCAACTCTCAAGTAATGATGATAATGATGTCCCTGCCGGCGCGCTCGATGACCTCACTATTATGCGGTATGCGCAAATTTACCGAAACCGGACTTCCGGCGGCATAGAACAGTATTTGCGTCATTTGGATCGCGGCCTTCTGCTTAGACACCGATTAACTATATTGCAAATGCATCTAATTAGAGAGCACGAAATAGAGTCAATCGAAGTTGAGAATGTCGGACTCGGCCGTATCCTATGGTTTCCCGTAGTTATTCGCCAATCGTCCTCCAGACTTGCCGATTTGCCAGGGAGGCTAGGTTATATGTTCGGCCGGTCTACGCAACGGGCGAAAGACGAGGCCAAGGTTGGGCGTTTTCTGCTTTCACAGTCGGCAAGAAGACCGAGCTACAGCCGAGGTGCTCATCTACGTTACAAAGCGGCCATATTCAGCGATAACCTTTGCCATTTGCTCAAAAGACAAACGGTGGACCTGCTTGCATTGCATGGGATGAGTTATGATGCGGCCCCTTTAATTACACAAGCATTGAAATCCGAAATACCATTCGTTTTTATCAACCATTATGACAACCAGCAGTTGTCTCGCCCCACGACGCGAAAGTGGCTCGGTCGGGCGGCAGCAATTGGCGTGGTTTCTGCGCTGAACATTCCAGAGGACCTTCAAAGCCGTTGCTTTAATTTATTGGATGCGGTTGACACGGAATATTTCACACTGGAGAAGGCAACGCCGATGAGCATAGCGGCAGATCCGATTGTGTTGTTGCCGGCGCGAATCGTCGAGCAGAAAGGACATCGCGACTTGATCGAGGCCGCGAGAATTCTGATTGATAGAAAGATTGATCTCGCTCTCTGCTTTGTTGGAGCAGTTGATTCTGAACCTCTACATCAAGAACTTCGCAAGTTTGCAGCGAAAGCGGGTATTGAAGAACGTGTATTATTCTTAGGAGAGAAGAGTGCAGATGAAATCAGAAATTGCTATGCTGCGAGCAGTGTAGTAGTACTTCCGAGCTATTCGGAAGGATTGCCTAGAGTTCTACTCGAGGCGCAGTCCATGGAGAAGCCAATAGTGGCCTACGATAGCGGAGGAATCAAAGAAGCTATTTTGCCAGGAGAGACAGGATTCCTGGTACCGACGGGCGATATAACAGCTTTAGCGGACAAGTTAGCCTTTCTTCTCCAGAATGAATCGGAGCGGCAGCGTATTGGCAAGCGCGGGAGAGAGTTCGTGTCTCATAAGTTCAGCATTTCATCCCTTATTAAACGTCACGAGTTGTTTTATTATAAAGCACTCTTTCTCAAAAATAGTTGCTGAGTAGTAGGCAGTAGGGCGTTATCATATCAATATGATTGGGTAACTACACTTTGCTCGTCAGGTTGGAACAGCGTGAATCCACATGACAAGACTGCGCGGTGCGCGGTGATGGGTCGATGCAGAGGTTCATGCATTATGTAGTCAGCCGCAGGTTTACTGGACGAATCAAGAGAGGTGTTATGAGAAGCAAAGTTGCGGCAGTTATCGCCATAATTATTCTTGTGTCTCCGCTAAGCTGCCTAGCGCAGCGATGGGAGACTATCCTGGGTTCTGGCCAAGCGATTGATTGGTCGAACTCGGGTGTAGGAGACATTCCCGCGCGTACGATTAACTGCGCCAGTCTTGCGTCGTCGGCCACTCTCGAGCAGATCAACGCGGCACTCAAGACTTGTCGCAATGGCGAGACGGTTTACCTGGCTGCTGGCACGTATTTAATTAATGGAACGATACACATTCCCTCGAATGTAACACTGCGAGGTGCCGGCTCGGACTTAACTATCCTGAATGCAAACGGCACGAGTGGCGGGTATGTGGTGAGCCTTGGTTCTGGATCGGTTGCCTACAATCCGGTCAAAATTGCGAACGGAGCGAGCGCTGGGTCTACCAGCATCGTAGTTAGCGATGCATCGGGTATTACTGTCGGCGAATATCTAGTTATCTCCGAAACAAATAACTCAAGCTATGTATCATCGTTAGGCAGTGAAGGGAATTGCAACTGGTGTGACGGGGGGTGGACGAACGCAGGAAGTCTTGCCCGGGGACAGATTGTCGCAGTTACAGGCGTGAAAGGCACAACAATATCGATCTCCCCAGGACTGTATGGAGCATACACAAATTCACCTATATCCGTCCCATTTAACATGTCAGAGACTTATGCCGGAGTGGAGGACCTTCAGGTACGCGCCAACCAAACCGGATACGCAGCAAACTTTGGCATGCTTGGGTGCGCGTATTGCTGGGTTAAAGGCGTGGAATCGAATTACACGGACGGCGATCACGTTGAGCTATATTGGGGCTACCGCGACGAAATTCGCGACAGTTACTTTTCGAACGCATTTCTCCATATGCCCGGGACGCATGATTCCGATATACAGATTGGCTTTAAGACCAGCGCCAGCCTGATCGAAAACAACATCATCGAGCGCACTCATGTATCCATTATGCTGGAATGGGGGGCCGCGGGGAATGTAATTGCCTACAACTACACCATGGGAGAGTTCGACGGCGGCGCGACAAACTTAGTGATTGGCGGAATAGATTATCACGGAGCGCACCCGCAGTTCAATTTGATCGAAGGCAATGTTCTCACGACGATTTCTCAGGATGCAACCTGGGGAACATCCAGCCATACGACGGCCTATCGGAACTGGGTGACTGGCACAAACCGAATATGCAGTCCAAAGAGCGGACGCAGCGTCATAGATTGCTCGAAGGGGAATGCGCATTACGGATTTCAGGGCGCTCGGGCCATAGAGATGAGTTATCTCGCTACTTTAAACAACTTTGTCGGGAACGTCGTAGGCAGCGCGCAGATGCAGTCTTTGACTGGCTACAACTACCCGGTGTCGCAAAGAGCGTCTGTCGAATATCCTTCCACACGAAGCTACGACGCCGTAGCCTATGGCTGGTCTTTTGGCTTTGGGATTGAGAGCGACGATGGCAAGGGCTCAGGATGTAGCGGTGGAATTCCTCCGTGTCACCTCGCGGGTACTTCTTCTACCAACTTCTTCCACGGAAACTACAATCATGCCGTGGGATCGATCGATTGGGCAGCCGGTGTAACTCACGAGTTACCGGCATCGTTTTATCTATCGAGTAAGCCAGCCTGGTGGAGTAATACGCCCTTTCCAGCAACCGGTCCTGATGTTAGTGGAGGAATCGGTCCCAAGGGACACAGTTATGGAAATCCCGCAGAGGCCTGCTATTTTAAAGTAATGGGCGGGTCGGATGGTGGGGCGGGAGGACCACTAACCTTTAATGCTGGCAGGTGCTATGGGAAAGGCAGTCAGCCTACGCCTGCCGTTCTTTCGTCCCAGGATGCCGCGCAGGCTCAAGCTCAGCAGGCCCAGGCCGCTCAGGTGCAGGCGCAGATAGAAGCCCGGATTCGGGCGCAGGAAGCGGCGCCACCGCCGGCTGAACCGGTGTTGAAGGCGAATCCACTGGACAAGCTG
>Ga0182027_10001058_pt1 | contig 46364 bp, 33 predicted proteins | sample 712E1DmetaG_FD_121300 | JGI IMG/M metagenome (GOLD analysis project Ga0182027, IMG submission 121300) | Permafrost microbial communities from Stordalen Mire, Sweden - 712E1D metaG (Illumina Assembly) | ecosystem: Environmental > Terrestrial > Soil > Wetlands > Permafrost | place: Sweden...
GACTTCTGACTTCTGACTCAAATCCATCATAGCGATCAGTTGCCAGTAAATTTTCTAATGAGTTCCTATGATCGTAAGTTTAATATTTTCAATTCCTGAGAATCTTTTAAGAATATTATCAGTTGCTGAAAGCCTGAAACTAATATTAATGCTGCAGTCCAACCCGAAAATCTGATCCGATTGGTCTATATTCTCATCTTTCAGAATTTTCATTACATTATTAATGGAAGAATAATCAAACTCAATTCTGTAATAATTCTTAATAGTGCAAGCAATTATTTCAGCGTTTATTATTGCCTCATAAGCCGCTGTTTTGTAAGCATTTATTAATCCACTTGTGCCTAAAAGCGTACCACCGAAATAACGGATTACGACAATAAGGATATTTGTAATTCCAAAAGAATTGATCTGGCCCAGAATAGGTTTTCCGGCTGTACCTGAAGGTTCACCATCATCATTTGCTCTCCAGACGGATCTCTCAAAGCCGATCAAATATGCATATGAGTGATGCTTAGCATCATAGTATTTCTTGCGGTAATCGTCCAGTATCGGTTTTATCTCCTCTAAAGAAGAAACCGGGGAGGCATATGCAATAAACCTGCTGCCTTTCTCTTTATAGCTACCCTGTGAAAGCGATTTTATGGTTTTGTATGTGTCGTCCGAAACCATGAGTGATGATACTTCATGCCAAAACATTTTAATACAAAAAAATGAAAAAAATAACCGATAATTGCAGAAGTAATGAAAAAACTGAATAACATATTTTTAATTAAGTATGAAAAAATTCATTTGAGATAGCTTTTTAAAATAATACATTTGTCCTGTAAAAGGAGTGAACATGAGTGTAAACCTTGATGAAAAGGATCTTCACAAACTTATTGTCATCGGAGACCGTATTCTTATTAAGCCGAAAGTACCCCAGTCAAAGACAAGAAGCGGCCTCTATCTTCCTCCTGGTGTATCAGAAAATGAAAAAGTGATGATAGGGTATGTCCTTAAGGTCGGACCAGGCTACCCCATACCTTCGGTGAATGATACTGATGAACCATGGAAGAACAGGTCAGATGAACCTAAATATGTGCCGTTGCAGCCAAAAGAAGGCGACCAGGCTGTCTACATGCAAAACAGCGCTATTGAGATAGAATTCAACAAAGAAAAATATATTGTGGTTCCCCAATCGGCAATTTTATTGTTGCTGAGAGACGATGGATTATTTGAATAACCTGAAGTACGATTTTCTTCTTAAATAAACAGACTAATTCTTAATATTTATGGAGGGTGACATTCTTAAAGGCAAAAAAATATTAATTGTTGAAGATGACTTTTCAAGCAGGCTGTATCTCAATAAAATACTGGAAAAAAGCGGGTTTATTCTTTTCAATGCAATCGATGGAAAAGAGGCTCTCGATTTGGTTTCAAAGAATCCAGATATTGATATTATACTCATGGATATTCAATTACCGATTCTTGATGGATATTCATGCACTAAAATTCTTCGCGAATCTGGCAATAAAATGGTTATTATTGCCCAGACTGCTTACGGTTTCAGTGGTGATAAAGAGAGAATGATATCGATGGGATTTGATGATTATCTTATTAAACCTATTTCACAAAAGCAGCTGATGGACAAAATCTCGACCTATCTTCATAACGACTAATTCTTTTCCGGGTAAACTGATAACTGTCTGAACTCCTTATTAAACTCTTCCGCCTCTTTTGCCCAGCGCTCTTTTTCTGATACCAATGATCCTCTGTTCATTAGCGTCTCCCTCATTCCTGAATCTCCTGAAAGTATATCAAATGGCATAAGGATATATTCGTACTCATATGGAGGTTCATTGAATTTCAATTCTCCATCCGGAGAGGTCTGGATAACCGCATCTAATATTTCCAGAACAGTTGAAACAGGTCTGAATTTGGTAATATCAGTAACATGAATTTGAATTCCGTTACATAATTTATTATAAAACTTATTGAATGTAGGAATGAAATTATGTATTCTGAAACTACACCCTTTTATCTGCCTTGCATCCAGATTCTTTTTCAGATTGTACGTATCTACACACGGAGCCCCGATAAGTTCAAACGGAAGAGTTGTTCCTCTTCCTTCAGAAATGTTCAGTGCTTCAATCAGAACTGTTCCGGGGTAAACAATAGCGGTATTCAGAGTTGGCATATTAGGAGAAGGTATTACCCAAGGCAAACCTGTATTGTTGAACATCAGAGACCTGCACCAGTTTTCCATCCGGATTACCCTGAGGTCACATTTCTGCAGGTATTTTTCTTTTATCCAGATAGCCATCTCACCAATAGTCATTCGATGGCACAAAGGGATTGTTGCACCTCCTACGAAGCTGAAATATTCCTCTTTAAGGACAGGTCCATCTATTTTTATTGCCGCAATAGGGTTAGGCCGGTCAAGAATCCATACTGTAATTCCCGCTTCAGCACAGGCTTCCATACAAAGCTTTATTGTCCAGATATAAGTATATAACCTTGCACCAATATCCTGAAGGTCAATTAAAAGGACATCAATATTTTCAAGCATACTGATTGTCGGCTTTCGATATTGTCCATAAAGACTAAAAACAGGTATTTTGAAAACAGGATGAATCTCTCCGGCCCATTCTATCATATTATCCTGTGTTTGTCCGTAAAGTCCATGCTGTGGTCCGAAAATAGCTGTAAGTCTGCATTCTTTCATTTTGAAAAACAACTCTGTTATGTGCGAAAGATTTCGTGTCACGCTGGAAGCATGACATAATATCCCGATTCTCTTTCCCTTAAGTTCATCAGGAAATTTTTCAATAATTATTTCAAGGCCAGATTTTACCATCAGTATCGTTTGAAATGCAAATATAGTACTTTGACATATTGATTTATAACATGTTATTAATATGATCCGGAATGAATAATCTTTTATATGTTTAGGCATTCAATTAAAGACTATACCAATGAAAAAGATTTTCGTGTTTTTTGTAATTACGTTCATGCTGCCCATTGTAATGTCGGCGCAGAAAGTTCCCCTTGATCAGAATGTGTATGATAATTGGAAATCGCTTAGTTCGCCAATAATTTCCAATGATGGGAATTGGGTTTCCTATGAAATAAATCCTCAACAGGGAGATGGCTGGTTATATATCTGCAATATTCTTTCAGGGCAGAAAGATTCTGTGTTTTGTGCAACGAAAGCGACTTTTTCACCTGATGCCAGGTATATTGTTTACCAGATAAAACCGACTTATGCTGAAACACGTAAAGCAAAGAAAGATAGGGTGAAAGAGGATATGATGCCCAAGAATAATATGGGAATCCGGCTTCTTGAAGGGAATAATAGTGTGACAAATATAAAACGTGTGAAATCATTTTCTATGCCGGAATCAAATTCACAATGGATGGCATATCTGCTTGAGAAAAAACCAGATGATAAGAAGGATACTAAAACCACTTCGGATAGTTCAAAAGTATTGAAACCATCTTCCGTGAAGGGTAAGAAACCACCAGAACCAAAAGGAACAGAGCTTGTAATTCTTAACCCTATCCTGAATAAGGAATACAGATACAATGATGTTTCAGAATTCGTTGTTTCAAGAGATGGCATGAAAATAAGTTATCTTCAGGTTTATTCAGATACAACAAAAATTGATAATTTCAAGGTAAACATATTTGATTCCCGGAAGGAGACTTCAACAATAGTTTTTGAGGGAAAAGGATCGGCAAAAAAACTGAGCGCCAGTAAAAAAGGTGATGAACACTCGTTCATTTTTGCACAGGATACTTCCAAAACAAAAGTATACGACCTCTACCTTTCAAAAGGATTTGAGAAAGCAGTTAAAATAGTTGACTCGTCTAACGCAGCTATGCTAAAGGGCTGGTCAGTGAGCGAAAATGGAAATATTTCATTCTCAGAGGATGGCACCCGTTTGTTCTTTGGAGCTTCGGAAAAACCTGTCAAGGAGCCGGAAGATACACTTCTTTCCGATGAAAAATACAAACTGGATATCTGGTCATGGGACGATCAGGTTCTTCAGCCTATGCAGAAAAAGCAGCTTGAACAGGATCTGAAAAAGAGCTATCAGGCTGTTTATCATATCGATAAAGGTGTAATGTTTCAGCTTGCAAATAAAAATGTTCCAACTGTTCGCACTCTTCAAAAAGGAAACAATGACATTGCATTGGGAAGTTCAGATTTGAAGTATCAGAAAGAATCTTCATGGGAAGGTGACAACCCATCAGATTATTATATAGTAAATGTCAAAACCGGTGTAAGAACATTGATTTTGGAGAAACTTGATGGAAAAGCGTATATTTCTCCATCAGGTAAATATCTGGTCTATTGGGATATAAAAGACCGAGTCTGGGTTTCATTGAATATTGCAACAGGAGTAAAGAAGGTACTGACATCCTCAATAAAGGTTCCTCTTTATGATGAACTAACAGACACTCCAAGCGAACCGGTCCCTTACGGGATTGAAGGCTGGATGGAAGATGAAAAACACATTCTTATCCGGGACAGGTATGATATCTGGCTGACAGATCTGACTGCAACAGAAATTCCTGTGAATATTACAAATGGTTTCGGAAGAAAGAATAATCTTACTTTCCAGTATCAGAAGCTTGATCCTGAATCGGAATTTATCGGCAAGAAAGAAATAATGTATTTCTCTGCATTTAATAATGATAACAAGGAAGCGGGTTTTTTTACATTGAAAGCCGGCATAACAGATGATCCTTCAAAGCTGGTAATGGGGAAATATTCTTATTCGAGAGGATTGATAAAAGCTAAGAAAGCCGATAAGCTGATCTGGCAGGAAGGCACTTTTATCGAATCACCGGAATTATACATCAGTGATATGAATTTTGGAAATATTAGAAAACTTTCGTTGACTAATCCTCAGCAAAGCAAGTATAACTGGGGTACTGTAGAGCTTGTCGAATGGATGTCATTTGACAGACAGAAATTACAGGGATTATTATATAAACCGGAGAACTTTGATTCTTCTCAAAAATATCCAATGATAGTTTATTTCTACGAACGGAGCTCCGACGGTTTATATAATTACAATCCCCCAGCACCAAGCGCCTCAATTATAAACAGAACATTTGCAGTAAGTAATGGTTACCTGGTATTTGTCCCTGATATTCCATATGTCATTGGTTATCCCGGGCAGAGCTGTTATAATGCAGTTATAAGCGGAACTTATGATCTTTTGGATAAATACAAATACATTGATAAAGACCGGCTTGGCCTGGATGGTCAGAGCTGGGGAGGATACCAGATTGCTTATCTTGTGACCCAGACTGATTTATTTACATGTGCTTATGCCGGGGCAGCTGTGAGTGATATGATCAGTGCATATGGAGGTATAAGATGGGGAACCGGTATGTCGAGAATGTTTCAGTATGAACATTCCCAGAGCAGGATTGGTGGATCCCTATGGGAAAAACCTTTGCAATATATAGAGAATTCGCCCATATTCTGGGTTCCGAAAATTAACACTCCTTTGCTTTTGATGCATAATGATGCAGATGGTGCAGTGCCATGGTACCAGGGCATTGAGTTTATTACTGCTCTCAGGAGACTAGGAAAACCGGCATGGCTGCTTTCTTATAACGATGAAGATCATAATCTTGTAAGAAGACCAAATAGAAAAGACATCTCAATCAGGAAGATGCAGTTTTTCGATCATTACCTTAAGGGAGCACCGATGCCTTATTGGATGAAAAATGGTATTTCACAGATTGAAAAAGGGAAAAAAGATGGTTATGAGCTTGTAAAATAAAAAGTTATGTCTGACCAGGAAAATTATATCTCCTGATTTCAATGATATTCAATCTGTAAAAAGCTTAAAATGCCTGTAAAAACCCATTTATTGCTATTTTTACATTATAATTATTAAAAGTCATATGAAATATAATTTTCGTATTACCAGATATACAGTTCTGCTGTTATTTTTTGCACTGATACTTTTTTCTGGATGTCAGCCAAAGAAAATCATCATCATTGAAACTACTGACGTTCACGGAGTAGTTCTTCCTTTTGATTTTGTGGAAAAGAAACCACTCAATGCATCACTTGCAAGTGCAGCATCTTATATCAGGAAGGTGAGAAATAAAAATGGAAACATTCTTTTGCTCGATAACGGAGATAATCTTCAGGGTCAGCCGGAAGAGTATTATTACAATTTTATTGATACGGTTTCACCTCATTTTAATGCGGAGGTAATGAATTACCTAAGTTATGATGCTGGAACTGTAGGTAACCATGATATTGAGGCAGGTCATGCTGTCTATGACAGACTCAGGAAACTTTATAAATTTCCTTTAATGGCCGCTAATGCTGTGGATATTAAAACAGGTCAGCCATACTTTAAGCCATATACCATATTTAAAAAGAATGGAATAAAAATTGTGGTTTTTGGTATGGTGACTCCCGCGATTCCTACCTGGCTTCCACCAGAACTTTATTCAGGCATGGAATTCAGAGATATGTTGAAGACTGCAAAAAAGTGGATGCCGGAAATACTTGCACAGAAGCCTGATCTGGTTGTCGGACTCTTTCATTCAGGATGGAACAGATCGTTTAACAAAGAGTCTGCCGATACGTTAAATGAAAACGGTTCAGCAGCCGTTGCTTATTATGTTCCCGGGTTTGATATAATTTTTAATGGCCATGATCATAACACAGCAAATGAAAAATTCGTCAATTCAGCCGGTGATACTGTCCTGATTCTTGATGGCGGGAGCAAGGCTGAAGAAATTGCTGAGGCAGATGTTACCTTTAAATCAGGAAAGAAAAAGATAATTACCGGATCAATCGTAAAAATGAAAAATTATTTACCTGACAAAGATTTTACTTCACATTTTAAATTACAGGATAGCATAATCAGAAAATATGTGGATAAGGTCATAGGTGAATCAACTTCCTCAATATCATCGCGTGATTCATATTTCGGATCTTCAGGTTTTGTGGATATGATTCACTCAATGCAGCTAGAAATTACGGGAGCAGATGTTTCATTCGCTGCTCCACTTTCCTTCGATGTAAGCATCCCAAAAGGTCCGGTTACAGTTGGTGATATGTTCAAACTTTACCGTTATGAAAACATGCTCTATACAATGAGAATGTCAGGTAATGAGATCCTTAAGTATTTGGAATACTCATATTCCGGATGGTTAAATACAATGAAAGGACCTAACGATTTTCTTCTTAATTACAGACTTGGAAAGGATGGAAAGCCAGCAATGACAGAGGGCAGAGCCAGACTACGGAATCAATCCTATAATTTTGATTCTGCTGCAGGGATTAATTACATCGTCGATGTCAGCAAGCCTGAAGGCTCAAGAGTCAATATTATTTCATTCTCTGACCGGAGACCTTTCCAGAAAGATAAGATATATCGAGTCGCAGTCAATTCATACCGGGGAAATGGAGGAGGAGGCCACTTCACTGAAGGTGTAGGTCTGAATAGTGCAGAGTTAAGGTCACGATTAATTTCCTCGACTGATAAAGATTTGCGGTATTATATTATCAAAGCCATTGAAAAAAGAAAAGTAATAGCTCCGTCTCCAAATAAGAACTGGAAAATTGTTCCTGAGGAATGGGTCAGAAAAGCAGTTCCCCGTGATTCAGTTATGCTCTTTGGAAATGAAAGGGTAAACTACTAATAAAATTTCAGGATATTTATAATAGAGAACGGCAAAATATAATTCATTGAGGACTGGTTTTTTTCATATTCAATTCATATAGCCGGATGGATAACAGCAGAACATATGATAGTGATGGCAGATATTTACCACTAGTAGAAGAGTTTTATTCTGTCCAGGGTGAAGGCTATAATACCGGAAAGGCTGCTTACTTTATAAGATTGGGCGGATGTGATGTCGGTTGCAGCTGGTGTGATTCGAGATACTCATGGAATCCGGATCTTCATCCACTTGTTGAAACAGAAAAAATAATCAGCAATGTCATTAATTCGGGAACAGATTCTGTTGTAGTAACCGGAGGCGAGCCACTGATGTGGAATCTTGATTTGCTGTGTAGTCTATTAAAAAAAGAAAGCATAATAACTTTCATTGAAACCTCCGGTTCTTACCCGTTAAGTGGATACTGGGACTGGATTTGTTTATCGCCAAAAAAGAATCTTCCGCCTCTGCCTGAAATTTGCAGCCTGGCGCATGAGCTCAAAATTATTATAGAAAATAAATCTGATTTTGAGTGGGCTGAAAAGTACAGCGCGCTTGTTTCCAGGGATTGCAGTCTCTATTTGCAGCCGGAATGGAGCAGGTTTGAAAAAATTATTCCTGAAATTGTTGATTACATAAAAAGAAATTCAAAATGGAATATTTCGCTTCAGGTTCATAAATTCATGCATATACCCTGAATTATTGATTAAAAAGACCCTGATATTATTTTTATTGTTGTTCAATTTTGCTTTTCCCGCAATTATTGCACAAAACCTTCATACCACCTCAAACCGTGCACTTAAAGCATATAATGAAGGGAAACAGGCTTATGATTTTTTCAACATGAGAGACGGTGAAAAGTTTCTGAGGGATGCGATAGCTATTGATAATAAATTCTATGAAGCATATATGGTTCTTGGTGAAATGATGTTCAAACTTGGACGTTACCCTGAATCTGCGGATTTTTACAGAAAAGCGGTTCAGATTGATTCCCTGTTCTACCGACCCGTGTTTTTCCCCCTGGCGAGTGCTGAAATTATGTCGGGAAGATATACCGATGCTCTTGTCCATTTCAATGCGTACATCATACAACCTGCTATTTCAGAAAAGAATAAAGCAGTTGCTCTGAAAAAAATTGCGGATTGTAAATTTGCAATTGAAGCTATGAAGAACCCTGTTCCTTTCGAACCGGAAAATCTTGGTGATTCAATCAATACTACTGATGATGAATACTGGCCTTCTATCACTGTCGACGGACAGACACTTATGTTCACAAGGCAGGTGTCAACCGGAAGGTCTGATCCGAAGACTCAGGAGGATTTTTATATCAGTCATCTGGAAAACGGCAAATGGGGAAAAGCTCAGGATGCCGGTTATCCTTTGAATACTACGCAGAATGAAGGTGCCCAGTCGCTCTCTTCAGATGGCCGGTACATGTACTTTACTGCATGCTTACGACCAGACGGGCAGGGAAGATGCGATATTTATTATTCTTCATTCGATGGAAAGAACTGGTCGTTACCTGTAAATATCGGACCCCCGGTAAATACGGCATTATGGGAGTCACAACCTTCAATCAGTGCAAATGGAAGAATGCTTTTCTTTGTCAGTAACCGGGCTGGCGGATTAGGAGGAATGGATATCTGGTATTCAATTCTGAGTGACGACGGGAAATGGAATAATCCGGTAAACCTTGGAAAGACAATTAATACGCCAGGTGATGAGATGTCACCATTTATCCATTTTGATGGAAAAACGCTCTATTTTTCATCAAACGGAAGAGTTGGAATGGGCGGACATGATATCTATTTTACAAAAATGCAGGACGATACTACCTGGTCAGAACCAATAAACCTTGGTTATCCAATAAATACATATAATGATGAAATGGGTTTCATTACTGATGCAACAGGGGAAAAAGCATATTATTCCACCAAACGGGATAATAAAAACGGCAAAGATATTTATTCCTTCTCCCTTTACCCATCTGCCAGGCCAGACGCTGTATCATATTTTAAAGGACGTGTTTATGAAAAAGGCACAGGGAAACTTCTTAAAGCCAGCTATGAACTGGTAAATCTTACTACAGGTCAGATTGTCGTAGCTAACACTACAGATATTTACGGAACTTTCCTCGTTTGTTTGCCGCCTGACCATAACTATGCACTGAATGTTAATAAGGAGGGATACCTTTTCTATTCTGACAATTTTATGCTTGCTGGAATACATTCAGCTACTGAGCCATTTGTCAAGAGGATTGAACTGAGCCCGATACGAGTAGGAGAAAAGCTGATTCTTTCAAATGTGTTTTATGAGTTTGATTCATGGAAACTTACGAAGGAATCTTTTTCAGAGCTTAATAAACTTGTGAAACTTCTTTCAGATAATAAAAAGATTTCTGTTGAAATTGATGGGTATACCGATGCAGTCGGAACTGATGCCTACAACCTTGACCTGTCTGAAAAGAGAGCCAGATCCGTTATGGATTATCTTGTTGAAAAAGGAATTATTGCAGGAAGGCTAAGCTTTAAGGGGTTTGGGTCAGCATCACCGATTGGCGATAATGTCACTAATGATGGCCGTAAACTTAACAGACGTACTGAAATGAAAATAGTCGGCAGCCTGGAAAAATAGAAGAGACCCAGCCAGAGGTCTCTTCCTTTCATAAAATATAATTGCAGACTATTACCTTGTTTATCCCATTTATCGCATCAGATTGTGATTTTGGGATTCAAATATTTGTTGGATAATAATTTTGATTCTCCAGCTTCCCGTACCGGAACGGAAAAGTACATTCCTGTTCCAGATATGCCGTTACTCTCGATCCACACTTTACCTTCCATCAGATTGATAAGTTTCCTTGCCAGTGTAAGATTTATTGCAGAACACGTGTCATTATGTCTGCTCAAAGAATCATTCAGATTCTCAGTTGAGAGAAATTCTTTGCATTTGGCGAAACCCTGCCCGGAATCAAGTACATAAAAAACGATGTCACTATCCCTGAAATAATAACCGATTTTGATATAGCCTGATTTTGTGTTATACAATGCATTCTGGAACAGGTTGTGAATTACCCTAGTTACCCTGTTTGAATCAATATATATTTCAATATGGTCAGATGATTGATTCTCCAGAATTAATACCAGTTCTTTATAATCCTCTCTTTTAAGAATAATCCTGAATTCTGCAAGAAGATCTTCAAGAATATTGCTGATTTTACATTTTCTCACATCAGTTTTTGAATTACCCGTATCAATTATTGCTGAATCGAGAAAATTGTCAAAAAGAGACATTAATTGTTCACACGAACTAAGAATATGATTGCTGAATTCCTCTTTTTCACTTTCATTATATCCGCTATTATTCATGAGAAAAGAGAACGCAACGATAGAATTCATGTGAGTTCTCATTTCGTGAGACATACCTGTTAATAATGTCGGACAGTTTATCATGTTCAGAATATTTATCTTTAAATCTTCACCGGTCTTTTTACTATTTCGTCCGGATATTTTGCCATTGATAATATGATCTGATTCGTCTATCATAAAAAACCATTTCTCATTATATTACAAATGCCTGAGAATTTTCTTTGCCGTGCTTCTGTAAATGCTTTCTGATTTTACTATTTCGCGAAGCTGCAATTTTGCCCTTACTTTATCTTCTGTACCTATAAAGCACATAGCGAGGTACCAGTTTGCGTCAGCAGTATAAGAATTGATCTTTCGGTCAATGACTTTATAAAAAGAAGATTCCGCATCAGGGAAATTCCTGATTTCCATATAAGATACACCACTAAGAAATTCAATCTGTGATGATTCAGGTTTATTCTTCAGATAAGCCTGAAATCCTTCAAGCGCTTTGTGGAATTCTTTTTTGTTGAAATAGTCAATAGCCTCATTATATGACGCTTCGGAAGATCGCGACGGACCAGGATTATCATATACGTGATAATACTTTTTATAAATTTCTGAAGTGCTCTCGGTTCTGAATGAGAGGAATGCTATACTTCCAAGAATTACAAGCCCGGTAATTATTGCCGCATATCGGAACCTGGGCAAATTGGGCTTGCTGTTTTTTAACAGCTCAGCCTTCCTTGCTGATTCGATAGAAACAAGTTTATTCCTCAGTGAGACAATGTCTTGTCGTTTAAGAATAGCTTCTGCTTTTTGTCTTAAGAACAGTTCTTTTTGCAGCGATTCATTGCCTGAGAGTTCTTTTTCAAACCAGGTTTTCTCTGTCTGGTCCATTTCCCCGGCAATATACCTTTCAATAAAATATGAATAATCAATTGTTTTCATAGCACTTTTTTTTATTTAGAAATCATTATCCGATTAGTTATATTATAAATCTCTTGATGCATTTTTTTATTATAAAAATTGACTAAATATATCTTTCACAACATCAGATACTTTAAGAACATATTATCTTCAATTATCTGTCGACAATAAAGGATTTAAAGTAACCCGGCGACTTGAAAAACTATACCTTATTAATATATAGCCCACAAAAAGGCTGAAAGAACGTATCTTGAATTCTTCAGGGTTAATTTTAATCCCCGAAAAAATACAAATCAATTTTTAATTGGAATTGTTGGAACGGTTGGTGTCGGATCACCATCATTTGCACCACCGCCACGTACTGAAATCATCTCTTCGATTGTAAGCTGATAAACGTCAAAAATGTCGAAATTCAGTGTTTTCATATTCTTAGTTTTTTAATTATTATTTATTCAGGGTAATTCATCTTTTCAGATATACATGTCACTCATACCACTTTTGTGACACAAAAAAATGAAGAAAATTTCAACTATTTTTCAAGATGCACTAGATCAGCTAGATACAGACACCGATTTTATACTGATTGTACTGGGGTTTTAGCTATAAATAATTACTTTTAGACGGAAGAAAGGGAAAATGTTAAGAAAGAATTGTAATGAAAGGCCAGTCCTGATCTTAAAAAAAGGTCAGATGGTTCTTTGTTTTATTATAAGCATCTTATCGTCTATTAATTGCTTCACCTTTTCTGAAACGATATTAAAACCAGTCTATGACAGAAAAGAATACATCGTTCAGGGAAAAGATGAACAACTGAAATATCCAGATCTGAGGAGCATTAATTCAAGACTACATAAACTTAATTATGAAAAAGATACGGCTTCAGCTCATCTTAAAGTTGATAGCTTAATCTTCCTGATTAATCAAAAGACCAAAGCAGATAGCGCAGACCTGGCTTATTCCTGTTATCTCGTCGGGACTTATAGTTTAAATCATAATAATTTAAATCATGCACTTTTATATTTTAAAAAGGCAATTGAAATATATGAAAAGTCTGGTAAAAACCTGAAAGAGAATTATTCAAACTCGTTATACAATCTTAGTAATGTATATAATTATCTGGGGGACTATTCACAGGCTTTAGATTATATGATAGCATCAGTCGAAAATGATAAACGTATTTATGGTGATAGCAGTATCAAGCTGATGGACGGATACTTAGCGCTTTCAATTATCAGTTCCAATACCAGAGATTATGATAAAGCTATATTGTGGATTAATCATGGTCTTAGAATTGCTCAACTTCATCCTGATACTGTTAAATGTGAAGTAATGGCAGCACTTTATCAGACTAAAGGAGCTGCTTTCTCATTCCTTTCAAATTACGAACAGGCAAAAAGCAACCTTGAAAAAGCTGAAACATATTATGACAAATTGAAAATCAAAGACTTGAATTATATTAATATGCTTGACAATCTGGGAACTACCTATCATTTTCTTGGATCAAAAGAAAAGTCTTATGAGTATTACGAAAAGGGAATGAAACTCATTAACAACAATTTTTCAAGTACTACTTCGGGTCTGATTAATAATTATTCAATAATCCTTGGTAATGATTCACTTGAAAAAAAAGGGGAGGCGCTTCTTTTAAATTACCTGAAGAAGGTCCGGCTTTCTCCGAATTTTGAGGAGCGCAATTATTACATGATATTAAGAAATTATGCTGACTATCTTCGTGATTATAAAATAAACGAGGCGCTGGCTAAAAAAACATACCTGCAGTGTTTCGATTATATATATAACCATCCATGGGATAAAGATTTCAGAGATAATATAATCCTTGGTTATTCAATTTCACTTTTTAACAACGGTGAAAACCGAAATGCTCTCGACTCGATACAAACATTGCTTTTTCCTGATAAATCAGATGAAAGGAGAAGAAGATTTCTTATAAATCCTGATTCACTTATACCCGATAGCAGATCAATTAGTATACTCAAAGCCAAATTTGGAGTATTATTGAGTGAGTATCAGAAAACCAATGATTCTCTGGTACTGGAAGCAGCTGCAGGAACAGCAGGGTTAATTATTAACGTGCTTGAAAGAATAAGGCTAAGTATTGGAGAAGAAGGAAGCAGGCTGCTTCTCGGGGACAAGTACAGGGATTCGTACCTGGATGCAATAAGTTGTTTGAATGAATGTTACAGGAAGACTAATAATCAGATATATCTTGAAAAAGCATTTGAATTTTCAGAAAAAAGCAAAGTAGCAAGTCTTCTGGCTTCAACCCGTGAGATGAAAGCAATGCAGAATAATATTCCTTATCTTCTTGCAAATAAAGAAAAAGAACTTCAGTCGAATATTGGATTTTATAGTTCAATTCTTAACGATGAAGAATCCAGGGAGAAACCGGATGCCAGGAAAATAAAACTCTGGAAAGACTATCTCCTGGTAGCAAAAGACAGCAGAGATTCGCTTATCAGGATTTTTGAAAAGAATTATCCGGATTATTATGCCCTGAAGTATAACACGAAAGTGATCAGTTTAAAAGCTATCCCGGGTCTTATCGGCCGGGGTAAAAATTATCTGAGTTATATTGTAACTGATTCCATGTTGTACACTTTCGTCTCAAATGCAAGAAACCAGAAGCTTTTAGCGCAAAAGATTGATACTTCATTTTTCAGATTTGTACGCGGATTCAGGAAAATTCTGACTACACCTGATCTGGATGAAAAATCAGCGGATGAGTTCAAACTATACCAGGTTTATGGCTATAAGCTATATTCTTATCTTATTGAGCCTGTTAAAAAGTATCTTATTTCCAATGAACTGATTATTTCACCCGACAATATTCTTTCATATCTGCCATTTGAAGCTTTTCCTACGAAAGATCAATTCAGAGATGATCTCATTTATAAGAAGTTGCCATACATGATGAATAATTTCATAATAACCTATGAATATTCTGCTACTTTGTTTGCTGAGTATGAAAAAGCTAAGCCTGCATTGAGGAACGATGTTATTGTCTTTGCACCTTCTTATACTTCTCCGGTTTATATTGACTCAATTTCGAACGACAGGCAATCAACGGGCAGAACACTGGGTGAATTGCCATATGCTCAGGAAGAGGCTGGTTTCGTTTCAGGGATAACCAAAGGTACTCTTTACTCCGGTTCATCTGCAACGGAATCCATCTATCGGCAGATGGCAGGGAAATTTGACATAATACACATGGCAATGCATACGTATATCAATAATCAGAACCCTATATATTCAAAATTGATTTTCTCATTTATAAAAGATAGCCTGGACAACATAGGATTAAATGCTTTTGAAGTTTATGAAATTCCCCTGAAGGCAAAAATGGTAGTCCTGAGTTCATGTAACACGGGAGCAGGTAATTTACGGAAAGGAGAAGGAGTACTAAGTCTTGCCAGAGGTTTTATTTACTCCGGAAGCAAATCAGTAGTTATGTCTCTCTGGGAGGTAGATGATAAATCAGGAACAGATATTGTTGAAGCTTTTTACAGAAATTTAAAAAACGGAGACTCAAAGAGCAAGGCTTTAAGAAAAGCGCGTATAAAGTATCTTAAAAGTGCTGGAACAGTAAGGTCTTTCCCGTTCTTCTGGGCAACTCTCGTGGTATATGGAGATGATTCACCTATTTATTATTCAATCAAAACTGAGATCATTTCAGCCTTTCTTCTTCTTCTCGTTTTATCGGGAACTGTTTATTATTTCAGAAGGCGTTGATATTCCTGATATTCGGGATCATCCTTAATTATATCGATTAGCGCTTCTTTTGAAAGATACTTTTTCCTTCGAGCATAAGTTTCATTTTTCAAATTCATCCTTACAGCAATTTCGTCATACGACAGACCATCATAAAACAATGTCAAAACTTTCTGAGAATCAGCCTTAAGCTTCATGAATGACCTGCTTAGAATTCTTTCGAGAGCCGGATCAGAAAGATCATTTGAATCATCTTCTTCAGGAATGTCTATATTCAATTCAGTAATCCGTAACTTATGCCTGAGTTGAGAGCTCCAGATATTCCTTGCAATTCCGAAAAAGTATCCTTTAAGATCTGTGGTAAGATTAAAATTGTTTTCAGAGATCTGCTCGTACAATGCTATTATGGTATCCTGAAACACATCTGATGCATCATCATCTGACCCGCTGTTATATAACACATGATTTTTAACAGTCTGAAAATAATGATCATATAAATAACTGAGGACTTTTTCGTCCTGAAGATGGATTCCATCAATTATACTCTTATCTGTCAGTTTTCCGAACAACCCCTGATTCTTAGCTGCAATAAACTGACAAATATAGTATTTCCAACATTAAAACGATTTCAAAGTAATTTGAACAAACCCGATTTTATTGTAGCGTCCGCTTCCTATTATCAAAATATAAATATCTTTACTTACTGTTTAATTCTATTTGTAAGTAGGTAAAATGTCTTTCCCATTTGTAAAACAACCCGACGCAATGGATTGCGGACCTTCATGTCTGAAGATGGTAACAGGGTTTTACAAAAAAAACTTCTCACTTGAAACATTGCGCAAACGCTGCTACATCACAAAAGAAGGTGTTTCATTTCTTGGTTTGTCAGAAGCTGCGGATTCGCTTGGATTCAGAACTTTAGGCGTAAAGATATCTTTTGCCAGGCTCGAGGAAAGTGTCCCTCTGCCCTGTATTGTTCATTGGCGACAAAAGCATTTCGTGGTCGTATATAAAATTCAAAAAGGTAAAGTATTTGTTGCTGATCCGGCTTTCGGACTAATCAGCTATTCACGTGATGAATTTATTAAAAACTGGGCAGGTACTATTCAGGATGGTGAGCCTTTAGGTCTGGTTTTAATTATGGAACCTACTCCTTCATTCTATAAAAATGAGGATGAAATCGAAAAATCAGCAGGATTCAGATTTTTATGGAAATACTTCAGATTATATAAAAAATATCTTTATCAGCTTATCCTTGGTCTGGTACTCGGTAGCCTGATCCAGCTTATAATTCCGTTCCTTACTCAATCAATTATCGATATCGGGCTAAATAATAACGATTTAAGTTTTATTTACCTAATCCTTTTTGCGCAGCTTGCCCTGGTTATCGGAAGAATGTCAGTTGAGTTTATAAGAGGTTGGCTTTTATTGCATATCGGAACAAGGGTCAACGTCGCTATTGTTTCAGGTTTCCTTCAGAAATTAATGGCTTTACCAATTGCATTTTTTGATACAAAACTGACAGGAGATATCCTTCAGCGTATCGATGACAATAACAGAATCGAAGAATTCCTGACTTCTGCTTCACTTAGTATCCTTTTTTCATTCTTCAATCTTATAATTTTTGGTATAGTCCTTGCGATCTACAGCCTGAAGATACTGCTTGTTTTCATTACAGGATCAGTTCTTTATATTATCTGGGTCTCACTTTTTATGAAGTCAAGAGGCCAGCTTGATCATCAACGATTCAGGCAAATGTCGCTTAACAACAGCAAGCTTATCCAGATGGTGAACGGAATGCAGGAAATTAAGCTTACACAAAGTGAACTCAATAAACGCTGGGAATGGGAAAACCTCCAGGCTTCATTGTTCAGGCTCAGAATCAAAGGTCTGACAATTATGCAATACCAGTCAGCCGGAGGAACCTTTATTAATGAAGTGACAAATATTCTGGTGACAATAGTTGCGGCTACGGCTGTGCTGAACAATAACATGACCCTTGGTATGATGATGGCTGTGCAGTTTATAATCGGACAATTAAATGTGCCGGTAAGTCAGATAATAACATTCTTCAGGGTTTCGCAGGATGCAAGGTTGAGTCTTAACCGGCTTTCAGAAATTCATGCAATGGATGATGAAGAGTCAGATTCTGAAATGAAGGTCAAAAAAATGCCGGATAAAAAGGATATTTATATAAATAACCTGTCTTATCAGTATGAAGGGCCGCGATCACCGTTCGCTTTAAAAGATATTGATCTTTTTATAAAGGAAAACAACGTCACTGCGATTGTTGGTATGAGTGGAAGCGGGAAAACAACTCTTTTGAAGATGATACTTGGATTTTACCAGCCTGTATCGGGTGAAATACTAATTGGTGATACCCGCCTTCAGAACCTAAGTCTGAGAACATGGAGGAGCAAGGTCGGAGCCGTGATGCAGGATGGCTACCTCTTTGCTGATACCATTGCCGCCAATATTGCCACAGGTTCGGAATCAATAGATGAAATGAAGCTATTAACCGCTGTTGAGATTGCCAACATAAAAGGTTTTATTGAATCACTCCCACTGGGCTATAATACAAAGATAGGCGCTAATGGCCATGGTCTGAGCGAAGGCCAAAAGCAAAGGCTGCTCATTGCCAGGATAGTATATAAAGATCCTGATATAATTATTTTCGACGAAGCGACCAATTCTCTTGATGCTAGTAATGAAAAGGTAATCGCAGAAAATCTTGCGAGTTTCTATGATGGGAAAACTGTTATTGTTGTCGCACACAGGCTCAGCACTGTGAGGAATGCGGATAATATTGTGGTGCTAGAATCAGGCAGAATTGCCGAAACCGGATCTCATGAAATGCTGATTGCAAATAAAGGAGTATATTATAATCTTGTCAGAAATCAACTGGAACTTGGAAGCTGATAATAGTTATGGAAAAAAAGAAACCTGAAATCAAATATTCCGACCCGGTTGAAGAGATAATGGGTAATCCTCCGGGAAGAATCCTGAGATGGGGTACCAATATCATTTTTATAATATTCGTCTTGTTCATTTTGTTTTCAATGATTATAAAATATCCTGACCTGATACCGGCAACAATTGAGATAACAACTGAAAACCCCCCGGCAATCCTGGTCTCCAAAGTTAATGGAAGGATAAAACAATTAAACGTAACAAATAAAAGCAAGGTCTTAAAAAATCAGGTGCTTGCAGTTATGGAGACTGCCATTACATTTAAGGAATATGAAATACTCCGGAATTTTTCTGACACAGTTTCACACCTTTTATCTTTGCAGAACAGCACTATTCCGGAATTGTCAGAGCTTGGTGAACTCCAGGTCTATTACAGTACATTCAGGAAAAATCTTTCTGACTACAACAATTTTATTCAGACAGATTATTACAGAAATAAAATTCAGACAGCAAAAAAATTAATAATCGGAACAGATTTTTATATTGAAAAATTAAAAGAAAGCGAAAAACTTTATTCGGAAAATCTGAAGCTCGATGCAAAACGATTTAACAGGGATTCATCTTTGTATCAGGCGGGAAAAGCTATAGCTGAAAGTGATTATGACAAATCAAGGCAGGAACTGATCAGACAAAGTCTCGATTTGCAGGATATACGGCTTCAACTTTCGGCAAAAAACATTGAACAGACGTCCATGCAGCAGCAGATTACAGAATATTCTATAATGCGCGCCGAAGAACTTGAAAAACTTTCGTCCACCCTCGAAGAATCATTCCGGAACCTCAAAGCAGAGATCAATATCTGGGAGATAAAATACCTGCTCGTTTCTCCGGTTTCAGGGACAGTTACGTTTACTAAATACTGGAGTGAGAATCAATCTGTTGCAATTGATGAACCTGTTCTTACAATTGTTCCAACTGAACAGGGCAAATATATTGGAAGGATAAACCTGAAAATGGAACGCTCCGGTAAAGTAACTATAGGTCGGCCCGTAAACATTAAACTCAGCGGTTTCCCTTACATTGAATATGGAATGGTGAGAGGAATCGTAAGGACAAAATCGCTTGTTCCCTCAGGTGATTCTTATATTATTGAGATCGAATTGCCTGACGGATTGAGGACACTTTATAATAAGCAGCTGGAGTTTACTCAGAATATGCAGGGTACCGCAGAAATAATTACCGAGGATATGAGTCTGCTACAAAAAATAGTCGATCCTTTTCGTTACCTTATTTCAAAAAACAAAAGATAGATTCAATTATTTTTTAGCATAAGGTTCGTAATCGTCATCCTTTGAAGCGGATGAGAAGGAAGAAGAGGGCTTTTTCTGGCTGCCTGGTTTCAATTCATCCTTTTTATAGTATTTCTGATAAAGCCTGAACCCTACAAACGCAAAACAAACAACAAGAAACACAATCTCTAAATTATCTTTCATCTTATTTAAAATTTCAAATCATTTTTTATCGAAAAAAATATGTCTTTCTATTCATTTTAAAGATAGTAAATATTGTAAAAATCTTCTGTGATTTATTTCAATCTATTTGATTTTCTAGATATGATTATTATCGGGTCATTTATCAATAACCTTTAATCTCGTATTAATTTCTTATAAAACTTTGAGTATTAATAAATATTTCAATATTTTCGTATTCTGAAAACTACATGGATTGCCATGTTGATGATTACTGATAATACGCTGAACTATAATTGGATTGAATATGACAAAGAAAAATCCGAATGCCTCTGTTCAAGACGAACAATTCACAGCAAATGGGAAAGCTGATGAATCTACGGATGAAGGAAAAACTGAACTTGCGACGACTGAGATTGCCGCAGATGATACCGGGGAAACTGCTCCGTCTGAAGTAACTCCGAAGGAAAAAATTGAAGAAGTAGTTGGTGAAGTTGCAGAAAAAGAACCAGTTGCAGAACACCAACCGGATGACCAACTATCTGAGGATTTTCATAATCTCGACGATATAGAATTACCTCCGGTTGATTATTCATCCTACACAAAAGCTGAATTGGTCGAAACCCTGGGCCTGATTGTTGATAACAGGCCTCCTGCTGAAATCCGTGAAGATGTCGACAGAATAAAGAGCCTCTTTTATAAAAAACTCAGAGCTGAAACTGAAGAAAGAAAGGCTAAATTTCTTGAAGGTGGAGGTAAAATAGAAGATTATAAGATCTATGTCGATCCTTTGGATCATCAGGTTAAAGAACTACTGGAAAAATACAGAGAGAAGAAAACAGATTATTCTAAGATACAGGAAGCTGAGAAATATGAAAATCTTAAGAAAAAATATGAGATCATAGATAAGATTAAAGATCTTGTCAACAGGGAGGAATCAATTAATAAAACATTTCATGAATTCCGGGCCCTTCAGAATGATTGGCATACAACCGGCGTTGTTCCTCAAAACTCACTTAAGGACCTTTGGGAGAATTATCATCATAATGTTGAGATTTTTTACGATTATATAAAAATCAATAAGGAATTAAGAGACCTTGACCTCCGGAAAAATCTCGAATTAAAAGTCAGACTCTGTGAAAAGGCTGAAGAGCTGCTCCTGGAACCTAATCCGATTAATGCATTCCGGTTGTTGCAGGATTACCATAATCAATGGCGTGAGATTGGACCTGTACCCCTGGAATCGAAAAATGAAATTTGGGAAAGATTTAAAGAAGCAACTTCCAAAATAAATAAAAGGCATCACGAATATTTTGAAAAGCAAAAGGACGATCAGCATAAAAACCTTGAAGCGAAAATTACTCTATGCGAAAAAGTAGAAGAAATTAACCTTCAGGAGCTAAAGAATTTCAGGGATTTTGATGAAAAAGCCGATGTTGTAGTCGATCTTCAGAAAATGTGGAGGACTCTTGGTTTCGCACCAAAGAAACAGAATAACAAAGTATATCAGCGTTTTCGTGAAGCATGTGATGCATTTTTTGAAAAGAAAAGAGGTTTTTATGCAGATAACAAAGAGGTACAGCAGAATAATCTTCAGCTTAAGACGGAATTATGCATTCAGGCTGAATCACTTCAGGAAAGCACTGACTGGAAAACTACATCCGACGCTTTAATTAAACTCCAGAAAGAATGGAAAGAGGTTGGACCTGTGCCACGAAAACAGTCCGAAAGAATCTGGAAACGTTTCAGGAAAGCCTGTGATCATTTTTTCAACAAGAAGACTGAATTTTTTGCTTCGCTGGACACTTCTTATGAGGATAACCTCAAAGCAAAAACCGCATTAATTACTGAACTTGAAACTTTCGACCCTGGAATTGATGTACAGACTGCATTTGAAAGAATGAAAGAGATTCAACGTATCTGGACAGATATAGGTTTCGTACCTTTTAATATGAAGGAAGAGATTAACAACAGGTACAGAAACGCCCTTAATAAGCAATTTGACAGACTAAAAATCGGGGAAGACGATAAAAATATTCTTAAATACAGAACAAAGCTCGATAATCTTAAAACCAATCCAAAGGCAACGCGTAAAGTAAGAAATGAAAGAGAAAAGTTCTTTACCAAAATAAAACAACTAGAGGGCGATATAGTTCTCTGGGAAAATAATATCGGATTTTTCGCTAAATCAAGCAAAGCTGATAATATGATTAAGGAGGTAGAAGAGAAAATTGAAAATGCCAAAAAGATGATAAAGATCCTGGAGGAGAAAGTTAAGATGATTGATCAGTCCGGCCTTGATGATTAATGAACCATATTTTCAAATAGCAATTATTAATATTTCTTGATTTGGCAGACGTTAAGTATGTTTTTGTAACAGGGGGAGTTACTTCTTCACTGGGGAAAGGTATTATTTCATCATCACTTGCAAAATTATTGCAGGCACGAGGTTATTCTGTTTCTATTCAGAAACTCGATCCTTACATAAATGTTGATCCTGGAACCCTCAACCCATATGAACATGGAGAATGTTATGTCACTCTGGATGGAGCCGAAACAGATCTTGACCTCGGACATTATGAAAGGTTTCTGAATATACCTACCAGTCAGGCAAATAATGTTACCACCGGGCGGGTTTATCAGTCAGTAATTAATAAAGAGCGGAAAGGTGATTATCTTGGGAAGACTGTTCAGGTAATCCCTCACATAACTGATGAAATAAAGAGAAGAATTAAGCTTGTGAGCTCGGGAAATAAGTTCGATATTGTCATCACTGAAATTGGAGGAACGGTAGGCGACATTGAATCATTGCCATACATCGAATCAGTACGTCAGCTTAAATGGGAACTCGGAACTCAGAATTGTATTGTAATTCATTTAACACTTGTACCTTATCTCTCTGCATCCGGCGAGCTTAAGACCAAACCTACCCAGCATTCTGTCAAAGTCTTGCTTGAGAATGGAATTCAACCTGATATTCTTGTACTAAGAACCGAAAGAAATCTTACCGGTGATATAAAGAGAAAAGTGGCATTATTCTGTAACGTTGAAGAAAGCGCCGTTATTGAATCAGTAGATGTTCCAACAATTTATGATGTTCCACTTAAAATGCTTGATGAAAAGCTTGATCAGACGGTTCTAAGAAAACTTGCATTGCCAGTAGCAGAAAATCCACCTCTCACTGAATGGCGGGAATTTCTCAAGAAGCTGAAAAATCCTAAGCACACTGTCTGCATAGGACTGGTTGGAAAATATGTCGAATTACCTGATGCATACAAGTCAATTGCAGAATCTTTTATTCACAGCGGAGCTCAGAATGAATGTGAGGTGATTGTTGATTACATACATTCCGAGGATATAACAGAAAAAAATGTTGCAGAGCGGCTTACCGGATTAAATGGCATCCTTGTGGCACCTGGTTTTGGGTCTAGAGGTATTGAGGGCAAGATATTAACAGCTAAATTTGCACGCGAAAATAATATTCCATTCTTTGGAATATGTCTTGGAATGCAATGTGCTGTTGTTGAATTTGCAAGAAACGTATTGCACCTTTCTGATGCTCATTCTACAGAGATAGATCACAAAACCAAACATCCGGTAATTGATCTTATGGAGGAGCAGAAAAGTATTATCGATAAGGGTGGTACAATGAGACTTGGTGGTTATAAATGTAAAATTGATATTAATTCGAAAGCTTACCAGGCTTATGGCAAAACTGAAATTGTCGAACGTCACAGGCACAGGTATGAATTTAACGATAAATATCTTAACAGCTTTAAAGAACATGGAATGATACCTGTCGGGATTAACCCTGAGTCAGGTCTTGTTGAAATAATGGAGATTCCTGATCATAAGTGGTTCGTAGGAGTACAGTTCCATCCTGAATACAGCAGTACAGTGATAAATCCTCATCCTCTATTCGTTCAGTTCGTAAAAGCTTGTATATCTATATAATAGTAAATTAAATCAATCGTTTTAGCATAATGGACAGAAATACAATAACTGGTATAATACTGATATTCCTGATCTTTATCGGATTTGGCATTTTTAATGCTAACCGTTCTAATAAAGCCTTCGAAAAAATAGTTGTAGTGGCAGACTCTCTTTCTAAAAAGGGTGATTTTGAAGAAGCAAGGGCTGAATATATGACTGCATTACGCCTGAAACCTAATCAGGCTGATATTATTATAAAACTAAATGATATTAACCAGCGGCTTGGCCTGCTTAAAAGTGAATCTAAAACTGAATCTTCTGAAGAAAAACCAGTTGTATCTGATTCGCTGGAGGTCAAAAAGACTAAGAATAAAGCTGAAAAGAATCAATTCGGACCATTCAGCAGTGCAGCTGCAGGAAATAATGATTTTATTACACTCGAAAATAATAAACTGGCGCTAAAGATCGCATTAAAAGGAGGCAGGGTCTATTCTGCACGACTTAAAGACTACAAAACTTTCGATTCACGACCTCTTGTTTTATTTAACGGGGATTCTACAGTTTTTGGTTTTAACTTCTTCACAGTTGATAATAAACCAATTCAAACCAATAATCTGTATTTTAAGCCTTTAACTGAAGAGAGAACTTTTGTGGTCTCATCGCAGCCACAGAGTATCAGACTCCGGTTGAATGCCGATTCCGGCAGATATATTGAATATACATATACTCTTTCACCGGATAAGTATATGGTCGATTTCAACGTTAAGTTTGTTTCCCTCGAAAATATTATAGCAACAAATCAGAGTAGTATAACACTTGACTGGAAGATGTATATTCCGCAACAGGAAAGAGGTAGAAAGAATGAAGAAACATATACAACTATTCAGTATAAATATTTCAATGAAGATGTAGATGGTACGAGGTCAAGATCGACTAAACCTGAGCAAAAAAATATTTCTACAAAACTTTCATGGATTGCTTTTCAGGATCAGTTTTTTTCATCGGTTATTATAACAAATGATTTCTTCATTAATGGAAGTGTAGCTTCATCAGGAAATATTCCTTCAGAGAAATATATCAGGTATTATACATCCGAGGTGGGTGTACCATTCAATGTAAGTTCTTCAAATACTCTTGGCATGAAGATGTATTTTGGTCCAAACAATTTTAATATTCTGAAGAAGGAAGGGCTTCAGCTTGAAAGGCTTGTATTCCTTGGAAAAAATATCATTGGCTGGATCAACAGATTTGTAATTATACCGGTTTTTCACTGGCTTGAAAAATACATTTCCAGCTATGGTATTATAATTCTGATATTAACCATTTTAATTAAGGTTGTTTTATTCCCGCTTACCTTTAAATCATATCAGTCGCAGGCAAAGATGCAAGTTCTTAAGCCACTTGTGGAAGAGCTTGGCAAAAAATTTCCTAAGAAAGAAGATGCCATGAAAAAGCAGCAGGCTACCATGGATCTTTATAAAAGGGCAGGTGTTAATCCAATGGGAGGTTGTCTCCCCATGCTTCTGCAGATGCCTATTCTCTTTGCAATGTTCAGGTTCTTTCCGGTATCAATCGAATTGCGGCAGGAACATTTTTTATGGGCTACTGATCTTTCCACCTACGACTCCATACTTCATCTTCCTTTTATAATCCCAATCTATGGAGATCATGTGAGCCTGTTTACATTGCTTATGACAGCGTCCACTCTTCTCACTATGAAGATGACAGGATCATCACCAGGGACGGATCAACCTGGCATGAAAATGATGATGTATATGATGCCTGTTATGTTCATGCTAATCCTGAATAACTTTTCTTCGGGTCTGACCTATTACTACTTCCTGGCCAATATGCTTACCTATATTCAAAATATTGTTTCCAAACGGTTTATTAACGCTGATGCTGTCCTTGCGACACTGGAAGAAAACAAGAAAAAACCAGTAAAAAAATCAAAATGGCAGCAGAGACTAGAGGAAGCAGCCAGACAGAGAGGAATTAATCCTCCCAGGAAATAAAAATGTTAATACAAACTAAAGAAAAGGGTATTACTTAAGTGATGCCCTTTTTTAAATGTTATAAAGTGTTAATTATTACCCTGCAATTGACTCTGTATTGAAAATTTACTAAATTTATTGCTTCCAAATAATACGGGAAATGGGGAAAAAATTTAAAAATAAGGATTTAGCCAACAGACTTGGTGTTTCAAGTACTTTGGTTTCTCTGGTACTCAACAATAAAGCAGACCAGCATGGTATAAGAAAAGATACTCAGGAGAGAGTTCTTGCACTGGCGCGTCAAATGGGTTTTTTTGACTTGCATAAGGAAAAGGATAATATTTCTCCTGTGGAAGAAAAACCAGGAGTAATAGGTATGATTGTACCTTCACTCCATGATCCGTTTATTTATGAAATTGCACCTTATTTTCAAAAAGCTTTTTCAAGCATTGGGATCGGATTTTCGATTATTACAAAAGATCCTGATGACCAGCGATATAGCAGACTAATGGGTGCATTCAGGAAATTTTACAGCGGATTAATTCTGGTTGGTGAAGCTGCAGACGAATTGACTATCCGAACTCTTCGTATGCCGGATTATCCCATTGTCCTTCTTGAAAAAACTACTAACAACCTTAGATTAAATACCGTTACGACCGATATATCTGCAGGAGTATCTTTAATGGTGAATCATATCGCGAAGCTTGGCTACAAGAATGTCCTGATTTTAACAAGTCAGAAATCTGCCGTTTCCGACTTTCCTGTTATAGATGCATTGAAAAATATGCTCGGAACGCAACAGACAATGAATAAGCCCATTATTGAAGAGCTGCGGATGCCATTGGATAGTGAAGACTTTGATTCTTCATTCCTGGAAAAATATCTGCGGCCTCCATACCGTACTGATATGCTAGTTGTAGTACATGCTGAACTTGTATATCCAATTATGTCTGCTCTTCAAAAAAGGAAAATAAGAACTCCTCAAGATATAGCTCTGGTTTCGATGGAAGAGGGAATAGGTTTTGACCTCCTTCATTCGCCGGTAACAAGCCTGAAGAAACCTCTTTCAGGTATGGCATTGAAAGCTGCTAATATGATCTGGACTGAAGTAAAAAATGCCGGGAAAGGAAAATACAAACGTCAGGTAAATATTACTCCGGAACTTATTGTACGAAAATCCTGCGGAACACTATAGAACAAGAATCAAAATGCATAAATCTGTTAAAGCATTAACTGTCAGCTTGCTACTAGTAATTACAAGCTGCACAGGGAAACACCTTATTAATAATAGTGAGTATCTCTTAAAGGTTGAAGCTGATTTTAACGAACGAAAACAGTTGGCAGAAAACAGAAAAAATGAACTGTTTTCAGTATTCAGTCACAACCTTTCACAGGAACAAAATGAAGCTTTGAAATTTCTTTTTGCTTACGCACCTCTCAACGATCTTGCAGACTATAATGGCAATTTCTTTCTTGCCAACGCCGATATTGCTTTAAAAACCAGGAAAGAAACATACTGGGGTAAAGATATTCCGGAAGAAATCTTCCTTCATTATGTTCTTCCATTCAGAATAAATAACGAAAACCTCGATTCGTTCAGATTAGCATATTACAATGAAATTACAGACAGAATCAAAGGGTTGAATGCCATTGCAGCTTCCCTTGAAATAAATCATTGGTGTCATGAGAAAGTCACTTATCAGCCTTCAGATGACAGGACATCGGCCCCTATGAGCACTATACTTTCTGCGCGCGGCAGATGCGGTGAAGAATCAACATTCACAGTTGCAGCATTGAGGACAGCAGGCATACCTGCCCGCCAGGTCTACACTCCAAGATGGGCTCATAGCGATGACAACCATGCCTGGGTCGAAGTCTGGATAAATGGTGAATGGTTTTACATGGGAGCATGCGAACCAGAACCTGTTCTGGACAGAGGCTGGTTCACAGAACCTGCCCGGCGGGCAATGCTGATTCATACAAAATCATTCGGAGCTTTTTCAGGGAAGGAAAATGCAATTACAATATCAAAATATTTCACCGATATAAATAACCTGTCAAAGTATGCGGTGACTAAAAAAATATTTATCAGAGTATTGGATGCAGGTAATTCTCCGGTTCCTGGTGCAACAGTTGAATATCAGCTATATAACTATTCCGAATTCTACCCTCTGGCAATGGTTCCAACTGATAAAAATGGAATAAGCCAATTTGAAACGGGGCTTGGCGATCTGCTCATCTGGGCCAGGAAAGGAGATTCCTTCAACTTTAATAAAATTTCTGTAAATGATATAGATACACTTATGATATCATTAGACCGGAAATCAGAGAATGCTTTTCAATTAAATCTTGATCTTGCCGTTCCTGTTGTGAGAACACCTTATAAAGGACCCAATGCAAACCTTATTGCAGAAAATAATCAGCGTGTAAATGCGGAGAACACCATACGTCAGAAATATATCGATTCCTGGATCAAACCGGAGGAAGCTGAAACTCTGGCTCAGGAAATGGGCATTGACCCTAAAGTTATGAAAGATATAATCAGCCGGAGCATGGGTAATTATAAAAATGTAATTAATTTCCTTGAGAATGCACCTGCTTCCAGGAAGTCTTTGGCTTTGAAGCTTTTAACAGTTGTCGCTGATAAGGATCTTCGTGATACGCGTTCTGATGTTTTTTCTGATCACCTAAATAATGTGAAACCATACATTGAATTACAGAATGAATTCAGTGTAGATATTTATAATCAATATATTCTGAATCCAAGAATGGCAAGTGAAATTATTGTTCCATGGCGAAGCTATTTCCTGAAAAACATTCCAGAAAAACTTTTAACCAATGCCGGAAAAGATCCGATGGAAATAGTTAAGTATCTAAACAATAATATAAAACTTGCTGATGCTGAAAATTATAATAGAACACCTATCTCTCCGAGAGGCGTTTTTGACCTGAAAGTTTCTGATTCTTTTTCACGAGATATATGTTTCGTAGCTATTTGCAGAAGTCTAGGAATTCCTTCACGTCTTGAACCTGGAAGTAATGTGCCTCAGTACTTCTTTGATAAAAAGTGGAATGATGTATTTTTTTCTGACAAAGTAAGACCACCAACAGGGAAGGGATACATAAAGCTGATTTCAACTGAAAAAAATCCGATACCCGAATATTACATTCATTTTACTCTTGCCCGGTTTGAAAATGGCCGTTATAACACACTGGAATATGATTACAACAAACGTGTAACGGATTTTAAAGATGAGCTGGTGCTTGCTCCCGGAAATTATATGCTGGTCACTGGCAACAGGATAAGCGACAGCAAGATACTATCTTCAATATCATTTTTCAAACTGTCTGAAAAAGAACACAAAACACTAAAGATTGAACTCAGAAAGGAGATATCACCTCCCGAGATACTTGGTAAAATTGATCTTAAAACAAAAATACTCTTGTCGGATAAAAATCAGATTTGTCTGGATTCTTTGTTGAAAAATGGGATGGTAATTTCGTGGATTGAGCCTGATAAGGAACCTACAAAACATATATTCAACGATTTAAAGCTGCTTAAGTCAGAGCTGAATAACTGGGGCGGATACTTTGTTTTTCTGACTAACCAATCTGAAAAGGACAATAATTTCAATTATAAGGAAATAAATGGACTACCTCAAAAATCATTGTTCGGAGCAGATATTAAATCGGAAATTCTGAGTTCGGTCGTGGAAGGTAAGACGATAAATGATATGCAATTTCCATATATAATCCTTTTAAATAAAACGGGAAATATCATTTTCAGATCTGAGGGTTACAGGATTGGGATAGGGGAGCAGATACTTAAGAGGGTCAGATAAATCATTCTTATCCTCATTGCTGATTCTCAAAGTTTATTAACATCTGTTCATATTTAATAAATTTGAATTCACACTCTGATTGACTTTTAAAATCTATATTTGCGTTTTGAAGGTGTTGCAATAAATAAATTGCAATGAAAAGGGAATACGGTGAGAATCCGTAACAGTACCCGCTGCTGTGAAGCCCGGTCGTGAAAGCGATCATGGTTTTTGATAACCTGCCACTGTTCAATTCCTTAGGATAGGATGGGAAGGCTTCAAAAACCGGGATAAGTCAGAAGACCTGCCAGAGAATGTTTTGCGTTCAAAGCTTTCGGGAAAAAAAGCGCAGAATCATTTATTGATTCCCCCTTATCTTTCCTGTCGGCTTCAAGTTTAAACTGAATTTGATTGAGACAATTTCTTTTTCATATAGCCTTGTTAGTTTCGTTGTCGTCATTTGGACAGACAAACTCCATCCGGGATACAGTTAAAATCAATGAAATTATTGTAAATGGGCGACATCCAGTCTCAAGTTCAGGGAATAAAATAATGTTCATCGATTCGGCTGTCCTTAAGGACTATAGCCATAATAATATCTCAGATGTCATTTCGGAAAATACGCCAATATTTATTAAAAACTATGGATCCGGCGGTATCGCCACAATTTCTTTAAGAGGTACTGGCGCAGAATATACTCAACTGGCCTGGAATGGAGTTAATATCAATTCACCGATGCTCGGACAGACAGATTTGTCTTTAATACCAGCCGGATTTATTGACGGCATTAGTGTTTTGTGCGGTAGCGAATCTTTATCATTGAACAGTGGAGGAATCGGGGGAATAATAAACATTGAAACAAAGCCGACATGGAGAAATGAAACCACCATCATGTCAGATATAAGTGCGGGAAGTTTTGGAAGGTATTCGGCCTTGTTGAAAGTACAAACCGGCAATAAAGAGTTTCAATCATCGACAAAAGCTTTATTTCAATCTGCTGAAAATGATTTCCCATACCTCGATAATTTTACTTCAAATGAACCTGTATCTGAAATAAGAAAAAACGCTTCTGTAAATCAGAATTCATTTATGCAGGAGCTGTATTTCCATGGTAAGAAGAATGTTATATCGGCAAGACTCTGGTACCAGGAGGAAGACAGAAATATTCCTGTTCCAATTGTGAGCCCGCAACCGGATCCGGGAGAGAGTCAGAAAGATAAATCTCTCCGGACGATGATTGATTATGATGGATACAACGGAAGAACCGATTATAACACTTCGCTTTCATGGTTTTCAGAAAAGCTTGATTATCTGAATCCGTTATTGTCAATTAATTCAAAAAACCTGACAAACACTTTCAATTTTAAAAGCGGCTTTGAAACTTATATACATGAAAGATTAAATGTCAAAATGACATTTAATAATGAAACGAGTATAGTTAATTCAGTAAATTACAGCGATTTAAAGACACTCAATCTGGCTAACATAACTGCTTCAGCAAGAAGAGTATTTGGTGAAAGAGCTGGCTTCACTATTCTTATCAGACAATCATTAAAGGATAATACTTTTCTGTTTCCTGATTTTTCGACCGGGTTTGATTATAAACTGCTTCATGACAAAGATTATCTTATTAAAATTAATTTTTCTCATAACTCCAGAGTACCAACCTTAAACGATATGTACTGGAATCCGGGAGGGAACAGTTCATTGAAAAATGAATCCAGTTATACGGGTGAATTTACTTATGAGATGAATGACATCATAGCTCCATCATTAAGCTATAGTTCCCAAGTCTCTGTGTACCTGATTTCTATTGATAATATGATAAAATGGATACCTGGAAATCAGGGTTACTGGTCACCCTCCAATATTGACAAAGCAGATTCTTACGGGGCTGAAGGGAATGTGCATTTTGATTATTCAGTTAATTCATTGAAGATCACATTCAGTGCAAAATATGCCTGGAATAAAGCTCAGACAGTAAAATCGCAGGAGGGCGATGCAGCTAATGGGAAGCAGGTAGTATATGTTCCTGAAAATCTTTTAAATGCAGGAATAAGAGCTGGATATAGGAACTTCTATTTTTCATGGATAGATTGTTTCACAGGTAAACGATATACTACGGCTGATAACTCCGGTTATCTTCCCGGGTACCTTCTGAATAATGTGTCAGCAGGGATAAAAATCAACTCAGGGAAAAGCTCTTTCGATATAAATTTAAAAGCAGATAATTTGTTCAATATTAATTATCAGGTCATTGCATGGTACCCAATGCCGCGAAGATCTTTTATTCTGTCAATTGTATATCAATTCAATAAGAAATAATGAAAATTTTCAAGAAAATCACGCTGATTGTTCTGGTATTTCTGTCTGGTTCATGTGAAAAAAAAAGTCCCGATCCTGATGTTAATTCAATTGCCTCGCATTTAATGGGAGATGGAGTGTTTATTATTAACGAAGGCAATTTTCTGGCAGGTAACGGAACCCTTTCATTTTATTCTTACAATTCAAAGGAAATATATAATGACATCTTTGCATTGGCAAACGGACGACCACTTGGTGATGTTCCGTATTCCATGATTGTATCAGGAACTACAGGATATATTGTTGTCAATAATTCTGGAAAAGTTGAAGTTGTGGATAAAAACACCATGCAATCTTTGAAGACAATTGAGGGTCTCAATTCACCAAGAAAAATTCTGCTGCTCAATAGTAGTAAAGCATATGTAAGCAGTCTTTATTCAAATTCGCTGGCAATACTTGATCTAAAGTCGAATTCTGTATCAGGATCTTTAAATATCCGACGATCATCAGAATCAATGGTGTTATTTGGAAATAAAGTCTTTATCTCATCATGGTACAATGGTCAGGATATTATGGTGGTGGATCCGACTACTGATAAAGTAATTGATTCTATTGCAGTCGGATCTGAACCTGAAACCATGGTTCTTGATAAAAATAATAAACTATGGGTCCTTTGCTCTGCAGATTATTCGGGTAATTATTTTGCAGAACTGGTTGTAATAAATACCTCATCCGATAAAATGGAAAAGCAATTTCCTTTTTCATCCTTATCGTTGCACCCATCATGCCTTCAGATAAATGGGACAAAGGATACCATTTACTATGTCAATAATGATCTCTGGCGAATGAATATTCTTTCATCAGCATTGCCTGATAAACCCTTCAGATTTGCCAATGGCAGGCAAATTTACAAGCTGGGAGTCGATCAGCGAAACGGTAGAATATTTTACACTGATGCTGTGGATTATCAGCAGAAGGGTTATGTGTTGCAGACAAATCCGAACGGTGTTCCGGTTGATTCCTGCCAGACTGATATTATTCCCGGTTCATTTTGTTTCAAATAACTGTTGAAAAAATTTATTTTTAATGATAAATATTGAACATGAACTTTTTATAAATGGTTAAATCCCTAAGTATATCGTTGATATTATGCTTTATTGTATTGGGTATAACTAAAGCACAAATTGAGTCTGCAGTTGGTTCAATATCAGGTCATAAGATAAATTCATGGTACGAAATTAAAATAGATAGCCTTGTTTTACAAACGCTTTCAAGGCTGAATCAACCAAAGGATGTCAGCTTCCAGTTTGCTATTCCTGTGCCGGTAATTCTCAATCCGGGAAATGCAGGAGAGGTCTTTCAAAATAACAATGAATCGGTATGGATAATTGGAATACGTTCAAAAGAGGCAAAATCGCTTAACCTGATCCTTGAGCCATTCAGAATTCCGGATGGAGCATATGTCTATATTTTTGATAGTACAACGAAAGTTGTGCGGGGAGCATTTACCTCTGAAAATAATTCTTTGTCAGGTATTTTGCCCACGATGCCAGTTCCCGGCGACGAACTCATTTTGGAATATCATGTGCCACTGGGCATTGAATGGGAAAATACTCTTGGGATTTCACAGGTTTCACACGACTTTCTTGGAGTCTTCGGGTCAAATGAGACCAAGGATAATCGTTATAATTTATCAGAAGCATGTAATGTTGATATTAATTGCACCGCAGGAATACCATATTCAGTCGAAAAGAGATCGGTCTGCAGATTGATTGTCAGGGGAAGCGAACTTTGTTCAGGAGTATTAGTAAATAATACAAATCAGCAGAATCGCGCTCTGCTTTTGACAGCCCAGCATTGTATTGCTGATCAGAATGATGCAGATAAAACAATATTTGTATTTGGTTATGAAAGCCCCTGGTGCAGTGGTCCGGATGGAAGAGTTTCTCATTCTATTTCAGGATCTGTTCTTCGGTCGGTTAATGCAGATATTGATTTTTCACTTGTTGAAATGAACACTTTTCCTCCTCTTGTCTATAAGCCATATCTGTCAGGATGGGATATTTCCGGAACTGCTCCATCGCATACTGTTACAATCCACCATCCAATGGGTGATGTAAAAAAGATATCTATCGACCTTGATCCACCTGTAAGCGCCATATTTAACAGTATGCCTGACTCTTCCTGGAAGATAATTCAATGGGACTATGGTACCACGGAAGGCGGATCTTCCGGCGGCCCATTATTTGATCAGAATAAAAGAGTAGTTGGCATTCTTACGGGTGGCGAAGCTGTCTGCGGCAGATCAATTAATGATTATTTTGCAAAACTAAGTATCCTATATAATTATTCGCCACTTCTATATAAGCAGCTGAAAGGATGGATTGATCCGGCTGTTTCAGGAATTAAGCAACTAAATGGGAGAGACCCTTATGCTGCAAATCTGAATACTAATGATACTCTCTCAAATATTGGATCCACCGAAAATCTTACTTTGTTTAAATATTCATTGCCGGGTCAGGGCTATCCAACAGGATTTAACAGTGACAGTCTTGTCATGTATGCTGAATATTTCAATAATCCGCCAGGACATGAAATTAGTGAGGTGTGGCTGAACATTGCAAAAGCCAATTCTGTCGTTTCAACTGATACTGTAAATGTTTTTGTATTTAATGATGGTTTGACTCCCGGAAATATTCTGGCATCTCAGAAAGTATTTATCAATGAGGCTAAAGACTCATTTAATTTGAAAATAGATTTCAATAATACAGTACCTGTCACTGGAAATTTTTATATTGGATGGCGAATCTGGTTTGTCAATAAAGCACTTGCTGAAACACGTCAGTTCGCAGTTTATCATTCACCAGACAGGGTACTTCCGGCGAAAAACACAGCTTGGTTTAACAATGGATCTGGATGGAAATCATTTCTTCAGCACCCGTTTGGTTCAATATCAGTTTCTCTTGGCGTAAAAGTTATCACAGTCGCAAACTCTGTTGTGAATAATATATCAGAAAACAAAGCTACTGTTCCTGAATTTCTTATTTTTCCGGTTCCGGCCACTGATCAGATAATTATCTCTTCAAAAAAAATTGAGCCGGAGGTATTAGCCAGAATAATTGATTTGACAGGCAATGTCTTGCAATCAATCAAGATATCTGGAAAATTTCCGGGAGAGATCAGACTGGATATATCGACATTAAAGAAGGGGTTCTATCTGATAAATCTAATTTCAGAAGTCAAATCTGAGACTCATAAAATATTAATAAACAGATAGATGTCAGGAAGCTGCAAAAAAAATACAATATTGTTTATACTTGTACTTTATGCATGCACAGGCAGAAACGGTGTCAGGGAGGCAGGTAAAAAAGATGTCATCGGACAGAAAATAATTTATGCTGAGAGATTTGAAATTCAACTGAAGGACGGATATTCAATTCTGACGATAAAAAATCCCTGGCAGGGAGCGGCAAATATAAATGAATCATATTATCTCTTACCAAAAGGAACACCTGTACCGGCAGGGGTTGATTCTTTAAAGATAATTAGAGTTCCTGTCAGAAAGATCATTTGTATGTCTACTACACATATGGCAATGATATCAGCTCTTAATGAAGAAAAAACGATAAAGGGTTTCTCCGGGACAGATTTTTTATATGAAAAGAAATTGCGCGATTTAATTGAAAGTAACAATATTGCCGACGTAGGATATGAGGATAATCTGAATAAAGAGGTTGTTATTCAAATCGCACCTGACCTGGTAATGGTCTACGGAATCGGAAGTGAATCAGAAGGTTATATTAGCAAATTAAAAGAACTTGGAATTAAAATACTTTTCAATGCTGACTATCTGGAGTCAAACCCGCTCGGAAAAGCTGAATGGATAAAAGTATTTGGAGCTATATATGGAAAAGAAAAGGAGGCTGATAGCATTTTCACATCAGTTTATAATCAATATTCATGTTTAAAATCATTTATTCATGCAAATGTAAAATACAGACCTAAAATATTCCTCGGTCTTCCGTGGAAAGATACATGGTTCATATCGTCTGGAAATTCATATATAAGCAAGCTGATAGCAGACGCAGAAGGAGATTATCTGTGGAAAGATATTCAATCCGAGATTTCAATGCCATTCGGGATCGAGAATGTTTATCTCAGAGCTTTAAAAGCTGATTACTGGTTAAATACGAGCAGCGCTAATAGCCTTGATGAAATAATTTCGGTTGATAATCGTCTGCGTGAACTGCCTTCCTTCAAGAATGGGAATATCTTCAATAATAATAACAGGGTCACTCCAAAAGGGGGAAACGATTACTGGGAGAGTGGAAGCTTGAATCCACAGATTATATTAAAGGATATTGCTGCCATTATCCATCCTGGTTTGTTCCCCGGATATGAACTCTATTTTTATAAAAAAATTAAATAGGAATATTCAATGAATGAAGAAAGTAATATAATGAATCCATTGCAAAAACTGATAAGTGATAAAAAACTTATTTTCACTGGTCTCATTATCCTTGTTGTAGTTTTATTTGCACTGGATATTTTCTTCGGCTCAGTAAGTATCAGACCATCAGATGTAATTCATGCTATTTTCAGTTCAACAGACAAAAGTCTTGAGACTATAATATTCAGGTTTAGAATTCCGAAAGCTCTTACCGCACTTATTGTCGGTATAGCTCTCTCATTAAGCGGTTTGCAGATGCAAACTGTTTTCAGAAACCCAATGGCTGGTCCCTATGTTCTTGGAATCAGCTCAGGCGCAAGTCTAGGAGTGGCTTTTGTAATTCTCGGATTTTCAGCACAAATGTCGCCGGGTAGTCTTCAGGGTCTTGGAAATTGGGCTCTTGTTGTGGCATCATGGCTGGGAGCTGGAGCCGTCATGATTCTGATAATGTTCATTTCAGTGAGGATCAGGGATATATTGACGGTTCTTATACTAGGTATAATGCTTTCAAGTGGTATTTCTGCTATTGTAAGTATTATGCAATATTTCAGTAATGAAACAATGTTGAAAGCATATGTCATCTGGACCATGGGCAGTCTCGGCAATCTCACATCTCAGCAACTACAGGTTTTGGTGATCTCTGTTTCTGCAGGGGTTATATTAAATGTGATTTCGGTAAAAATGCTTAATGCTCTGTTACTTGGTGAAAACTATGCAGCAAGTATCGGTCTCAATGTTAAGTTTGCCCGTCTTATTATCTTCGCAGGGACCAGTATTCTTGCCGGAAGTGTCACAGCATTCTGTGGACCTATCGGATTTATTGGGATTGCCGTTCCACACATTGCAAGGATAATTTTCAGGACATCTGATCACAACATTTTAATTCCTGCAACTATTTTAATTGGTGGCAGTGTAATGCTTCTCAGCGATATAATCTCACAACTGCCTGGTTCTGAAAGTGTACTCCCCGTAAATTCGGTCACATCACTGGTTGGAATTCCCGTGGTAATCTGGGTTATTCTTAGAAATAGAAAATACTCAGGAGCATTCTGATGGAAGGCAAAAAGGAAATATTGTCTATTGAATCTCTGTTGATTGGTTATATTTCAGGGAAGATGAGCAAAGTACTTTTACCTGCTCTTGATGCTAAAGCTTATCATGGTGAGCTGATTGCAATGATCGGACAAAACGGAATCGGAAAAAGTACTTTATTGAGAACAATAACAGGTTTGCAGGTCGCAATCGGTGGTACTATCATTATTGATGGCAAACCAATAAATAGTTATTCAAGGAGTGATTTTGCCCGGCATATTGGATACATTTCCACAGAACAGGTGAAAGTAAATAATATGAAGGTTTATGATCTTGTTGCCCTTGGAAGGTTTCCTCATACTGACTGGCTGGGAAAATTAACAGACATTGACCATGCTGTAATAATGGATGCTATCGGAAAAGTGGGAATGCAATCATATATTAATAATTATGTAACAGAATTGTCTGACGGGGAAAGACAAAGAGCGATGATAGCAAGGGTTTTGGCACAGGACACAGATCTTCTTGTAATGGATGAACCTACTGCCTTTCTTGATATTAAAAGTAAATATGAAATAGTTCACCTGTTGCATGATCTTTCAAAAAAACGCGGGAAAACAATAATTTTTTCCACACATGATCTTAATATTGCATTAAGTGAAGCAGACAAAATCTGGCTGATACTTAAAGACTCATTTGAAGAAGGATCTCCTGAGGATTTGATAATAGGAGGCGCTCTGGATCAACTTTTTAAAGACTCGCTGGTCAGGTTTAATAAGACTGATGGTAGTTTTGCTTTCAGAAATGTATTTAGAGGAAATTTTAATCTAAAAGGAGAAGGAATCTGCAGACTCTGGACAGAAAAAGCGTTAAACAGGATAGGATATTCTATTTCTGAAAATAATGAAGGACTAAAGATTGAAGTCATAAATCAAGATGGGAGACCCATGTGGTTGGTCTGGAACAAAGAGGAAAAAATAGAGTTCAGCACTATTTATGATCTGATAAGCTGGCTTTCAATACAAGAGGAGTAATTATTTGTGGTATTTACGCCAGTTTTCAATAAATGGTCCGATGTTCTCAACTGAAAGCTTTTTAGCGATAATTACCTTGTTTTTGTCTAGGATATAGACTGTTGGTGTTGATTGCACATTATAATAATAGTCAAAATTGGTCAGCCTTTTTGGATCCCATCCGTTTATCCAAGTCAGGTTATTATCACTTATGTACTTCTCCCATTTGGCTTTGTCGGATTGAGTGCAAACAGCAAACACTTCAATTCCTGCATCCTTTACTTTATCATAAAATGTTTTAAGCTTAGGAGTAGCTTCCTGACAGTGACCACAGTTTGGTTCCCAGAAATAAAGTATAATGAAGTCTTTATTAATATCATAAAGCGAAGCAGATACACCTGTATATGTGTCCATTATAAGGTCATGTCCCTTTTGCCCGATCAGATTCGGACGTATCCTGTCGACCTCTTTCCTGAGATTATCCCGCCATTCCGGTGTAGTCCAGTCTGCTTTTCCTGATAAATAGATATCATCTGCAAGTTTTACCATAACAGCATCATGTCCCATTATTTCACTTTCGCGGAAATGGTTGAACAGATAAACTGAAACAAACTGAAATACTTTATAATTGCTGCTGCATTTTTGAATGATTTTATCAATCTCCTTGTTAATTGAATCCGCAAGCTGTATTACCACATTAGTGAAGAAGATATTAAGTTTTCCTTGCAGAATTGGAGTACGCAACAATCTTTCATCATTAAAATCTATGTTATCAAAAAAATGATCTTTGTTATAAAGATAAGATCTTATCCATTTGACAGAGTCAGGATTTAGTGTGTTGGGAGCAAGAACTATGGGCGGAACTTCGACTGGCAAAAGCGCCTTAACAAGTAAGGCAAGAAGAGATCCCTTATTTTTATCTATCACTTCATTAAGGTACTCTTTCATTTTATCTTCATGTTTCCTTCTAAGTTCAGAAAGTATCTTCAGGGAATCGTTTTTGGACTTATTATTCTGAAGCCGTGTATCCAGTCTGTTTGCTTCATCCTGCAACTCAATCCATTTCTTTTGATAATCAATAAAAGTGCTGTTTTCCTCTGAACCTGAAAACTTAAGAGTTTTGAAATAATCATTAAAAGAACAGGAAAGTGAAAAAAACTGATTATCTGATAAAAGTAATTCGAAGTATTTTCTTCCAGGCAGAACGATCATATAAATTCCCTGCGGCAGAAGTTCTTTTCCTGAAAAAAGACCATGTCCTGATTTGTCAAGTTTAACTGAATCTTTCAGATATTGCTTGTCTCCAAGATGATAAGCCAGATATATTGTCGAATCGGTGAGTCCGTCTATTTTAAAGGAAATGTTATAACCATTTTTATTCTGACCTGCTGCCAGTACAGAAATAAAAATAAGGAGGATGGAAAGGGAATAACTCTTCATCAGATCTTAAAGATTTGTAACTAAAATGCAAATTTAACGAATGCAATTTCTTTGCCAAATTTTATTGAATTGTAAATTGGGAAATATGTTGTATTTTTGAGCCTTAAACCTTGGACAGTTCGTAGTATAATGATATCAATTCTGATTCCGGTTAATGATTATGATATTGTTGCCCTTGTGCATAGCATGAAGGACGGAATGGAAAAAGTACCGGAATATGTTGAACTCCTTATTGGTGATGACGGATCTTCCCCTGATTTTCGTAATAAATATCTTCAGCTTGAGGGTGGCGGCGTACGTGTTATCGTATCAGAAAAAAACATAGGTCGTGCTGCTATCAGAAATAGACTGGCACTGGAGGCTAAAGGTGATCATCTGCTTTTCATTGATGCTGATACGATGATTAAGGGTACTGCTGAGGCTTACCTTCTCAATTGGCTGCCAATGATAAATACCGCCAGAGTAATCTGTGGCGGAACACTTTACAGCGAAGCTGCACCTGGTGATCCTGATAAGATACTCAGATGGAAATATGGTAGAGAAAGAGAGCAACATACTGCTGCTGAAAGAAACAAACATCCCCATTCAGGGTTCACCACTTTTAATGTTCTAATTGAAAAATCAGTTTTTGCTAAATTAAGGTTTAACGAGGAACTCAAACAATATGGTCATGAGGACACATTGCTTGGCTATCAGCTTAAAAAAGCAGGAATTGCTGTCCTGCATATAAATAATCCTTTGATCCATGAAGGAATAGAGTCAAACAGGGAGTTTATTAATAAGACAAAACTTGGAATCGAAAACCTCAGTCATCTTTATGATATTGTGACAGATAAAAGAGCTTTTTCGTCTGCTGTATGGATGCTAAGGGTATATAACAGACTTTATGACTTAAGGTTGACCAGGATACTGGCCGGAATCTATATTCACTATCGAGACAGGATGGAAATCAGTCTTGATTCTGCAAATGCCTCTCTTCTGCTCTTTGGATTCTATAAAATTTGCCTGTTTTGCACTTTTCGGGAAATCCATAAAAGAAGGGAGATAATCCCCATTTTTTAATAGTCATTGATTCTTTACAAAATAATTGATACTCTTATTTTATGAACGGATTTATTCCTTCATATTTATATTAAAATATCAATGCGAAGTCAATGATCTATATCTGATTAATGTCACATTCGCAATGTCCTTATGGCGGTTAATTTAAATATCTGTTTTTATTAAACAAATATTTCCATCATATCTGCGTTCGGCTTTCAGAACGAAATTAAACCTGTCGGTCATTGTGCAAAGGAAAAAGTCTGTAGGAGGGGAGAACTCTATATTATCCGGATCAAAGAATCTGCTACCTGAACCTGTTTTCAGCTCGTCAATCTTTTTTTGATAGTCAGGTTCGTAACCTTTTAGTCTTTCAGCTATCAAATGTGCACACAATATATCTTCATCAGCTGTTTTATTAGCCCGGTAACCCATTGCGACAAGTGAAACTTGCTTCGGGTTCAAAGCTTTGATATATTTAACAATGGCAGCAGCATTTACAAAACTTCCAGTTATAAGAATGGATGCATTCTTTGCATTAACTAATCCGCTGGTACCAGCTGTAGTTGTGTGAATTACAGTTTTCCCTTCCAGATTTGCCTTTAATATTTCAGTAGGACTGTTTCCAAAGTCGAATCCTTCAATTTTCTTTTCCTCTCTCTCGCCTACAAGAACTGAGTTGCTATATTTTTTTTGTAGTTCAAAAGCTGATTTTATATCTCCTACAGCTATATACTGAACAGCGCCGGAATCGAATGCATAACATGAAACAGAAAAAGCCCTGAATACGTCAATTATTATCACAACACCATGTGCTTTTTTTGCCCCGTCAGTAAATTCAAGAATTTCGATATTCATTACAACGCAATTATCAAGATGTGAAAGTAATAATTATTTTTATTACTGGTTTTTGTATATTTGATCTGAAGAGATCTTCTTGAAAAATGCATTATAAAATATTCTGACAATGGTTAATCCAGTCATATGGTCTATAGAAAGATTAAAAAGAATGAATGATTATATCTGGCACACTCCAATTTCAGAGTTGTCCAGGCGAAAGCGTTTATTAATAAAGCAGGTCAGAATTGTTGTTCTTGCAGCCCGTGGATTTTCAAATGATAATGTACAGTTAAGAGCATCGGCATTAACCCTATATTCAATATTGTCTGTGGTACCGGTTATAGCCATTGCTTTTGCCCTGGCAAAGGGATTTGGTCTTGATCAGAATTTTCAGCAACTAATTATCGCAAAAACTAACGGAGAGGACAAAGACCTGATCTTAAGACTTCTTAATATAGCACAGAATGCTCTTGATAAAACAAGTGGTGGTTATATAGCAGGAGTCGGAGTAATAGTGTTGGTCTGGTCTTTGATGTCCTTATTAAGCCGAATCGAAGAATCTTTTAATCATATCTGGCAAATTAGAACTTCACGCCCCTGGTACAGAAAATTTACTGATTATCTCACAATAATGCTGATTGCACCAGTTTTTGTAATTCTCTCGGGCAGCGCCACCATTTTTGTAAGCACACAGCTCGATCATTATATATTAAACGCAGCTATTCTTAATTTTTTTAAACCAATCATTTCATTTCTTATACAGTTTTCTCCCTATTTTATCTGGTGGATAACACTTACGGTTCTGTTTATAATTATGCCAAATACTAAGGTCAGATTCAGATCTGCTTTAGTCGCGGGAATAATTACCGGTACCATTATTCAGGTTATCCAATGGGTCTACTTTGATTTACAGTTCGGGATCTCAAAACTAAGTACAATCTATGGAAGTTTTGCTGCGATACCGCTGTTGATCATATTATTACAAAGTGGTTGGATAGTTATTCTCCTGGGCGCTGAGATTGCTTTTGCAAATCAGAATATTTCACGATATGAACTTGAATCGGAAGCATTGAATATCAGCCATCACCAGAAAAGAGCACTTTCCCTGATGGTTATGAATCTGATTATCAGGAATTTTACAATTGGAGAAAAACCATTAAACTCTGAATCAATTTCTCAAAAGCTTAAAATACCAGTCAGACTTGTAAGGGATATTATTCAGGATTTAAACTCTGTGAATCTTATTTCGTTTGTTCATGGAAATGATGAAAAAGAAAGGTTTTTTCAGCCTGCTATGGACATTAACTCAATCACAGTGAGTCTTGTTCTGTCACGATTGGATAAGAAAGGTTTAGACCAGACGATCTTTTTAAAAAACAGGGAGTTTGACAAAGTGCATACAATACTCGCAAAATTTGACAAGCTTATTTTAAAATCAGACTCAAATATCCTTGTAAGAGATCTGTAAAATAGTGCTATCGAATTTTGCTTTTCTTATTATAATTCAGAACAAACTGAATAAAATCAGTGAATGAATCCCATTTATGGAAAAGGTAGTGTTGTAATGGTAAAATAATATGTTTTGTATTCTCCTCTTTAGACCAGTAGCCAATCTGGTTTTTTGCCGGGAATACTCGGTCAAACTCGCTTGTTACGGAATAATCCCACCTGAACCCTGGTTCTTTTTGTTCCATAATTCTGTTGTAAAGCCATCGCAATTCATCATGAAGGGATTTTACATTTCTATGAGGTATCCTGTCACTGTTAAGTTTATAAGTCTTTTTATCCCCGAACATCCTGAGATAAAATTTTTCCATATTCTCTTCAGTAATATTATTAAGGGTACCTTCAAATACATTTAGCGGAATGCCAAATTGATCATCAGCCGGAACTGGTGTGCCATTAACGGCGATTGTGATATCAGGTTTAATAACTGTTTTAGGTAAAAAATATTCTGCTGCCCAAACCCCGAGAGACCACCCAATTAGTGTAATCTTAGCATAGGTTTTCATCTCAGGTAAAACCAGTGCTTCATCTGCAGAATAATTGTAAAAAAGAATGAAATCAAAATCATCATTGCATAATGGAACAAAAACATTTTCGTCAGTTCCCCAAGATCCGTAAACTATAACAAGCTGATCATTCTTTTCCCTTCTCCTGATATAGGTTCTCATAGATTTTAGTCAATTTATAAGAAAGGCCCGAAATATCCCCCGATGTAGAAAGTCATCAAATATAGTTTAATTTTTTAAATGAATTTAAACAGATTCTTAAGCTTAAAGGTTAAAGGATAATCTGAGCAAAAAAAATAAGAGGAGAAAGGGTGGTTGTGAAAATCAGGAGCGGGCTTTATTTATGAGATAATCCCTGTGTCTACTGTCTGATAAAAGGAAGGAACCTGGATAGCTGGCGCTATTCCTGGAGTTCCAAAATGTGAAAGTCAATGTCTGCAATACAATCCTATGATTTTCACATCACAACCCTTGCTCATCTCCTCTTATTATTAATAGTATGAGCTTGGTATCAAATGTAAGCAAAAAAACTCATAAAATCCAAATGAAACTCTGAGAATTTATTCTTTTTGCAAAAATAGGCACAAGTCAAATAAAAGGATTCATAATGCGTTGATTTATAGACATTACAAGAATAAAGTTCAGCTAATTCATTAGCTTATTCTTGATATTTTGTTAATAACTACCTTTTTTCCAAGATACTGACCAGGTGCATCTGTTTTATAAATTTTGTTAACAACGTCAAATCCTTTAATCACTTTTCCAAATGCGGCAAAACCCTGACCGTCTTTGTTCCTCTTACCACCAAAATCCAATTCAGGCTGATCTTCTATGCAGATGAAAAATTCAGATGTTGCCGTTCCTGGCTCAGATCGTACCATCGATATAATTCCATTTTTATGCATGATTCCTGTCATTTTTGTCGTTTCGTGTATAATAGGAGGAAAACCTTTGTCCTCATTCTGCCACCTGCCACCCTGAATGACCGCTATCCTGATGCTATCTTTTGGTTGATTGTCAGAATTTACAACTCTGTAAAAGCAAGCGTTATCAAAAAGAGATGAATCAATATAACGAAGAAAATTTGAAACTGTTATAGGGGCCTTTTCGGCGAAAAGCTCTATTGTGATATCGCCCATTTCAGTCCTGATAATAATTATTGGATCCTTATTGGTTTCCTGATGATTAGTTCCAGACACAAATAGGTTAATTAACAAAAATACAACGACTTGTTTCATTCTTATATGGTTTTACTAAAATTAGTTCTTTTAGGCTTCTAATGTATGAAGATTGAGATAAAATATTTGCATAACATTGCAGCCTTTTGCTAAAATATTGCTTAATTTTGATATCATACCTAATGAAAATCAGCACTTATGCTAGCAGAACTGGAAAAAATACCTTATAACGATGGTGGCGGATTCAGAGCGTCATTTCTCAATGATCACGGAGGATTCTGGCATTTTCACCCGGAATTTGAATTGATCCTGAACTTAAAAAGTTATGGTACCCGAATAATAGGAGACAATGTTGAACTATTTGATCAGTACGATATGACTTTTATCGCGGGTAATATTCCACATTGCTGGAATTATTACAAAGTTGAAGGTAAAGTTCCTGAAAACCATGGAATTGCAGTTCATTTTAATATTGAATCGTTAGGTGAGTCGTTTTTAAGTCAACATGAAATGCATTGTATACGAGAGCTTTTCAGTGAGGCTGAACGCGGTATCGCATTTTCAGTCAGAGATGCGCAAAATGCTGAAAAACATCTTATTAATATGGTGAATCATAACGGTATTGATAAAATGATTGAGTTCTTTACATTATTAAAATTAATGTGTAATGCTGAAAATCGCAGACCATTATGTTCCGAAAATTATAAAATTGCTTTTGATGAACGTGGAAATAAAAGAATGACTGATGTTTACAATTTTATTAGGGAAAATTTTAACCGGGCTATCTCGCTCGAAGAAATAAGCAAAGTAGCTGGCATGAGTCCATTCGCTTTTAGTCGATATTTTAAAAAGAACAGCGGTGCAGGATTTGTTGACTATGTGAACCAGGTAAGAACCAATAAAGCATGTTATCTCCTACGGGAAACAGAATATCAGGTCCATGATATTGCTGTAGATTGCGGTTTTGGCAGCATATCTAACTTCAATAAACAGTTTAAGAAATCGGTAGGTATTTCACCCAGAGATTACAGAGTACAATATAACTCATAGATATTAAGCTATATAACTGTTTTTTTGCTGCAAGAATAAGTTTATTAATTATGCAATAATAGCACCGGTTGTGAAAATTGAAAAATAATGTATTTTTGCATCCTGAAACCGGTTCCGTAGCTCAGTTGGATAGAGCAACAGCCTTCTAAGCTGTGGGTCCCGCGTTCGAGTCGCGGCGGAATCAC
>Ga0182027_10001059_pt1 | contig 46357 bp, 42 predicted proteins | sample 712E1DmetaG_FD_121300 | JGI IMG/M metagenome (GOLD analysis project Ga0182027, IMG submission 121300) | Permafrost microbial communities from Stordalen Mire, Sweden - 712E1D metaG (Illumina Assembly) | ecosystem: Environmental > Terrestrial > Soil > Wetlands > Permafrost | place: Sweden...
AGTTGACACCCGCCGCGTGGAAAGCCGCGCAGAAAAAATCCTGACATCCTCACCAGTCTAACCGCGCCCGCGCCCGCCGCCTAGACGGGGTTAGCTACACGGATACGTTGAAAAAGCGCCCGGTGGGGCACCGGGCCTACAGAATACCTTCAGAGCGGAATGTTTTCGGCCAGAGGCCGAAAACGGCGGGCGAGACGCCCGCGCTCCCCGAAAAACCGCATCGCTCCGGTTGGATTTGTACCGCGAAAACATTATTGACGTAAACGGGTCAAGCGCGGAATTCTGAATTGTATTCATTATTCCGTTTTCCGGGCTTGACGCCTGCTGGCCCCGGCGGGCGTCCCATCCACTTTAAACCGCTGGTCTTGCGCAGCGAAACCGCCGCCCTCCGCACCCTGGCGGGCCGTTGAAAAAGCGCCCGGTGGGGCACCGGGCCTACAGAATACTTTCAGAGGGGAATGTTTTCGGCCAGAGGCCGAAAACGGCGGGCGGGACGCCCGCGCTCCCCGAAAAAACGCATCGGTCTGGTTGGATTTGTGCCGCGAAAATATGGTTTACGGATAAGCGCTTAGTGGCCGTCAAGAAATAACATTTACAACCTGACTTGATCTTTTGGCGGCTCGCTCGTTGCAGATCCATGCGGATATGCGCCTCGCTCGCGCGTTGCCATCCGCCAAAATCCCGGCGTCATCTTGTAAATCTTATTTCTTGACGACCACTTAATGGGCCGGGACAACCGCGCTCCCCGAGAAGTCGCTAATGAATTGGCAGGGTCGGGGAGTCAGAACTTCACAAGAGCTGCCTGCTCTGCGGGCTGCTGCACCGACCGGACGCCGTAGCGCGGCGTCCCTACCATCCAAGACTGACGCATTACAATCCACCAGAGAATCACACTTCCCAAGTTGACGGATCGGTGGTATAAGCAAGCTCGGAAACTCGAGAACATTAAACCTGGCGACTCCATGCGTCAGAATCCTGCATGCAACAGTCCTGGCGCAGCCGGGCCTTCCGCCTTGATTCGCCGCCGCGCCTTCACCCTCATCGAACTTCTCGTGGTCATCGCCATCATCGCCATACTCGCCTCGCTGCTTCTCCCGGCGCTCAGCGGCGCCAAACACAGCGCCCGCCGCACAAAATGCCTGAGCAACCTCCGCCAACTCAGCGTGGCCTGGACCATGTATTCCGGCGACAACGCCGACCGACTCGCCTCCTCCACCTTTATTCTGGTCGCGGATGCCTCCCCGGTCTTCGGCCCGGGCACTCCTTTCGCCGCTTGGGTGCAGGGGTCCATGTTCGACCCCCATTTTGCCACGAATGCCGGCCTGCTCAAAATCGGTTTGCTTTATTCCTACCTGAACAACGTGGGTGTCTTCAAATGCCCCGCCGATCCCCGCACCGACCAGTTTCCGAGCCTGGGCGGGAATCCCACCGTCCGCAGCGTCACCATGAATTTGTGGATGGACCCGCTGGTCGCCAACTTGGACCCCAACGCTTGGGTTCCCGATCAGAACCCCAACCTCGCCCATGCCAACCACAATTTGGACTCGGTCGTTTACCGCAAGCAAAGTGACCTGGCCCGGCCCGGCCCGGCCCGGCTCTGGGTCTTTCTCGACCAGAACCCGTGGGACATCTCCCAGCCCGGCTTTCTCTGCGACCCGAGCGTCCATCAATGGATTAACAAACCCGCCACCTACCATGAACACGGCTCTGGGATGGCTTTCGGTGACGGGCACGGGGAAGTCAAGTTATGGAGGGACAAGAACCTGTTAAGTTTCGCCGACCCACATTGGTGGTTTAGCTGGCTCGATCCCGACCCATCCCTGCCCGCCCCCGGCGATCTCGGCTGGCTCGAGCAACATTCCACCGTCCTCGACACCAGCACCTCGCCTCCATAGTAATTTCCGGCAAGCGCCGGCTGTTCCTCGGAGCGGCATCAAATCTCCCGGAGGGTTGACGAGCGCGCTTTCCAGCGGCAAACTGGCGGGGCGAATGACAAGAATACTTTCAGGAGATTGGTAAAATGGGGGCGCAATGGAAGCAGGCCGGACGGGAAGCCAATGCCCAGAAGAAAGGGCAGATGGTGGTCAAATTGGTCCGCGAGATCATGGTCGCGGCCAAACTGGGCGGCCCGGATCCCGAACTGAACCCGCGCCTAGCGGCGGCGGTCGAGAAGGCCCGGAAAAGCTCTGTTTACCGGGACACCATCGAGCGGGCGATCAAAAAGGGAGCGGGATTGACGGATGAAAAGGTCGTGTTCGATCTGGTCACATACGAGGGCTTCGCCCCGCACAAAGTTCCCGTTGTGGTCGAGTGCCTGACGGATAATCGCAATCGGACCGCGCCGGAAATCCGCAACTTGTTCAAGGGCGGCTCGATGGGCCAGCCGGGGAGCGTGGCCTTTTTCTTCAATCATCTGGGCGTGATCGAAGCGACCCATGCCGACCCGAATCGCGATGCCGAGTCGGACGCGATTGAAACCGGGGCGCAGGAAGTGGAAGCGCTGGAGGCGGAAGAAACTCCCGCAGGCCACAAAGGGGCGCGGTTCTTGTCGGAAATCAAAGACCTGGATGCGGTGTCCAAGGCGCTGAAGGCGGCGGGCTGGACCATTGTGGCGGCCGAAATCCGGTATCTGGCCAAGAATTTTGCCGATCTCAGCCCGGACGCGCGCAAACAAGTGACCAACTTCCTCACCGCGCTGGACGACCACAAGGATGTCCACCGGGTTTATGCGGGGATCAAGTAAGGAAGCTGCGCGGCCCCGCCCCAGATTCTGGCCTGAGTTTCCAAGTCATTCGAGATTGCGAGCTAAAACAAGGTGTTCGAGGTAATTGGATCGAATAGAATGCGTAGAGGAAGGTGAGGATGCGGTCGGCGAGGGCGCCGACCGCAACACGCGAGGGGCACGGTGCCAGGACATGGGCGAGCATGCAGGGCCTTCGGCGGGACGCCGAAGGCTGCGGGCGCGGACGCCCGCGCTCCCCAAATATAGAAGCCGCGGAGGAAGGTGAGGATGCGGTCGGCGAGGGCGCCGAACACCGCATCCCGATTCGGAATCGGGACGTGTGCTCCCCAAGCAAGCGGTTTCGACACGTTAGACGAGGATTTAAGCCCGCGAAGGGGGATTGAGTTTTCCATCTTGGACCTTAGACTTGGGGAGCATGATTGACGAGCAGTCTTTGTTGGAAAAAGTCTGGGCCGGCCAGCGCATTGATCCGGCCGAGGCCCTCCGGCTTTATCGCCTCCCCTTGGAGGACCTGGGCGCGCTGGCCGATCGCCGCCGCCAGTTGGCCCAGGCCCGCGCCCACGACGGCCGCGGCAACGAGATCGTCACTTATATTGTTGACCGCAACATCAATTACACGAACGTCTGCAACGTTTATTGCAAATTCTGCGCCTTCTATCGCACGGAAAAAGACGCCGACGCCTACGTCATCACCTTCGAGGAGATGGACAGAAAAATCGAGGAGACCATCGCCCTGGGCGGCACGCAGATTCTGCTGCAAGGCGGGCATCACCCCAAACTTTCGCTGCAATGGTACCTGGATTTGCTTTCTCATATCAAAACCAAGTTCCCGCGGATCAACATTCACGGTTTCAGCCCCAGCGAGTTCATTCATTTCCGCGAAGTCTTCCAGTTGCCCCTGGAGGAAATCATTTCCCAGTTCGTCAAGGCCGGCCTTGGCTCCATTCCGGGCGGCGGCGGGGAAATTCTGGTGGACCGCGTTCGGCAACGCATTTCACCCCTGAAAGCCATGAGCGACGACTGGCTGAGCGTGATGGACGCCGCCCATCGCCTCGGCCTGGCCTCGACGGCCACGATGATGTTTGGCCACGTGGAGACGTTGGAGGACCGCATCGAACATTTGGAACGCGTCCGCGCCCAGCAGGACAAGTCCAAAGGGTTCACCGCCTTCATCGCGTGGACCTTCCAGTCGGAGAACACGCGCCTCAAAGCGCCCGCCGCCGGGGCGCACGATTACTTGCGCACGCAGGCGGTGAACCGGATTTATCTGGATAACATTCCCAATATCCAAAGCTCCTGGGTGACGCAAGGGCCGGAGATCGGCCAGGTGGCCCTGAAATTCGGCGCCAACGATCTCGGAAGCATTATGATTGAGGAAAATGTCGTCTCGCAGGCGGGGACGACGTATCGCATGGGCGTGGCGGACATGCAGCGGCTGATCCGCGACCTGGGCTACGAACCGCATCAGCGGGATAATTGGTATCACCTCCTGAATTAGAAATATGCCACTCTTCGAGATTCAAAACCAGAGCCTTCAACAAGCCTATTGCAGAATTGATGGGTAAACCGGCTTGCATGAGCGGCGCGCGTTGAGTTAGATATTAGCCATGAGTTCCGTTGCCGAGATCGAACAGGCCATCGCCAAACTTCCTCCTGGGGAGTTTGTTCAATTGGAGCGTTGGTTCGACGCCGAACGAAACCGCAAGTGGGATCGGGAGATCGAGGAAGATGCCCAAAGCGGCAAGTTGCGCGAACTTTATGAGCGGCTTCAACCAGAAAACCAGGGTCAATCCAATGTCCCGCTCGATGAATTCCTCGACAACGAAAAGCTTTCGTAGCCGCTTCAGAAAGCTGCCTCCTGAAATCCAGCGGCTCGCCCGGAAGAATTTCAAACTCTGGCTTCGGGACCCCGCCCATCCATCGCTTCATTTTAAGAAGGTGACGGGTTTTTGGTCTGCCCGCGTGGGCAGCAACCATCGCGCTTTGGCCACTTGGAGCGGAGATACGATTGAATGGTTCTGGATTGGTTCTCATGACGAATATGAAGGCTTGCTCAGGTGACAATTAATCTTGCCGGGGAGGGCGCGGAGGACGATTTTGAATGTGATATATGAAACTTTTGCTGATAGGCATTGGGCGGTGGGGGGCGAATCATTTGCGCGTGCTGCATTCGCTGCCGGTGGAGCTGTTTGTGAGCGAGTTGGATGGCAAGCGGCTGGAGAGCGCGCGGAAATTGGGGATTGCGGATTCGCACCTGACGACGGATTACAAGCAGTTCGCCGCCCAGGTGGATGGGGTGGTGATCGTCACGCCGGCGCAGAGCCATTTTCCCCTGTGCCGGGAATTTCTGGAGGCGGGCAAGGACGTCTTTGTCGAAAAACCGCTCACCCTTTCCCCGGAGGAGTCCAAGCAACTGGCCCAACTGGCCGACAAAACCGGGCGCATTCTCCAGGTCGGCCATATTTTCCGTTTCGATCCGGCGACGCAATGGATTCGCGACGCGATGCACGCGGGCACATTTGGCCGCGTCCACATTCTGCGCGGCCATTTTGGCGGCTTCAAGCGCCCGCGCAACGACAGCGGCGTGATGTTCGCCGACGGCATCCATTTTGTGGACTTGTTCAACTATTTTCTCAACGCCACCCCCAAAAGCGTCCTGGCCGTTCACCATGATTTCATGGGACGCGGGATGGACGACGTTTCGCTGCTCTCCCTCGAATACGAAACGGCCCTGGGCAAAACCTGGGCCACCGTGGAAAACGATTACTTCTATCCGGGAAAGTTCCGGGAAGTCATCGTCATCGGCGAAAAATGCAGCGCGGTGTGCGATTACAACGTCGCCCAATACAAAATCAAGCTGCACGAAAACCGCCACGTCCGCGAGGGCGACGATTTCAAAGGGGTGGAAGGGGTGGTCAGGCAGATCGAATGTCCGCCGGAGGAGCCGTTGCTGGCCGAGTTGCGCGCTTTCGTCAAGTCCGCGCAAACCCGGCAAAAGCCGCTGGCCGACGGCTGGGCGGGCTACGCCGCCGTCCGCGTGCTCGACGCCGCGATGGAATCCGCCCGGAGCGGGCAGACGGTGAAATTGAAATGAATCAGGCGCTCATTCGTGTAATTCGCGTAAATCGCGGATAAAAATCCCATGCAAAAAATTCCACTCTCCAAATGTTTCGTCAATCCCGAAGTCGAGGAAGCAGCGCTGCGCGCGTTGCGTTCCGGGCAATATATCCTGGGCAAGGAATGCCAGGCCTTTGAGGAGGAACTGGCCGCCCACACCGGCGTGCGGCATTGCGTCCTGGGTTCCTCCTGGACCATGACCGTTTTTTTGCTGCACCAGCTTCAAGGGGTCGGCCCCGGCGACGAAATCGTGGTGCCCAGCCACACGGCCTTTCCGACGATGGAACCGCTCATCCATCGGGGCGCGCGCCCGGTTTTTTGCGACATTGACGACACCTTTTGCATGGACGTGGAGCAGCTCGAATCGCTCATCACGCCGCGCACCGTGGGCATCATTCCAGTGCATCTGTACGGCCATCCGGCGGACTTGGACGGCGTGCTGGACATCGCCGCCAAACACAAGCTCTGGGTGATCGAGGATTGCGCCCAGGCGCAGGGGGCGAAATACAAAGGCAAAACCGTCGGCAGCATGGGGCACTTCGGCGCGTTCAGTTTTTTTCCGTCCAAAAATCTCACCGTCCTGGGGGACGGCGGCTGCGTGATGACCAACAACACGCAAATGGCCGACCGTTTGCGGATGCTGCGCAATCACGGCCGCCAGGGAAAATATGACCACGAATTCACCGGCTACAACGTGCGGTTCAACGAAATCAACGCCGCCATTGGCCGCGTGATGTTGAAACACCTGGATGGCTTCAACGAAAACCGCCGCCAGATCGCCGCGCGTTACAACCAACGGCTCAAAGACATTGTGCGGACGCCGCCGGCGCGCGATTGGGCCACGCCGGTGTATCACATGTACGTCGTGCGCGCCGAGAAACGCGACGAGCTGCAAAAATTTCTCAAGGAGAGAAACATCGAGACCGGCGTGCATTATCCCAAGCCGAACCATTTGCAGCCCGCCGTCGTCGGCCTGTTCCCGTTCACCCCGAAACTGCCGCGCACGGAGCAGGCGGTGAAGGAAATTCTGTCGTTGCCCATCCACGGCGAAATGGCCCTCGACGCCGCGGACAGAGTCTGCGACGCCATTGCGGAGTTCTACGGGAAGAAATGATTCTCTGGCGCTCAGGAGCGTTCGCGGAGTTTGAATGAATTGGCTTTGTTGCGCGCCGCGAATCGGCTTTCTTTTGGCGGGAATTTCGGGCAGAATGCGGGCATCTGAATGATGGCCACGAGCAAACAAAATCGCGCGGTCACGCTGCCGGAAGGAGTCAGTTTGCGGCGCGTGGCGGAGGTGTTGCTGGATGCGTGGGAAGTGGGGGCGCATCAGTGGACGGATAGTCCGCTGCAATTGCGCGAAGGGTCGCCGCCAAAACCGGCCATGCCCGTGCCGCAGGATGCGCTGGACTTGTTCCGGCTGCTGGCGGAACGGCGCGCGCAGTATTTGCTGGTGGGCGGCCTGGCGATGCTGACTTATGTGAACGGCCGCAATACCAAGGACGTGGACTTGCTCATGTCGGTCGCGACCTTGCAGCAAATTCCGGAACTGGTTCTCGAAGATAGAAATGATTTTTTCGCGCGGGGGAGATTTCGCAGCGTGCCGGTGGATTTGCTGCTGACAAAAAACCCGCTTTTCAAAATTGTCGAAGAAAAATTCGCCACAAAACATCGTTTTGCGGAATTGGAGGTTCCCGCCGTCACAGTCGAAGGTTTGATGGTTTTGAAACTCTATGCGTTGCCGTCGCTTTATCGGCAAATGGATTTGGATCGCGCCGCGCTTTATGAAACGGACATCACCATGTTAATCGCGCACCATTCTCCCAAGCTTGAACCTTTGACCGCGTTGGTTAACCAGCATACGGAGCCGGGCGACAAAAGGGAATTGGAGAAGATTATTTCCGAATGTTGCGAACGCGCGAAATTGCTGCGCCAGCGAGCCGGACAATAAATGTCAAGCATTCCCGAAATCAGCTTCGTCATTCCCTGTTACAACGAGGAAGCCAATTTGCGCGCGCTCATCGCAGCCATCCGCGCGGCGGTGGACCCGCTCCAACTGCCTTACGAGGTCGTCGTCACCGATGATTGCAGCTCGGACAAGTCCTGGGAAATCCTCAAGGAACTCGCGGCGGACGACCGGCGCGTCCGCGCGCAAAAATTTGCGTTCAATTGCGGCGAAAGCGCGGCCAGCTTTGCCGGCATGAAGGCGTCGCGCGGCAAATACATCGTCACGCTCGACGCCGATTTGCAGAACGACCCGAAGGACCTGCCGAAATTTCTGGAGGCGCTGAAAAATTATGACTGCGTTTGCGGCACGCGCACGGCCACGCGCGGCCAGGGCGACAACTTCGTTCGCATCGCCTCCTCGCGGATCGCCAACTGGGTGCGCAACAAATTGTCCGGCGAAAAAATCTCCGACGCCGGCTGCACTTATCGCGCCTTCAAACGCGAGTGCATGGAGGATTTGAAATTTTTCAAGGGCATGCACCGTTTCCTGCCGACCCTCTTCAAGATCGAAGGGCACACCGTCACGGAAATCACCGTGTCCAACCATCCGCGTTTGGCGGGCCGGAGCCATTACGGGGTGTGGAACCGGCTCTTTGCCTCGTTCTACGATTTGCTGGCGGTGCGCTGGATGAAACGCCGCATGTTCCGCTACCAAATCGCCGAAAAAATCAATTAATCCGGCGCATTACCCCGTGCCGCATCTACCTCTCCGCCACAATCAGGCTGGAAAAAATCACCTCCTTGATCTTCCAGATCAGGGCCATCGTCATGGACAGCGGCATCAGAATGAGAAACAGCGCCATCCAGACTCCGGCCGCCCAGGCCGACTCGATCCAGCGCCAGGCCCATCCGGGGAGGAACGGCGCTCGTGACAACAAGAAATAAGCCGCAAGGCCGCCCAGAACCGCGAGCAGGAGGGAGATGTTGAAGGCGGTAAAAAGCTTCGTTTCCGCCCGCAGCGTTTCATCCGGCAACATGGCGCACAGTCTTTGCAGCACGCAATTGATCTGCACGAGCAGGAACAAGCTGGAGAGAACGAGCAGGCCCGCGCAGGCCGCGTAGAGCGGCACGGAGGGAAATTTATGCCACCAAAATAAAAAGGGCGCCAGGCCGGCGTCCACCACCGCGAAGATCTCCGCCCGGTCCAGCGCCCGCCGCCAGATCCGTTCCTGCTCCTGAAACGCGCGCAGTTGGTTCAGCCCGCGCCAGAGCGGCGCGGTGGAAAGCACCACCGGAAGAAAGGCCAGCGGGCCAAAAGTTTGCCAGCGGGCGGCTTCCGCCGTTTCCATATAGACCATCTCCATATAGACCAGCCCGGTCAACCCCAGCCCCCAGAAAAGCGTGGACAGGCCGCGCACCAATTGGCCCAGGGCGCGAAGCAATTGGGCTTTCGCGGCGTCAGGCATGAGGTTTATTCATCCTAAGTCAGGTAGGTGTAATCCTTCAGGCCCCGCTCGAAATCATCCAGCAGCCGCATGCCTTCGGAAGGCTTGAGCCGGTCGGACTTGATCGCCTCATCCACCTGCATCTTCATCTGCCGCTTCAATTCATGCTCGTCGTATTGGACGGAAGTCAGCGCCTGGACAATGGTCGAGCCTTCGATGATTTCCTCGACGTAATAGCCGGCCGGCTCGTCTGGATCGAGGAAGACATGGACCTCGTTGACGCGGCCGAAGAGATTGTGCAAATCGCCCATGATGTCCTGGTAGGCGCCCATCAAAAAGAAGCCCAGATAATAAGGCTCCGGCCCGTTGCCGTTCTCCCGCAAGGCATGGAGGGGAAGGGTGTCGCGCACGTCGGAAAAATCAATGAACTTGTTGACCTGGCCGTCCGAATCGCAAGTGATGTCCACCAGCGTGCCTTCGCGGGTGGGCGCCTCATTGAGCCGGCTCACGGGCATAATCGGGAAGAGCTGCCCCAGCGCCCAGTGATCCAGGAGCGACTGGAAAACAGAAAAATTGCACAGGAACTGGTCTCCCAGACTTTCCTCCAGCTTGCGGATTTCCTCCGGCATGTGGGGCTGACCTTGAAAACTGCGCACCACCTCCTGCCCGATTTCCCAGTAGAGCGACTCGATCATCGCCTTTTCCGGCAACTCCAGCATGCCCAGGGCAAACATGTTCTGCGCCTCCTCCCGCCGGTCCAGGGCGTCGTGGTAGGCCTCCAGCTTGTTCATTTGCGAGAGGTTCTTGCGAATATCGAGCAAATCCCGCACCAGGGCGTGTTGGTTCTCGCCATCGGCCACCCGCAAGCCGGCCCGAATTTTCTCAATCGCCCCGAAAATCTCCACGATCAACACGCTGTGTTGCGCCACGATGGCGCGCCCGCTTTCGCTGATAATCTGGGGATGGGGCACCTTCTCTTGGTTGCAAACCTCGGCGATGTAAAAAACCATGTCGTTGGCGTACTCCTGCAAGGTGTAATTGGTGGAACTATCCGAGGCCGACCGGCTTCCGTCGTAATCCACCCCCAGGCCGCCGCCGACGTCCAGCGATTCAATGGCAAACCCCATCTTGTAAAGTTTGGCGTAAAAGCGCGCCGCTTCCTGCACCGCCTTTTTGATCGTCAAAATGTCCGGCACCTGGGAGCCGATGTGGAAATGGAGCAGTTTGAAACAATGCTCCATTTTCTCCGCCCGCAAAAGCTCCGCCGCCGTCAGCAATTCCGCCGTGCTCAGGCCGAACTTGGCGTTTTCGCCGCCGCTTTCCGCCCATTTGCCCGCGCCCTTGCTGTTGAGGCGGATGCGGATGCCCAGCCGGGGCTCCACCCCGACCTGGCGCGAGACCGCGATGATCTGGCGCAATTCCTCCAGCTTTTCCACCACCAGCACGATTGTCCGGCCCAGCTTCACGCCCATCAGCGCCATGCGGATGAACAAGGTGTCCTTGTAACCGTTGCAAATAATCAGGCTGCCGCCCTGGTTTTGCAGGGCCAGCCCGGCGAACAATTCGGGCTTGCTCCCGACCTCCAGGCCAAATTGGAACGGCTTGCCCGCGTCCAAAATCTCCTCCACCACCTCGCGCAACTGGTTGACCTTGATGGGAAACACGCCGCGGTAAGAGTTCTGATAATTAAATTCCGCAATCGCCTCCGCGAAGGCTTGGTTGATCGCCTCGACCCGGTGGCGCAGAATGTCCTGGAACCGGATCAACACCGGGAACTTCAAGCCGCGTCCTTTGGCCTCCTCGATCACATCCGTCACGTCCACCACCGCCCCGGCTTCGCGCAGCGGCATGGCCACGACGTGGCCCGCCTCGTTGATGTCAAAATACCGGCCGCCCCAGCGCTGGATATTGTAGAGGGCGCGGGCGGACTGGATGTCCCAGGGAGGTTTCTGGTCGGAAGATTGGCTCATTTCATTTCAAACTCGAGCGCACTATAAGAACCCGGCCGCAAATTTCAACCATGCGTTGCAAAAAATTTCCGTTGCGCGTTTGAAAACTTTCACCGCATCTGTTCTCATTCATCCATGAGCCAAGCATCGTTGTCCGCCATTGTCCAACACTGCCAAAAGCGCCTGCGTCCGGCAACGTTTAACGACTATGAGGGCGCCGTCAACGGATTGCAGGTGGAAAACTCCGGCGCCGTCGCCAAAATTGCCGCCGCGGTGGATGCCTCCTTTGCCACCATCCAACTGGCCGTCGCCGCCGGAGCCAGTCTGCTGATTGTCCATCACGGCTTGTTCTGGGGGCCGTCGGTTCCCTGGACCGGCCGGCGTCACGCCCTGCTCAAACTTTTGCTGGATCACGATCTGGCCGTTTATAGTTCTCATTTGCCGCTGGACGCCCACCCGCAATTGGGCAACAACGCCCGGCTTTGCGCCGCCCTCCGCTTCCGAAAACTCCAGCCGTTTTTCCTGGAGAAAGGCCGGCCCCTGGGATGGCAAACGCGGACCTCCATCCCGCGCGACGCCCTCGCGGAAAGGCTCGAAAGCGTCCTGGGCCGCGCGCCGGTGGTTTTGCCGGGCGGTCCGCCGCGATGCCGGCGCATTGGCGTTGTCACCGGCGGCGCCGGCAGCCATTTGGCAACTGCCACCGCCGAAGGGGTGGACACCTTCATCACCGGCGAGGGGCCGCATCATACCTATGCGTTGGCGGAAGATTTGGGCCTGAACGTTTTTTACGGAGGCCATTACGCCACCGAAACCTTTGGCGTCAAGGCCCTCGCCGCCGAACTCTCCAGAAAATTCCGCGTCCCGTGGGTTTTCCTGGACCATCCGACAGGGCTGTGATTTTGCGACTCAATCGTGTTCCACCTGGTCCGGCAATTCGTTCTGGTCTCCCGGTTGCGGCGGAAAATGCGCGGCCAACAATTCCCCGGCCTTCGCGACGCCGTGGAGAATTCCTTGGGTGAACTCCGATCTCTTGAAGAAGCCCGACATCTCTGCCGCCAGCGCCTGCCAGAAAACATCGCCGCACTTTTGATGGACGGCCTCGTCGCCGATGACGGCGAACTTGTGGGCCTTGGGCGCGACAAATATCAAGACCCCGTTGCGATAGCGCGTTTTGGTCATGCCCATGCGCACAAAGTCGGCCTGGCCGGCGGCGACTGCGTCCTCCACGTTTTTGTGGCTGATGAAAACCCGGATTTCGCCCGAGGTTTTTAACTCGGCCTGGCGAACCGCTGCGATGATGTCGTCGTGCCGGATTTGCCTGAGAAATTCCTTCACGCTCATGGCTACCAGCTTCCTCCCGCGCCGCCGCCGCCAAAACTGCTGCCACCGCCGCCACCACCGCCACCGAAGCCGCCAAAACTTCCGCCGCCGCCTGAAAAACCGCCTCCTCCGCCACCTCCAAAACTGCCGCCCGACCATCCACCCCCGCACCCATAATAGCCTCCGCGCCCCAGGACAATTCCTTTCAAACCACCCGCCCGTATCGCCCGATTCATGCCACGAACGAGGCTGAAAAAGACCGCGAAAATTATTATAATTGCCACCCATTCCGCAAAGCTGCCGTGCGACCCCTGGCGTTGATCCGCCACTGTCTGCCCGTTGCCTTTGTATTCCCCGTTCGCTGCCGCGAGGATGGCGGCAACGCCCGCGCTCAAACCGCCGTCGTAATCCCCGGCTTTAAAGCGCGGTTTGATCTCATTTTCAATGATCCGCTTGCACAGCCCATCCGGCAATGCCCCTTCCAAACCGTAGCCCACCTGAAGATACATCTTGCGGTCCTCAATGAACACAAACAGCGCCGCGCAATTCTTTTTGCCCGCCTGCCCGGTCTGCCACGACTGCGCCACGCGCACCGTATAATCCTCCATCGAGGAATCCGACTGCATCTTCGGGTAAATGGCCACGACGATCTGGCTGGAACTGCTCCGCTCAAAATCCTCCAGCTTCTGGTTGAGCTGCGCCGCGGTGGCCGGCGAGACGACATTCGCGTAGTCATTAAAATAGCGCGCCGGCTTTGCGGGGATGACCTCGCCGCCCCAAGCCGTCACACACCACAAACCGACTAGGATGGAGCAAAACCTTTTCAAGCGATCACGGTTTGGCGGGAGCCGGTTTGTTGAAATCGAACTGCACTTGCGGCGGTTTTTCCGCGCCCGCGGTGGCGGCGAAGTAGGGCTTCTCCGCAAACCCAAACATCCCGGCATAGAAGACGGCGGGGAAGGATTTGATGGCCGTATTGTAGGCCTGCACCGCGTCGTTAAACCGCCCGCGTTCCACACTGATGCGGTTCTCCGTGCCTTCCAACTGCGACTGCAACTCCAGGAAACTGGCGCTGGACTTCAAATCCGGATAGCGCTCCGAAACCACCAGCAAGCGCGACAAGGCCGAGGAAAGGGCGCCCTGCACCTTTTCAAATTCCGCCAGCTTTGCCGGGTCGGACGGGGCGTTATTCGGGTCCATTTTCATCTGGCCCACAGAGGCCCGCGCCGCCGTGATCTCCGTCAGGGTGGATTTCTCAAAATTGGCCGCGCCGGAAACCGTGGCCACGAGGTTGGGAACCAGATCCGCCCGCCGTTGATAAACATTTTGCACCTGCGCCCACTGGCTGTTCACGCCCTGCGCCAGCCTCACCAATCGGTTGTAACTGCCCCCGGCAATCAGCACAATCACCAGGACAATGATGCCAAGAACCAAAAGAACCCCGCACCCAATGGCTGTTTTTTTCATAAGCAACCTGACTTTGATGGCAGCCTAAGCCGCGGGCGACGCCGGCGCAATTACAATATCCCCTCGGGTTTCCACCCGGTCGTCACAAACGCAAGGGTCACAAACGGGTTTCAAATAGCGCTTGGATAGGCTCACGATATTTTGCCGAATTTGCCGCGAAGCGGCGCGAAAGCGCCAGAGGACTGGCGCACTCCAAAACGCTTCGCGCAAACCGGAAACCGCAAAGAATTCCGCGCCAGCGTTTTGGACTGCGGCGGCCCTCCGCCGTTTTTGAAACTGTGGGCCGGCTTTTTTTTGGCACTCCGCGCAAACAATTTTGGCGGTTCATCCTCAGCATTATCGGGCGAGGCAAAGACCGTGACTCCAGCGCGGCGAGCGTTGGTTTGGCTCCTTAAGGCTCTTGCCAGTGAGCAAATCTGTGAGTAACCTTGCCTTATCGGTGATTAAATTGAGAATAACATCGCAACAACTTCCAATAACCTGCTAGTGACGCCGCCGTTTTTAGAGAGTTTGCTTGTGGTCCCATGATTGAAACAATTCATCTCGAAGAAGAACCCGGCGCGGCGGATTTGCAGAAATCCCGCCGCCGCACCTCCGCCACCGCCAACACCGCAAAAATTGACCGCCTGCCGCCCAGTTCCACCGAAGCCGAACAAGGCGTTCTGGGCTGCGTTCTGCTTTCCCCCAACGATTGCATGGGCGAGTGCATCGAAAAACTCAAGCCCGGCCCGGAGGTCTTTTACGATCTCCGCCACCAGACCCTTTTTCAGACGCTCCTGGAAATGTATGACGAGCGCACCGGCATTGATCTCATCACCCTTCAGCAACGCCTCAAAGACCGCCAGCAATTGGATGGCGTGGGTGGCCTGGCCTATCTGGCCTCCCTCCCGGATGCCGTCCCTTCCGCCGCCGGCCTGGACTATTACCTGGACATTGTCCTGGAAAAATATCTCCTGCGGAAAATGATCCAGACCTGCACCTCGATTGTCGGCCGGGTTTTCGAGCACGAAGGCCAGGTAGACGCGCTGCTGGACGAAGTGGAGCGGGATATTTTCAAGATTTGCGAGGAACGGGTCTCCAGCGCCAATCCCTCCATCCGCGACCTGGTTCACAAAGCCATTTCCACCATTGAGGAGTATCACAAGAACCAGGGCATGCTCACCGGCATTGGCACCGGCTTCGCGGACTTCGACCGCATGACCACCGGCCTGCACGAAGGGGAAATGATCGTCATCGCCGCGCGGCCGTCGGTGGGCAAAACGTCGCTGGCCATGAACATCGCCGAGCACGTCGCCCTGGAGCAGAAAATTCCCACCGGCATCTTCAGCCTGGAAATGACCGCCGATCAACTGGTCCTGCGCATGCTCTGCTCCCGCTCGCGGGTCAATCTGCGCAGCATCCGCGACGGGTTCCTGGCCGAGCGCGATTTTCCCAAACTGACCGGCGCGGCCGGCAAGCTGGCCAGCGCCCCATTGGTCGTTGACGACTCTTCCGGCCTGTCCATTTTGCAGTTGCGCGCCCGTGCCCGGCGCATGAAACAGCAGCACGGCATCAAATTGTTTGTCATTGACTACTTGCAATTGCTCAATTCTACTTCGCGTCGAGCCGAAAACCGCCAGCAGGAGATCGCGGAAATCTCCGGAGGCATCAAGGCCCTGGCGAAAGAATTGGCCGTGCCCATTCTCGTCCTGAGCCAGCTCAACCGGGAGCTGGAAAAACGGGGTCCGGGCGAGCGCCCGCGCTTGTCCGATCTGCGCGAGTCGGGCGCCATTGAGCAGGACGCCGATCTGGTCGGGCTGCTCTATCGAGAGTCAAAAACGAGAGAAGGCGAAGAAGACGCTAGCGAAGCCGAACAAGACGCCATTCCAGTGAAACTGTATATTGCCAAACAGCGCAACGGCCCGACGGGGGACGTGGATCTGACGTTCCTCAAGAGCTACACCCGCTTCGAAAGCGCCGCCAAAGTCGGCTTGGAAGATGTGCCGGCGGATTCCTAGATGAAGAACATCCCTTTACGCGCCCGATGGCTCCTTTGCCTCCTCCTGTTCGGCCTGCCGGCTTTGGCCGGGGCGCAAATCCCGTCCCCCACGATCCATAAAATCCTGGTCCAGCACGTCGGCCCGCCCGCCGTGAGCGACGCCTTTATTCTCGCCAACATCCGCAGCAAGGAAGGGGAACGCCTCTACCGCGCCACCATCGAGGAAGACGAGGCCAGCCTCTTCGCCACCGGGTACTTCTTCACCATCCGCGTCAAACAGGCCATCACCCCCGACGGCGTGGACCTGACTTATGAGGTGCAGGGCAAGCCGATCGTCACGGACATCCGCATCGTCGGCAACAAGAAGCTGAAACTCAGCAAGCTCAAAAAGAAGCTCACCTCCAGAACTGGCCAGCCCCTGGACGAGTTGAAACTCTTCCACGACTCCCAGGCCATGAAAGACCTTTACCAAAAAGCCGGCTACCAGGATACCACCGTGACCGTGCAACCGCCCTCCATTGACGAGTCGGCCGGGCGCGCCACCGTCACCATTGAGATTCACGAAACGCCCAAAATCAGGATCAACGACGTCATCTTTGACGGGGCCACCGCTTTCCCCCAGAAGAAACTGCGCCATGTCCTCAAAACCCGGCGGCATTGGATGTTTTCCTGGCTCACCGGCTCCGGCGTGTTGAAAAAGGACGAATTTGAGGACGACAAGGACCGCCTGATCGAATTCTACCAGAATGAGGGCTATATTGATTTTGCCATCCAGGACATCAAATTCGAGTCCCCTTCCCCAAACAGAATGGTCATCCGCATTGTGGTTTCGCAAGGACGGCAATACAAGGTCGGCACCCTGACGATCGAGGGAAACAAAATCTTTTCCACCAACGATTTCATCAAAGGGCTGAAGATTGACAACAAATTGATGAAATTGGCGGACACGCCGGGCGCCATTTTCAAACCGACGAGCTTTGACCAGGACATTGACACCCTGCGGGACATGTATGGCGCGCGGGGTTATCTGACGCGCGATCAAAACGGCACCACGACCATCGCCGCCATCCGCACCCCCAACAGCGCCAACAGCACCATGGACGTCTCGTTCCGCATCGAGGAAGGGGAGAAGTGCTACATCGAAAAAATTGACATCAAAGGCAACGTCAAAACCAAGGACCGCGTCATCCGCCGCGAACTGGCCGTTTTCCCCGGCGAAGTCTATGACATGGTGCGGGTCAAAATCAGCAAGGAAAAACTGGAAAACATGGAGTATTTCTCCAAAGTGGAGACCCAGGCCGAGGACACGGATGTGCCCAATCGCAAAAACCTCATCATCGGCCTGGAGGAACAGAGCATGAGCAGCGCCAGCATCGGCGCGGGGTTCAGCTCGGTGGAAAGCATCGTGGGCTTCGCCGAAGTCAAAATGAAGAACTTTGATCTCTTTAATCCCCCCACCTTTATCGGCGCCGGCCAGAAACTCCAGCTCATCGCCTCCGTCGGCTCCCTTTACCAGGACTACGAGATTTCCTTCATCGAGCCGTTTCTGATGGGCAAAAGGCTCGCGCTGGGGGTGTCCCTCTTCCACAAGGAGGTGGACTACGACAGCTTGAACAGCATGTATAATGAAACCTACGACGGCGGCACGGTCAGCCTGACCAAAGGCTTGAGCCAGTTCCTCAGCGCCGGGGTCTCTTACACCCTCGAAGCCGCCCATGTCAGCATCAACTCCGGCTTCACCACCAACGCCACCACCAACCTGGTGGCCACCCCCGGCGGGCTTTACCAAAACGCCTACTCTTCCTCCCCCAACATTTCCACCAACATTTACGACGAACACGGCACCTACCTGATCAACAAATTCGGTCTGAACCTGGCCTATGACACCCGCAGGTCGGTCAAGGATAACGACCGCGGCCAGCGCACGGAGTTGCTCGTTGGCATCGCCACCCCGCCGGGCGACGCCGAATTCTACAAACTGGAACTGCGCTCCGCATGGTTTTTCCGCGGCTTCCGGCCGGGGGACATCCTCGAATTGGACGCGCGCGGCGGCGTGGTGGACACTTACAGCGGGACCACGCACGTGCCGATCTTTGAACGCTGGTTCCTGGGCGGACTCTATTCTCTGCGCGGCTATCGCTACCGTCAAATCGGGCCGTCCGACCACTTCGGAGAACCCCTCGGCGGCGACACCTACTTCTTCGGCGGCGCCGAGTACAGCATCCCCATCGTGAAAATGATCCGCCTGGCCTGGTTTTACGACATGGGAAATGTCTTTGCCGACCCCTTCAGCTTTAAGCTGACCCAGGCCCAGCGAAACTTCTACAGCGACGACGTGGGCATGGGCCTGCGCATCGTTCTTCCGGTGGGCGGGGGCATGCCTCTTCGCCTGGACTACGGCATTCCCATGACGCATGATCCCAACCTCGGCTCCAGCGGGCGGGTCCAGATTGGAGTCGGTTACACCCGCGAATTCTAAACCTTTATGAAAAACAAAATGAAAACGGGGCTGCTGGCGGCGGCCCTCCTGGCTTTTTGCGCCAGCGGCTTCGCCGCCGATCTCAAGATCGCCGTCGTGGATGTGCGCAAGGTCTTCGACGGCTACTACAAAACCGTTCAAGCCAACATGGTCATCACCAACGAGGCCGCGGAGATGCAGAAGGGTCTCAACGCCATGGTGGCCGATGCCGACAAGGTCAAGGACCTCTATAAACAGGCCTTTGACCGGGCCAACGACCAGGCCATTTCCTCCGATGAGCGGGAGAAGAGCAAAATGGTCGCGCAGCAGAAACTGGTGGAATTGCAGAGCATGCAAAGCGAAATCGAACAGTACAACTCTCGCGAGCAGTCGCGCCTGGCGGAAAAGAGGCGCCAGCGCATAGACACCATTGTCGGCGAAATCCGCGAGGTTTTGAGCGCCAAGGCCAAAGCCGGCGGCTTCACCCTGGTCCTCGACAAATCCGGCGAAACCATTCCCGGCGTTCCGCTGGTTCTCTTCTCCAACGGCGAAAACGACCTGACGGAGGCTTTGCTCAAGGACCTCAACGCCACGGCTCCCGTTGCCCCCGCCCCCGAGGCCAAGCCCGGCGCCAAGCAGGATGCCAAGTAACCCGCGCGGATTTGCCCCCGGCCGTCCGCGCGCTTAGACCGCGCTGTCCCCTTCCTCCTGCGTGCGAATGCGGATGGCAGTGTCAACGGGAAGCACGAAAATCTTCCCGTCGCCGATCTTTCCCGTGTGCGCGGCGCGCTGGATCGCGTCCGTCGCCGCCTTCACCTCCGAGTCCGGGAGAATGATTTCAATTTTCATCTTGGGAAGGAAATCAATGGTGTACTCGCTGCCCCGGTAGATTTCCGTGTGGCCTTTCTGCCGGCCAAACCCCTTGACTTCCGAGACGGTCATTCCCTGCAAACGGAGTTCGTTCAACGCTTCCTTGACTTCGTTCAATTTGAACGGATTGACGATGGCTTCAATTTTCTTCATGACATTCTCCGGTTAATCGTTGTACGCCCGCTCGCCGTGCTGCGTCAGGTCCAATCCCGAATCCTCCTCCTCCGGCGTCACCCGCAGGCCGGCCACGGCGTTGACCACCTTGAGGATCAAAAAGGTTCCGGCGGCGGCGAGAACCACGGTGAAGATCAGCCCGCGAAATTGATTGCCCAACTGCGCCGGGCTTCCGGCCAGCGACATCACCTTGCCGCCGGCGGTGAAGGTGTTCCCGATGGCCGCGTTGACGTCCGCGCTGGCGAACAACCCCACCATGAGCAAGCCCGTCGCGCTGCCAATCGCGTGAACGCCGAAGACATCGAGCGAATCGTCGTAGCGCAGCCGGCTTTTGAGTTTGCTCACCGCCGTGTAGCAAATCACCCCGCCTGTCAATCCTATTACGAATGCCGCCGGCACCGTCACAAAACCCGAGGCGGGCGTGATCGTGGCCAGGCCCGCGACCATGCCGGAGGCGACCCCCAGAACGCTGGGCCGGCCCTTTAGGAGCCACTCGGTCACTCCCCATCCCACCGCGGCCGCGGCCGCCGCGAAATGCGTCGCCGCAAACGCGCTGCTGGCCAGCGCCCCGGCGTTGACGGCGCTGCCGGCGTTGAAACCAAACCAGCCCACCCACAGCAGTCCCGTACCGATCAGGCTCAGGACGACGTTGTGCGGGGGCATCGGCTCGGCGGGGAAACCGATGCGCTTGCCCAGCACCACCGCGCAGACCAGAGCCGAGACGCCCGAACTGACATGCACCACCATTCCGCCGGCGAAATCGAGGGTGGGATAGCGGCCTCCAAGGCTCCAGTTAAACAGGCCGCCCTGGCCCCAAACCATGTGGCACAATGGGAAATAAATGAACGTCACCCACAGCGTCATGAACATAACGTAAGCCTTGAACTTCATCCGCTCCGCAACCGCGCCGCTGATGAGCGCCGGGGTGATGATCGCGAACATCATCTGAAAAAGCATGAAGCTCTCCTGCGGCACCGTCGGCGCATAGGCCGGATTGGGCGCCGCCCCCACGCCTTTGAGCATGAAGTACTGAAACGGATTTCCGAAAAACTGGTTCCCCTCCCCGAAGGCCATGCTGTAGCCGTAAACCATCCACAACACCGAGACCAACGCCATCAAGACCAGGCTTTGCATCATCGTGCCCAGGACGTTCTTCCGCCGCACCAATCCGCCGTAAAAAAGAATCAAACCCGGCGCCGTCATCATCAGCACCAACGCGGCGCTGGCCAGCACCCAGGCGTTATCGCCCGAGTTGATGACCGGAGCCTGGCGGCTGGCCGCCTCCAATCGGGCCACGCGCTCCTCGATCGTTCCCGCCCCTTGCGCATAAACCGGGGTGAGCAATGCCGGCAGAAGCCAGCAGACCAGAGCGGCGAGGACCCACCGCGGAAAAGAGATGTTTTTCATTACCCCTCAAATCTTAACTCCGTCCGTCCCCGGTCGGTCAAATGAAAATTAGCTTCAATTATTATGCTTTCTGCAACCATCACTGATTTTAACCTGAAAAACCGGGTCGGGGTGGGTTTTTGAGGTGAAATCGGCCCCCATCTCAGAAATGACAAAACCTGGAACCTATGCTTCAATAGCCATCATGCAACCAGATCGCCTGACCATCAAAGCCCAGGAAGCCCTCCAGCAGGCCCAGGAAATCGCCCGGCAAAATTCCAACCAGGAAGTTGACACGGCCCACCTCCTGGCCGCGCTGCTGGCCCAAAACGAAACCCTCGTGCCCGCCCTGCTCGAAAAGCTCGGCCGGCCAGTCCCCGGCCTTTCCGCCGCCGTCCAGCGCGAAATTGCCCGCAAAGTCAAAGTCCGCGGCGCCGCTTCCGCGGACCTGTTCTCCAGCCCCGCCTTGAAAAAAACCCTCGATGCCGCCGCCGCCCAGGCCTCCCAGCTCCACGACGATTACATCAGCGCCGAACACTTGCTGCTGGGCCTGCTGGAACAGGCCGAGCCTGCTGTAAAGAAGATTTTACAGGACGACGGGCTGACCCGGGACGCCGTCCTGGGCGCGCTGGCCGATTTGCGCGGCAATCAGCGCGTCACCGACCAAAACCCGGAGGACAAATTCCAGGCCCTCGAAAAGTACGGCCGCGATCTCACCGCCCTGGCCCGCGCCGGGAAAATTGACCCCGTCATCGGCCGCAACGAGGAAATCCGGCGCGTCATGCAAGTCTTGACTCGCCGCACCAAGAACAACCCCGTCCTCATCGGCGAACCCGGCACCGGCAAAACCGCCATTGCCGAGGGACTGGCCCGGCGCATCGTCAGCGGCGACGTGCCCGAATCGCTCAAAAACAAAAAGCTCGTGGCCCTGGATTTGGGCGCGATGATCGCCGGGGCCAAGTACCGCGGAGAATTTGAGGACCGCCTCAAGGCCTTTCTCAAGGAAGTCACCTCCAGCCAGGGGCGGGTCCTCCTTTTCATTGATGAGTTGCACACCATTGTCGGCGCGGGGGCGGCGGAAGGGGCCGCCGACGCCGCCAACATGCTCAAGCCGCCGCTGGCTCGCGGCGAACTCCGCTGCATCGGCGCCACCACCCTGGACGAATATCGCAAACACATCGAAAAAGACCCCGCCTTGGAACGCCGCTTCCAGCCCATCTACATCAAGGAACCGAGCGTCGAGGAAACCATCGCCATTCTGCGCGGCCTCAAGGAACGCTATGAAGTCCATCACGGCGTCCGCATCCAGGACGCCGCCCTGGTCGCCGCCGCCACCCTCTCACATCGCTACATCACCGACCGTTTCCTCCCGGACAAAGCGGTGGATTTGATGGACGAGGCCGCCTCCCGCCTGCGCCTGGAACTGGATTCCATGCCCGCCGAAATTGACCAGTTGGAGCGCCAGATCATGCAGTTGGAAATCGAGCAGACCGCCTTGCGCAAGGAAAAAGACGACGCCTCCCGCCAACGCCTCAAAAAAATCGAGCGCGACCTCGCCAATCTCAAGGAGAAATCCGCCGCCCTCAAAGTCGGCTGGCAAAACGAAAAAGCCGCCATCAATGTCATCTCCATCCTCAACAGCCAGTTGGAGGAAGCCCGCGAACAGCAGGAAGCCGCCCAGCGCTCCGGCGATCTCCGCCTCGCCTCCGAAATCCAATACGGCCGCATCCCCGATCTGCGCAACAAGCTCGCCGCCGCCCAAAAAGACTTCGCCCAGCGCCAGGGCAAACACCTGCTCAACGAGGAAGTCACCGAGGAGGACATCGCCAGGGTCGTCGCCCAGTGGAGCGGCGTTCCCGTCAGCCGCATGCTCGAGGGCGAGCGCGAGAAACTCGTCAAGATGGAGGAACGCCTGCGCCAGCGCGTCATCGGCCAGAACGAGGCCGTCACCGCCGTCGCCAACGCCGTCCGCCGCGCCCGCGGCGGGTTGCAGGACCCCGACCGCCCCCTTGGCTCCTTCATTTTCCTCGGCCCGACCGGCGTCGGCAAAACGGAGCTGGCCCGCGCCCTGGCGGAATTTCTATTTGACGATGAAAACGCCATGATCCGCCTGGACATGAGCGAATACATGGAACGCCACACCGTCTCCCGCCTGGTCGGCGCCCCGCCCGGATACGTCGGTTACGAGGAGGGCGGCCAGTTGAGCGAAGCCGTCCGCCGCCGGCCCTACAGCGTGGTCCTCTTCGACGAAATTGAGAAGGCCCACCACGACGTCTTCAACGTCCTCCTCCAAGTCCTGGACGCCGGCCGGCTGACTGACGGCCAGGGCCGCACGGTGGATTTCAAAAACACGCTCATCATCATGACCAGCAACATTGGCTCGCCCATCATCCAGGAATTCTTCTCCTCCGGCCTCGGCGCGACGGGCAAGGAGCACGCCCGCATGGAGGAGCTGGTGCGCGCTGAATTGAAAAAGTTCTTCCGGCCGGAATTTCTCAATCGCGTGGATGACATCATCCTTTTCCACAGCCTCGACGAAAAGCAGATCGCCGCCATTGTCGAAATCCAGTTGCGCCGCCTGCAACAGCGCGTGGCCCAGCAGCAATTGACCCTCACCCTGGACCCGGCCGCCACCCGTTTCCTGGCCAAGGAAGGGTACGACCCGCAGTTCGGCGCCCGTCCCCTCAAACGCGCCATTCAGGAATATCTCCTCAACCCCCTTTCCATGAAACTGCTGGAAGGTGAATTCAAACCCGGCGACTCCATCAAAATCACCGCCGACTCCGGCAAACTAAAATTCCAGGCGGCGAAGTGACCCCAAAAAGTCGGATCATCATGCAGGACTCAAACGCGCCGCAGCATTTGGTTGTTGGCCCTGTATGTTTTGGCCCTGTACGCGGGGGCCGGGCGGAACCGAAGCTGGCCCGTCAGCATCCAATTTCGAAGAGTCGGCCCCCCGGTGAACAGCACAAACCATAGGAGCGCAATGACGCAAGATTCTGCGACCGGATACCACGAACCCGAACGCCGAATGATCATTCCTCCGACAACACCAACCAACACGACGGCCAATGGCGTCAGGAAGACCTTGTCGAAGCCGGGCAGCACGATTCGCCCCGATGCGATCCGTCCCCACACGTTAAACGGCGGCGCAACGCGGCAGCTGTAAACCACGACGCGCATCAGCGCAGCCCCCAGGGCAAAAGCCAAAATAAGCCCAGGCAGCGATTCCATGTTGGAACTTTTGATAACGCAGTATGTCCACCAACCCGCGAGGGCGCTGATGAAGAAGCTGGTTGAGGTTGGGATGGCTTGGCGTTCGCTTTTTGGCGATAGCACGAGATACGGCCACCCCAGGTAGGAAGGCTCGCCGCCCAACCCGTCCAGGCGTATCTCTGCATTCAGACTGGATCTTCCGCCTGCCGCAGCATTTATTCTGTTGGAGTTGCGCAAAAAGCGCCAGGGAAAGGCTTGCAGACTCTTGCGATGTCCCTGCCAGATGACCAAGACCAGAACCGCAATGAGAAGAATCGTCGGCCATCCCTGGACACACGGAAGCATGAGCGCCGGCCACAGGAACCCCAGCGCCAAAAACCAAGCCCACATGCGGGTCGTCGCCAACAAAATCGTCATGACAATCAGGTAGGTCAGTCCGAACGCGATAACGGGCAAGGCAGGGTTTACGTGCGCGTGCCATTGCGCAATGGCCGTGAGGACGCCAATCACAGCCGCATCCTGCCAAACCGGATGAACCGGTCCCAAAGGCAGCGGCTTGTCGGATGTCCACGGCGACAATCTCAGCCACGCGGCATACGTCCCGTTGCAGGCCGGGTGAAATCGCCAAAGACGATACAAGGCATAAACAACAGCCGCGCCTCCCAAAATAACCATGTGTATGGGCTTGATTTCCTCCATGTCCGAGATTTCTCCAGGGGCGGACGCCACTCTGAGTTGAATGAGCCAGAGACAAGCCGTAAAGAAGCCATAAATGATGAAGAAAAGCGCAACCAGTGGGACGGGCGGCCATACGGCCTGGGAATGAAATGGCAGCGGGCGTTTCATGTCTTGGGGCGGCTGAAGTATTTTTCAATGTGGTCCAGCGTCTGCGGATGCACGATTTTTTCGAACACCTCGGGCAACGAACCCGGACATCCTGTTTTGGCCCGCAAACCGTCCAAGGTATCATCCGCAATCACGTGGGTGCCGCTGAGAATGGCAATCCGATGGGCCAGAAGCTCCACCATTTCCGGAATCTGCGACGCCATGACCACCGTGACGTCCGAGCGATCAGCCAGGTGTTTCAGCACCCGGCGCAAGGCCAGAATCGCGGAAGGGTCCAAACCGCCAGTAAACGGTTCGTCGAGAATCAGGACCGGCGCTTCCGTCACCAGCGCGCCGCAGATGGCGACCTTCTTTTTCTGCCCATTCGAGCAGGTGCGAATGGGCGCGTCGCCTTTATCCGCAAGCTCAAATAGGTCCAGCAGGCGGCTGATATGATCCATCAAATGATCGGCCTCAATGTCATACAATTGCCCCACGGCCAGCAGCCATTCCCGCGCGGTCAGAAACTCCGGCAGCCACGGGTGATCGGGCAGGAAGGCCATTTGCCTGCGTATTTTCAACTCCGTCTCCTCGGTTGCGCGACGCCGCAAACCGTTGATTTCGACCTGCCCTTTGGCCGGCGCGATAAGTCCCGCGATGATTCCGAGCAGCGTGCTCTTGCCCACGCCGTTCGGCCCCATGATCGCGATCAACTTGCCGTCCGGGATGTCGAGATTGATATGGCTCAACACCGGCCTCAAACCGTAATGGTGACTGACATCCAGGACTTTGATCATAACGCGACGGTTCGGCGTGGACTGGATTTACTGCTGGCTCGCCAGCGGGAGAAGCTCGGAGAGGTTCACCTGACGCGACCGCTGCAGGATGTCTCCGGAGTAGCGGCCCTGCATTGAGCGGCCGTTCTCCAGCATCGTCGAGAACACGTCCTTCAATTGCCCGGCGCTGAGGGTTCGACCGCTGGCGTAGTATCTTCTGGCCACTTGTCCAAGGGCGTAGGTGGAGGCGAAGGCAAAAGCCGAGCCGGTGGCTTGTCCCACCAACCCCCCCAGCAGTCCTCCGGTCAACCTGCGCGCGAAGCCGCCGACCAATTGCCGGGTGAGCCCCTCGAAAACCTGGGAGGTGAGGCCAATGCCCACGGTGGCGAGAAAGTCTTTGATGTGTCCGCGCTCCAGTTCGTATCCGTAGGCATGGCCGACCCGGTAAACCAGGCGCATTTGCAGCGGGACGATGGCCATCGTGGCCAGAGTGTGCGGCATGATTTCCAAGGCTCCATTCAAGATGGCGGCATTCAAGATCAGCCGGTCCAGTTCCGCTTCGCGGTTGGCGTCCAGCATCGGCGGCACGGCAGTGCCGGGTGGCTGCGCCGCCAGGGCTTGGGCTGTCTGCTGGTGATTGTCCGTGGTGGAAGCTTCGAGTTGAAGCGCCTGATGCAGGTCGGAGAGGAATTTCTTTTCGGAATCGTTCACCACTCCGTCGGCATGGCAGACGCAAACCGCCATTTCGTAAGCGAGCGCCCGCGCCGACGTGCTTTGAAGCTGGCTTGCCGCGGACGCCAGCGAGAACTTTCCTGTGAGCACGTCTTGATATACCGAGGCCACGTCCAAGCCCGCATCGGAAAAGCCATTGACGATCTGTTGGATTCGCGCGCGTTCGTCTTCGCCCTGTGTCCCATCCGCGAAAGCGGCGAGCACGCAGATGCCAATAATGGCGCGGTGTTCCAGTTGATTAATTGGAAGAGGTTCAATTGCCATGCTGTCATTATGACGCCATCCCAACCAAAATCCCATTCCAATCCATCGCTGATTTTGTAACCCCGTTTCCAGTCCTAACAATAGGTCCTTCGATTTCAAATATGCGCCACATTGACCCGTACGAACTGCGTCACATTAGACCGAGACTGAGCCATATTGGCTCTTATTAAGCCTTCTCTAAAATTCTCATGTTTAGTCGTAAGTAATTGGTAATTAAATACTAATTGCTTACAACTGTGCCGAAGCATCGTTTGGCACGACATTGGCTATCTATCATTGCAGAAGAACAGTTTGAGCTGAAACTCAAGATCGTAAATAAAGAAGAAAGGATTGATGATTTATGACATTAACCAGATGGCAACGACCCGTTGGATTTGCCCCCTCGCATCTGACAAACTCTTTGCAGGATGACCTCGCCCAGCTTTTCCAAGCCTTCGGCGACGGGTTCCAATTTCCTGCCAGCCTCCAAACCGGCTTTGCCGGCGTCCGGCTCCCCGCCGTTGATCTCTATGAGAGCAACGACCTGGTGACCGTGAAAGCCGAGCTTCCCGGCCTGAAGAAGGAGGACATCAACATCTCCCTGCAAGACGGCGTCCTCACCCTGTCGGGCGAACGCAAGGAAACGCGCCAGGGCGAAACTTGCCGCGCCGAAACTTCGGTGAAGGCGGAGTCCGGCGAGCCAAAGGAAACGCCTTCCGCCGAAACTGCCGGAGCTTGCGGTTGCGGGAGATTTGTGGGCCGCTTCCTGCGGACCATCACCCTCCCCGCCAAAGTGGATGCCAACGCGGTCAAAGCCTCCTATGCCGATGGCATCCTGACCGTCGAGCTTCCCAAAGCCCAAGAGGCCAAGCCCAGGCGCATCGCAGTCAACTTTAACTAACGCCCGTCCAATCAACCGAAAGGAAAAAATTGCTTATGAACACAGTTGTCAACACTAATGAACAGACCGCCTCTCCGTCGGCCGCCGCCGTCGCCGACCTGGGCGAATCCATCCGTCCCGTGGTGAACATCTTCGAGACCCCGGACGGCTACGTCCTGGAAGCCGAACTGCCCGGCGTCAATAAAGACGGCTTGAGCGTCAGCCTGGAAGGGACCTTGTTGACGCTCGAAGGCCGGCGTCCCGAGCAAGCCGTGCCCGGCGCCGAAACGCTCTACCGCGAATCCTGCGCCGCCTGCTTCCGCCGCGTCTTTGAATTGGACCCGGCCATAGATGCCGCCAAAATCAGCGCCCGGATCGAGCAAGGCATCCTCACCCTCACCCTTCCCAAAGCCGAAGCGGTGAAGCCGCGCAAAATCGCCGTCGCCTAAAGCGCCGCGTCTGCGATCCCGGTCTTCAGACCACGAACTCCGCCCGCCCCCAACGGGCCGGAGCTTCGTGGTTTTCCCTTTTTAGCCGGGGCGGAACTCCTAAGCCCCGCGTCAATTTGTAGACAGCGACATGCGTAATTGCGCACGGCGCGCGAAAGCGGCGGAGGTCCGCCGCAGTCCAAAACGCTGGCGCGAATTTTGGCGGCGCATGAAAAGCGCGAAGCGTTTTGGAGTGCGCCAGTCCTCTGGCGCTTTCGGTTGGCCCGCGATCTGGCAATGCGCATTCATTTATGCCGCTGTTTATAGATGCGTCCGCCGTGGGCGCAAAAAGCTCTGGCGCACTTCCGGCGGGTGGGCCATGCTGGGCAGGCGTTTCCTGTGTATGAATGGTCAGAGTCAAGAGAAGTTGAGGCTGTTTTCTTTCCGCCTGCCCCGGCGCCGCTATCTCTGGGCGTTGAGCCTGGTGCTGGCCTTGTGCGCCGGGGTGCTCTATGACCGGTGGGTGCTGCTGACGGGCATGCCCGCCGGCGCGGAACGGGATTTTCAACTCATGGCCGAGGCCTGGAACATCATCCACCGCTATTACGTGGCCCGGGACACGGTGCAATCCGGCGACCTCACGCGCGGGGCCATTCAAGGCATGACGGAGTCGTTGGGCGACTCCGGGCACACCATCTACCTGAACCCGCAGATGCGCCGGCACGCCGATACGGCCATGCGCGCCAAATTCACCGGCATCGGCGTGGAGATCAAAATGAAGGACCGGCAGGCCGTGATCGTCGCCGCGCTGGATGGTTCGCCGGCTTTGCGCGCCGGTTTGCAGCCGGGGGACATAATTCTGGAAGTCAACGGCCAGCCGGTGGCCGGGCTGCCGTGGAGCGCGATTGATGAGCGCATCACCGGGCCGATCGGGGAGCCGGTCAAGCTGGGGGTGCTGCATCCGGGCAGCGGCCGGCGGCAGGAATTCACCATTGTGCGCGCCTCGATCAAGATCGCCAACGTGAGCTGGCGCGCTTTGCCGGGCACGGAGGTGGCGCACTTGCGCATCGCCATTTTCAGCGAGGGAGTGGCGCGCGATGTGCGTAGCGCCTTGCTCGAAATCCAGCGCCAGGGATGCAAACGCGTCATCCTGGATTTGCGCAATGATCCGGGCGGGGTCGTGGACGAGGCGGTGGCCGTGGCCAGCGAGTTCTTGTCCGGCGGCAATGTTCTTCTCGAAAAAAACGCTGACGGAAAGATCACGCCCCAACCGGTCAAGCCGGGAGGCGTGGCCACCAACCTGCCGATGGTGGTGTTGATCAACGGCGGTTCGGCCAGCGCCTCCGAGATCGTCGCCGGGGCGTTGCGCGACGCGCACCGGGCGACCTTGGTGGGGATGACCACGTTTGGCACCGGCACCGTTCTCCAGCAGTATCCTTTGTTCGACGGTTCGGCGCTGCTGCTGGCCGTCGGGGAATGGCTCACGCCCAGCGGGCGCTCTTTCTGGCACAGGGGAATCAATCCCGACGACGAGGTGCCGTCCTCGGAGATTCTTCCCTTGATTCCCGCCGCCGAGAAGGACCTCACCGCCGAGGACGTGCAGGCTTACGGCGACAAACAACTGCTTCGCGCCCTGGCTCTTCTGACCGATTCACCGGAAAAGAAAAAGGATTAGACCGCGAGTTCAGCTCACCGACCGCCGCCGGGAACGGGCGTTGGCAGCGAATCCAGCGCCCGAAGAAGCCAAATCATACACAACGACTCTGCGATGGCGGGTCCGGCTGCCGCCACGCTGCCAGCAATTCACTGGCCTCGGCAAACTCCTCATCCTTCAGAACCCAGATCTCCGGATAAAAGGGCGCGCCTGGCATAGCGGGAGATAAGTACTCGTTGCGAATCTCGCAATCAATGCCTGCGGCCTCCAACCGACTGCGGAGCAGTCCGATCTCTGCGCTGTCTGGTGACGAGAATAATCGTTTCATAAGGTAAGAATAAGGCTATGCTTGACGTGGACGCGCCCCGACCGCCGCCGGGAACGGCCGTTGGCAGCGAATCCAGCGCCCGAAGAAGCCAAAGCCTCCGAAACCGAAACGCGGGCGGCGGTTCGTGTGCAGCGAATTGCTGGCGGCGTCTGTCTCATCGTCTGGTGCGTTTCTGCCCTCACAAGACATGGAACAAGAAAAGCGCCAGTATCGCACCAATAATCGCGGACAAGATTGTCAGCGTAATCTTCCAGCACCACTGCTGGCTCGGCTCATCCAATAGGTGCTCTTTCCTTTTCATGGCGTGTTTCCAAGTGTGATTCTTAATATACAACCGCCGGTTCGTTCATTGAAATACAAAAATCTAGTCTCCCGGCGGCGCGGACCATCCGTTCTCGGACAACTTTTTTCAAATTACGCCCGCCCCAACCTTGCTGATTTGTAATGTTCGGGAAAGTTTCCCGTTATCTCCCTGTGGCAGGCTTTCCTCAGCGAATAAATGCGGATTCACAAAAACATTGAACGAAAAAAAAGATATGATGAAAATTAAAGTCCCAAATATGATCGCCGCCTGTCTCGGCGGCGCGTTGCTGGCGGCGGGGGTGGGCGCGATTCTCAACGCCCGCGCCGGCGAGCCATCCTCCTCCAAGACCCAGTCCGTTGGTCTTATCGTTGACGACCACCCGCTGGCGCGGGACGCCAAGGCCGGCGTCAGTTACGCCGAGGTCGTCAAAAAAGTCATGCCCAACGTGGTGAAAATTGACATCACCACCAAGGAAAAGGAAATGCCCATGGGCAACATCCCCGGCTTGCCGGATGATCCGTTCTTCCGCCAGTTCTTTGGCAACCAGTTCGGACGCGGCCAGCAACGGGTCTTCACCCCCCCGGAGCGCGGCGTCGGCTCCGGCGTGATCGTGACCAAGGACGGTTACATCCTGACCAATAATCACGTGGTGGATGACGCGGACAAGGTGAAAGTGACGTTGCAGGACGGGCGCGAATTCACCGCCAAAGTCGTCGGCAAGGACCCGGAATCGGATGTCGCGGTGGTGAAGATCCAGGCCGAGGACCTTCCCGCCATCAGTCTGGCGGACAGTTCGCAGATTCAAATCGGCGACGTGGTGCTGGCGGTGGGCAATCCTTTTGGCCTCGGCCAGACCGTGACGATGGGAATCATCAGCGCGACCGGCCGGGCCACGATGGGGCTGAAATACCAGGACTTCATCCAAACCGACGCCGCGATCAATCCCGGTAATTCCGGCGGCGCGCTGGTGGACACCGATGGGCGGCTGATCGGCATCAACACCGCGATCTTCAGCCGCACCGGCGGCAACCAGGGGATTGGTTTCGCCATTCCCACCGATCTGGCCAAGAATGTCATGGTCAGCCTGATCAAGACGGGCAAGGTCACGCGCGGGCATCTGGGGGTGGAAATCCAGGACCTCACTCCGGTGCTGGCCCGGCAATTCGACCTCAAGAACGACCAGGGCGCGCTCGTCGGCGAGGTCATGCCCCACAGTCCGGCGGCCAAGGCGGGTCTGCAGAGCGGGGACGTGATCCTGCAATTCAACGGCAAACCGGTTCTTGACACGCGCCATCTCCAACTCGAAGTGGCGGGCACCGCGCCCGGCGAAAAGGTGCCCGTCCGCATCTGGCGCGAAGGTTCGGCCAAAACGGTGGAGGTGGTGGTAAATGAACTGGAGAACGAAGGGAACGTGGCCAAAAACGACTCCAGCCAATCGGATGCCAGCGATACGCTGCAAGGAGTGGGCGTGGCGGACCTGGATGCGCAGGCGCGCCAGCAATACGCCGTGCCCGAAAAGATCAAGGGCGCCGTGGTCACTCAGGTTGATCCCGCCTCGGCTGCCGCGGACGCCGGGCTGAAGGCCGGCGACGTGATCCTGGAGATCAACAAGCGCCCGGTGAAATCCGCCGACGACGCGGTCAAACTCACCACCAACCCCAAGGACAGGATCACCCTCCTCCACGTCTGGAGCAACGAAGGCAGCCGTTATTTGGTGGTGGACGAAAACAAAGCAGGTTAAGCCGCCGCCTGCTGGAAAGGAGTGCAGCCCCTCCCGGATTCGCCGCAACGAATGCGGGAGGGATTTTTTGGGGCCTCTCCGTCAATTTTGAACTTTGCCGCCGCGCCTGGCGTTCCCCCCTCGACTCTCCACCCGCTTTGACTTATCATGGACGACGGCATGCGCATTCTGGTTGTTGAGGACGACAATAAAATTGCGTCCTTCATTGTCAAAGGCCTGAAGCAAACCGGCTACGCGGTGGATCGCTGCGCCGACGGCGAGGAGGCCCTGCTCTATGCCGAAACCACCGCTTATGACGCCGCCGTGGTTGACCTCATGCTTCCCCGGCTCGACGGCCTGAGCCTGATTCAGCGGATGCGCGGCAAAAAAATCCGCGTGCCCGTCATTATCCTCAGCGCCAAGGCTTCCGTGGACGACCGGGTCAAAGGCTTGGAAGCCGGGGGCGACGATTATCTGACCAAGCCCTTCGCCTTCTCCGAATTGGCCGCGCGCGTACAGGCGCTCATCCGCCGCTCCAGCCAAACCGCCGAGCCGAGCCGCCTGAGCGCGGGAGACATGGAACTGGACCTCTTCAGCCGCGAGGTGCGGCGGGGCGGGGAAAAGATTGAATTGCAGGCCCGCGAGTTCGCCCTGCTGGAATACTTGATGCGCCACACCGGCCGGCCCGTGACCAAGACCATGATCCTGGAGCACATCTTTGACTACAGCTTCGATCCCCAGACCAATGTCGTGGATGTCCTGATGCACCGCCTGCGCGCCAAGGTGGACCCGGAGAAGACACGCCTGCAAACCATTCGCGGAGTGGGGTATGTTCTTAAATAATCCCCTGCGCCATTTCGCCTTTCGCCTCAGCCTGTGGTACGCCTTGATCTTCGCCCTGAGCACCGCGGCCCTGCTCGCCTTGTTTTATTTTCTGGTGGCCAACGCCTTCCAGCGGAAGGACCGGGAAATCATCCTGACCCAGCTCAAAGAATACGCCACCGTCTATCAGGCCGGCGGTTCCGAGGCCTTGCGCGCGCGCGCCCTCCAGGAAAACAATCCCGCCGATGACAAATCCTATTACGTCAACCTTATTTCCCCCCATCTCTCCCTCTCCGGCATTCTCGCTCTCCCAGATGGCTGGGGCGGCTTCCAAATGCAGCCCAACTTCCAGAAGGTCTGGAACCAATTTGAAATCAACCGCAGCCCGAAAAACAACGAAAAGGATTTCGCCTGGGCCGCCGTGAAAATGCCCGACGGCGCAACCCTGGTCGTCGGCCGCCTCGCCAACAACCGGGACATTCTCTGGCAGCCCTTCCGCCAGACGGCCCTCCCCACCGGCCTGGCCATCGCGCTGCTCGGCCTGGTCTGCGGCACGCTTTTCGCCCATCGCGCCATGCTCCCTGTCCGCCAGATCGTCGCCACCGCCCGCAACATCATCCGCACCGGCAACCTCGACGCCCGCGTTCCCATCCGCCCTTCCCGCGACGAACTGGACGAACTGGTCCAGCTCTTCAACACCATGCTTGACAAAAACCAGGCCCTCATCCGCGCCATGCGCGACTCGATGGACAACGTGGCCCACGATCTGCGCACGCCCCTGACCCGCCTGCGCGGCGCCGCCGAATCGGCCCTCCAGCAGAACCTCGATCCCGCCGCCACCCGCGAGGCCCTGGCCGATTGCGTGGAGGAATCCGAGCGCGTCCTCAGCATGGTCACCACCCTCATGGACATCGCCGAAGCCGAAGCCGGCACCCTGCGCCTCCAGCGCCAGCCGGTGGACCTTTGCCGCCTCCTGCGCGAAGTCATCGAGATTTACGAATACGTGGCGGAGGAAAAGAAAATCCGCGTCCTCGCCGACCTGCCTCCCGCCTGCGAGGCGTCGGTGGACGCCAACCGCGTCCGCCAGGCCTTCGCCAATTTGCTTGACAACGCCATCAAATACACCCCGGAGGGCGGCGCCATCACCATTTCCGCCGCCTGCCGCGCCGAGGACGCGGTCGTGCGTTTCCGCGACACCGGCATCGGCATCCCGGAGAACGAACAGAACAAAATCTGGGACCGGCTCTATCGCGGCGACAAAAGCCGTTCCCAGCGCGGGCTGGGGCTGGGTTTAAGCGTGGTCAAGGCTGTGATCGAAGCGCACCACGGCAAAGCCAGCGTCAACAGCAAACCCGGGGAAGGCTCCGAATTCACCGTCCTCCTTCCCACCCAGGCCCGTTGAGGATGCCCAGCATTTCCAATGCTTTGGAGGGGAGGACAAGTGCATTTCAACCGGCATTTCAACCGGCTTGCAATTCCATCGAACCTCATTTAACCTTCAATCCATGAGCAACAAAGCCCAAGCCGTCATCCAGCAATTCAACAGCTTGCCTCAAGTTGAGCAATTGGCCGTCTATGAAGCCATTGCCCGCAAGGTGACACCGGCGGACTACGGGCCGCTCTCAGATGAGGACCTGACCGCAATTGCCGCTGAATCCTTTGCGTTGCTTGACCAGGAGGAAAGCCGTGCCCAGTCGCGGTGAAGTTTGGCTGGTGGATTTAGGAATGATTCAAAAGGTCCGGCCCGCGCTGATTCTCAATCGCTGCTTCAAAGACCAAGACCGCGCGTTAATTACCGTGATTCCCCACACCACCTCACTGCGCGGTTCTGATCTCGAAATTCCCGTCAACGTCCCCTTTCTCCAGCCCGGAGCCTTTCTGATCCAAAATCCCATTACCATTTCGGCGGTGAAAGCCGAGCGATTCCTCGGACGGTTGACCACCCAGCAATAGGCATTGGTGGAAGCAGGCATGCGCAACTGGCTTGGCCTGTAAGCCAGAACGATTCTTCGTGATCTGTGGCTTCCAGCATTTTTCCGGCCCTGTTCTCCGTAGTCTTCTGTCCTCCGAAGCTTTCCCGTCCGCCGTAGCTTCAGCGAAGGTGGAAGCGAAGGAGGGCGCACCGGCTGCCTCGCAACCTTGGGGCCAATGCCGCCACCGCCAGGGAACAATTTGGCGTTCCGCAAGTAGCGCTCAAGGCGGAGTGTCGCGCTCCAAAGACGGCGGGCCGGCGCAGTTCAAAAACGCATCGCGCAGAGGCGACGCATGGCCCGGCAGCCAGGCCACAAACAAATCGCTGGTGACCGAATTGGCCAGCGGCCTGAACACCACCCCCGGATGGGGCAGCGCGCGCAAAGGATCGGGCAACAGCGCTACTCCGCAGTTTCCCGCCACCAGGCCAAGAATGGTGTGGCCGCGCTCAGCCACTTGCAGAATTTTCGGGCGGAATTTCGCCTGCGCGCACGCTTGCATGACACAGCGCGCAGCGCTGGGATAATTTTCCTCCGAGATGACGAAGAAAAGCTCCCGCGCCAGGTCCTCCAGCGCCACGTCGCGGCGGCGGGCGGCGGGATGGCTCGCGGGCAGCGCCGCGACCAGCGCGCAACTGCCCACCTTCCGCTTCGCCAGCCCGGCCCCGTCCGCCTCCCCGGCATAGCCGATGAAGCCGGCGTCCAGGCGGCCTTCGGCCAGCGCCGCGGCCTGCTGCGTGGCGGTCATGTCAAATAGATTTACGGACGCGTCGGGAAAATCGCGGCGGAATCGCGCCACCGCCGCCGGCGCCAGGGTGTGGAACATCCCCCAGATGTAGCCGATGTTCAGCGAGCCGCAGCCGGGCTGGCGGGCCGCCCGGGCCGCGCGCACCGCTTGCGCGCTTTGGGCCAGGATGGAACGCGCTTCCGCCAGAAACACCCGTCCCGCTTCCGTCAACCGCACCGTCCGCCGGTCGCGTTCGAGCAGGCGCGCGCCCACTTCCTCCTCAAGCTGGCGGATTTGCCGGCTCAACGCGGGCTGGGCCACGCGGAGCTTTCGCGCCGCGCGGGTGAAGCTCAGAGCCTCGGCCACGCCCGCGAAGTAGCGCAAGTGACGCAGTTCCATGCCCTCCATCATAGCGGCCCGGCATGGCTGTGAGAACAACGAAGTATTGGCCGGAATCTTCGCCCGCCGGCTAGTGTAAGACCCAATGTCCACGAATGATCAACAACGGCTGTCAACAATCTGGACGGCTCATTTCGCCGCGCGCGCCGCGCTGATGCGGCGTTCGGCCGTGCGCGAACTGCTCAAGCTCACGCGGCGGCCGGGCATGATTTCCTTCGCGCTCGGTCTGCCGCCTTGCGAATTATTCCCGGTGGAAGAGGTCCGGGCCGCGGCCGACGCCGTGCTGGCCCGCCACGGTGGAGACGCCCTGCAATACAGCGAGACGGAAGGACTCCCGGAGCTTCGCGATTGGGTCGCCGCCCGGTTCTCCCGGCTGGGATTGAACCTCACCCGTGCGAATGTTCTGATGGTCAGCGGCTCGCAGCAGGCCCTGGATTTGATCGGCCGCGTCTTGCTCAACGAAGGGGACCGCGTGATCGTCGAGAACCCGACCTATCTGGCGTTGCTGGGGGCCTGGCGTCCGCTCGGGGTAAAGTTCCTGGCCGCGCCTTGCGACGCGGAGGGAATCCGGGTGGAGGAACTGGCGCCCTTGCTCGCCCGCCAGCCCAAGCTGCTCTACACCACGCCGAATTATCAAAACCCGCAAGGAACCACCATGAGCTTGCCGCGCCGCGCCGTGTTGGTGGATTTGCTGGCCCGGCACAATGTGGGATTGATCGAGGACGATCCGTATGGTGAGTTGCGTTACGAGGGCGGGCCGCTGCCGGAACTTCTGGCCCTGGATGCCGTGGACGCGGCCCGGCGGGGCGGAGGTTCCAACGTGATTTATGTGGGAACCTTCTCGAAGGTGCTGGCGCCGGGATTTCGCGTGGGCTGGGTGATTGCGCCGGAGAAAGTGGCGGACAAGCTGGTCGTCGCCAAGCAGGCGGCCGATTTGCATACCGGCACCTTCAGTCAACACATCATCCACCAACTCCTGCGCCAGGGCGTGCTGGATCGCCAGATTCAAATCCTGCGCCGCGCGTGTCGCGAACGCCGCGATGCCATGCTGGCCGCGCTGGCCAGGCACTTCCCACACGACGCCACCTGGACCAAACCGGCGGGCGGCATGTTTCTCATGGTCACACTGCCAAAAGAATTCGACGCCGCCAGCCTGCTTGAGCGGGCCATCCCGCAAGGAGTGGCCTTCGCGCCCGGCGCGGACTTTCACCTCGACGGTCAGGGCCGCAACACCCTGCGCCTGAATTTCTCCAATTGCCCGCCGGAGCAAATCGAGGAGGGGCTGCGGCGCCTTGGGAGCTTGCTCAAGCACGCCAAGCCGTCGTAACCGAAGGGCAACCCCAATTTCTCCGCCAGCATTCGAGGCGACCTTGCCGGTCATCCGGGTGTCCCCCGGAAGGCTTCATGGGCCAGCCGGGCAAAAAAAGGAGTGGCCAAAAAAAGTCCAAAAAAAAGAGTTGACCGGGAGGCGGTTTGCAGGTATGGGTTACGCGTGAACATGATTTTGAACCTTCGACTGTCGCTAATCGCGCTGCGGCTGGGCCGGGCGGCGGTAGAGGTTTGATTTCGTTGACTGATTTTTTAAACCCCATCGCCAGACACGGCGATGGGGTTTTTTGTTGCCGCGAAAGGATTGCGGCGCTGATTGGATCCATAGAACCGAGAGAACGAGATTATGAAAAAGAACCGAATCATTATATTCGACACCACGTTGCGCGACGGGGAGCAATGCCCCGGCGCTTCCATGAATTTGCGCCAAAAGCTGGAGATCGCCCGGCAGCTCGCGCGGCTGAGGGTGGATGTGATCGAAGCCGGGTTCCCGGTGATCAGCGACGGGGATTTTGCCTCGGTGCAAACGATCGCCCGCGAGGTCACGGGGCCGGTGATTTGCGGGCTGGCGCGCTGTGTGCCCAAGGACATTGACGCGGCGGGCGAAGCGGTCAAGCCGGCGGGCAAACGCGGGCGCGTTCATGTCTTTTTGGCCACGTCCAAGATTCATCGCGAGTTCAAATTGAACAAGGCGCGGGATGAGATCCTCCGGCTGGCGGTGGAGGGGGTGAAGCGGGCGAAGTCGTTCGTGGACGATGTGGAGTTTTCGCCGGAGGACGCGTCGCGGACGGAACCCGATTTTTTGGCGCAGGTCTGCCGGGCGGTCGTGGCGGCGGGCGCGACGACCGTCAACATTCCGGACACGGTCGGTTGGGCGGTGCCGGAGCAGTTCGGGGCGTTGATCAAACATCTGTGCGAGGTGGCGCCGGAATTTCAATCGGGCAAAGCCGTCCTCAGCGTGCATTGTCACAATGATATGGGGCTGGCGGTGGCCAATTCGCTCGCCGCGGTGCGCCACGGCGCGCGCCAGGTGGAATGCACCGTCAACGGCATCGGCGAGCGCGCGGGCAACGCCGCCCTGGAGGAAATCGTCATGGCGATCAAAACGCGCGGGGATTTTTTCAGCGGATTTGAATGCGGGCTGAGGACGGGAGAGATTTTCAAATCCTCGCGCCTGGTTTCGCGCCTGAGCGGCTTGGTGGTGCAACGCAGCAAAGCCATCGTCGGAGAGAACGCCTTCGCCCATTCCAGCGGCATTCATCAGGACGGGATTTTGAAGAAGCGCGAGACCTACGAGATCATGGACCCCGAGGAGGTGGGCTGGGGGAAGACCGAGTTGCCGCTCACCAAGCACAGCGGACGGGCGGCGGTTTCGATGCGCCTGCGGCATCTGGGCTTCAAATTGAGCGACCGGGAGATGGCGGCGTTCTTCCTCCGCTTCAAGGAAATCGGGGACAAGAAGAAATTTGTTTATGACGACGATTTGACGGCGCTGGTGGAAGGGCAGATCGCGGACGTGCCGGAAACGTGGTCGCTGCAGTATTTGAATGTAACGAGCGGCAATTGCACCGTGCCCACGGCCACCGTGCGTTTGCAGAAGCTCTCCGACAAAAAGGCCTCGGTGCAGGATGCGGGGATCGGCGACGGTCCGGTGGACGCCGCGCTCAAGGCCATGGACCGGCTGACCGGCCGGCCTGGCAAGTTGATGGATTATTCGTTGCGCGCCGTTTCCCAAGGCAAGGACGCTCTGGGCGAGGTGACGGTAAAGGTGGACTTCGGCCAGGGCAAAATCATCACGGGCAAGGGCGCGAGCACCGATGTGATCGAAGCCAGCGCGCGGGCGTACTTGAACGCGGTGAATCGCTCCCTGGCGCAGAATGGCAAATCGTGAATTCAGAATGGTGAATACTGAAAAGTTAATGCGGATGGACGAAACGAAAAAAACGCGGGTGATTGTCGGGATGAGCGGCGGGGTGGATTCCTCGGCGGCGGCGGCGCTGCTGTTGGAGCAGGGGTATGACGTGGTGGGGATCACCCTCAAGCTCTGGCCGCAGGACTGCGTTTCTCGCGCCGAGGACAAGTGCTGCGGCCCGCAGGCGGTCACGGACGCCCGCAGCGTGTGTCACAAGCTGGGCATTCCGTATTACCTGATTGACGAGGCGGAGGCGTTCCAGAAACAGGTCATCAGCTATTTTGCCGAGGAATATAAAGCGGGGCGGACCCCCAATCCGTGTGTGGTATGCAACGAGAAATTGAAGTTCGGCGCGCTCCTGGACCGCGCGCGGCAGTTGGGCGGGGATTTTATTGCCACCGGCCATTTTGCGCGGGTGGAGAAAAGCGCGGACGGCCGGCGGATGCTTCTGAAAAAGGGCCGCGACCCGCGCAAGGACCAGAGCTATTTTCTCTTTTCACTGCGCCAGCATCAACTGGCCCGGTCGCTTTTTCCGCTGGGCGAAAAAACCAAGCAGGACACCCGGCAAGTCGCGCGCGCCTGCCAGTTGAAAACGGCGGACAAGGAGGAAAGCATGGAGATTTGCTTCGTCCCGGACAACGATTACGGGAAATTCCTGGCCGCGGCCAAACTGGCGCAAAAGCACCGGGGTGAAATTGTCAGCCTGGAGGGGCGGGTGCTCGGCCACCATGAGGGAATCGAATTCTACACCGTCGGCCAGCGCAAAGGGCTGGGCCTTTCCTCGCCCAAACCGCTTTACGTCATTGAACTGGACAGTGTCAACAACCGCGTCGTGGTGGGCGACGATTCGGCGCTGGACCGCGACGAATTCACCGTCGAGCGATGCAACTGGATTCCGTTCGACGCACCCCCGGCGGAACTGCGGGTGCAGGCCAAAATCCGGTATAACCACCCGGGAACACCGGCCCTCGTCCAACCGCGGCCCGGCGGAGGCGCCAGGGTCAAGCTGCTGGCCGCCCAACGCGCGATCACGCCCGGGCAGGCCTGCGTCTTTTATGATGACGATCTGGTGGTGGGCGGCGGGTGGATTGCGCGATAGGGGAATTGCGGATTGCGGATTTTGGATTTCGGATTAGCCGCAAAGGAACCCAGAGAACACAAAAGAGGGAATTCTTCTTTTGCGATCCTTGCGTTCCTTTGCGGCAAAAGTCTTCATGCTGGATCTCGGATTTCGGATTAGAACGCCCGATGATTTCGCGTTGCCGACCATTTCAGTGAAGACGTTGCTGGTGATAGGTCCGGGCACGGCTGGGGCATTCGCCAACCTCGACATTGCATGCATCAATGTCCGCCCATAATTTCTCCAGCATCGCCCGTCGTTGCGGCGCACTTGGCGGAAGGGATGGCGACGACCCTTTCAAATTATCGAGGAGTTGCGCCAGGAGTCTGTCTGGCTTGATGTTTTGCATACGCGCCAGTTTTTGCACTGTTTCCCAAGTGGACTCCGCCACCTCAATGGAAACCTTTTTCATGCAGGCAAAATGCCTGTATCCGGGCCGGATGTCGAAGCAGGAGGAATGCAATCCATGGGGAAGGCAAAGCGGAAATCATTCGGAAATCACGGCCAAATTCATTCGGGAGGCTTGACTGAATGTGTCGGGAGAGGCACAATTGGGACATGACTGTGCTTTTGCGTTGTCGAGTGGAGAAGGATTTGTTGGTGAAAGCCAACAAAGTCACTGACCGGTTGGGAACTTCCACGCCGGAAATGATCCGCATTTTCCTCGCGGAGATTGCCCGGACTGGCAAGGTGCCGGTGAATTTGAGTGCGGAAGCGGACGACAGCATTGCTGGTCCCTGGGCGCAGCGGGCCGCAACTTTGGAAAGTTTCTATGATCCAACCAAAACCTGGTGAAGTTTATTGGGTGGATCTCGGGATGGCCGGCAAGATCCGTCCGCTGATGGTGGTTTCACGCGAAGATGAAAATGCGACGCGGGCACTGGCGGTGTGTGTGCCGCTGACCACCGAAATTGGAGGGGGCAATTATGAGGTCAGCATTCCTCGTGTCCGCTGGATGCCAGGCGCGGATGAAGGGGTGGCGAACGTCCAAGGAATCATCGGCATTGAATACCGGCGGCTGGAACGCAGATCGGGACGGTTTGATCCTTCGGTGGTTGCTCAGGTGCGAAAAGCAGTCGCTTGGATGCTTGAGTTGAAAGCGCCATAGCAGGCTTGCGGGGGAGGGGGATTGGGGTTTAAATGTGGCCATGGCTGTGGCGGAAAACCAGCCTGAAAAAACCGCGTGACTTCCATCACTACATTCGACGATTTTGCGCCGCAGTTGCGCGCGTTCATCGCGCGCGCGCAAGAGCAGGCCCTTCCTCCCGCAGAAATGGACGCGGAGTTCAACCGGCTGGCGGCGGCCTTGTTTTCGCTCCAAGCCGCGGCGGTGCCGATTTACCGGGAGTTTTGCGCGAAACGAAAAACCTCGGCGATTCGGGACTGGCGGGAAATTCCGGCGCTGCCCTCCTCGGCGTTCAAGGAATACGAGGTCACCAGCCTGGCGCCCGCGGAACGAACGCGCGTCTTCCATTCCAGCGGCACCACGCGGCAAACCCCCGGCCGCCATTATCACAATCCCCAATCGCTGGCGGTTTATGAGGACTCGGTGCTGCCGTGGTTTCGCCGCCATTTTCTCCCTCCGCCCCCCGCCCTCCGCCCTCCGCAATTAATCCTCTTGACTCCCTCCGCCGCCGACGCGCCGCACTCCTCGCTGGCCCACATGTTGGAAACCGTCCGGCGGGAATTCGACCACTCGATCTTCACCGGACGGCTCGACGCGCAAGGCGCGTGGACGCTGGACCTGGAGCGAACGCTCGCGGCGCTGAACGACGCGCAGTCCGCGCGCCGGCCGGTGGCACTGCTGGGCGCGGCGTTTTCTTTCCTTCACCTGCTGGAACATTGCCGGGCCGGCCAGACGCGTTATCGTCTGCCGGCGGGTTCGCGCGTGATGGAAACCGGCGGCTACAAAGGCCGCGCCCGCGCCGTGCCGAAACTGGAGTTGCGCCAGATGCTGACGCGCTGGCTGGGCATTCCCGAATCGCACATCCTGGCCGAATACGGCATGAGCGAATTGAGTTCGCAAGCCTACGACCGGATCCTGCCCGAAGCGGGCGGGGTTTTCCGGTTTCCGGCCTGGGCGCGGGCTCAAATCATCTCCCCGGAAACAGGCCGGGAAGCCGGCGAGGGGGAAACAGGAATGGTTCGAGTTTTTGACCTGGCCAATGTAAGGTCGGTCCTGGCCGTGCAAACGGAAGACGTGGCCGTCCGGCGCGGGGATGGATTTGAATTGGCCGGGCGCGCGGCGCACGCGGAGGCGCGCGGCTGTTCGTTGCAGCTCCAGGAATTATGAGTGATAGACTTATGAACCGGCCGAATTATTTTCTGGCGGACCTGCCCGCCGAAGCGGTGCTCACCCCCGGCCTGATCACCGAGGCCTGCCAGACGCTCAAACGCAACCGCGCGCATTATCTGGAGGCGCGCACCACCGAGAGCATGATCCAAACGCTGGAAGAGATCGGACGCGAGTGGCTGGAACCGGATTATCCCTTCCGCCGCCACGTTTTGGAAGCCGGCCCGGCGGCGACGGGTTTCCCCGCCCCGGTCCTGGCCGCGGGGCTGGACAGTTTCTTCACCCAGTTGACGGCCGAAAACCTGGAGGGATTGCTGCGCCAGGAAATCGGACACCCGCAACGGCTCGACCAATTCTTCGCCGGCGACCCGGAGCGCGGCCCGCGCCGCTCCGCCCTGGCGCGGGGACCGCATTTGCTGGCGCACATCGCGCCGGGGAACATTCCCACCCCGGTTTTGCTGGAGATGGTTCTGGGCTTGCTGGCGCGGTCGGCGCAGTTTGTCAAATGCGCTTCGGGCCAGGCCTTCATTCCGCGCCTGTTCGCTCATTCGCTTTATGACGCCGAGGCCAAACTCGGCGCGTGCCTGGAAATCGCCGAGTGGAAGGGCGGCGCGGAGGGTTTGGAAGCCGCGCTTTTTGCCGAGGCGGATTGCGTGGTCGCGACGGGCAGCGACGAAACGCTCGCGGCGATCCGCGGGACGCTGCCGCCGCGCGTCCGCTTCGTCGGTTACGGCACGCGGGTGAGCTTTGGGTATGTGACCAAGGAAGCGCTGGCCGTCCGCCACCCGGAAACCGTTGCGCGACGCGCGGCCCTGGACGTGGCGGCGTGGAACCAACTCGGCTGCCTCTCCCCGCATGTGATTTACGTCGAGGAAGGCGGGAAAACTGGGGCCGAAGGTTTCGCCGATCTGCTGGCCCGGCAACTGGAGGCGTTGGAACAAACCCATCCCCGTGGACCTCTGACGGCGCGGGAAGCGGCTGGCATCGCGGCCCGCCGCTCGGTTTACGAGGTGCGGGCGGCCCATTCGCCGGAAACAAAAATGTGGGCCAGTTCGCAATCCACCGCCTGGACAGTGGTTTTGGAGGTTGATCCGCTGTTCCAGGTTTCGTGCCTGAACCGGTTTGTTTATATCAAAGCGGTGAACAATGTGACCGAGGCGTTGCAGGGAGCGGAGCCGGTGCGCGAAAACGTCTCGACCGTGGGCCTGGCCGCCAACAGCGCGCGCACGGCCGAACTGGCCCTGCAATTCGCGCGCTGGGGCGTCCGCCGGGTTTGTCCGCTGGGGGAAATGCAAAAGCCGCCGCTGGGCTGGCGACACGACGGCCGTCCGGCGCTGGGCGATCTGCTGACCTGGACCGAGTGGGAAAAATGAGAAAGTAAAAAATGGAACTGCGCAAAACATTTCAATTTGAAGCGGCCCATTTGCTGCCGCACCTGCCCAAATCCCACAAATGCCGGCGCTTGCACGGGCACAGTTTCAAGGTCGAGGTGGCCGTGTCCGGCCCCTGCGATCCGAAGCTGGGCTGGGTCATGGATTACGCCGACATCGCTGCGGCTTTCCAGCCGCTCTGGAAGACGCTGGATCATAACTATCTGAACGAGGTTCGCGGCCTGGAAAATCCGACGAGCGAGAATCTCGCGCTCTGGATTTGGAAACGGCTCAAGCCCCGGCTGCCTCTGCTGACAGAGATCGTGGTGGCCGAAACCTGCACGGCGCGATGTGTTTATCGCGGTTCGCAGGCTTCCCGATGAAACCTTTGGCGCGACGGCGGCGTCCGGGTTAATCTTGACCGTGAACAAGCCTCCGCCGATCATGCTTGGGGCAAGAGATATATGAATTTACCCAAAATACTCCTTTTTCGCCGCATCGTTGCGCTGGCGGGCATTGCCGCCGCCGCCCTGGCCGGCCCGCCCGCCCAGGCGGGTGGAATCGGGCTGCTCACCCTTTGTTCCTTTCCGAGCAACCAAATTTCGACTGCCAGCCTGGTGCAAGGGACCAACGGCAACTTCTACGGCACAACGATGGGAGTCGGGACAAACGGGAAGGGCGCGGTGTTCATGGTCACGCCTGCCGGCGTCTTTACCAATCTGGTCATATTCAACCGCACCAACGGCTCGGCGCCCGCCGCCCCCTTGTTTTTGTCCACGAATGGCAATTTCTACGGCACCACTTCCACGGGCGGGACCAGCAATTTTGGCACAATTTTTAGCATGACCCACGCGGGGGTGTTATCAACGTTGGCCAATTTTTACGGCACAAACGGGGCGAATCCCGTCAGCGGGCTGGTGCGGGGATCGTTTGGCTATTATTACGGCACCACTTCGGCCGGGGGCTCCAATGGCTTGGGGACGATCTTTGCATGGTCTCCGAAAATCGGGATCAGCAACCTGTACGCGTTCAGCGGCAGCGACGGCTCCAACCCGCAGGCAGGGTTGGTGACCAACGGGGACGGCAATCTTTATGGCACGACGTTCCAAAAAGGCGCCAATGGGCTGGGCACGGTATTTCAACTGACTCCGTCGAACACGTTAAAAACGCTGGTTTCCTTCACGGGCGCCAACGGCGCGAATCCCTGGGGGCTTGTGGCAGCCGGCAGCAATTTGTTTGGCACTACATTTTCCGGCGGGACCAGCGATTTTGGAGCGATCTTCAAAGTCACCACCTCGGGCAGGCTCAGTTTGCTGGCGTCCTGCGACATCGCCAACGGCTCCAATCCGGAGGCCCCATTATTATTGGCCGCCGATGGCTTCCTCTACGGCACGACGGTGCAAGGCGGAGATTACGGAAGAGGGTTGGCCTTCCGCGTATCCACCAACGCCGGCACGGTGAGCAACCTCTACTCGTTTCACGGCGCCAACGGCGACTATCCAAAGGCGGCGCTGATGCAGGGAAACGATTTGAACCTTTATGGCACGACCACGAGCGGCGGCGCCAACGGCTCTGGAATTATGTTCGAGCTTTCAGGCTTCGTCCCGACCATCTTGCAGCAGCCAGTCAGCCAAAACTTCACGAACAAAGGGACCATTCATTTTGTTGTGCAAGCCGCTGGTCCGGGACCCTTGAGCTATCAATGGGAGTTTGACGGGACCAATCTAACCGTTGGCTCGACGTTTTTTGACTCGACCTCGAGCAATTTGACGGTCGGTCCTGAATGGCTTACTAATGCGGGAAGTTATTCGGTGATTGTTTCCAACTCCGCCGGCGCCGTCACCAGTTCCGTCGTGACATTAACTATCCCTCCCCCAACCCTGACCATTAAGTCGCCCAAGACGAACTCGACCGTGACGATGGCGACCAATACGCTGACGGTCCAAGGAACCGCGGCGGACAAATACGGGGTGAGCAATGTCCAGTATCAGCTCCTCGCCGGCACAAATTGGACCTCAGCCACCACCGCGAATCAATGGACGAACTGGTCCGCCTCGGTGCCTCTGGAGGCGGGCACGAACATTTTCCTGGCTTACAGCGTGGACCCCATCGGCAACCATTCGACAACCCAGATGGTCACAGTTTTCTATTACACCCAAAGCACGCTGACCTTGCTAACCAACGGTTTTGGAACCATCAGCAACAGTTTCAAGACCAACGCTCTGGTGGTGGGCACCAACTACACCGTCAAGGCGGTGCCCAATTCCCGCAATCTGTTCTCCAACTGGACCGGCACCATCACGACCACTTCCAATCCGCTGACCTTTCTCATGGAGTCGAACATGACCTTGACAGCCAACTTTGTGACCAATTCTTTCATCGGTGCGGCCGGAACATACAACGGTTTGTTTTATGATCTCACCAACGGGGTCGGCGTCAAAAGCTCCGGCATGCTCAA
>Ga0182027_10001060_pt1 | contig 46346 bp, 35 predicted proteins | sample 712E1DmetaG_FD_121300 | JGI IMG/M metagenome (GOLD analysis project Ga0182027, IMG submission 121300) | Permafrost microbial communities from Stordalen Mire, Sweden - 712E1D metaG (Illumina Assembly) | ecosystem: Environmental > Terrestrial > Soil > Wetlands > Permafrost | place: Sweden...
TATACCTGTAATTATAAATTACACACGGGTGTAGCTCAACTGGTAGAGTGGCGGTCTCCAAAACCGTAGGCTGTGGGTTCGATTCCTACCACCCGTGCAAATCGGAAAATCAATGGCAAAGAACAAGGTTGTAAATTATATCAAGGAAAGCTACGATGAGCTGATGCATAAGGTATCCTGGCCGACATGGTCGGAATTACAGGGCAGCGCAATAGTCGTTTCAGTAGCAACTCTTATTATTGCAATCATCGTATTCACGATGGATGAAGCGTTTAAAAACGTCCTTCTGCAGTTCTACAAACTATTTTAGATCAGCTTCTGATCTCAGACGAATTCCGGGATCTCATCAGGAATATATATCGGTACAGGCATGAGTGATTTAATAAAAAAGTGGTATGTCGTCAGGGCGATTAGCGGGAATGAAAAGAAAGTCAAGCAGATCCTGGAGAATGAAATTTCCAACCTGAAACTGCACGATTACATCTCCCAGGTACTTATCCCCACTGAAAAGGTTTACATGATCCGTAACGGTAAGAAGGTAAGTAAAGAACGGAATTATTTCCCGGGTTATGTACTCATCGAAGCTGCCCTGACAGGCGAAATACCGCACATTGTCAGGAACATACCCGGGGTGCTCGGTTTCCTTGGCGCCAAGGGCGAACCTCATCCGCTGAGGCCTGCCGAAGTGAAACGACTGCTTGGGAAATTCGATGAATTATCGGAACAGGGCGAGGAAGTGAATATCCCGTTTATCATCGGAGAAACTGTCACCGTGATCGATGGACCTTTTAACAGCTTCAGCGGCGTGATCGAAGAGATCAACGACGAAAAGAAGAAACTGAAGGTCATGGTTAAAATATTCGGCCGTAAAACACCGCTTGAATTAAGTTTTATGCAAGTTCAAAAAGAATAGAATAAATATCAATAAAATGGCAAAAGAAGTTAGTGGAATTATTAAGTTACAGATCAAAGGTGGAGCCGCAAATCCCTCTCCTCCGGTAGGGCCTGCATTAGGCGCCAAGGGAGTGAACATCATGGAATTCTGCAAGCAGTTCAATGCACGTACCCAGGATAAGGGCGGAAAGCTTATTCCAGTGATCATTACCGTTTACAAGGACAAGTCGTTTGACTTCATCCTGAAAACCCCTCCGGTAGCTGTTCAGCTCCTGGAAGCAACCAAGACCCAGAAAGGTTCCCCGGAACCCAACCGGAATAAAGTGGCTGCTGTTTCCTGGGAACAGGTGAAGAAAATAGCTGAGGATAAGATGCCGGACCTGAATGCATTTACACTGGAATCGGCTATGAGAATGGTAGCAGGCACCGCCCGCTCCATGGGCATCACCGTGACCGGCGATACTCCTTTCAAACATTAATCCTGCAACCGGATCAGATTGTACATACCTCATACATTAATTATTTAAAGCAAATGACAAAGCTGACAAAAAAGAGGAAGGTTGCCTTATCCAAATTCGATAGGAATGCCGTTTATTCACTCACAGAAGCTGCTGGCCTTCTCAAAGAGATCGTCAGCACAAAATTTGATTCATCCATTGATCTTGATATACGCCTCGGGGTTGATCCCCGTAAGGCCAATCAGATGGTCCGCGGTATCGTTACGCTTCCGCACGGAACCGGCAAGGTGGTTCGTGTCCTCGTTCTTTGTACTCCTGACAAGGAGGAAGAAGCACGTGCGGCAGGAGCCGATCATGTGGGACTTGATGAATATGTAGAAAAAATCAAAGGCGGCTGGACTGATGTGGATGTCATCATCACCATGCCCAGCGTCATGGCAAAGGTAGGTTCGCTCGGAAAGATTCTTGGACCGCGCGGGCTCATGCCGAATCCCAAGACAGGGACTGTTACCATGGAAATCGGTAAAGCCGTCAAAGATGTAAAAGCCGGGAAGATCGACTTCAAGGTCGATAAATTCGGCATTATCCATTCTTCTGTTGCAAAAGCTTCCTTTGTAAAGGAGAAAATCGTGGAAAATGCGGAAACACTTATCCAGACCGTGATCAAACTGAAACCTGCCTCGGCGAAAGGGACTTATGTGAAGAGCATTTATCTTTCAGGTACCATGAGCCCGGGCATCCAGATCGATCCTAAGTCGGTTTCGGCTTAATTACTCATTATTTGAGCTTGTAACAACATGAAAAAAGAAGAAAAAAGCCAGCTTATCGAAACCCTGGCAGAACAGCTCCGGAAAGCGGGCTCATTTTATCTTGCTGATATCGGCAGCCTTAATGCTGAAAATACCAGCAAGCTGAGAAGACTCTGCTTCAAACGGAACGTTTCACTGGAGGTTGTCAAGAATTCCCTGTTGAAAAAAGCCATGGAACGCAGCGGTAATAGCGCATTTGAACAGTTATATCCCCTGCTGAAGGGTCCTACTTCCATACTTTTCTCGGAAGTAAACAATGACCCGGCCAAGATCATCAAAGAATTCCGCAAAACCGCCAAGAAACCTTCCCTTAAAGGAGCTTATGTGGAGGAATCCATATACCTGGGTGATGACCAGCTGGATGCATTGATCAACATCAAGTCGAAAAATGAACTCGTTGGTGACCTGATCCTGTTACTGCAATCCCCTGCAATGAATGTCATCTCCGCTCTTCAGTCGGGCGGAAGCAAGCTTTCGGGAATTGTAAAGACTCTATCGGAAAAACCGGAGTAACCGGCTATGTTAAACAAAAAAGGAAAACTAAATTAATTAATAACCTGCCCCGGAATCCATGGGGCGCAAATTGTAACAAAAATGGCAGATTTAAAAGCTTTTGCAGAACAGTTGGTCAACCTGACAGTAAAAGAGGTTACTGAACTGGCAAAAATACTGAAAGACGAATACGGGATCGAACCAGCAGCTGCAGCTGTTGCAGTCGCCGCTGGCCCTGCTTCCGCCGCCGCTCCTGTCGCTGAAGAAAAAACCTCATTTGATGTTATCCTGAAACATGCAGGACAGGCAAAACTCGCAGTGGTTAAGCTCGTGAAAGAACTCACAAGTCTCGGCCTGAAAGAAGCAAAAGAATTGGTTGATGCTGCACCAAAAGCAATCAAGGAAGGCGTTTCCAGGGATGAAGCTAATGCATTACAGAAACAATTACAGGAGGCCGGTGCAGAGGTTGAAGTTAAGTAAGAAAGTACTTTCGGATTTCTCTTTATAAGTATAGATCTCCCCTGTTTCAGGGGAGGTCTTTACTTATTTATTATCAGTTGAAAGTTAACATTAATTTCTAACCTGTCGGCCATAACTGGCAGACTTAAAAATAAAACCCTTGGCTTCAAAAAAAATCGACAGAATTCGCTTCGGGAGAACCAAAATCCAGGCCGAATATCCTGATTTTCTCGATGTTCAAGTCAAGTCATTCCAGGACTTTTTCCAGCTGGAGACCAACCCTGAGAACAGGGTGAATGAAGGTCTGTTCAAAGTCTTTGCAGAGAATTTCCCCATTTCTGATGCACGGAACAATTTCGTGCTGGAATTTCTCGATTACTTCATCGACCCCCCCAGATACTCCATTGACGAATGCATTGAACGCGGGCTTACATACAGTGTGCCTTTGAAAGCAAAACTGAAGCTCTATTGTACCGACCCGGAACACGAGGATTTCGAAACTATAATCCAGGATGTTTACCTTGGGATGATCCCTTATATGACTCCCCGCGGAACATTCATCGTCAACGGTGCGGAGCGCGTCGTCGTTTCACAGCTTCACCGTTCACCCGGTGTGTTCTTCAGTACAAGTTACCATGCTAATGGCATACAGTTATATTCGGCCAGGATCATTCCGTTTAAGGGATCGTGGATAGAATTCACAACGGACATCAATAATGTGATGTATGCCTACATCGACAGGAAGAAAAAATTACCTGTGACGACTTTGCTAAGGGCCATCGGTTATGAAACCGATAAGGACATCCTCGAGATCTTCGGCCTGGCCCAGGAAATCAAGGTGAGCCGTGCCTCCCTTAAACGTGTTGTCGGTTCCAAACTTGCAGCAAGGGTGGTCCGTTCGTGGATTGAAGACTTTGTTGATGAAGATACCGGTGAAGTCGTATCTATCGAACGTACCGAAGTGATTATAGAGCGTGAAACCATACTGGAAGAAGCCCATATCACACAGATCCTGGATGCCGGAATAAAAACGATCCTGGTCCATCGTGAAGAAGCCCAGTCGACCGATTTTGCAATCATTTTCAATACCCTTCAGAAAGACCCTGCAAATTCCGAAAAAGAGGCCATGGAGTTCATCTACCGGCAGCTCAGGAATGCAGAACCTCCTGATGAGGAGACAGCTCGCGGGATCATCGAAAAACTCTTCTTTTCCGATAAACGGTATGACCTGGGAGATGTCGGGAGATACAGGATCAACAGGAAACTGAATCTTGAAACCCCGATGGAAACCAAGGTACTTACCAAGGAAGATATTATCTCCATCATAAAATACCTGATCGAGCTGGTGAATTCAAAAGCTGAGGTCGATGACATCGACCATCTCAGCAACCGGCGTGTACGTACGGTTGGTGAGCAGCTGTACAACCAGTTCGGAGTCGGGCTTTCACGAATGGCACGCACCATACGCGAACGTATGAACGTGCGTGACAACGAGGTGTTCACCCCTATGGACCTGATCAATGCCAAGACTTTATCGTCGGTGATCAATTCCTTTTTCGGGACCAACCAGCTGTCACAATTCATGGATCAGACCAATCCACTTTCAGAACTGACCCATAAGCGCCGCATCTCGGCCTTGGGCCCCGGCGGTCTGTCGCGTGAAAGAGCAGGGTTTGAAGTCCGTGACGTGCATTATACCCATTACGGCCGTCTCTGTACCATTGAAACACCTGAAGGCCCGAATATCGGGCTGATCTCCTCACTTTGTGTTTATGCCAAGATCGACCGTCTCGGGTTCATTGAAACCCCATACAAGAAAGTCGTCAATGGCCGGGTGGAGCTTGAAGCAGATCCCGTTTACCTGACAGCCGAGGAAGAGGAACATAAAATTATCGGGCAGGCAACAACTACCATGGATAATAAAGGCAACCTGACGGATGATAAGATCAAGGTCAGATATCTTGCCGATTATCCCATCGTGGGTAAAGAAAAGGTCGACCTGTTGGACATTGCCCCGAACCAGATCGCATCCATTGCCGCTTCGCTGATCCCGTTCCTTGAACATGATGATGCAAACCGTGCGTTGATGGGATCAAACATGATGCGCCAGGCGGTTCCGTTACTTACACCTGAGGCGCCAATCGTAGGCACCGGCATTGAGGACCTGGTAGCCCGGGATTCCCGTGTACTGATCAATGCCGAAGGCGATGGCGTGGTGGATTATGTGGATGCAAACGAAATTGTGATCCGCTACCACAGGAATGAGAAAGAAAAACTGGTTAGTTTCGAGGATGACACGAAATCCTATAAGCTTACCAAGTTCATGAGGACCAACCAGAATACCTGTGTCAACCTCCGGCCCATCGTCCGCAAGGGTGATAAAGTCCTTAAAGGACAGGTGCTTTGCGAGGGATATGCCACACGTGACGGCGAACTTGCCCTCGGCAGGAACCTCATGGTCGCTTTCATGCCATGGAAAGGTTATAATTTTGAAGATGCCATCGTGATCTCCGAACGGGTGGTTTCCGAAGATATCTTTACATCCATACATATAGAAGAATTCACGCTTGAAGTCAGGGATACAAAGAGAGGCGTGGAAGAACTCACCAACGATATCCCCAATGTCAGCACCGAAGCCACAAAAGACCTTGATGAAAACGGGCTTATACGCATAGGTGCCGAAGTGAATGAAGGTGATATCCTCATCGGAAAGATAACCCCTAAAGGGGAAAGCGATCCGACTCCTGAAGAGAAACTGCTTCGCGCGATCTTCGGGGATAAGGCGGGTGATGTGAAGGATGCCTCGCTCAAAGCGCCTCCCTCGATGAAAGGCGTGGTGATCGAGAAAAAATTATTCTCGAGGATCATCAAGGACAGGAAAGCAAAGACAAGGGAAAAAGACGAACTCAAAAAGCTGGAAGATGAATTCCAGGTTGAGGTGAACAAACTGAAGGCCAAACTGGTCGATAAACTCGGCATACTGGTCAGCAACAAGGTCTCACAGGGTGTTTATAATCAGTTCAAGCAGGAGATAGTCCCCAAAGGGGCCAAATTCACACCGAAGCTGCTGACGGATATTGATTACTCAACGGTTAACCCCAACAAGTGGACAACCGATAAGGATAAAAATGACCTGATCAAGACTTTGGTCAATAATTACATCATCAAATTCAAGGAGGTCCTCGGAGTAAGCAACCGCAAGAAGTTCGTAGCTGTTGTCGGTGACGACCTTCCTGCAGGGATCATCCAGATGGCCAAGGTTTATATTGCCAAGAAGCGCAAGCTGAAAGTCGGTGATAAGATGGCCGGGCGACATGGTAATAAAGGTATCGTGGCCAGGATCGTTAGAGCTGAGGACATGCCTTTCCTTAATGACGGTACTCCTGTCGACATCGTGCTCAACCCCTTGGGTGTGCCTTCACGTATGAACCTTGGACAGATCTATGAGACCATCCTGGGTTGGGCGGGAAACAAGCTTAATATGAGGTTTACAACCCCGATCTTCGACGGTGCGCATATTGATGAGATCAACAGCTACCTGGAAAAGGCAGGCCTGCCCAGGAACGGAAAAGTATGGCTGCATGACGGTTTGTCCGGTGAACCATTTGACCAGCCCACGACAGTCGGTTTTATCTATATGATGAAACTCCACCATATGGTTGATGACAAGATGCATGCCCGCTCGATCGGACCCTATTCCTTGATTACCCAGCAACCTCTCGGAGGTAAAGCCCAGTTCGGCGGTCAGCGTTTCGGTGAAATGGAAGTGTGGGCGCTGGAGGCATTCGGTGCAGCCAATATACTGCTTGAAATACTTACGGTGAAATCCGACGATGTAGTCGGCCGTGCAAAAGCCTATGAATCGATCGTGAAAGGAGAGGTTATGCCCTTACCCGGCGTACCCGAATCATTCAACGTCCTTGTTCATGAGCTACGCGGCCTTGGCCTTAATATTACAACAGATTAATTGAAATTCGTCAATCATAAAAGTTATGGCATATAAAAAAGAGGGTCCGATAAACAGCGCATATTCCAAGATCACTGTAAGCCTGGCTTCCCCGGAGAAGATCCTGGAGATGTCGAGCGGTGAGGTGCTGAAGCCGGAGACCATCAATTACAGGACTTACAAGCCCGAAAGGGATGGTTTGTTCTGTGAGCGGATCTTTGGCCCTGTTAAAGACTGGGAATGCCACTGCGGGAAATACAAAAGGATTCGTTACAAAGGAATTGTATGCGACCGTTGTGGTGTGGAAGTGACCGAGAAAAAGGTTCGCCGTGAGCGTATGGGGCATATTCAGCTGGTGGTCCCCGTTGCCCACATCTGGTTCTTCCGCTCCCTGCCGAATAAAATAGGTTCCCTCCTCGGCCTTCCGACCAAGAAACTGGAATCGATCATTTATTACGAAAAATATGTTGTCATCCAGCCCGGCATCAAATCACAGGACGGGATTAACTACCTGGATTTCCTTTCAGAAGAGGAATATTTTGATATTATTGAAAAACTTCCCCAGGAAAATCAGTACCTGGATGATTCCGATCCGAATAAATTCGTCGCAAGGATGGGCGCAGAGGCCCTGTATGATCTCCTTTCCCGAATAGAACTGGATAAGGAATCCTATGAACTGAGGCATAAGGCAAATACGGAAACATCCCAGCAGAGAAAAGCCGAGGCACTGAAAAGACTGCAGGTTTTTGAATCTTTCAGGGACGGGCAGAAGCGCATGGACAACCGCCCTGAATGGATGATCGTTAAAGTTGTCCCTGTCATACCTCCCGAACTCAGGCCCTTAGTGCCCCTGGACGGCGGACGTTTTGCCACATCCGACCTCAATGACCTGTACCGCAGGGTGATCATCCGTAACAACCGCCTCAAGCGACTTATCGAAATCAAGGCCCCAGATGTTATCCTCCGTAATGAAAAAAGGATGCTCCAGGAAGCAGTGGATTCGCTTTTCGACAACTCCCGCAAGGCGAGTGCCGTAAAGACCGAATCAAACAGAGCCCTCAAATCCCTCTCTGACAGCCTGAAAGGCAAGCAGGGCCGCTTCCGCCAGAACCTCCTCGGTAAACGTGTTGACTATTCAGGCCGTTCGGTCATCGTGGTCGGGCCCGAACTAAGGCTAAATGAATGCGGACTGCCGAAAGAAATGGCATCCGAGCTTTATAAGCCATTCATTATCCGTAAGATGCTTGAAAGAGGCATTGTCAAAACGGTGAAGTCGGCAAAAAAGATAGTAGATCGCAAGGACCCTGTGGTATGGGATATCCTTGAAAATATAATGAAGGGGCACCCTGTCATGCTGAACCGTGCTCCTACACTGCACCGCTTAGGAATCCAGGCCTTCCAGCCCAAACTGATCGAAGGCAAAGCCATTCAGCTGCATCCCCTGGTCTGTACTGCTTTTAATGCCGACTTTGACGGTGACCAGATGGCAGTCCATGTTCCCCTTGGTAATGCCGCCATTCTCGAAGCCCAGCTTCTCATGCTTGCTTCGCATAATATCCTTAACCCGGCAAACGGCGCCCCAATTACAGTGCCCTCACAGGACATGGTTCTTGGTCTTTATTACATGACCAAAGCACGTAAAAGCGAACCGACATTCAAGGTCAGGGGAGAAGGAATGACATTTTATTCCCCCGAGGAAGTCATCATTGCCTATAATGAGGACCAGGTTGACCTCCATGCTATAATCAAGGTGCGCCTGTCGCTCCTTGAAGACGGAAAGGAGATCATTAAGTTGATGGAGACCACGGTGGGCAGGATTCTGTTCAACCAGGTTGTGCCCAAGGAATATGGTTATATCAACCAGCTTCTTACCAAAAAATCACTTCGCGATATTATCGGCGCTATTCTTAAAAAGACCGGCACGGCCAAAACTGCCAAATTTCTTGACGACATCAAGGATCTCGGCTACAGCATGGCTTTCAAAGGAGGATTATCGTTTAATCTCGATGATGTCATCGTCCCCCAGATCAAGGAGGTCCTCATCACAGATGCTACTGCCGAAGTGGATGAAGTCGTGAACAACTATAACCTTGGTTTCATCACGAATAATGAACGGTATAACCAGATCATCGATATCTGGACACATACGAATTCCCAGCTTACCGTTTCCCTGATGAACCAGCTTTCAAAAGATAAACAGGGGTTTAACCCGGTTTATATGATGCTGGATTCAGGAGCCCGTGGTTCGAAGGAACAGATCAGGCAGCTCTCCGGGATGCGTGGTCTTATGGCCAAGCCCCAGAAATCGGGAGCCTCAGGTGGAGAGATCATCGAGAACCCCATCCTTTCGAACTTCAAGGAAGGCCTGTCGGTGCTCGAGTACTTCATCTCAACCCACGGTGCCAGGAAAGGTCTTGCCGATACGGCATTAAAGACTGCAGATGCCGGATATCTTACCCGCAGGCTGGTCGACGTGGCCCAGGATGTCATCATTTCCGAGGAAGACTGTGGAACGCTTCGCGGCCTTACCATAACTTCACTTAAGAAGCAGGAGGAAGTGGTCGAATCACTGTACGACAGGATATTAGGCAGGGTAACACTGCATGATGTTTTCCATCCCCAGACAGGGACGCTGATCATCGGGGCAGGAAGCGAGATCAATGAAGAGATTGCACAGTCCATAGAGGATTCCCCGCTTGAAGGTGTTGAGATCAGGTCGGTGCTTACCTGCGAGTCGAAAAAGGGTGTTTGTGCCAAATGCTACGGCCGTAATCTTGCTACCGGAAGGATGGTTGAAAAAGGAGAGGCGGTGGGGGTCATCGCCGCACAATCTATCGGTGAACCGGGCACCCAGCTGACCCTGCGTACATTTCACGTCGGTGGTGTGGCCGGTGTGAACATCGCATCCGCCTCACGCATCGAAGCAAAATACGATGGTTTGCTTGAGATCGATGAACTCCGTTCAGTCGAATACCAGTCAGAAGGAGGTGAAAAATATGATATCGTAATCGGCCGTTCAGCCGAAATGAGAATTGTTGACAAGAACACTCGCATTGCCCTTACATCGGCCCATATACCGTACGGGGCAAAGCTCTATTTCAGGAACGGGGACGAAGTGAAGAAAGGAAAGCTGATCAGCGACTGGGATCCCTACAATGCCGTTATACTTTCGGAAGTCAGCGGAAAAGTGAACTTCGAGAACATCCAGGAAGGCGTTACTTTCCGCGTTGAGTCGGATGAACAGACAGGATACCATGAAAAAGTGGTCATCGAATCCAGGCAAAAAGGCAAGAACCCGGCCATCAACATTCTCGACTCCACCAAGGAGATCATCAAGATATATGACATCCCCGTAGGCGCCCATATCATCATTGAGGACGGCGCGAAGATAAAAGCAGGCGAAGTCCTGGTTAAGATCCCACGCGCCATCGGCAAAGCCGGTGACATCACCGGGGGACTTCCGAGGGTCACTGAACTCTTTGAAGCACGCAACCCGTCCGACCCTGCCATCGTTTCTGAAATCGACGGTGTGGTATCTTTTGCCAAGAAGCTCAAGAGGGGGAACCGGGAGGTTATCATCACTTCCAAAACCGGAGAGGAAAAACGTTACCTGATACCGACAACCAAGCAAATACTGGCACAGGAGAATGACTATGTGAAAGCCGGCATCCCATTGTCTGACGGCGCACTTACACCCAGCGACATCCTGGCTATCAAGGGACCCATGAAGGTCCAGGAATATATCGTTAATGAGATACAGGAAGTCTACCGTCTGCAGGGCGTGAAGATCAACGATAAGCATTTTGAAACCATCGTCCGTCAGATGATGCGTAAAGTCGAGGTGGAAGATCCCGGCGACAGCCGTTTCCTTGAAGGCGAACTGGTCAACAAAGTGGATTTCCAGGATGAGAATGACTGGATCTTCGGAAAGAAGGTCGTTGAGGCAGCCCATGACTCTGCTTCATTCAAATCGGGTCAGATCATCAGCGCCCGCAAACTCCGCGACGAGAACTCCATGCTGAAACGCAAGGATAAAAAGCTGGTCGAGGCAAGGGACGCAAAACCGGCTACTGCAAGACAAATGCTCCAGGGTATCACCAGGGCTTCCTTGCAAACACGCAGCTGGCTTTCGGCAGCCTCCTTCCAGGAGACAACCAAGGTACTTACCCAAGCAGCCATCAACGCAAGGGAAGATGAACTGGCAGGCCTGAAGGAAAATGTCATCGTAGGTCACCTGATCCCGGCAGGTACCGGGCTCAGGGAGTACGAAAGTCTCATCGTAGGAAGTAAAGAAGAATACGAAGCTTTACTGGCATCTAAAGAAGAGGATTGATCATGCAGGATAATAAAAACCAAAACCAAAACCAGAACCAGATCAATATCGAGATCTCCGATGAAGTGGGTGAAGGCATCTATTCAAATCTCGCCATCATCACACATTCACCGGCCGAGTTCATTATTGATTTCATTAAAATGATGCCGGGAGTTCCCAAGGCGAAAGTCAAATCCAGGATCATCCTGACACCCCAGCATGCCAAACGGCTTTATAAAGCTCTCAAGGAAAATGTGACAAAGTATGAGGCTGTTCACGGGGAGATCAGGGATTCTGAAGGGGAGATCCCCTTTAACATGGGAATGCCGGGGCAGGCCTGATCATTTTCCTTCTTCGTACCGCTTGAGGCAATTCTCGATATCCACTGTCTGGATGTCCTGTTTTCGTGCCAGTTCAAGTGCAATCCTGCAGTATTTCAGGGCTTCACCTTTCTTCCCGAGATCATATAGCAATGCGGCATAAGTATTGTTGTTGTATGCTTCTGACTTCAGATCCACTGAACGCTGAGCCCATTTCTCCGCTTTTTCAAGATATTTTTTATCCTTGCTGAATGAGTGAAAGATCCAGGCAATATTATTCAGCACGCTGTAATCATCTTTATAGTATTTATCAAGATCCTTATAAGCCAGTTCCATGAATTTCTCCTGGTCCCCGCGCATCTGGTAAATATTCAGGTCGGCTATGAAGACCACTTTCCCAGCTTCCATGAAGCCTGAGGAAATAACCTCTTTTTTCAGCTTGCTGTATCCATCTTCGGTCATCGACATGCTTCTTGCATACTGCACGAGTGAATAAAAGAAAACGTTGAAGATCTTGGTATTCACCGTATCTTTACTATAGAGACTGCCGAATTCATCCTGGTGGGACACCAGGTATCTGAATGCAACGGAATTCATGTCATTGCAATAGCCGTAGAGGATCTGCCAGTTGGTTTTGCTGGTCAATTGCTCCGGTTGCTGGGATGAAAAATACTTGTTCAGGGGCTCATCAACAGGGAGATAAGCATCGGTCATGATTTTCAGGTAACCGAGTATGAACTCAGGACTATTTTCACCCTTCTGGTACCGTTTCACATATGCTGTATAACATTCTTCGGGCTTCATCGCTTTGAGGCCCAGGTCAATATAATCCTGGACAGCCTGGGGAGCGCCGACCCGTTTATGAATCAGTTCTCCGTCGGGGCTTATGAACAGAAGGGAAGGGTAAGCCTTTACCTCGTATTTTTCCCTGATGACGGCCCCTTCCCCTTTTTCCATGTCATATTTCACGCAGATGAAGTGCTGGTTGTAAAAGTCGGCAACCGTATCGTTCGTGAATATGGTTGCCGACATCCATTTGCAGGGTCCGCACCAGCTTGCATAGGCATCCATGAAGATCGTCCGGTTCTGTTGTTTGGCGATGGCAAGTATGTCCTGAAAGGGCTTTTCGTAAAAGTTAACAGACCGGTGTTGTCCATAGCTTCCGCCACTGAACAATATGAAAATCAGCAACAGGGTGAAATGAAATTTTTTCATCAGGATGATTTGTTATTCTAACGATTGATATAATTTTGAATTGCAAATGTCAGGATTTTTTAATGTTATGCAGCCTGAGCCTGAGAAAGTATTACGCTATATTTGCAGTTTTTATTAACATTTCCACTTGTGGAGACTAAGGAAATCAATAGTGTTGTAGTTGTGGGCGCCGGGAACCTGGCCACATCCCTTGCTCTTGCAATGTACCATAAGGGAATCAAGGTTCTGCAGGTGATGAACAGGACAAAAGGGAGGGGTGAAAAACTGGCAAAACGCGTTTCTGCGAAATTCACCGATGATTTCAGGAAGGCTGATTTTTCGGCCGACCTGTTCATCCTTGCTGTAAGCGATTCGGCGATTTCCGGGCTTGCCGGCTGCCTGGGGCTGACCAGGCAGTTGCTGGTGCATACATCAGGCTCAACCGGCATTTCCTGCCTTGAAGGGAGATCGGAAAATTACGGTGTGTTATACCCTTTGCAGACATTCTCCGTATCGAGACCCTCAGGGTTCAGTGGAGTTCCCTTATGCATTGAATCAAACAGCAGGGAAGGTGAAGAAAAGCTGCTTTCCCTCGGCAGGCGGATGGGCGGAAATGTGCATCTGATAACCAGCGCACAGCGGAAAGTCCTGCACATGACGGCGGTTTTTGCATCCAATTTCAGCAATTTCATGTACGCGATCGCCGAAGACCTGCTGTTAAAACACGATATCCCCTTCAGCCTGCTCAGGCCATTGATCCTGCAGACAGCCCGCAACTCAAGGCATGAAGATATTTTCAAACGGCAGACAGGGCCGGCAATACGTGAAGACGGGATAGTAATGGATGAGCAGATGGAAATGCTGTCCAAAGATGAAGACTACAGGGAGATATACGAGCTGATCAGCAAAAGCATAATTAAATATAAGCAAACAAGATGACCAATTATAAGGAGCTTCTGAAGCACATCACTACCTTCATTTTCGATTATGACGGGGTACTGACCGATGGAAGTGTGATCATGACAAGCCAGGGCGAAGGGTACAGGGTCTCAAATGTAAAGGACGGTTATGCACTGCAGCTGGCTGTGAAGAATGGGTACAGGGTTGCAGTAATATCAGGTGCGGTATCCAGATCGCTGGAACATCGCATGAAAGCGTTGAATGTCACGGATGTATTCATGGGCGTGGAAAACAAGATCGTATTGTTCAGGGAATACCTGGAAAAGCACGACCTGAAACCTGAGAAGGTCCTTTACATGGGCGACGACATACCCGATTACGAGGTGATGCTGGCATGCGGTTTGGCGGTATGCCCGGCCGACGCAGCTGAAGAGATCAAGAAGATCTCGAAATACATCTCCCATTTCAACGGAGGGAAAGGCTGTGCCCGCGATGTTATTGAACAGGTTCTTAAAGTCCAGGGGAACTGGATGAATAACCATGGATTCAAGTGGTAAACAAGTTCAGGGCAATGGTGACCGGAACTTTTGGCTTGTAGGATGCCCTGATTGCAAAACCTGTATAACTTAAAATGAACGGATGATGGAGCAGAAGAAAATAAACCGGCAGACTAATATCCTAGCCTACCTTAAATTCATACGCCTGCCGAATGTGATCATTGTGATTCTGACGCAGTTTTTATTGAGGTATACCATCCTGGCTCCCTTGTTGTATGAAGGTGATACCGAAGTAATGTCAACCTTTACAGACTTCTCCCTGCTGGTCCTGGCAACTGTCCTGGTCACTGTCGGTGCCAATATCATCAATGATTATTTCGATGTGAAGATCGATCGCATCAACAGGCCGGAACTCCAGGTTGTCGGCCGGCTGGTAAGCCTTAAAACGGCGATGCGGCTGCATCTCCTTTTGTCAGGCTTAGGGATACTGATTGCTTTTTACCTTTCCTGGAGAATCCGGTTGTTCAGTTTCGGGCTGATTTTTCTTTTCGGTGTCTTCCTTCTCTGGCTGTACTCAGCTAAATACAAATACCTGCTTCTGTGGGGAAACCTGGTTGTCGCACTCTGCTCCGCCATGGTCATCTTATTGGTCTTCCTCTTTGAGTTTTTCTGGCTGAGACTTCATCCAGATTTCTTCTCCGACGTGCTGCCCGAGATCTTCATTGTCTTTGAAATTATTCTTGCCTATATACTGTTTGCTTTTCTTGTCTCCTTTTTCAGGGAGATCATCAAGGATATGGAAGATATCAAAGGGGATGAATCGGTAGGATGCAGGACGCTCCCGCTGGTGGCTGGGATGAAGGCAAGCCGCTGGACTGTGACTGTTCTCGTGGTCCTCACAATGGGACTTCTCGGTTATGGCCAGCTGATCCTTTACCGGCTCGGCATGATGCCGGTCTTTTGGTTCCTCCTGGTCACATGCCAGTTCACCATGGGTTATATCATATACAGGATATTCAGATCCAACACGAAGGAGGAATTCCATATCCTGAGCAATATCTGCAAGATCGTGATGCTGGCAGGGATCTTATCAATGCAATTAATCGCAATAAGCAAATAATATGATAAACAAACGATTGGGAAGTTTTCACATTATCCTGGCCTCCTCTTCACCCCGGAGGCAATACCTGCTGAAGGAGCTGGGCCTTGATTTTGAGATTTGTACGACAAATGTAAAAGAAGATTATCCTGCCGGACTGAGCCCCGGGGATGTGGCACTCTACCTGGCCGAGCTTAAGGCTGCCAGCTTTGATACCGCCAGGATGCACGAGAAATCAATCCTTATCACTGCCGATACCATTGTGGTGCTCGGCGATGAGATACTGGGCAAACCGGGAGGACACGATGAAGCAGTTACAATGCTCCGTAAATTATCAGGCAGGAAACATGATGTAATTACCGCCATTTGTCTCAAATCGAAGAAAAAGACCAGAACTTTCCGGGTTCTTTCATCAGTTTATTTCAAGGAGCTTGAGCTTGAAGAGATCGAATATTACATCAGCAACTTCCGGCCCTTTGATAAAGCCGGAGGTTATGGAATACAGGAATGGATAGGATATATAGGGATAAGCAAGATAGAAGGTTCATTTTTTAACATCATGGGCCTGCCGGTTAAAGAATTATACGAAGAATTATTGAATTTCTGAAACGCCTGATTTTAAACACGTTTCATCTATGGTTAAAAAACCATTGATACTTATTACCAACGACGACAGCATAAAAGCCCCCGGCCTTAGGTTTTTAATAAGTTGCGTACGACCCTTCGGGAAAGTGGTTGTGGTTGCACCCGATCGCCCGCAATCAGGTACAGCCCACGCTGTTACGATAAATGTTCCCTTGCGGCTGGAGCTGATCGCAAAGGAGCCGGATTATGAAGAATACAGTTGTAACGGAACCCCGGCCGATTGTGTCAAGCTTGCCTTTAAAGTGGTCCTGCGAGGCAGGGCCGACTTCCTGTTCTCGGGGATAAACCACGGCACCAACTCCTCCATAAATATTATCTATTCAGGAACCATGGCGGCTGTTTTCGAAGGGGCTATGGCAGGGGTGAGTTCAGCCGGTTTTTCCCTTGCCGACTATAGCATGAACGCCGACTTCAGCGCATCCGCAGTATTTATTAAACAGATCATATCAGCCATCATCAGCAACGGCCTTCCGCAGGGAGTTGGCCTGAATGTGAATATCCCGGCTGTTTCTGAAAAACAGATAAAAGGTATCAGGGTTTGCCGGCAGTCGGGCGGGACATGGCAGGAGGACTTTGATGAGAGAGAGGATCCGCATGGCAGTAAATACTTCTGGATGACAGGCGTGTTTATCAAAACCGATCATGGCAAGGATACCGACGAATGGGCCCTTGAACATAATTATATTGCCGTCGTTCCTGTCCGGTTTGACTTTACTGCTGAAAAGGCGATGAAAACGATATCAGACTGGTTCGTATGAGATACTATATCATAGCGGGCGAGGCATCGGGCGACCTTCATGCATCCAACCTTATAAAGGAACTGAAGTTGCAGGATCCCGTCGCAGAGTTCCGGTGCTGGGGAGGCGACCTGATGAAAAAGGAGGGGGCCGTCCTAGTGCGACATTACAGGGATCTGGCTTTCATGGGATTTTTTGAAGTGGTTTCCCACCTGCCAAGGATACTCGGAAACCTGAGGTTCTGCAGGAAAGATATTATGGAGTTCAAACCGGATGTGCTGATCCTGGTGGATTATCCGGGGTTTAACCTCAGGATAGCAAAAACTGCGGCGGCCGAAGGACTTAGGGTCTTCTACTATATCTCGCCCCAGCTTTGGGCCTGGCGATCATCCAGGGTAAAGATCATCAGGAAGTCAGTTGAACATATGTTCGTGATTCTTCCTTTTGAACAGGATTTTTACCTGAAATACGGGATACATGCTGATTTCCCGGGACACCCCCTGCTGGATGTCATTTTCAGCGGGATGTCATTGAAAGAAAGAAAAGATTTTTTACTTGAAAACAATTTGGAGGATAAGCCACTGATCGCCCTGTTGCCGGGAAGCAGGAAAATGGAGATAGGCAAGATGCTTAAGGTCATGCTGGGTGTAGTGAAAGATTTCCCGGGTTACCAGTTTGTCATTGCAGGAGCCCCTTCCATAGGAGCGGAGTTTTACAGGTCCCTGGCGGGGAATTCCGGTGCACGTATTGTACACGGGCAGACTTATGACCTTTTAAAAAATTCTGCGGCAGCGGTGGTGACATCGGGTACTGCGACCCTTGAAACCGCTCTGCTTGATGTCCCCCAGGTAGTCTGTTACAAGGGCAGCTCAATTTCCTACCTTATTGCAAGGCAGGTAATCAGGGTGAAGTTCATTTCCCTGGTTAACCTTATTGCCAATCGAAAAGTTGTCAATGAATTAATCCAGAATGAGTTCGAGGTAAATGCCCTGGCAAGGGAAATCAAACAACTCCTAAAGGAAGAAAACCGTAAACAAATGCTGGAAGGTTATAATGACGTGAGATCAGCCCTTGGGGGAAAAGGGGCTTCAAAGAGAGCGGCGACGGCTATGGTACAATATTTGAGGAGGAATGAAGTTAATAATGGTTGACAGTTTAACAGAAAAAAGGAGAAAACAGGAATTATGATCAACAGGATTTTTACAATTTGCTGCACGGTGCTGGTTGGAGTTTCAGGCATTGCCTCAGCTCAGCAGAACAAACCCGACAGCACGAAAAAAGGACATGTCATTACTATTGACCCGACTAGCTCGAACCTTAAAGGAACTCCTGCCAGGAAACCTGCCAAACCGACCACAGGCGACCTGATGTTAGGAACTGGTAAAACACAGCCCAAGGACCTGCCCCCGGCCCAGAATAAAGCCCAGGAGTATTTTAATTCCGGTTCGCAGAAGGGCAGGTCTGGTAGTTTCGACGGTGCCATAGATGACTTTACAAAATCCATCCAGCTTGCCGAGAATACCAATGCGTATATGAAAAGAGGTTATTGTTATATGATGAAGGAGGAATTCGCAAAGGCAATTGAAGATGAAAACAAAGCGCTGGACCTGGATGGCAGGAATGCAAAAGCACTGTTTGTTCGCGGGGCCTCGAAGTTCGAACTGAGCGACCCGGAAGGTGCTGAAAAAGACCTGGAGATATCGGTCGCAAGCGAACATGATAATCCAATGGCATACAATTACCTTGCGGCAACCAAGTTTGTTAAACAGGATTACAAGGCTGCAGCCGATCTGTATACCCAGGTCATAAAACTTGATTCGGCATTTCCGGATGCCTTCTCAAACCGTGGGATGATGCGGCACAATTTAAATGATTTTCAGGGGGCCATCAGTGATTACACCATGGCCTTGAAGAAGAACCCCAGGAATAGTTCCGCCTATAATAACAGGGGCGCGGCAAAGATGATGCTGAAAGATTTTGCCGGGGCAAAGATCGATTTCGATGCAGCCTTGTTCATGAACCCCGATTATGCTGATGCTTTCAATAACAGGGGCCGCGTGAAACATTATCTCGGGGATGACAAGGGTGCCTGCATGGACTGGGCAAAAGCACTTGAACTTGGAATCCAGGACTCCCAGGATATGATCCAAAAGTATTGTAAGTAAACTCCGCATGAAAAGGGTAAAAACCTTTTTCCTCACTTTCCTTTTATTGATTTGCATACCGGCAGCTACATTACAAGCCCAGCATAGAGAACATAATATATTGGTTGATTCGGCAATCCTGAAAGCCACGCTGGGCGATTATCAGGCGGCCCTGGTTGATTTTGATAAAGCAATACATTCCGACTCCATGAACGCCGAAGCATATTATAACCGGGGTCTGGTGAATAATGAACTCAGGGATTACAAATCGGCAATCGGGGATTTTAATAAAACCATCAGCCTCAGGAAGACTTCTGTAGAGCCGTATTTTAACAGGGCGCTTGCAAAGGATGGCCTGAAAGATTATGAGGGAGCCATCGCAGATTACAACACCGTCCTGACATTTAAGGCTGATTACACAGAAGCATACCATAACAAGGCAATAGACCTTATGGAGCTAGGCCATTATTCCGAAGCCCGGATGAATTTTACACGTGCCCTGCATTACCGTCCTTTCTTTCCTGAAGCAATATATAACCGGGGCTTATGCCTTTATTACGAGAAGGATTTTCAAGGAGCTATAAAGGATTTTGATGAGGCAATAAAACAGGACAGCACCCAGGCAGAATATTATGCCAGCAGGGGCGCGGCAAAAGCTTCTGCAGGATTGTTCAGGGAAGCGGAACAGGATTTCGGGCGTGTACTGTCTATAAGCCCGGATGATGTCACGGCCATGAAAGATAAAGCGCTTGCCCAACTTTACCTGAAAGAGTTTGAGGACGCCATGCTCACGTATTCACAGGTCATTGAGCTGAAGCCGGATGACGCTGAAGCATACACCAACCGTGGCGTGGCAGAGCAATATATCGGAAAAAAGACGGATGCCTGCCGCGACTGGAACAAGGCAGTTGAACTCGGTTACGGGAAGGCAACAGCCTATTTAAAAAAATACTGCAATAATTGAGTGCCACTTTTCATCCTTTAACGGATTAAGGTCTGTAGATGATGAGAAAAGATGAACCCTTGGAGGCCATTGCCGTTGCTCCGGCTTGTAATTCCTTTTATTTCAGGCACAATCGGCGGACTGGTTATCGGGTTTTACCCGCTGCCGTCTTTCGTCTTTATCCTTGTAATGTTTACCGGTCTCCTGCTTTTGCTGTTCAGCCTGAAAGGCATTCAGTACGGCCTGAGATGGCTCCCGGGGATAATAATAATGATTTCCCTTGTGGTATGCGGGTTTGGCAGAGCCATTGAAGGAAGAAGGACCAATGAACAAAAGCAGGTAGCAGCATTTGCAGGGCCTGTGATCTTCCTTGTGAGGATCGCCGGGAGCCCCCTTGTCAGGAATGGATCGGTGAGAGCGATGGCCGAGCTGCTTGCCTTGAAAAATGCCCGGGGCTGGGAACAGTTGGGAAGCAAGTGTATCCTGCGGATTTACGGAAACACCGAACCTGGATTCTTCCGTTACGGCCGTTTTTACCTGGTCAGGGGGCGTCCTGACCCCCTGGTCTTCTTCAGCAATCCGCATACATTCAATTATTCAGCGTACCTGTCTTCACTGGGTGTAAAGTACATGATGTCATGTTCGGATAAGGAATGCCGGCAGGTCATGAACAGGAAATCATCCGGGATGTTTGCTCTGGCGCTGGATATACGGGATCGGTTGCTTAAAGTATTAAAGGACAATGGCTTGTCGGGGCAGGAGTTCTCAGTTTCAGCCGCCCTGCTCCTGGGATACGTGAATGATATTGATCCCGGGCTGAAATCAGCTTTTGCTGCAAGCGGTACGATGCATATACTGTCTGTATCAGGAATGCATGTAGGCATAATCTTCATTTTCCTTGATACCGTTCTTTCGTTCCTGGATAAGCTCAGGTTCGGAAGGTCAATGAAATGCCTGACCGAAATTTTATTCATCTGGAGTTATGCCGCAGTTACCGGGTTTTCACCGGCCGTGCTCAGGTCGGCGGCATCATTGAGCCTGTTGATTGCAGGTAAAACTATCCGCCGGCAACCTGAAATGATGAATGTCCTCGCCACTTCCGTTTTTATTTTGTTGATTGCAGAGCCCGGCCTGCTTACCGATGTCGGTTTTCAGCTATCATACCTTGCGGTCATCGGGATAGTGATGATGTATAAACCAATTTACAGCCTGTATCATACCCGTTTATGGTTCCCTGATAAAGTCTGGGGCTTAATCGCCGTTTCCATGGCAGCTCAATTATCCACATTTCCGCTAAGCCTGTTTTATTTTCACCGGTTCCCGAACTATTTCATCCTTTCAAACCTTATCATAGTTCCGCTTTCCAACGGGATCATTTTCATGGGGATCACCAGCCTTTTGTTATCCCCGATTCCTTTTGCAGGAAAACTGTCGGTGGCGGGATTGAAGTTCCTTGTCCACTTGCTCAATGCATGTGTATTATGGATCGAGCATCTCCCGGGCTCTGTAAGCAAGGGATTTTTCCCCGGCATTCCGGATGTATTGGTCATTTACATGCTAATCGTGTCAATGTGTTTGTTCCTGATGAAAAAACAGCAGGTGTTTCTGCTAGTTGTGCTTGTTTGCATCGTCATACTTGAAGCATTAGTGGTCTATGGAGACTATAAAGGAACAAAAGGTTATTATCTTGCCATTCATAAAGGGAGCATGGGATATGTAATCAGGATAATAAAAGGTCGGAAGGAGTTATGTTTTAATTCGGATATAAAGATGATGAATGATAAAAATGCAGGGGAGCAGATCATGAATGAACGAATGGCGGAAAAAGCCGGGCAGGTCTTCACCCGTTGGGTGGGAGTGAGTGGATGGCAAAAGGCCACAGGGTTCGGGGAGGTGGGGCGCTTTGGACATATGCTGGTGGCGAAAGAAAAGAAAGTATGGTTGCTTGACCATGATCTCAGCCCCGGGCTAAGATCGGGGATACATGCGGATATTGTGCTGATCACAGCCGACATCCATGTGGATATGGAATGCCTGTCAAGGATTTTTAGAGCAGGACTTGTCCTGAACGTTTCGAATGCTTCTCACCGTAAAGTTCTGAAGTGGGCTGATGAAGCGAAACGGATCAGGCTGGATTTTTATGATTTAAGAACCGCCGGTTTTTATCATGAAGAAATTTGATTTTTCTTTGAAATTCCCGAAAAATGCTATATTTTTGCAGCCTGAATTGAGGTCTGGTAGTTCAGTTGGTTAGAATGCCGCCCTGTCACGGCGGAGGTCGCGAGTTCGAGTCTCGTCCAGACCGCAGGGTAAACAGAGGAAGCCCGGGAATCAATGATTCCCGGGCTTCCTCTGTTTATTCACTGTCATAGTTTTCTCAGGATCTAGGGTTCTTTGTCAAAATCCTCCCTTGACGTCAGCTTGATTGCTGGCTTTTTTTCCTTTTCAACATCCTGGTTGAGTTTTGGAAGATCATTTGAGACAAAGCTGTTGATTTCGTCCTGGATTTTTTTTGCATCCTGGGCCAGCAGGTCAAGCCCCTGAAGTTGTGTATCGGTCGGCCTTCCCGGATATGCCATCATGGAGCCATAGATGAACGCTATTTTCTCCCTCAGCCTTTCTTCACCTGTCACTTTGCCTTCGGATGTGGAAACGATTTTGGCATGAAGAGTATCCATCCTAACCGCTATGGCTGTTAGCTTCTTTGAAAATGATTTCGGCAGGGATTTTGACAATTCTTTTGCCTGGCGGGTTATTTCCCTGTTCTGCCGGTCGCTGTATGCAATTGATTGCAACAGGTTATATCCTTTCATTACGGCTTTCTGCCTGATCTCCCGGTCCTTTATGGTATACATGGATTTAGGGTCAGACACAAGGCGGATCCTTGATTCATAAATATCATTATTCCGGAACAGTTTAACTATATATTCACCCGGTGAGTAGTCAGGCCCAACCATGGCAAAGCCTTCCATCTGAGGCGATACAGGCACTTTGGGCGGTTTCATCTGGATGCTCCAGCGCACTACATTTATCCCTTTGCGCATCCCGGCAGGAAGTTGCTTAATTGTTTTCCCTGACGTATCGCAGATCTCCATATGGATATCCCCGAAAATATGCCTTTTCTTCATATAATAAACTATCGGGGCGGCTTCCTGGGGAACCTGACCGGTATATTCGTCATCCCCGTTCCATTCCTGAGTGGATGAACCCTCACTGATAATAAAATCCTTTGTCTTCAGCCATTTGAAGTCGGAATCCACGACTTCCCTAGTGATCTGCCGGAAAGGTGACAGGTCATCGATGATCATGATACCTCTGCCATGGGTGGCCAATACCAGTGATTGATCGCGGGGATGGATCACCATGTCCATGACTGGTACTCTGGGAATGTTCCCCTTGAAGAAGGACCAGTCCAAACCGCCGTCAACTGAAAGGTAAAGCCCGCCTTCGGTTCCGAGGAAAAGGAGGTTGGGCTTAACAAGGTCCTCCCTGATCACATGGCAATATGCCTTTAAATTAGTATCGGCCAGTGGTTTCCATGTTTTTCCAAGGTCATCCGACTTGAATACATAGGGAGTTTTATCACCCATCCTGTGCCCGTCAAACGTTGCATACACCACGTTTTTATCAAAATGGCCGGGTTCAACATAGGAGCACCATGTATTTGGCGGAAGCCCGGGTATATTTTTCACAACATTGACCCAGGTTTTTCCTCCGTCGGCGGTTACCTGAAGGTTCCCGTCGTCGGTTCCAGCCCATATTATCAGGCTGTCCAGTGGCGATTCATTGATTGTATAAATCGTACAATGGTTCTCTGCGGATGAATTATCGACCGTAAGCCCGCCCGATTTCTCCTGTTTTTGTTTTTTCGGATCGTCGGTAGTCAGATCGGGGGAGATCCGGATCCATGAATCCCCCCTGTTATTCGTCTTATAGAGATACTGTGCGCCGGTATAGAAGCTATTACTTTTCGGGCTGAATGCCATTGCGGCATTCCAGTTGAACCTGAGTTCTTTCGTGTCCTTGTCCCTGAAAGGGATAAGCGATTTGTATTGTCCGGTCTTCAGATAGTACCTGGCAATCTTGCCGCCCTGAAATTGCCAGTAAAGGATCGATGAATCAAGTTTATCACAATAAACATAAAAGCCGTCGCCAAAACCCACATTCTTCCAGCTGCTGTTGCTTATTCCGTTCGATGCCCTCGAAGGGCCGTACCATGAGCCGTTATCCTGCAATCCTCCGTATACATTGAAAGGGTCGGCATTATCCACGCTCACATGATAAAACTGGGAAACAGGAAGGTTGCGCATATGACGCCAGGTGTTCCCTTTATCCATCGAATAGTACATGCCACCGTCAGTCCCCATGTAGATCAGGTTATTGTCCTTTCGGCTGATATAAACCGGATGGCAGTCGCCATGATAGTTCCCGCCTTCAACGGAAGCTGAACTGAAGGTTTTGCCTCCATCCGTACTTTTATTCAATGTAAAGCCGGGTTTATATACAATATTCGTGTCAAGGGGGTCCGGGGCGAGGAAGGAAAAATAAAAGGGGCGGTCATTCACTGATTCCGATCCACAGATTTTCGTCCATGAGTTTCCCTTGTCGGCCGACCGGTATAGCCCTGTCTTTTCTGATTCAACCAGTGCATAAACCAGCTCTGGTTTTACCGGGGAAACAGACACGGTAATTCTCCCGAGCATGCCTTCAGGCATATCCCTGGTGATCTTTGACCATGTTTTTCCCCCGTCGGTAGACCGATAAAGCCCGCTGCCTTTACCTCCTGAACTGAACGACCAGGGGGTCCTGCGGAATTCCCACATCCCGGCATACATGATGTCTGGGTCTTTCCAATTCATTGCAACATCACTGCAGCCGGTGTTCTCATCGACATACAAAACTTTTTCCCAGGATTTACCGCCATCAGATGTCCTATACAGGCCCCTGTCAGTGCCCGGGCTCCAGAGGTTGCCGAGGGCAGCGGCAAAAACAATATCCGGGTTTTTTGGATTGATCACAATCTTCCCGATTCGTTCGGTTTTCTCCAGCCCCATCCTGGTCCACGTTTCGCCTCCGTTTCCTGAGCGGTATATGCCATCACCCACCGATACCGAATTTCTCACCCACACCTCGCCTGTGCCAACCCATATCGTGTCGGGATGCTGCTGGTCAATGGCGATTGAGCCGATGGATTGATTAAATTTGTCGAAAACCGGTTTGAAAGTGGTCCCATAGTTCTTTGATTTCCAAAGGCCGCCCGAAGCTGCACCAACATATAAAATAGCCGGGTTCCTGTCGACGGCATCCAGGGCAGAGATCCTTCCGCTCATTGTGGCGGGGCCAATCTGGCGGGCCTGGATATCACCAAAAAAATTCTCATCAACTTTTATACGTTCCTGTGCCAGAACACAAACTGAAACAAAGCATAATGCCGTGGCTATTATAACTTTAATCATTACCTTCATAAAATCGGGATAATAAGTAATTATTTATTCACAACCGGCTTCATGAACAGGCTGTCACTGACAGGCAGGTTCAACTCGGTTTTTTCGATCACAAGCTGCGAAATAACCTGGTCCTTCATTTTATTCGTTATCGTAGTGGCCATGAGAACACCTCCCAAATCCTTATAGTTCGTATAAAGGCTTTCACTTTCCGTTTCGTTACCCTGAATGGTTACTTTGGAATCGGTTTTAAGTAAAATAAAGCTTTCGGCGTCTATATAGGAAATGTCGATGTCACCGGAGGCCTTTGTAAGCTTGATTTTATAAACCTGGTTGCCTTCCATATCTTCTTTTCCAAGCAATTCAGCCTTGCCGCCTTTCTCTTTCCAGTGGTACAGCGGGCCTTCCATGTCGGTCTGTTCTTTCACAATCCTGATTTCATCAGGGGTCATATCCTGGGGTGCAGAAGAGCCTGACCATGGTGTGATACTCCAGCCCTGCTGCCCGTCGAAAGCCTGGATAAGTTTCATTCCCTGCACTTCAGCTTCAGTGCGCAGCCTGGATGGTCTTTTCATAATCAAAGTAATAGGAAATTCAACTCCCTGGGCGATCGTTTTACCCTTTACCGTAAGGGTAGTCCAGTCTTTCATTTTCTCGGTGCCGGAAGCTTTGTAATAAGCATTCAGCACATCATCAAGTTTCATTTCCTGAGCTCCCGCAGAAAGGATGGAAATCAGGAAAACGATGATTGTAAACGTAAGCGATTTTTTCATGTCATGAATTATTTAGGTCAATATCAGTATTAGAAGAGTGATTATTCAAATTGTTACAGCAAGATATGAATTATTTCACCATGGGGGGTTAATTGTAACGTTATTTGTATCCAGATAATTGTATCTCAGGAGATTTAACGTGATGATGCCGGAGCCTTGATGTCATTAAATTTTCACGATCTTTATCCCTTTAAAACCTCTTTAAAATTAAAGCTATGGGCATTTTCGGTAGTCATTATCTTCAGGTCATTTTAAGCGCTGTGGCAGTATATCTTTTTCTGATCCTTGCCATCAGAATGTTTGGGAAAAAAGAGCTGGCCCAGTTATCTGTTTTAGATCTTGTATTCATACTGCTGATCAGCAATGCTGTCCAGAATGCAATGGTACTCGGCGATAACAGCCTGATTGGCGGATTGCTTGCGGCAACAGCCCTGTTCGTTGTAAATTATGTGATGAAATACCTTCAGTTCCGGTTCCCCTCTTTCAGCAAAGTACTGCAGGGAAGCCCGGTAATGCTTGTCTACAAAGGGCAGGTACTGGAGTCTCATTTAAAAATAGCGAAAATAACCCGCGATGAAGTGATGGAAGCCATCCGCGAGCACGGGGTTTCGTCGGAAAAAGAAGTTGACCTTGCGATCCTGGAAGTAGATGGTAATATCAGCGTTCAGAGCCATGAGTTCGCGAAGAAAAGCAGCCACCGGCATAAAGGGCATAAGGTAGTGCGAAAGGAAAACTAAGGGAATATTGAATGTAGAATGTAGAAAGAAGAATGTTGAATGTTGAATGTAGAATGTAGAAAGAAGAATGTTGAATGTAGTTTTTGCCTAATGCCTATTTAGCATACTGCACCGCCCGGGTTTCCCTGATCACGGTGATCTTGATCTGGCCGGGGTAGGTCATTTCGCTCTGGATTTTCTTGGAAAGGTCAAATGCAAGCTGGTTGGCTTCAAGGTCGCTGATCTTATCCGCTCCGACGATGACGCGGAGTTCTCTCCCGGCCTGCACGGCAAAAGTTTTTACCACGCCGGGATAACTCAGGGCAAGTTCTTCCAGGTGCTTCAGCCTTTCAATATATGCTTCCACGACTTCCCTTCGTGCACCTGGTCTTGCGCCTGAGATAGCATCACAAACCTGGATGATGGGCGAGATCAGGTTGTCCATTTCAATCTCGTCATGATGTGCTCCGATAGCGTTGATGATCTCCGGCTTTTCCTTGAATTTTTCAGCCAGTTTCATCCCCAGGATGGCATGTGGCAGGTCGGGTTCGTTGTCAGGCACTTTCCCTATATCATGCAGAAGCCCGGCCCGTTTTGCTTTCTTCGGGTTGATGCCAAGTTCGGCAGCCATTGTCGCACTTAACTTGGCTACTTCAATGGAATGTTGCAGCAGGTTTTGCCCGTATGAGGAACGGTATTTCATTTTACCGATCATCCGGAGCAGTTCATGATGCAGGTTATGGATGCCAAGGTCGATGCTGATTCTTTTACCTGTTTCATTGATCTCCTGCTCAAGCTGCTTTCTGGTCTTGGCCACGACTTCCTCTATCCGGGCAGGATGGATACGGCCGTCGGTAACCAGCTTATGCAGTGAAAGCCGCGCGATCTCTCTCCTCACGGGATCAAAGCCTGAAAGAAGTATGGCATCGGGCGAATCATCAATGATGATCTCCACCCCGGTAAGTGATTCAAGCGTACGGATATTACGCCCTTCACGCCCGATGATCCTGCCCTTGATCTCTTCACTTTCAATATTGAACACCGAAACGGTATTCTCTATGGCATGTTCCGTTGCCGTTCGCTGGATGGTCTCGATGATGATCTTTTTTGCTTCTGTATTGGCAGTTATCTTTGCCTCATCAATGATATCCTTCATATGGACAAGCGCTTCGGACTTTGCTTCCTCTTTCAGGTTCTCAATCAGCTGTGACTTTGCCTCCTGGGCTGAAAGGTTTGAAATGCTTTCCAGTTTCTCGATCTGGACTTTCTGAGCCTTGTCAAGATCAGTCTGCTTCTTGTTCACAATATCCATTTGAGTCTGAAGGTTCTGCCTGATGGTCAGGAGTTCTTTCTGCTTCTTGGCGAGTTCCTCGACTTTCTGGTTTGTAGCGCCTTCCTTTTGCTTGAGCCGGTTTTCGTTTTTTGAGATCTCATCATTCTTCTCATGAACGAACTTCTCGTATTCACTTTTAAGCTGCAGGAATTTCTCTTTAGCCTGCAGGATTTTATCTTTCTTGATAACTTCAGCTTTATCCATGGCCTCCTTCAGGAGGGCGTCACGTTTGCGTTCCAGCGCTTTGTTCAGAATTGTTCCGGTGATAAGTCCTCCGATGATGACTCCGCTTACCCCGATGATAATAAAAATCAGTATAGATGACATCTTTGCAGTGTTTTATATGTTGAAAAAAAACCCGCACTATCCAGCGAGGTTATGATAAACCTCTAAAAAACACGTATAGGGCTGCCGGGTAATTCGAACGTCCACTGTCCGGTCTTAACCGGAATCCTGCAAGCAGGAGCGAGGCCTGTCCTACAAACCCATGAGCTATGCCCTAATGTCTGTAATGTTAGGTTTACAAACTGTCTGAATAAGTGCGGGTAAATCTTTGATTTGTTTCAAAGAACGCAACTAAGCGGGTAGATAATCTGACAGGACCTGGTCAACTTCAGCAAGTTTTTCTTTCCATTGCTTCTCTTTCTGCTGCATGATGTCTTCATCCTGCAGGAACCGGGTCGCATATTCCAGAGCCACCATGGCTAATAAATCCTGTTTGTCTTTATAGGCATAATTGGTTGAATATTCTTTTCTCCTTTTCTCAATCAGTTGTGTGGCCTTCCTGAAAAGTTCTTCATGGTCCTTTTCAACCACCAGTCTGTAAGGCCGGTCAGCAATATTCAACGATATACCCAGTTCACTCATCTTAAATCAGATGTATCCCCTATGTATTTAATAATCCAATACATTTATCGATTTCCCTCACAAGTTCACTAATCATTGCCTTTGTATCGGAAGTATTTTCTTTCACTTCTGAAATCCTGGCAATTTTCAGGATCCGGATCTTTTCTTCCAGACCCTTTATGATTTGCTTCTGTTCCTCGTTGTCCTTTTTTAGTTTGTTTATCTCACTATTATATGTGTCATTTTCGTTCTGCAGGCTTTTAGTCCGTATGATGAGCTGGCGCACCTTGAATTCAATGACGGAAACCAGGGTGGAGACATCGTCCATGCCGCGAGACCATTTGGTAATTTCTTGCAAATATAAGGATTTGAATAGATTGTTGCAAATAAATTCACACAGTCAGAGGTTGACCTGTGCTGTTTTTTTTTGAAAAGAAGTATCACTTTTCCGGGTTTTAAGGATTAATATTCAGCGGTTTCAGAAAGCTTTTCAACCGGTGATTGCAGATGATGAACGAGCAGTTATTGCAGTATATATGGAAGCACCGTCTGATGGACTCACTCATGGAGACATCGGAACATGACGAAGTCACCGTGCTGCATCCGGGGATTCAGAACAGGGACGGGGGACCGGATTTTTTTAATGCGCGGATACGGATAAACAACACGGTATGGGCAGGAAATGTTGAGTTGCATGTAAAAGCTTCCGACTGGATTTTACACAGGCATTACAATGATCCTGCCTATGATAATGTCATCTTACATGTTGTGTATGAAAATGACCATGCAGCGAAATTGAGGAACCGTAGCATCATTCCAACCCTAGTGCTGAAAAATAATTTCCCGCGGGAGCTGGAGGAGCGTTACACTGAAATCATGCAGGCTCAACAATGGATCCCCTGTAATAACATGATACCGGAAATTGCGGGCCAGGTTTTCAGGTTATGGGCGCCAGCGCTCGCTGCTGAGAGGCTGGAACTCAAGACGGGCTATATTCATCACCTGCTTGAAGAGTATGGGGAATGGGAAGAGGTTTTGTATATTTTCCTTTGCAATAATTTCGGATTCAGGATCAACTCCCTGCCTTTTGAACTGCTTGCACGTTCGCTGCCTCTGAAGATCATTCGCAGGCATGCTGACGATATATTCATACTGGAATCCATGTTTTTCGGGCAGTCGGGTTTAAAAATCAAAGGATCGGGAAACCGTTATATCAGGTTATTAAATTCAGAATATCAGCATCAGAAAACAAAATATCTGTTGAAACCCTTAAAACCCGGGCTTTGGAAATACCTGCGCCTTCATCCTGCAAATTTTCCTGAAATCAGGATAAGTCAGCTTGTCAATTGTCTGGTTAAATGCAGGACAGACTTCAGGATCTTTATTAATCCCTCAGGTAGAAGTGAACTGGAAGAAATTCTCTGCGCCAGCGCCTCAGCCTATTGGGATACCCATTACCGTTTCGGCAGACCCGGCCGTGAATTCAGGAAACAGCTGGGATCTGCTTCGATAAACTTGCTGATCATCAATATGGTGGTCCCGGCTCTTTTTGCCTGCTGTTCATCAAACGGGATCAGTCAGTCGGGGATGAAGGCGATTGAAATCCTGGAAGGCCTTAGTGCTGAATCGAACCACGAAATATCCGGGTGGAGGACACTGGGATTAGACCCGGTCAACGCCCTGGAATCACAGGCCCTGATCCACCTGAAGAGAAACTTTTGCGACAGGAGGAGATGCCTTGAATGCAGGATAGGACTGAAGATTCTTGAAAAGGAAAGTAAGAGATGAAAAAGATCCGTTGGCTTGAGGATTACCTTTCCTTCAGTAAAAGTGAGCTTAAGGGGATCATCGTCCTGCTGATCATATTAATCATGCTTGCATTTGCCGGTGAAATGCTCCCGGAGGAATCCGTCATGACGGGTGTTAATTTTCCCGGACTGGAAAAAGAGGTATGCCGTTTTGAATCAGAATGCAGGGCAGCGGAGAGTTCAGATTCACTGGAACACCTGAAAAATTTAAAGGGAAGATATTTCAGGAATACCGGCATTAAAGGTGATTCCCTGCATGGAAGCGCTGTTCGTGGAGAGCCTGATTTTATGATAGACCTGAACTCTGCTGACACCCTTGAATTGCAGAGGCTTAAAGGCATTGGTCCATCCTTTGCGAGGCGCATCGTAGGATACAGGACCAGGCTCGGAGGTTATGTTGAGGCCAGGCAGCTGCTGGAGGTATTCGGCCTGGATTCGGTTCTTTACAAACGGATCAAAGGCCACCTAATGGTAAAAACCGATTCTGTACAGACCATCAATCTTAATACTGCAACCTTCAAAGATTTGATGAGACACCCTTATTTCCCTTACGAACTCACCCGTTCTCTTGTGCTGTATAGACAAAAGAACAAGGTATTCAGATCATTGGATGATCTCAGATCGGTCCCGGGGATGAACGATTCATTGTTTATGAAGATCAGGCCCTACGTATGCATGGGAAAACAATAGCCGTGTTCAACATCTTAACGCCCCTCCTGTTCAGGTTCTTCCTCATACCATTCAGGATCATCATCGCCGTGTTCGTCATCCCATTCGTAAACCTTGCGCTGGGGTCCTGATTTCCTGAACCAGAAAGCGAGAATGATCCCCGACATGAAACCCATGAAATGAGATTCCCAGGAGATGTGTTCCCTGGGGAAGAACTGCGGAAAAACTCCCCAGACCAGGCTTCCGTATAAAAAAATCACAAGCAGCGTGATGATCATCAGTTTCTGGTCCCTTCGTATGATCCCGCTGAAAATGAGAAATGAAGCAAGCCCGTAAATGATGCCGCTTGCCCCTATATGCGCTGCATTTCCCCTTGCAAAAACCCAGACCCAAAAACCTGTCATCAGCCAGGTGAGGAAAAATACATTCCAGGCCAAGGAACGGTAAAAATAGAACAACAAAGTTCCAAGAACCAGCAAAGGCACCGTGTTGGCAAACAAATGTGAAAAACCTGAGTGCAGTAACGGAGCCGTGATAATGCCCAAAAGCCCTTTTGCTTTCAGAGGATACAATCCGTAGTCATTGAGCCCCATATCCCAGATGACGTCTGCGGTTTTTACGACCCAGAGCAACAGGACAAATGCAAACGGGAAGATCATGCTCTGCAGGAAGCGTTTTTGTTCATATATTGTATCTGCTGATAAAGGCTCTCCCAAAATATCGTGTGTTAATGACCTGTTAAAGCGGGTTAAATTTAGTTAAATCCGGTACCAGTGTCAAAAGGTATGCCAAAATTGGATAATTTTGACAAAAATATCAGAAATTAAAAGAATAGTAAAAACGAGGATATGAGAAAGCGATTGAATTTCATGCTGATAATGGCTTCCGTGGTATTTATCATGTTTGCTTCTGCAGGCAGTATCGTTGCACAGAGCCAAAACCAGAAGGATTTTTATGCAGGGATCAAGAAATATAATGCCTTCCTGCAAATGGTCGAATATGCTTATGTTGATACTGTCAATGAAAGCAAGCTGGTTGAAAAGGCAATTGTTGAAACCCTGAAGGAGCTTGACCCCCATTCAATGTACATATCGAAAAAGGACGTCCAGAAGGCGAACGAACCATTGGAAGGGAACTTTGACGGGGTCGGCATACAATTCGAAATCTTCAGGGATACCATAAATGTTGTGCATACGGTTTCCGGAGGACCGAGCGAAAAGCTGGGCATCATGTCGGGCGACAAGATCATAAGGATCGACGGTGTGAACGCGACCGGAAAGCAGATCACAAATCAATATGTGCTGGATCATCTCAGGGGGAAAAGAGGAACCAAAGTGCTGGTCTCCATATACAGGCGGGGAAAGAAAGACCTGATTGACTATACGATCACAAGGGATAAGATCCCCCTCAATAGCATAGATGCGTTCTACATGATCACTCCCGAGACAGGTTATATCAATCTGAACCGTTTTGCCCAGACTTCATTGCAGGAGTTCTATGATGCTGCATCAAAGCTGAGTTTGCAGGGTATGAGAAACCTTATCCTTGACCTGAGGAATAATTCGGGTGGCTACCTTGGTACGGCTGTCGATCTGTCAAACCAGTTCCTGAAAGCCGGGAAGCTTATCGTATATACCGAAGGCATCCACAGCCCGCGGGAAGATTATACTTCAAGCCCCAACGGGATACTCCAGAACGGCAAACTGGTCGTCATGATCAATGAAAACTCCGCTTCTGCCAGCGAGATCGTTTCAGGGGCTGTCCAGGATTGGGACAGGGCGATTATAGTAGGCAGGAGATCTTTCGGGAAAGGACTGGTTCAAAGGCCGTTCAACCTCCCCGACAGCTCACAGGTGAGGCTCACTACAGCCAGGTATCATACACCTTCGGGCCGTTGCATACAGAAATCTTATTCGGAAGGCGTTGATAAATATTATAATGATTTTGCGCGCCGCGTTAAACGGGGAGAACTGATACATCCCGACAGCATCAAATTCCCTGATTCCCTGAAATTCTATACAGCGAAGAAGCGGGTTGTATACGGAGGCGGCGGCATCATGCCGGATGTGTTCATTCCCTGGGATTCTACGATCATCTCAGATTATTACCTGGACCTCCGCAGGAAGAATGTCATCAATCTTTTTGTGGGAGATTATGTTGACCAGAACCGCAAAAACCTTGCTAATTCGTACCCGGAATTCAAACTCTTCAACAATTCATTTGTGCTGGACTCGGCTTTCATGAAAGGGTTTTTCGACCTGGCTGAAAAGCAGGGGATCAAATTCGACACAAAGGGATATGCTTCTTCGGAAAAGCTGATTAAATCGCAGATCAAAGGCCTGATCGCTGAAAAACTTTGGAACCTGAGCGAATACTACGAGGTCGCCAACCAAAGTGATGATGAAGTCCTGAAAGCTGTTGAAGTGATCCAGGATAACGCCCTGTTTGACAAGCTTCAGATCGACCGTTGATTTGGACCTTCGGGAACAATTACCGTTCATCCATGTTGCCCTGCCGGTTCAGAACGAACCTCAGTTCCTCCGGCGTCTGATGGATTGTATCAGCCGTCAGACGTACAACAGATACGATATCCATGTTTGTGTCAACCAGCCTGAATCCTGGTGGACGGATCCTGCAAGGTCGGAGATCTGCCTCACTAATGAGATGACTCTTGATTGGCTGAGACTGAATAAAACGGGGAACGTTTTCGTCCTGGATCATGCATCACAAGGGAACGGGTGGGCCGGTAAGTATTACGGGATCGGGTGGGCGAGAAAGGTAATCATGGATAATATATGCCTGAATGCTTCGCCGGGCGACCTGATCCTCAGCCTTGATGCAGACACGACGTTTAATGAAAACTATTTTCTATCGGTTGCTCTCAACTTTTTCAATAACCCGGACGCAGTTGCCCTCTCGGCTCCTTATTTTCACCTTCCGTCTGCTGACATCAGGGCTCACAGGGCCATTCTCAGGTACGAGATCTATATGAGGCATTACCAACTGAATCTCTGGAGGATAGGCAGTCCTTATACATTTACGGCCCTCGGATCGGCCATGGCTTGCCCTGTAAAGGCTTATTCAGCCGTGGGAGGAATGAGCCCAAGGATCAGCGGGGAGGATTTTTATTTTCTGCAGAAACTCAGGAAATACGGGCGCATCTTGTTCTGGAACGATGAAAAAGTGTTCCCGGAAGCCCGTTTTTCCGACCGGGTCATATTCGGGACAGGGCCGGCAATGATCAAAGGTGATTCGGGTGACTGGTCAAGCTACCCGATATATCCAACGGAATTGTTCGATGAGATCTGGGAAACCTACGAACTTTTCCCATCTTTCTATGTAAAAACCGGAGATACACCAGTTGTCCGTTTTATGAGCGAAGCATCCGGGGAAAAAGACCCGTTCAAGCCACTGAGGAAAAATTCCAGGACAGCTGAAAATTTTATAAGGGCATGCCATGAGAAATTCGACGGGTTACGGATCCTCCAGTACCTGAAATCCAACCAGGAACGCTTCCCGGGAAGTGATGAATGGCATCTTGTCAGATTCCTCTCAGGAAAGTATGACCAGGTCCAGATGAATGGATTAAAAATCGATCCTGAGACCTTCTCATTCTCATCTTCCCCCCTGAATGAGCTGGAAAAGATAAGGCTGCTACTGTATGAAAAAGAAGAGGAGTCGAGGTTTATTTCAGCACTGTGTTGACCAGAGAAGCTGCATCTTCAAGGGTGATGGCTGAATGTACCTGAAGACCTGAATTATCGATGATCTGTTTCCCCTCAAGTGCATTTGTCCCCTGCAGACGAACGATAATGGGGACACTGATCTCACCTAGGTTGTTATAGGCATCCACTATGCCCTGGGCTACCCTGTCGCAACGTACAATTCCACCGAAGATGTTGACCAGGATGGCCTTTACGGCGGGATCCCTGAGAATGATCCTGAAACCTTCCTCGACACGTTTGGCATTTGCACTTCCTCCCACATCCAGAAAATTTGCAGGTTCACCGCCGGAAAGCTTGATGATATCCATGGTCGCCATCGCGAGCCCGGCCCCGTTGACCATGCAGCCTACATTCCCGTCCATCTTGACATAATTCAGATCATGCCGGGAAGCTTCCACTTCAATGGGATCTTCTTCATCATAGTCTCGCATGGCGGCGATGTCGGGATGACGGAAAAGAGCGTTATTGTCGATCACCACTTTGGCATCTGCCGCCAGGATTTTATTATCGGATGTCTTGAATAACGGATTGATCTCGATAAGCGATGCATCCGATTTCACATAGGCCTGATATATCGCGTTCAGGAACCTGATCATATTCTTGTAAGCATCGCCCTTCAGCCCGAGGTTGAATGCAACTTTTCTCGCCTGGAAAGGCTGAAGCCCTGTTATCTGATGGATCTCTTCTGTAAAAATCTGCTCCGGGGTTTCTTCGGCGACTTTTTCAATATCCATGCCTCCCCTGGGAGAATACATGATGATGATATTTCCCGATTGACGGTTCAGCAGCAGGCTCAGGTAAATCTCGGCAGGTTCGGAAGGCCCGGGATAATATATATTCTGTTCCACATAAACTTTTCTCACCAGTTTTCCCCTGGCATTGGTCTGGGGGGTGACAAGCGTCATCCCGATAATCTGGTCGGCAAACTGCATCACCTCTTCAATGGAGTTTGCTATCTTTACTCCCCCGCCTTTCCCTCGGCCACCGGCATGCACCTGTGCTTTAATGACCCATTTGTCGGTCCCGGTGCTGCCCTGAAGAAGTTCGGCAACTTTGCATGCTTCCTCTGCAGTGTTTGCAAGACCGCCATCAGGAACAGGAACCCCGTGCTGTTTCAGGATGATCTTGCTTTGATATTCATGTAAGTTCATAGAGAAATTTTTACCTGATTACGACAGATCCCTGGTAATCAATAATTAAAATGGAAATTTCCGGGATTCCCGGCTTGATTTTACGCACTCAAAAGTAAGCTTTTAAACCGGAAGTACAAAATTTTAAAGGAGAGAGATTTTCTTAACTTTGCCCTTTCATTTTTCTCTATGATCATTGCGAGGGATATCCATAAATCATTCGGAGGACTGAATGTGCTTAAAGGCATAAGCCTGGAGGTGCAGGAAGGTGAGATAGTTTCCATTGTCGGAGCCTCGGGTGCCGGAAAATCGACCTTGCTTCACATACTGGGAACTCTTGATAAAGCTGATGCGGGAAGGATCGAAATGGATGGCATAAGGGTTGATTTACTAACTGACAGGAAATTATCCGAATTCCGGAACCGGCATATCGGCTTTGTCTTCCAGTTTCATCACCTCCTTCCGGAATTTACTGCTCTGGAAAATACCTGCATCCCCGGGTTCATCGCAGGAAGGCAGAAAGGAGAAACGCTGAAACAGGCCGGAGGGCTATTGGAATTGCTGGGCCTTTCGGAGCGGATGAATCATAAACCATCCGAACTTTCCGGGGGTGAGCAGCAAAGGGTCGCAATTGCAAGGGCGCTGATCAATGAACCCAGGGTCATCCTTGCTGATGAACCTTCGGGGAACCTTGACAGTAATTCAGCCATGGAGTTGCATAAGTTGTTCTTTCAGCTCAGGGAAAGATTTCACCAGACATATGTTATCGTCACTCATAATACCGACCTGGCAGGCATGGCCGACAGGAAGCTGACGATGAGGGACGGGGTCATCATTCAATGATCTAAAATTAAATCTAATTTTCAGCGTTATATTAATTCAGGGAAAATAATGATCCAAGTGAATATTATTCTATACCAAACCAATTGCCTGCATGAAATTACTGTCCGGGAAAGTTAGTTCTCTGAGTTCTGTCTTCTTTTTATCATCCATTGTCATTTTTGCAGCGGGTGTTTTTCTGTACCCCGCTTTCCAGGATCCCGCTCCCTACGGTACAGCGGAATTATCCGTTTCACAGCCTGATACGACGATTAAAACCAGGATACCGGCCCCCGACACGGCATACATCAACCTTATCCACCGGGCCGATCAGTACCAGAAAGCCGGTAACCTTGACGCATGTCTTACTGAGCTTGAAAAAGCTGCCAAAATACATCCGCTTGATTCCTCTCTCAGAAACCGGATCACGCAGGTCAAAGGACAAATCTATGACCGGGATACGAAAAAGAATGCTTATATCCAGTCAATAACAGCCGGTGATGCCGCTTTTCAAAAGAAGGATTACCTGAATGCCAAGGCATATTATCAATTGGCTATGAATGCACAGCCGAATGATTCCCTGGCGAAGACCAGGCTTGATAATACAATGAACCTGCTTCGCTCGCAGAAAGCCCAGAATACCCTCTATGATGTCGCTGTGGCCAATGCCGACAGGCTCCTGGCGGCTAAAGAATATGACCAGGCCAAAACGGAGTATGAGAATGCGTCGCGCATACTCCCCAACGAGGCCTACCCGAAAGCCAAGATCAACGAGATCATCAAACTCAAGGTGGAGGAGCAGGTGAGGGAAGAACAGTATGCCCAGGCAATAAAGGACGGCGACCAGTATTATAATGAGAAGAACTGGCAGCCTTCCCTTCTGGAATACCAGAGCGCAGTCAAGTTAAAGCCGGAAGAGAAATACCCCCGTGACAGGGTGGCTGAACTCACGGTGCTGGTCGAAGCCCAGCGCAAAAGGGACGATGCCTACATCAAGTCAATAGGGATAGCCGACCAGCTGTTTGAAAGCAAGTCCTATCCTGCGTCGAGAAAAGAATATGAGAATGCCTCTAAGATCAAGCCTGAACAGTCATATCCAAAGACGCGGATGCAGGAGATTGACCGGCTCCTCGCTGCAATCGCAAAGCAGCAAAAGGACTATGACCAGTATGTGAACCTGGCCGACAGTTTTTATATTGCCAGGAATTTCATCAGGGCCAGGGATTATTACGTGCTGGCTTCGGGGGCCAAGCCAGGTGAACACTACCCGAAGGAGATGCTCGACAAGGTGAACCAGTTTGTAGCCGGGCAGGAAGCGGGAGAGAAGGCCACCGAAGAGGCCTACCAGTCGGCCATCGCCATTGCCGACAAGGAATTCGGGACAAAGAATTATGAAAGTGCCCGGCATGAATACCAGAGGGCATTGGAAATCAAACCAACGGAACCCTATCCTAAATCGAAGATACAGGAGATTGACGGACTGCTGGCCGACCTTGTGAAAAATAAAAAGCGGGATGAGAATTACCAGGCCGCTGTGTCCAGGGGGGATTCCTTGCTGGGGATCAGGGATTATGGTAAGGCCAGAACCGCATATACAGAAGCTTCAACCCTGAAACCCTCCGAAACCTACCCGAAGGAAAAACTTGCCGCCATCAGTGCAGTGCTTGCCGAACAGGCAAAGCAAAAGCAGTCCTTTGAAAAAGAGTATGCCGACCTTATCCTTTCAGGCGAAAAGCTGTTTAAATCGGGATCGCTGGAACCGGCAAAGGTGGCCTTCAGCAAGGCCCTGGAGATGAAACCCGGCGAATCCCTGCCCAAACGTCGGATTGCTTCCATCGACAGCCTCAGCGATCTGCTGGTAAGGCAGAAATCACTGGATGACCAATATTCCGGTATTATAACAGCAGCCGATAAACACTTGCTTGATAAATCTTTTGAAGTTGCAAAGGCCGAATATCTGAAAGCCTCCGCCCTGAAGCCATCCGAAATCTATCCTAAAACAAAGATCAGGGAAATAGAAAAGTCATTAGCCGACCTGGCCGCATTAAAATCGAAGGACAGCATTTATTCAGCATCTGTCGCGGCAGGAGATAATTTCCTGGCGTCAAAATCATACGACCAGGCTAAAACGGAATACCAGAAAGCCCTTAAGGTAAAACCCGATGAAGCTTACCCCAAGGGCAAGATCGGTGAGATCGATCTCGCCCTGTCTGAAATCGCCAAACTGAAGTCCACGGATGAAAAATACCAGCTGTCGATAAGTAAAGCCGATAAACTGCTGGCCTCGAAATCCTATCCTGAAGCCCGCCTTGAATTCACCACTGCGGCTGCGCTTAAACCCTCCGAAGCCTACCCGGCACAGAAGATAGGGGAGATAGATAAAATACTGGCCGATATCGCAAAGCAGAAAGCCCTTGACGATGAGTACAAAGGGATCATTGCGGATGCCGAGAAACTGTTTGCCGCCAAATCCCTGGACCAGGCAAAATCGGCCTATCAGAAAGCCCTTGAGCTGAAACCGGCCAAAGAACTTCCCAAACGGAGGATTGTCTCCATCGACAGCCTGAGCGATATGCTTGCAAAACAAAAGTCGCTTGACGAACAGTACTCGGGCCTAATTGCCGGTGCCGACAAGCTTCTGCAGGATAAATCATACGAGCAGGCCAAAACCCAGTATAATAAGGGGCTCACTCTCAAACTTTCCGAAATCTATCCCAGGACTAAAATATCAGAAATCGACAAGATCCTTGCCGATATAGGCGCAGCCAGAACCAAGGACAGCGCTTATTCGGTTGCTATTGCTGAAGGGGATAAACTGATGGCTGCCAGGTCGTATGACCTGGCTAAAAGTGAATACCAGAGAGCCCTGAAGGTAAAGCCTGATGAAACTTATCCTAAGGGCAGGATCGCGGAGATCGACAACGCCCTGGCTGAGATTGCCAAACAGAAATCCATTGACGAGAAATACCAGCTTTCAATAAGCAAAGCTGACCAGCTGCTGGGTGCAAAATCCTACCCCGGGGCCAGGCTGGAATATACCAGTGCGGCCGCCCTGAAGCCATCTGAAACCTACCCGGCACAAAAGATAGGGGAGATCGACAAAATCCTGGCTGATAGCATAGCAAAACAGAAGTCGCTTGAAGAACAGTATTCGGCCCTTATCGCTGGTGCCGACAAGCTTTTGCAGGATAAATCATACGAGCAGGCCAAAACCCAGTATAATAAGGGGCTCACTCTCAAACCTTCCGAAATCTATCCCGTGACCAAAATATCAGAAATCGATAAGATCCTTGCCGGCCTGGCCGCAGCAAAGACGAAGGACAGCACATATGCCGCAATTATCAGCGAAGGGGACAAGCTGCTGTCGGCCAAATCGTATGACCAGGCCAAAACAGAATACCAGAAAGCCCTGAAGATAAAGCCTGATGAAGCATCCCCTAAACTCAAGATCACTGAGGCCGACAACGCCCTGGCTGAAATCGCCAAACAGAAATCCATAGACGAGAAATACCAACTTTCAATAAGCAAAGCCGACCAGCTGCTGGCCTCGAAATCCTATCCTGAAGCCCGGCTTGAGTACACCAATGCATCTGCCTTTAAACCGACCGAAACCTATCCGGTACAGAAAATAGGGGAGATCGACAAGATCCTGGCCGAAATTGCCCGGCAGAAAGTTTTGGATGAGCAGTACGGGAGCATCATTGCCAATGCCGAGAAGCTGTTTGCCGCCAAAACCCTGGACCAGGCCAAATCAGGCTACCAGAAAGCCCTGGAACTGAAACCGGCCGAAGAACTTCCCAAACGGAGGATTGCATCCATTGACAGCATCAGTGATGTGATTGCAAAACAGACGGCACTTGACCAGCAGTACAAGGGTATTATAGCCGGGGCCGACAAACTACTGCAGGGCAAATCGTATGAGCAGTCCAGGGCCGAATACCGGAAAGCCTCGGAGCTGAAGCCTGCCGAAAATTACCCGAAAACTAAAATATCGGAAATTGACAAGATCCTTGCCGACCTGGCCGCATCCAGGGCCAGGGACAGTGCCTATTCTGCTGCTATAGCTTCTGGTGATAAACTGATGGCTGCCAAAACCTGGGATGAGGCTAAGACCGAATATCAGAGAGCCCTGCAGCTCAAGCCCGACGAAGCCTATCCGAAGACAAAGATCACCGAGGCCGATAACGCGCTGGCCGAAGCAGCCAGGCAGAAGGCCCTGGATGAGAAATACCAGGCTGATATTCAAAAGGCCGACCAGTTGCTGCTGTCAGGTGACTTTGCACAGGCCAGGGCAGCATACGTGGAAGCCGGGAAGATCAAGCCCGGTGAAACCTATCCCCAGGATAAGATAAAGGAAACCGATGGCAGGATAGCCGAGGCCGCCCGCCAGAAAACCCTTGAAGACCGGTATAAAACCGCCATCGGCAAGGCTGACCAGCTGCTTACCTCAAAATCTTACGATCAGGCAAAAACTGAATACAACAATGCACTCTCAATCAAACCGGGAGAACAATATCCTGCTGATAAAATAAAGGAGATCGAAAGCATAATGGCTGAGATCCGGGCCAGGGAAGAGGCTTACAAAACCTCAGTCCTGAAGGCAGACCAACTGCTGGCCGATAAAAAATTCGACGAAGCCAGGACAGAATATGAAAATGCGCAGACTATCAAACCCAATGAGCAATACCCGAAGAACAAGATAGATGAGATAAATAGGAAGCTGGTTGAACTTCAGGGGAGGAAAAAGACATTTGACGACCTGGTCATCAAGGGTGATAATTCATTTAACGACAAGGACTGGGGAAAATCGAGAGAATATTTTCAACAGGCATCCGGGCTTTTCCCGGATGAAAAATACCCGAAGGACCGGCTTGAAAGGCTGACCACGGTCATTGACAGCATCTACCGTGCCAATAAAGGAAAATACGACAAAGCCATAGCCGAGGCCGATAAATTTTTCAACGGCTTCGAATTCGACAAGGCGATCGACGGTTACTCCGAAGCCGCAGGATACCTTCCAATGGAAAACTATCCAAAGGAAATGATAGCAAGGATCAGGCGGACCCTTGCCGAGAACGCAATTGCCGATGTTCTCAACAGCCCGGTGACGATCACTTCCAATGATGAAAAACAGTTCAAATTCACACCGGTAAACATCGCATCCCGGAAAGACAATTTTATCTATATCAAAATCCGCAACCTGTCGGGCAAGCCGTTCAATGTCCTTCTGAGGTACGGCAAGGACAAACAGCCTTCCGGCGGAATTGTGATCCGCAACCTGTCCACCGACGGGAAGATAAATGAAAGACTTATCAGCGTGAGGGAGCAGGATGTCTGGTACAGGATCGACAATGACTTCATCAGCCTTTATCCTCAGGGAGGTGATATTGAAGTTTCCTTTATACAGGTTTCAAAGGCACGGTAAGGAAAGGGTAAAAACCTTATTTTTGCATTTTGCCGGGACGTTTCCCGCTTATAACATTCTGCTTTATGCCAACGATGAATATTCATGTGGACAACGATTTCAGGTTAAGGTTCAAGGATCTTTGGAGACTGATCGGAAACTCACCGCTGCTAGCCATTAATTTCCTGTACAAAGGGGAAAAACGCACAATTTTTGCCAAATCGGAGAATTTCAGCATCACGGGAAGCATCAAAGACCGTATGGCTTTATATATCCTCGAAAAAGCTTACCATGATGGCAGGATACATCCTGGGGACACTATTGTTGAGGCTACCAGTGGCAACACGGGCATTGCATTTTCGGCCATAGGCAAGGCCCTTGGTCATAATGTCAGGATCATCATGCCCGATTGGATGAGCAAGGAAAGAGTAGACATCATCAAAAGTCTTGGCGCTACTATCATCCCGATCTCCAAGGAACAGGGCGGTTTCCTGGGAAGCATAAAGCTTTCCGAAGAAATCGCCGCAAATGAAAAAAATATTTTCCTTCCATGCCAATTTTCGAATGAAGCAAACGCCGAAGCCCATGAAAAGACCACCGGACCCGAGATCTGGTGCCAGCTGAGGTATCATGATATAACGCCGGATGCATTTGTTGCGGGTGTCGGAACGGGAGGCACAGTTATGGGTGTGGGGAAATTTCTGAAACAAATGAACCCGGGGATAAAGATCCACCCGCTTGAACCCGCCGAATCCCCAACCATGTCGACAGGTTATAAAGTCGGGGCGCACAGGATACAGGGGATTTCCGATGAATTCATCCCGGCCCTGGTAAAACTCGACCGGCTTGACCGCATAGTTGCCGTTCCTGACGGAGATTCCATACTGATGGCCCAGAAACTTGCAGGACAACTTGGACTTGCTGTAGGTATCTCCTCCGGGGCGAATTTCCTCGGTGCACTGCAGATCCATAATGAAATGGGGCCGAATGCAAATGTCGTTACGGTTTTCTCCGATTGCAACAAGAAATACCTCAGCACTGACCTGATGAGGGAGGAGCCTGTTAAAAATGGCTATGAAAGCCCCGATATCCGTTTGCTCAACTTCAAGGTGTACAAGCGTGTTTGCGACAATTGCTGCGACATGTATGAATGTGAGCTCAGGGAATGCGATGTGACAAAAGCACAGGGGGCAATTGATGCCTGATTTCTCATGCTGATCCGCAAATCCCGGGAAAAACAATACTGTAATTTGATGATCAGTTCCTGTGATGCAGGATGATGAGTGTGATTTCAGGCCTGATGCCAACCCTGCCGGCATAACCGACAGTCCCCAGTCCCCGGTTCACGTATAATGAGGATTCAATATTCCCCGATCTCCTGGTATATAACCCGCCCCACAATGGATTTGACATGGAAAGGATACTCCATCTCAGGGGCCCGGCTTCTATGCCGAACTGACCTCCGTGGGTGTGACCCGAAAGCGTAAGGGCGATCTCCGGATGGGTTTTTGACACCACCCTGTCCCAGTATGAAGGGTCGTGTGAGAGTAGGATTGAGAACCCTGTGGAGTTCACCCCCTGCAAAGCTTTTTCAATATCCCCATACTTCTGGAAACGGCGGGCGGCTCCCCAGTTCTCCACCCCAAGGATAAAAATGCTGTCGGCCCCCCTGTGGATCGTTTCTGAGCAGTTCAGGAGGAGGTCCCAGCCAAGTTCAGAGTAGAAATCATGGAGCTTTTTAAAATTAAGCGCCTTGGCCCCCAGGTTTTTCCATCTCACATAATCCCCGTAATCATGGTTCCCCAGTATGGCCATGATCCCAAGTGGGGAATGGAGCTTCCTGAGAATATCCATAAAGTCCTTTCCCTCGCTTGTAGAGAAAGTGAACATGTCGCCGGTGAAGACGATCAGGTCTGGTTTGAGGCTGTTGATTTCTTTGACTGCCTCATCAAGCTTTGCCTTTCTCGTCCATCCCCCAAGGTGGATGTCGGAGACCTGGACTATCCTGAAGTTGTCAAAGGTCTTCGGGATTTTGGATGAGCTGAAATCCAGGTCATAGACTTTGAAGCTGAAGACCCAGAATAAAATCCCTGAAAGCATCAGCAGTCCCATAAAAGCGCCTGCCAGCCATCCCGTAACACGGATACGGGCGGCCCAAAGCCCGGGGGTTCCCGGGTTAGGCATTTTCCTGTGCCTGATGGCCAGGTCTCCCGACCGTCTGGTCTTTTCGATGCGGCGCATGCGAATGTGAAGTACGGCCGACAGGATTCGCCGGACGAACCATTCGATGGGAAGAAACAAGATGGGGAACAGCTTGACCACGACAATGATGATAAGGGAACTGAGCAAGTATGACCTGATGGGAATGGGCCAGTCGGTGAATGGGTATGAGAACCCAATTATCACGAGAGTCACGAGCAGTGTAAAGGGCAGCCAGAAGATACACGAAAGGAGGATACGGATTACATACTTCCGTTTTGCAAGCCAGCGGCCCATGGTGATCCAGAGCAGAGAGTCTGCTATCAGGATGCATGCAATGAACAGCAGGATCCCCTGATATTTCGGGAAAAAGGAACGCAGAATAACAGTCAGGGCAATGGTGACGGTAAAAATTGCCACCAGGTACAGAGTTTTTTTCATTTATTTTTTACATAATTCACGAGACCCCTGGCATTGAAAATCTCCATCAGTTTACCCGGGAGGGCCGTGAAATGAAATTGTCCAGTGCCGACGAACACTAGCCCTTTTACAAAATCGATGTTTACGGCATCACCCTGTTTATAAGCGGCTGCTGCTTCTGGGACCAGGATTATAGGAAGCCCCTGGTTAACTGAGGAGCGGTAGAAAATCCGGTTTACCGATTTGCAGATGACTGCTTTGACCCCGGCAAATGCCAGTCCGACTGACGGATGTTCACGGGAACTCCCGCATCCGAAGTTAGCCCCGGCCACGATAATATCTCCTGGCTTGATTCTTTCTGCAAAACTGTTATCAAAGCCCTTGAAAAGATGGGGCATTATCTTTTCCGGTTCAGAACTTGCCACATTATAAGTTAGGTTACCGGCAAACATCTGGTCGGTATTGAGGTTATCCACATCGGCATAGTTCCAGACCCCTTCCGAGAAACGATCCTCACCCTCCCTGATATCCACTTTTGAACTCTGAGGAGCATGAAAAGGAAACTTATCGCTGGCCCTGATGCACCTGGGATCCGTTATTTCCCCTGAAATTGCCGAGACGGCAACCGTAGCAGGGGAGGCGAGGTAGATATTGGAGGCATTATTGCCCATCCTGCCCTTGAAATTCCTGTTAGCAGTGGAGATGACATTATAGTTATCCGCAGGGATTCCCTGGCCTGTTCCCAGGCATGGCCCGCAGGAAGAGGCCAGGACATTGCCGCCTGCATCAAGGAAAATATCGATGAGACCTTCTTTCATTGCCTGTTTATAGATTTCCCTGGAAGCAGGTATGATGAGTAATTGCATGTATTTTGCAACCTTCTTCCCATTCAGCACTGCGGCTGCTTCGCGGAGGTCTTCCAGCCTGCCATTGGTACAGGTTCCTATGAGTGCTTCGTGTACTTTCACTCCCTGCACCTCCGATACTGCCTTGACATTATCAACGTGGTGAGGGGCTGCAACAACGGGGAAGATTTCATTGAGTTCGATATTGATTTCACGGATATAAGAGGCATCCGGGTCGGCCCACAAGCCGGTGGTTTTCGCGCCAAGCCAGGTTTCAAGGATTTCATCGGCCGGGAAGACCGCATTCTTGGCCCCCATTTCAGAAGCCAGGTTGGCAAGGACCATGCGGTCGGCGACAGACAGGGA
>Ga0182027_10001061_pt1 | contig 46319 bp, 33 predicted proteins | sample 712E1DmetaG_FD_121300 | JGI IMG/M metagenome (GOLD analysis project Ga0182027, IMG submission 121300) | Permafrost microbial communities from Stordalen Mire, Sweden - 712E1D metaG (Illumina Assembly) | ecosystem: Environmental > Terrestrial > Soil > Wetlands > Permafrost | place: Sweden...
GGCGTGCCCAGTCCTCCGCGTCTCGCTTGGTTCGGAATGTCTTGATGCTGGTGGGCCAGCCATTCTTCCGAACGACTGCTTTCCAGGTTCCGGAAGGGGTCTTTACGAGAGTCGCCATATTTGCTCCGGTACAGTGCTTATGTTCCGGCACTGTACCGAAATTGTACCGAAAGCGAAACTTAAGCGCAAGCGTACCGAGAATATGGCTGCTATATTTGTTGCCGATTATTCTATATACTATTTATTATATACGCTTTATATGCATATTATTTTGGTGGGCCTGCAGGGATTCGAACCCCGAACCAAGGGATTATGAGTCCCCTGCTCTAACCGTTGAGCTACAGGCCCTTCAACAACTTACGGCTACCGTCCCGTCGAGTGTAGCGGATACTGTAGCGGGTGGCAGTCGTTTCGGCTCGATTACGGCGAAGTCGCCGGACAGTTGGAGCCGCTCGAAAGCCCGCTCCACCGCCTCCGGGGTTGGATGGATGTACCGCTGCGAAACCACGATACTGCTGTGACCGGCAATCCGCATGATGGTGAAAGCGTCCACTCCCGATTCCCCAAGCCTAGTAAGCATTGTATGTCGTAGAGAGTGCATCACAAAATCAGCGGGGAAGATTGCCCGCCGCTTCCCTTCGATCTTCGGGGCGCAAGCGTCCCGGTGCAGGTGATTGATACTTGTTCCAACGTAGGTTTCGCCGTCCCGGTTGGCAAACACAAACGTGATAGCGGGGATCTGCTTTCCTTTTGCCTGGAGCTTAGCGGCCTCACGCTCCTGGACCTCACGCCGTTCCTTGAGCATTGCGGCCGCCCGGTCTGTGAGCGGAATAATCCGGCGGGCATTCTTGCTCTTGCCTTCCCTCACTCGCAGAAAGCCGAATCGAGCGCCATTGACCGGGGCCAGGGTAATGTCCGCCCATTCCAAGTGCAAAGCCTCGCCAATGCGCAGCCCGGTTTCCAGCATGAGGACAGCAATATCCTGCAATGGCTGGGGGCAAGCCGCAAGGTAGATTTCCTCCTGCTTTCGGGATAGGACGAAATCCCGGACCCGCTCCCCGGTAAGCAACCGGATTTTCGGGACGCGCTGTATCTCTCTCCACTCGTAGGCAAGCCTCAGCATCCGGCGAAGGGTAGCAAGCTCTCTGTTTACCGTTGCAGGGCCTACAGAGGCGCGGCGGGCCACTACATAGCCTTCTATGACCCCTTCGTCTATGCGGTCAAGCCTTGCTCTGGCAATGGGGGCGTATTCCAGCAGCCGATTCAATTTCGCCGCGTAGAACTGGACCGTCTGGGGCTTGTTCTCATGCCGGGTTTCCACATGGGCAATAAACCGCTTTGCAATTGCGGAGAACATCGGCGCGGCTTTCCGCTCTTCGATTCCCACTTCCCCCTTTGCCAAGGCGGTTCGGCGGGCCGCTTCGATCTGGCGGGCAGTGCGGGGGTTTCCCTGCTTCGTGCTCTCCTGAATGTGTTCCCCGTTGAAGAGGAAGTGATACCAGTAGACCGAACCACGTTTGAAAATACTCATTTCGATTGCCTCCCCTTCGTTCCTACCTTCTTCGATCTTTTCTTCGACTTCTCGATTGCTGCGCGTCTCCGGCTTTCGCGAACCGCTTGCCGATGGGCGCATTCATAGTCGCAATAGATTTTGTGATCGTAGTTGCCTACCAGAAACAACTTGCCGCACCCCTCGGCCTTGCAAACTCGCTGCCGCAGCCCTCGAATTCCGTCAAGTTGCGTTGTCACGATGAGAACATCGAGCAACGATTGGCAAACAACTCGCGCCATCGGTGCGCCCTCTCTGGCTTCGACAGTGAGCGGAAGGGGCGCAAGAAGTTCCCTTACCCATGCTGCCGGGTGCCTCGGAGCAAGCTGCTTCCAGTCCGCGTAATCCGTTTGCAGCGCATCCCTCAGCAGGGCTCTCCAACCGGAGCACTCTTCTTCGAGAGCGGCTTCGATGTCATCCAGGTGCGAGACCTCCTGCTTCTGCACCTTGCTCAGAATGAAGCTGCCCGCCGCTCCATAGAGGCCGAGTGCCCAGGAGTGCGTGGGATTGTCCTTCGGGCGAACGCCGACCAACTCCGCCGCTTTTCCTCTCCCAACCCGTTTGGCCGTCAAACCCGTATTGCATTTGTGCAGTGCTGTGCCCTCGCGGAGAAACTCATCACGGCAGGCCCACGGAGATAGAACCGCAACGGATTCAGGCTTGCGTCCTGCGAAGAAGCGGTAGCGCAGTTTCTCCAACTGGCTTCCGGTTTCACGGTGGATCAGCGTCTTGTTGGAGAAGGTGCCAACGCTGTAAACCCGCCGCCCGTCAACTTCAAGCGAGTCTGCCGCCTCCAACTCCACTTCTATAGGGAGTGATAGCTTTGTTTCTTCTGTGACATGAAGTGTTGGTTGTCTATGTCTCATCACTCCGTTAGCTTAGCACGTATGGGCTTGTATGCAAGCCCCAGCCTTTAGCTTCTTTGGGCTGAGAAGAGAGGGATTGTATGGAATCTGGCAAGTTGTATTCAGTGGAAGGAGCCGCTGCGTATCTGGGCGGTGTTAGCAAATGGACAGTTCACGCATGGTTGGCAAAGGGGAAGCTGCGTCGAACGAAAGTGGGCACCAGGACAATGATCCGCGAGAGCGACCTTCAAGCCTTCATCGCCCGGTGCAATCCAGAGGCTCAAGCGGAGCTAAACGGGGACGGCGACACTCCAGCGAGGCAGCAATGACCGGCCCGCACAGAGGATCATTCTTTGCAATTGATCGTCGCATCTGGTCAAAGCTCTGCGATAGTGGCATAAATGCAGCGGTGGCCTATTTGGTGATGGCGTGTGGGACTGGGCGGGACAACCGAATTACAAGCTGGTCGGCCCAGGCTTTGCACAAGTACTGCGGCATAACCTGGGAACGGGGCAAGGCTGTTATAGACGGCTTGATACATGATGGATTCGTGCGCCGCGCGGCGGATCACAGTCCGGCAAAACCCCGCTACGAGTTGCTCCCTTCCTGCACTCCAGATGAGGTCGAGAACGATGGCGACCCAATCATCTGGCTGCCCAATACAATTGTTACCGGGACCGAAAAAGGTGAAACGCCGCCCGTGCATCGCCTTCGGAGTGCTGGAAGCATCTTGGCAATGCGTCTCTTCGTCAAGATGTATCACGCTCAAAACCTGCGAGACGACGGTGGAATCAGTCCTCGAATCATCCGTTCCAGCTACGAACGAAGTTGCATAGGTGAGCAGGGGATCTTTACGGTATGGGGATTCAGGTCCACCCAACGGCAGATTTTCTGGAGCGGACCTTTCGCAGCGCATGAAGCGAGCGCAAACGTGGCAGGGGAGCATCCTGTGAGTGCAAGTATTGGTCTCCTGGAGAGAATGGGCCTGTTGACATTCATCCCGCACATTTTTGAAAATGACTCGCCAGAAGCGGAGATTCATCATCCATACGGGATCGGCGCCAAAGGTGAAGAATCAATCGAGACGGAGATCGGCGAGGCCGCAGAGGCGGCGGCGCGTGCAATGTGCCCGGAATGGATGATCTCGAATGCCGAAGATGATGGCTTTGAACATTTCTGTCCGGTCAGCCGAACAATGCCCAATATCGAAATGATTGGCGTTGCGCGTCTTCGGTATCGTTCTCACACCAGCCGGACAGCCGCCTGGTATGACCAGCTTCAACACACGGGCGGTAAGTGGGTCGAAGAGTATCAAGACCTTGAAGCGAGAGCGCGAACTTCCAGGGCTGCTAAACGTGCATGAATGCGGGCGAATTGAGAGAATGGAGACATCAAGGTGTATCAAGGGGTTTCAACGTGGATCAACGTTTCTCAACGATGGTCAACGAGGCTTCGCCTGTAAGAGTTGTTCAAAGCACATCAAGGAATTGTGCCACAGCCGCTACGAAGTGGCGGATGTGAAGCGGGGGGCGGGGCGCAGCGCCCGCAGAGCAAATGTAGTGCAATACGCGCGGATGTAAGATCACCCTGTCATGACGCTAATTGAAAGAGAGGAAGCAATGACGAACCCAGAGACCTACTTTCGAGACGCTGAACAGCCGGAAGGTGAGATGTGCGGATGGGGCCGTTCCGATGGACGCCAGAGGCGAGCATCCACCCTGAGCCGTCACCCCGCCAGGGAACGCATGTACTCAAAAGAAATATTGACATCCGGATGTATCCTCTATTTGCTGAGGTCCGAAAAGGCGATAACCAGCCCCAAGACAGAAGTGCCGGCCGCGAAGCCCTAAAGACAGCTTTGCGGCACTGAAGCCCCGGCCAGCGTTTGCCCATCACCTTCTCTGTCGGCCTCGTGGCCCTCTCCGCTTTCTTTGCCTAATCGGAGTTTCGCATTCCACTGTGGCTTGCGGGAGTCGTGCTCACACGACGGGTGCCCGATGAGAGAAGCAAGCTCCACCGCGGCGAGTCCAAGATTTGGACTCCAACCGGCCGCCGGATGCGAGGCTCCGGAATCGCTGAGGCGTTAGGCGTGTAGATCCATGATCGCCTGGATAGGTGTACGGTGGTTTCGCGTCATCTTCTCTGATGATCAAGGGAAAGATGTACAGCCGCAATAGCCGGACGTGAGTCTAGATATTCGTGGAGCGATAGCAGCGGCAAGGCGGTGACTTAATAGAAAGGCGACTCGTATGCGGGGGGGGATAGAACGGGCACAGTACCGGCTATTCACTCGACCGTGCGGGAGGAGTTGGGGGCTCAGGCTGAGCGGCAAGGTCGGCTGCTCGGGGTTGCATTTGAGGGATGGGAAATGCGATTTGCTGTTGCATCATGGCTTGAATGATGAAAGAAATGGCATTCTGGTTTTCGATGATCTTCACCGCTGGCGTCTGTTGCAATGTGTTCATGCAGGTATGGTGAACCGTGACAACCGCATCCTGGAGTTCCTGGTTCTCCTCCAGTGGGATAACCTTGACACCGAGTTCTTGTAGCCGTTCTACATGTATGTGCCTTGCGTGTGTCTTGGTCTGCTCGTGACTGCTTAGCTCAGAAACAATTCTGTTTGCCTTCTCAGTAGCGTTTGGCTCGCCAACAAACATCCCCGTCTCTAGCCATTCCGTCACGATGGCTGAAGACCACTGAATTGCATTACCGCATTCACCGATGAGCGCAGGAGTATATTTCGCAATGATCGGTTGCCATGTTGCCATTCGAGCAAACTGCTCCTGCTGATTTTGTGCAGAGCCGATTTCCGTTTGAGCGCGTTTGAACTCTTCGATGATGCCGTGGGCAGGGAGTCCGTTTATCTGAGGATCAATTGGCCCGAGATTTGAGTGCTTGCCCATCACGATTTCTTTGCAAGAGAGGGCAATCATCGTCCCGGCTGACATGGCAAGTTGAGGTACGATTGCACGGATGTTTGTACCGAACATCTGACGCAAATAATCCACGATTGATTCTGTAGCAGCGGTATCACCTCCGGGCGTGTGGAGGATTAGATCGAGACCTCGGCTTCGATCCATTTGATGAATCGTGGCCATGAGTCCGTTCTTGTCGTTATCGTTTACGGCGAAGACGGCTTGCAGTTCTCGAATCTGGCCCTTCTGCAGCCAACCCGAATAGTAGACGATTGTGTTTCTTCCGGTGAGTGTGCTCAGTGCCTTGATGTACTTACGGCGTACAACGTCGTGACCGCTTCCAACTGTACTCGTTTCGTTGTGGATTTCGTTTAGGCTAGGCATTCTCGCGGCTTTCGACAGTCGCCTCATGGCAGAGGGTGGTGTCGGTCGTGAATACCTGGATCGAGAGAGGAGAATCGATCATCCCCTGCTCGAACCGCATTGCTGCGCGTTGCTCATCGGTCTCCAGTTGCAAGACTCGGAAGAGATCCTCTATCTCACTTTGTTTCACTTGTGGTTTCTCCTTCGCGGATTTCGGCGCAAAAAGAATCGCAGAGGCTGAATGACTGCAATCTTAGCCTGTCTATCGGCACAGATAGAAGAAAAATCTTCGCGCCTCGTATTACGAATGGGCGGGCTGTTTCCATTCTGGTAGACAGGTTGCAGGGCCTGCCTGTGCCCAGATTACCAGCCTCGCCCTCCCCCCACATTACGCAAGATTAGAAACCTCCAATCTCCCGATAGATGCCTAGCGAGTTCCTACCCGTACATGGGAACTGTGACATCATTTCAGCAGTCTGGACCGCAGGCGCTTTCCCGCTTCCGCGATGTGGTCTTCAACAAGGGCCGCGATCTTTTCTCGCTCAACGCGCAAAGGCTCCAATGCCCGCGTTGCTCTGTCGATCGCATCCTCTTTCGCCCTTCGAGCTTTCATAACTCGGTTCTCTATTCCTTGTGCTTTGATCCCGGCCGGCGAGAGTAACCCCGCCAGCGCGAGGGCATCGAGAAAGGTTGCATCAGATGGCATATCGAGGTCGGGGTCTGGGACCACGCCGAGCACGATCTCCGAATTCCTCGTCTGCCAACTGCCAATTTTGATTAACCCATCCCAGATGAGGACCAGTGTCTCCCTGGCCTTGAAGGTCTTTGCGATAGCGCCAATCTTTTCAAAGGTGGGGATCGGAAGCCGTGCGGTTCCGGGCTGAATTCCGTTCACCGCAACGTCCGTCGATGTTCCAACTGTGCGGAATGTCGCTATAGACTCCGAGACAAGGACATCGGCAAAGTCTGTTGTCTTGTTTCTTCCTTGATTAACCGTTAGCTGTTGGGTTGCGCTCAATAGGTCGCTCACCCTCACCCTAAACTCGACATGCACACAAGAGCTGACCTTTTGATAGTCGCTTTCAATGCTCCCCATTTATTTGAGCCTCCGAACCATCCGCCCGTAGGTCTGCATCATCGATAACAGCGTAAGGCGATGCGGTCGGTTATCTGTCCTGTACGGCAATGATCTTGTAAGTCTCGGATGCAAACGTCTTGCTGTCTATGCTCACCGGCCAAATGAGCTTTGCGTTTTTTCCTTTGAACTCGACCTGAATGTCGCTCACGAGCGGCATTCGACAATCTCGCCGGTTGATGTAGTCAAATTTCTCATGGAACTTGCTTTCGCAGTTGACTACCGCGATTCTTCCGTCCGGTAATAGAAGGGAATACGTAGCTCCTGAAACGTCGTAGGAAATTTCTCTCGGTGCCGTGCTGTAACCTTCCGTTCTGGTCCTGCCTGAGCAATTCACGCTATTTGAGTACGCATAGCAATTCAAGTTGGTATTTGACGACGAATGCGAGTAGGCAGGCACGACGTAGCTGTAGCCCGTTTCGCTGGTCTTGCGGTCAATAATCTTTACAGGCACCGCTTTCCCTGATTCCATCAGGGATTTGTAACCGAGCAATTCTGTGGCCCTGGAGTTACCTTGGTATGCGGCCTTCTGATACCAGACAATCGCCTGCTCATGGTCCTTTGGGACCCCTTCGCCTTGATCGTATTGGAAGCCGAGTTTGTATTGTGCCTCCGCTAGTCCCTGCTCAGCAGCTTTGCGATACCAAGCTGCCGCCTGCGCATAATCTTTGGGTACAGTTGTGCCGGCGTAGTAGAGCTTACCGAGTTCATTCTGAGCAAAGCTATTGCCCTGATCTGCTGCCTTCCGAAACCACACGGCCGCCTGTGCTTCATCCTGCGAAACGCCTTTGCCCATTGAGTACCAAAAGCCAAGTGTGACTTGGCTGTCTACATTGCCTTGCTTGGCGGCCTTTCCGTACCACGCTGCTGCCTGCACATCGTCCTGCGGTACGCCTTGGCCTTTTTCGTAGAGTAAGCCGAGATCGAATTGTGCAATCGCGTAGCCCTGCACGGCGGCCTTTCTGATCAAAACCGCTGCTTGAGAGTAGTCTTGTGGAACTTCACGGCCCCCGATGTACAACATTCCGAGGCTGTCCTGTGCTTCTGCGTCGCCTTGCTCGGCGGCTTTGCGATACCAGGAAACGGCCTGAGCGGAATCTTGCGTGATGCCTTGACCGTGAGCATACAGCGAGGCGAGGTTGCGCTGCGCCCCGGCATGTCCCTGATCTGCGGCCTTGCGAAGCCAGAGAGCGGCATTTGCGTAATCGGACATGGAATTGTAAATCGAGCCTAATGCGTACTGTGCTGCGGCGAAACCGTTCCCTGCCGATTTGCGTAACCACACCTCTGACTGTGCCTCATCCTCTGAAACTCCCTGACCTGTCCCGTAGAGCAGTGCAAGATTGTATTGTGCATTGGCATTGTCCTGATCTGCTGCTTTGCGATACCAAGCCGCTGCCTGGGAATAGTCCTGCGGCACTCCTTGGCCTTCAGCGTAAAGCGACCCTAGTGAGTTCTGCGCTGAGGCATGGCCTTGCTCGGCAGCCTTGCGAAACCAGTCAGCGGCCCGTGCTAGATCCTTCGATATCCCGGTCCCGTCCCTGTACAACACACCAAGGTCATACTGAGCATAGGAATCACCTCTCTCGGCAGCTTTGCTATACCAATGCGCGGCTTGCGCAGAGTCTTGCGGCACTCCGTTACCGTGCTCATAAAGCCCGCCAAGATGGACTTGTGCCTCGGCATTTCCCTGCTCAGCAGCTTTGCGAATCCATTCTGCTGCCTGCGCGTAGTTATGCGGGAAGCCGGGGAAGATAAGATATGCTTCGCCAAGGCGATCTTGCGCGTATGGATTGCCTTTCTCAGCGGCCTTGCGGTACCAATCGGCAGCTTGAACGAAATCCTGGGGAACGCCGTGACCGGTCTCATACATCCATCCAAGGTTGAATTGAGCGGGGGAAAAACCCTGTTCGGCAGCTTTGCGATACCAGATAGCAGCCTGCTCGTAGTCCTGGGGCACACCTTTCCCGTCGTCATACAGAGAGGCGAGTTCATTCTCCGAGGACGCATCCCCTGCATTTACCTTTGCAAGCAGAGCGGGGTCAATGTCTTTGCTTTGGGCCGATAACGCTACGGCCATGCACAGCATCAGCAGCACAGCAGAGAACCACTCGGCGAGACAACGGGATTTCGGCACAAAACACCTCTTGGAATTGCGTGAAAGCTTTTTGCAGATCACAGCAATTATTTTCTGGATAGGAGGCCCGTCCCTACTATAGGCAGGATTGGCTATCCAGCATAATCCGACCATAGTAGGGATGGCAAGTGAAGTCTGCGCGGCCCTTGGGCGAAGAATTCGGGAGTTGAGGAAGCAGCGGGGATGGCGCCAGTTGGACCTTGCAGTTCAGGCCGGGATCAATGAAAACTACGTCTCCGATCTGGAAGTGGGCCGGAAAGAGGTCTGTCTGAACACCATCAGCGCGTTAGCTGAGGCTTTTGGATTGACCATCTCAGAATTGATGGACGGCGTTTAGGACGCGCGGGCTTCCCTGCCACGAATGGCTCTGTGAAAGCAGGCCGGAGCAACAGGAAGCGAAATCTTCTTGAGTCCAAAATTTGGACTGAAAATTACTGCCAGCATCGAAAAAATCAGAAATGATAAATCTGCCAGCAAACTAAGGTCGCGTGAGCGACCCGCCCCCTCACCCCCTTGGCGCATGGGTCCGTCGGCCGCAGCAGCAGATAAGAAGGTCGGAAGAGTCGCGGCGGCGACGAACTGGCGGCAACGGTCTGTGCTGGGTCACTGGAGCGTCTGCACGGATTGCGTTGTAGCCGTGGCCCGTCTGGAGGTAGCAAGGCGCGTGAGAGCAGCTTTCTGCCGCAGAGTAAGAGCTTTTCTGTATGGGTTTAAGTGCCGGATGACGAGGGCACGTTGATAAAGATCAGCCTCCCGCACCATTCCGTCATTCCAGCCGCGGCTTCCGCATTTCTTGCACTGGCGTGGTCCCGTCTCCGAGTCGGCAAACCACTCCGCCCCGCAGGCATCGCATTTCCAAAACAAGGCCATCTTCGCAACCAAACCCATGAGCCGCCCTCCAAAATGACGTTCATGCTGTCAGTGTGCTCCAGTCGGGGTCTGAGGTCCACTGCATTCGTCGGCCGCGCTGTGTTAGCCTCCAACGACCAAGCCACGGTTTGTTGGACACATGCAGCCAGACCGGGAGAGTCGGACAAGAAAGCGCGAATTATGCAACGATCTGATTTCACACTCCATGCAGTAGATACCTCATACATAGAGGGAAAAGAGCGGTGGATGCAACGATGCCAAGCACCACATTCGGGGTTCAGGAAGAGGCGGAGATCATTTCTAGACTATCCCCATGTAGGCTCGCGTTCGTGTCCGTTCGCCAGCAAGCGAAGAGGGGCATCTTGGACGCTCAAGCGACAAAGCGAAGGTCAGGCCCGCCGACGTGTGCGATAGAGCCAATACCCTGACCAGCCGAGCAAGAGCAGGCCGAGAACGAGGTCGATTGGCTGCCAGTCCTGCCGGTGCATCCGAACTGGCAAGATTGGATTGAGCAGGAGCGCCACAGCTAGGAAGGCCCACATCCAGCCCCGTGGCGCCACATGATACACCCGCACCGCCCAATAGACCCCGCCTACCGTTGCAGCCGTCCTCAGCGCCATGTAGAAGCCGTAGGAATACCTTCCTTCGGCGGCGGCCAGCAGCATGACTGCGACCAGCACCGTGAGCGCAACTTCCCATACCCGCTTGCGGTCCACGAATGCGCCTCCAGCTGCAATCATTATCAGGGCAAGCCTACCGCCGCCATACTGCCGCACCTTTGCTCAGTGCTCTATACCTCTTTGCGGCGATGGCTCGGGTGTTCAACTGTAGCGACTGTAGCGGATACTGTAGCGGGGGCCGGTTTAGATGGGGTTGTGCCGGTTTGTGCCACAACCCCCTAAGTCTGTGAAACTACAACGGAAAGCAAGCCGCAACAAATCGAGCTAAATGCGGTGTCCGAGATTATGAGTCCCCTGCTCTAACCGTTGAGCTACAGGCCCTTCAATCACATGCTGTAATCGCCCGCCTACAGCGAACCCCGACTGCGGCAGACAGCACAAGCCGTATAAGCATTGTATGGCTTTGGGCGTCCTCTCTGCGAAAATAGACCCTGATGCTCTCTCTTCAAAATGCCGGTAAGCGGTTCGGCCCGCGCGTGCTCTTTCTTGAGGCCAACTGGCTCATCCGCAGCAAAGAAAAAACCGCCCTCGTCGGCGCCAACGGCACCGGCAAATCTACATTGATGAAGGTCCTGGCCGGCATCGAGTCGCTCGACTACGGCGCCGTCCAGCAAACCCGCGGTATGAGCATCGGCTATCTGCCGCAGGAGGGCCTCCGGCTCACCGGCCGAACCGTCTTTGAAGAATGCCTCACCGTCTTCGACGAACTGCGGGATATGGAGCACGAAATCGAGCACCTCGGCGGCCAGCTCTCCGAACTCGATCATGAAGGTCCCGAGTACGAAGCCGCCGCCGAGCGCTACTCCATGTTGCAGGAGCGCTTTCACGCCCTCGATGGTTACGCCCTCGATGCCCAGGTCGGCGGCGTGCTCACTGGTCTCGGTTTCGGCAAAGAAGACTGGGGCCGCCTGACCGACGAGTTCAGCGGCGGCTGGCAAATGCGCATCGCTCTCGCCAAGCTGCTCCTCGCCAAGCCCAACCTGCTCCTGCTCGACGAGCCCACCAACCACCTCGATCTCGAAACCCGCAACTGGCTTGAGGACTATCTCCACAACTATCCCTTCGGTTACATCCTCATCTCCCATGACCGCTATTTCCTCGACGTCACCATCGACCGCACTGTCGAGATATGGAACAAGCGCCTGTCCATCTATCAAGGCAACTACAGCAAATATCTAAATCAAAAAGACGAGCGCCGCGCGCAACTACAGGCATCTTACCGCAACCAGCGCGAGCAGATCGAGCACCTCGAAGCCTTCATCAATCGTTTCCGCGCCCAGGCCACGAAGGCCAGGCAAGTGCAGTCCCGCATCAAGGAACTCGATAAAATTGAGCGCATCGAAATCCCCGAAGAAGAACCGATCATCCACTTCAAATTCCCCCAGCCCCCTCCCTCCGGCCGCATGGTCGTCGAGGCTGAAGGTCTCTCAAAAAGCTACGGCTCCAAGAAGGTCCTGGAAAACATCCGCTTCGGCATCGAGCGCGGCGACCGCGTTGCCCTCGTCGGCGTCAACGGTGCCGGCAAGTCGACGCTCATCAAGCTGCTCACCGGCGATGAAGCCCCCACCGCCGGCGTCGTAAAGCTCGGCCACAACGTCATCAGCGAATACTTCGCGCAAGATCAGTACAAAGTCCTCGACGGCGACGCCCGCATGTTGGACGACATCAGCCGCGCCGCGCTCAAAGTCCCCGAAGTCGAACTCCGCTCGCTCCTCGGCTGTTTTCTCTTCCGTGGCGACGACGTCTTCAAGCCCCTCGGCGTGCTTTCCGGCGGCGAGCGCAACCGCTTTGCCCTCGCGCGCATTCTCGTCTCTCCCTCAAATTTCCTCCTCCTCGACGAGCCCACCAACCACCTCGACATGCGCGCCAAGGATGTATTGCTCGAAGCTCTCGCGGCCTTCAGCGGCACGGTGGTCTTCGTCTCCCACGACCGCTACTTCATCGACCGCCTCGCCACCCGCGTCCTCGAAGTCGAAGGCGGCATCGTCACCAGCCACGAAGGCAACTACGAAGACTACCTCCGCTGGAAAGAAGCCCAAGCCTCCAGCAACAACGGAAGCTCGACCGGTAGTGTTTCGGGAAGTGCTTCAGATTCGAGAAGCACTTCGGACGCGAAAAATGCCTCGGATTCGAAAAGTGCTTTATATCAGGGCACGACTTCTAAGCCTGCCCTGAGCGGGGTCGAACGGGTGCCGAAAAACGGCTCAAAAAATGACGGGGCTTTAGACCCTGAAAATCAACAGGAAGCAAACGACCGTTCCCGCCGCCTCAATCCCATCAAGCAGAAGCAGATGGAAGATCGCTGCGCCTTCCTCGAAGAAGAAGTCCCCCGCATCGAAGCCTCGATCGCCCATACCGAAGAACAGCTAGCCGTCTACATCTCCGCCGAAGAAACCCAGCGACTCTCAACCCTCGCCGAAGAGTTACGCGAGCAGCAAGCCACCCTCACCGCCGAATGGGAAGACCTCATGATGCAACTCGAGGGCGCTTAAGCTCGAACCGCTACTTCGCCTTGTAGCCGTGCCACAACCATTCCAGCGCTTCCGGCAGCGTTTGCTGGCGTGTGGCGCGGTCCACGTGGACGGCGTTGCGCGCAAACACAAACTGGTAGGGATAGCGCTTCGCCGCCAGCTCCTGCGCCATGCGCTCGTTGGCCAGCACCCAATCGTGCATATCGTCCCGCATCACGTTAGGGTTCAGCAGGTCGCGGTCGCCCACCTCCATCCAGATGCGGAGCGGCTTGCGCGGGCTATGTGCAATCAGTTGTTCGTGGAATCCCCATGCGCCGTGTGGCGTCTCGGGATTCCAAGGCCACTGCTGGTTCACATACGTGCCGGAGTAAGTGAGCACGCGGTGATACCACTCCGGGTGGTACCAGGCCATCGCCAGCGCACACGAGCCGCCGGAACTATTGCCCGTCGTTGCCCTTCCATTCGGATCGCGCGTCAGCTTCACATGTGCGTGACTCTCCACCGCCGGCAGCACCTCGTTCTCAACAAACTCGGCATAGCGCCCTGACATCGTGTCGTACTCAAGGCCGCGCTCGGAACCTTGCGCGTCGTTACCGCCATTGGCAATTGAAACCGCTACAATCGGCGGCAACTTGTGCTCGGCGATCAGCCCATCCAGCGCGGCAAACAGCAAGCGATCCGGCCCGTCCGCGCCAACAATGAACGGCATCTCTTTCCCAGCCATCGCCCCTTTCGGTAGGTAGACAGCCACTTTTCGCACGTACGGCGCTGGATGTGTTTCAATGCCCAGCAGACGCGCCGGGTTCTCCGCATCAGGCGTTGGCTGCGAATCCGGATTGCGCGCGATGCCCGAAAAGTACTTGCTGTCCTCCGAGTTCATCGTGAATTCAACAATGCTCCTGTCGAGCGTGCGATTCGGATCGGCTGTCTCCGGTGCGGCCGTGTGCGTCGGCCCGATGATGAAGTTGCCGTTCTTGTTCGGCGCAGGCTGGGTGCCGTCCGGCAACTCAGCAGCCTTCACGTATCCCGGCGTGTGCGGATCGCGTGTAGGCATGGGCGGTCGCGGTGGACGCGGGGCTACTGCGGGCGCTGCCGCGGGGACAGCGCCCGCCTGGCTCACAGCCAGCGGAGCGGCAGCAAAGATGCTGGCCAATACAACCGGGAATACCCTGCCGGAAATTCTCATCCAGCCATTGTGCGCCAATAGCCCTGCATCACGAAAGAGCGTCCATCCTCACGAAAGCCTTATGTGCATCGTGCATAATCAAAAGACGATGGCCCTTTTGTGGAATCCCGAAAGCTGGCCCCAGCGGCTGGCAGAGTTGGAAGCGCAATCCGGCGACCTCAAGGAAGCACCCCTGCGCCGCGATGTCCGCTCCCTCGGCATGTTGCTCGGCGAGGTCCTGCGCGAGCAGGACGGCGACGACCTCTTCGCCGAAGTCGAAGCCCTGCGTCAGGGCACCATCCGCCGCCGCGATGCGGAAGCCAGCGGCCACAGCGAAGAAGCCGCCCGCAACGCCGCTGACGCATTGGCGCGCGTTCACAAGCTCCCGCCCGAGCGTTCCATCCTGCTCACCCGCGCCTTCGCCTTCTATTTCGAGCTCATCAACCTCGCGGAAACCAACCACCGCAAGCGCCGCCGCATCGCCCTGCGCCTCAGCGGCGGAGCCGGCCGTCAGCGCGGCTCCCTCGCGGGTACGCTCGCGGAAATGCGCCGCGTCGGCATCACCGCATCTGAAGCCCTCGACTGGCTCAAGCGCATCCTCATCGTCCCCGTCTTCACCGCGCACCCCACTGAAGTCGCGCGCCGCACTGTCATGTTCAAGCGCCGCCGCATCGGCGAATTCCTCGCCCGCCTCGACCGCATTCCCGTCGCCGAGCAGGATCTGGCCCGCCTCGAACAACTCGTCCTCGCCGAAATCACCAGCCTCTGGCAGACCGACGAGGTCCGCTCCCGCCGCCCCACCGTCTACGACGAAATCAAGATGGGCCTCGACTACTACGACGTCTCCATCTTTGAGACGCTCCCCGGCCTCTATCGCGAAATCGCCGAGGCTCTGCGTTCCTCCTACGGCCTCGACATCGAAGCCTACGCCCTCCCGCAGATGCTCCGCTTCGGCTCCTGGATCGGTGGCGACCGCGACGGCAATCCCTTCGTCACCCCCGAGGTCACGCGCGACGCCATTCAACTCGCCCGCGGCCACCTGCTCCTCTACTACCAGCACCAACTCGACGACATCATCGACCTGCTCACATCGAGCGCCCAGCAGCGCCCCGTAAGCGACGCCCTCATGCAGCGCCTCCAGGCCTACATCGCGCAGGTCCACACTCCCGAGGCGCAGGTCTTCGGCGCACAATACGAATTCGAGTACTATCGCCGCTTCGTCATCTGCGTCAAAGCGCGCATCCAGCGCACGCTAGAGGAACCGGGCCCCGTCGGCGCAGCCATGCCCGTCATGCCCTACACTCTCTCGCGCGGACAGGCCCAGCTCGCCCAGGTCCTGCCTGTCTACTGCTCGGTCGAAAACTTCCTCGGCGACCTCGAAGTCCTGCGTGAGTCGCTCGCCGCAAACGGCGGAATCCGCATCGCACGTACGCTCATCGACCCGCTCATTCTCCAGGTGCGCACCTTCGGCCTCCATCTGCACACGCTCGACATCCGCCAGCACGCGCGCGTCCTCCAAACCGCCCTGCAAGAGGCCATCAGCGACACCATGGCCCCCTCGCTCCCCAGCGGCCTATCCGCGGAAACATCGAGCGTTCTCGAAACCTTCCGCGTCGTCGCCGAAGTAAAAAACGGCTGCTCGCCTGAAGCCATTCGCCAATTCGTAATCAGCGGCGCCGCCACAGTCGACGACGTTCTTGCCGTAGTCCGCCTCGCCCGCTTGGGCGGAGTCAAGGTCGAGGGCTCCGAACGCGATCCCGGCCTCATGCCCGTCCCGCTTTTCGAATCCATCGACGACCTCCGCAACGCTCCCTCCGTTTGCCGCGAGCTCTGGAGCCGCCCCGACTACCGCAAGCTGGTGGCCTCCTGGGGCAACTGGCAGGAAGTCATGCTCGGCTACTCGGACTCAAACAAAGACGGCGGCATGTTGACCTCCACATGGGAAATCTTCCGCGCCCATCGCGACCTCCACGTAGTAGCGCGCGAAGCCGGCATCAAACTCCGTCTTTTCCACGGCCGTGGCGGCACGGTCGGCCGTGGCGGCGGACCCACCCATCGCGCCATCTTCGCCCAGCCCATGGACTCCTTCGACGGCCAATTGCGCATCACAGAACAGGGCGAAGTCCTCAACTTCAAATACGCCGACGAAGTCCTCGCCGAGCGCAATCTCGAACTGATGATCGCCGCCTCCCTCGACGCCCTCGCCCGCCCCAACGCCCGCGACCCTCAGGGCCACTTCACCGGCGTTCTCAAGCCAGAGTGGGAATCCGCCCTCGACGAGTTGTCCGACCTCTCCTTCGGTTTCTACAAAGAGCACATCCTCGAAGATCCCGGTGTCCTCACCTACTTCGAGCAATCCACGCCCGTCGGCGAACTCGAAAACGCCAAAATCGGCTCGCGCCCCTCGCGCCGCAACGCCTCGCCCCGCCTCACCGACCTGCGCGCCATCCCCTGGGTTTTCGGCTGGACGCAATCCCGTCTACTCGTGCCTGCCTGGTTCGGCGTAGGCTTTGCCATCGAGGAGTATCTAGCCCGCCCCAGCTCGACAGATCGCCTCGCCCTTCTCCAAACCATGGCCCGCGAGTTTCCGCTCTTCATCGACCTGCTCCGAAACGTCGAGCTGGCCCTTGGCAAAGTCGACCTCGCCACCGCCCGCCTCTATTCCGAGCTGGTCGAGGACACGAAACTTCGCGAGCGTATCTTAGACATGTTCGACGCCGAGTTCCATCGCACCGTGCGCGTGCTCTTGGCGGTAACGCGACAGAAGGAGCTACTCGAGTCGAACCAGGTCCTCGCTCACTCCATCAAGCTGCGCAACCCCTACGTCGATCCCATGCACCTCATCCAGGTCGACATGCTCCGCCGCAAGCGCGCCGGCGAAGACACCCCCGAAGTCAACCGCGCCATCGCCGCCACCATCAGCGGCATCTCCGCCGGCCTCAGAAACACCGGCTGAAATTTACCTGCGAAGAGACCCCAAGGCTGCGCGGCCGATGAATTGATTGCACTTCCCGCTTGCCAATCCCACCCGCGGGGTCTACCTTATCTGTATGCATCGATGTCGCTAACGCCGTCCTGGTGAGAGCTCCGATGCAGTTACGCGCCTAATTCGCCCGCGCAATTTCCCAACTGAAAGCTCCACCGTCCCCAAAAATCTATCCAAAACGAAAGCCTGGGCAAAATGCCCCGGAAAAAGGAGATCAACATGGCGCGTATTGCCGCGAATGTAACTGAAATCATTGGTCACACACCCCTGGTGCGGCTCAACCGCATCGCAGCCGGTCTGCCCGCAACTGTCGTTGTCAAGCTCGAAAGCCAGAACCCCGTTTCCAGCGTCAAAGACCGCATTGGCTTCGCCATGATCGACGCCGCCGAAAAGGCCGGCAAGATCGCGCCCGGCAAAACCGTCCTCATCGAGCCCACCAGCGGCAATACCGGCATCGCGCTCGCCTTTGTGGCCGCCGTCAAGGGCTACAAAATCATCCTCACCATGCCTGAGACCATGAGCCTCGAGCGCCGCGTAACCCTGCTTGCTTTCGGCGCCCAGATCGTCCTCACCCCCGGCCCCAGCGGCATGAAGGGCGCCATCGCCAAGGCCAACGAGATCATGGCCAAAACGCCCAACGGCTACGTCCTCCAGCAGTTCGACAATCCCGCCAACCCTGCCATTCACTACGCAACCACCGGCCCCGAAATCTGGGATGACACCGACGGCAAAGTGGACTTCCTCATTTCCGGAGTAGGCACCGGCGGCACCCTCACCGGCATCGCTACCTACATCAAGGAGCGCAAGCCGGGATTCAAGGCCATCGCCGTCGAGCCCACTGACAGCGCAGTCCTCTCCGGCGGCAAGCCCGGACCCCACAAGATTCAAGGCATCGGCGCAGGCTTTGTGCCCAGCATCCTCAACACCAAGCTCATCGACGAAGTCGTCCAGGTCACCAACGACGAGTCTCTCGCCATGGCCCGCCGGCTGCCCCTTGAAGAAGGTCTGTTTGTCGGCATCAGCTCGGGAGCCGCGGTAGTAGCTGCGCTCAAGGTAGCCGCACGTCCCGAGAACGCAGGCAAGCTCATCGTTGCCATCCTGCCCAGCTTTGGCGAGCGCTATCTCTCCAGCGTGCTGTTCGAGCCGCTGCGCCAGCAGGCCCTGGCTCTCCCCACTGAGGCGGTAACCTTGTAAGCAGTGCCGCAGACCGGCGGAGCGCGCTCCGTTCCGCCGGCCTCAAGCATCTCTTAAGAAAGCCATGGCCCTCTTTCCTCGCATCCGCGAAGACATCAACTCCATCCTGGAGCGCGACCCCGCCGCCCGTTCCCGGCTGGAGGTGTTGCTCTGCTATCCCGGTCTCTGGGCCGTATGGATTCACACCATTGCGCACGTGCTCTGGAGAGCCAAGCTGCCGCTGCCCGCGCGAATCCTCTCCCAGGTTGCCCGCTTCTTCACCGGCGTTGACATCCACCCCGGCGCACTGCTCGGCCGCCGCCTCTTCATCGACCATGCCACCGGCGTAGTCATCGGCGAAACCGCCATCGTCGGCAGCGACGTCACCATGTACCAGGGCGTTACCCTCGGCGGCACCGGCAAAGGCCACGGCAAGCGCCACCCCACCGTCTGCGATGGCGTCTTCATCGGCAACAATGCCAACGTCCTCGGCAACATCACCGTCGGCGAAAACTCCCGCATCGGCGCTGGCTCCGTGGTCCTCTCCGACGTGCCCCCCAACTCCACCGTCGTCGGCGTCCCCGCGCACATCATCTACCGCAACGGCCAGCGTGTGCTCATCACCGACCCCCACGACGTCAAAGACCCGCTCTCCGACGCCCTGATCGCCCTCGCCGCGCGTGTCGAAGAATTGGAAGAGCGCCTCGGTGGCGAATCGCGCCCCCCCGATCCCTTCGCTGCCGAGGAGGCCGAACGCGAAGCCTACCGCGTCGAGCTCGAACGACTGCGCGTCTATGTCTCCATGGGCGAGGGAATCTAAAAATCTGTCCTGGAACTTAAATTTCGGCGAGGGCCACACCCTCCACAGGCTGCGGAAAAACTCAAAACGGAGAGAGGCGGGGGTTTCAACCCCCGCATAAGGCAAACAGAATCAATGGGGGCTTCAGCCCCGGAGGGATGTTTTTCGTCAATTCAACCCGAAATCCCGAGTTTTTCCGCAGCCAGTTTAGCTCCTCCAAGATTTCTCTCCGTATCGAGATCAAATCTGGGCCTTTTCCGCAGCCTCTCAAGCGTTCCAGCCCCCGGTGCTACATTGGTTCCGTCTCCATCTTTTTGCCGGGGTTGTTCTCCTTGCCGGATTTTCGCACGCTGCTTGTGGCTGTCCTTCTTCTTCCCACCGCCGTCCACGCGGCCCCGCGCGTCCAAGCCGCCCCCGTGCCCGAGCAGATGCGTTCAACCGCCTTCACCGTCAAAGTTGACGGCCATCCTGTCCCCGTAGCCCACGCCGCCGCCAGCTACGATTTTGCCAGCTTCGACACTACCAGCCCCGTGACCGTCGAAATCACCGCCGCCGAAAAAACCTTCTGGGACAAGGGCGTCGATATCCAGCCCTGGCGCCTCGGCCTCCGCCCCGTCAGGCAAGGCCCCACCATCCGCTTCAAACTCGCCGGCCCCGCCAAGCTCTCCATCTCTCGCCCCGGCGACTTCCTCAACCACGCCGCCATGCTGTTTCTCTTTGCCGCCGCGCCGCCTCCGCCCCTGCCCCGCGACCCCAAGATCCACGCCTATCAGCCCGGAGTCTATCGCGAGAGCCTCAACCCCAAGAGCGGCGACACCATCTACCTCGCCCCCGGCGCATTCATCTTCGGCAGCCTCAATCTCTTCAACGTACAGAACGTCAAAGTCCTCGGCCGCGGCACCATCGTCTACGATGGCCCCCAGGACCCCAATGCCGACGAAGGCTGGATGCAAAGGCCCGACTGGCACTGCATTGGAGCCCTCAACGCCCGCAACGTCGAGATTGACGGCCTCACCTGCATCGTCCGCTCCAGAAGCTGGTCCATCCAGATGAAGGATTCCACCGGCTTCCTTTACGACGATCTCCGCGTCATCGGCGGCAACCCCAGCAACGCCAACCAGGACGGAATGGACTGGCTCGGCGGCGGCGACGCCGTAGTCCGCAACGCTTTTCTCCGCACCTCCGACGATGTCTTCGCCATGCAGGGCAACTGGGACGGCTACACCGATGCGGATCTCGTCCGCCCCGGCCACGATGTCCAGAACATCCTCATTGAGCACAGCGTTCTTTCCACCAGCATCTCCAACATCGTCCGCTCCGCCTGGCCGCAAAAAACCTTCAACTCCCGCAACTTCACCCTCCGCGACAGTGACGTCCTCCACGGCGGCATCGGCGCCTGCGGCCAGACCTTCGGCCTCCTCGGCATGTGGGGTGCAAAAGACGCTGGTGGCAACCACTCCGATTACACATTCGAGAACATCTTCCTCGACAACTGGTATTCGCTCGTGCAAATGGAGCAGGAAAACCCCGCCCTGAAAGGCTTCACATTCCGCAACATCTGGGCCCTCGATCAGCCTCCGCTCGCTGCCTCCACCATCACGGGCAACGTCTCCGGCGTCACCTTCGACAATGTGAAATACGGACAGGCCCGCGCCACCAGCGCCGCCAACTTGCCGCTCACCGTATCCGGCGGCGCGCAGCCCGCGCGCTTCGTTGAGCCGCACGGACCCGTCGCTACATTCAGCGTCGATACCCCGATCGTCGTGCCGGGAAAGCCAATCCGCTTTACTGCAAAGCCATCGCCAAGAGCGAAATACACATGGCTCTTCGGCGACGGAACCCAAGCACACGGCCGTCGCGTGACCCACAGCTTCCCTGACGCCGACGGCACCCAACTCGATGGCAGCGACGGCGCCGGCCGCTTTCGGGTCCTGCTTCACGTGGAAGACAAGGCGGGCCAGCAAGACTGGGCCGCGCAATCCATCGTCGCCATCGCCGAATGGCACGCCGCCGCGCTCACCGCCGCCCCCGCTCTCCCCGGCCTCACATGGAAGATCTATCCTGGCACCTGGACCGACCTGCCCGATCTCGCAAACGCGCGCGTACTCTTCGACGGCGAATCGTCCACGCTCTACGCTGACCCGCACGGCTTCACGCGCTACGCCGCCGCATGGGACGGCTTCATCGACATCCCCGCCGACGGCGGCTACACCTTCCACCTCATCGACCGCGACGGCGCGCGCCTGGTCATCGACGGCATTGAAGTTGCCAAAACCGGGCCGCCCTTCGCTCAAGTCTGCGGCTCTCCCGGTAACGCCCTCCGCTACGATCGCGGCTCGCTCGGCCTGCGCGCCGGCAAGCATGCGCTTCATCTCGAAGCCCTCCACTCCGCCAGTCGGGGCTTTCCGCGCCTCTTGTGGGAAGGCCCGGCATTGCCTCTAACCGATGTCCCGCCCGCCGCCTTCTCCCATCCCCGCCAAGACGTAGTCAAAGCAGAAAGCACAAACACCGGCGACCAATAGAAGCCAACTTCGCAGAAGTTTTCGGGCCCCCAGGTCTCGATTCTGAGAACTGGGATAGCATCAACTCTTTTGTCTTTGTCCGGAGGGTGAAGGCGCCTTTACAGGCTGCGGGAAAACTCCTCCGGGCGGTAGGCCGGGGATTTATCCCCGGTGTAACTGGCATCAAATCAATGAGGCCTTCAGGCCCTGAGGTATGCTTTTCACGATTTTCCCTTGGAAACCGGTCTTTTTCCGCAGCCACTTCAGGCCCCTGTATACTGCCAAACTTGGGAATGGGACTGTCAACGCTGTTAACCTGTGAGAACTCCACCCCGAACTCGGAGCCTTGCCCCCATGCAGCTTCACCGGTCTTCCATCTTCGCGGCCATCTTCTCTCTGGCTTATCTCGTGCCGGTACGCGCCGAACAACCGCCAGCGCTGCAAACATCAACGCAAATGCTCGTCGTCACCACTGCCGATTGGAACGCCGTCCCCGGCACGCTCCAGCGTTACGAGCGCGCGAATGCCCGCAAAAAATGGAAAAGAGTCGGCGCTCCCATTGCGGTGGTCGTTGCAAAGAACGGTCTAGCCTGGGGCGCCGGCCTGGCCGCGCCAAGCGAGTCCAGCCCGCTCGATCCCGTCAAGCGAGAAGGCGACACACGAGCCCCCGCCGGCCTCTTTCGCCTCAGCACCGCCTTCGGTTACGCCGCAGCGAACCCGCCAAACTGGAAGATGCCCTACATCGCCCTCACGCCCACCATCGAATGCGTCGACGATCCCATCTCGAAGTTCTACAACCGGGTAGTCGATCGCACAACCGTCACGCCCGACTGGAACAGCTCCGAGCATATGTTGTACTCAAACGGCCAGTACCGCTGGGGTCTCGTCATCGACCACAACACCGACCCCGTCACCCCCGGTGCCGGCTCTTGCATCTTCCTGCACATTTGGCTTGGAACAGGGGAGGGAACTGTCGGATGCACCGCCATGGCGCAGGAAAACGTCGAAGCCCTCCTCGCCTGGCTCGACCCGGCAAAGCAGCCTCTGCTTCTGCAGTTGCCCCGCGCGCAATACCAGAAACTCAAGAGAAAATGGAAGCTGCCCGCCCCGCCGCGAAAATCCAAACGCTGAACCGCGCTTCAATAAGTAAGTCGCAGCACTCAGCTATTTAGGCAACTGCGAGGTATCCCATCCGCCGCCCAGCGCCCGCACCAGCCCCACGCTCGCCACAAACTGCCGCGTCTTGAGATCGAGCGCCGTCCTCTGGTTGTTGAGCAGCGTTGTCTCCGCTGTCAGCACCTCAAGGTAGCTGGTCACGCCGCCCTTGTACCGCTGATTCGACAGATCGAATGAATTCTGTGCCGAGGCCACCGCGCGCTGTTCGGCAACCGACTCCTGCTCCAGAATCCTCAACCCCGACAGTTGATCCTCCACATCGTTGAAGGCCAGAAAAACAGTGTTTCTGTATCCCGCCGCCTGCGCCTCGTAGTTGTGCCGCGCCTCGTCGGTCAGTGCGCGGCGCTGCCCGGCGTCGAACAGCAGTTGCGCCGCCTGCGCTCCCAGCGACCACAGCGAACTCGGCCCCTGAATCCAGTTCCCCGGATTCGTGCTCTCAAAGCCACCCGTCCCAACCAGGTCGATCGTCGGATAGAACGCGCTCACCGCGATCCCGATCTGCGCATTGGCCGCCGCGGTTAGCCGCTCAGCGGCAGCAATGTCCGGCCGCCGCTCCAGCAGTTGCGAAGGCACGCCCACCGGAACCTTCGGCAGCGCAAGGTCAAGCGGCGAAGCCGGAAGGCTGAAGCTCGCGAGATCGTAGTTCGCAATCGTGCCAATCGCGTGTTCAAACTGCGCCCGCGCCACGCCGATGTCCACCAGTTGCGCGCGAACGGTCTCAAGTTCAGTCCGCGCCTGCGCCACATCAACCGCTGTAGCCACTCCGCCGGCAAGCCGTCTCTGCGTCAGGTCGAGTTGGTGCTCCAGGTCGCCCACGGTTGCCGTCAGCAGCTTCGTCTGCGCATCCAGGCCCCGCAATTGAAAGTAGTCTGCCGCCATCTCCGCATGCAGGCTAAGGTCCACAGCGGCCACGTCCGCCGCGCTGGCCTGCGCGCCTGCGCGGGCTGCTTCCACGGTGCGGCGGATGCGTCCCCAAAAGTCCGGTTCCCAACTCGCTTGTCCGCCAATCGTCAGGTCGTTATAGTCGGTGGTTGCGCTGGCCGAAGGCCTGTTCGCTGAAACCCTGTTGCGGCTCGCCCCCACGCTCCCGGAGAGCCTCGGAAAAAGATTGCTGCGCGCCGCGCTCACCTGGTCGCGTGCGGCCAGATAAGTCTCCACAGCCTGGCGCAAACTCTGGTTGTTCGTGACGATTCGCTCTTCCAGGCTGTTCAGTTGCGGGTCCTGATAGATCTCCCACCATTTCCCGCGCAGCATTCCATCCGAAGGGTTCGCCGCCTGCCATCCGCCTCCTGCAGGATTCGGTGGCGGAACAACAACCGAAGCCGCCCCCGCCTCTTTGTACACTGCCGGTGCCTGATACCCCGGCCGGCTGTAATCCGGGCTCACGGGCTTGCACCCGGCCAACAGCAGCGACGCAGCCAGCAAGACCGCAAACGGCACGGCCCGCCCCGCAACCCGCATTGCGAAATCCTGCCCAGTCGCCCCCATCTCTACTTGCCTCCCGCGTTAGAGGCTTGGCCGGGATTCACCACAGTAACCCTCTCGCCTTCGATCAGCGAGTCTGGCGGGTCCTGGATCACCTTGTCCGTGGCAGTTAGCCCGCTCGCGATCTGCACGCTCCCGCCGTCGTCCTGCCCAATCACCACCGGAACCAGGTGCGCCTTGGTGCCGCTGCCGTCATTCACAACCACGCCCACGCGCATCCCTTCCTTGCGGAAGATGATTGCCGCCGCAGGCACCACATAGGATTGCGCCGCGACTGGCGTCTTCAGGTGAACCTGCGCCAGCGATCCCGGCATTAATTCGCCATTGCGGTTGTCCACGTCTATCTCAACCAGCAGCGTGCGGCTCGTCGGATCGATTGCGTCAGCCGTTGTCACCAGCGTCCCCTGGTAGACCTTCCCCGCCCGTTCGGCAAAGCTCAGGTCGATCTTCATCCCGCGCTTCACGCTCTGCGAGTAAGCCTGCGGAACATTCGTGTACACGCGCAGTGTCTGAATCGCCTGCAGCCGGAAAAGCTCCTTGCCGGCTCCGGTGTCGATCAACTGTCCCGTGTCCACCGTGCGCGCCGTAACCACGCCGTCAAACGGCGCATACACCTTTTCGAACGACTGCATCTCGCGCAGCCGCTGCACGTTGGCCTGCGCCGAGCGCACAGCCGATGCCGTGGCCGCGGCCTGGTTCACATACGCATCCGTATCCTGTTGCGAAACGGCATTGGACTTCACCAGTCCCGTGTAGCGCTCGGCCTGGATGCGCGCATTGTTGGCCGTCGCTTGCGCGGTCGCCAGTTCGCTCTCGGCCTGCGCCAGTTGCTGGTCTAGCTCCGGAGTTGAAATCTCTGCCAGCAGCGCGCCTTTTTTCACGTGTGCTCCGATATCGAAGTACCACCGCTTCAAATATCCTGAGGTCCGCGCGTAGATCGGCGCATCGGTATAGGCCGTCACATTGCCCGGCAGCATAAAGCTGTTCAGCGTCGCGCCCGGTTTTGCTGGCTCGGCCAGCACCGTCGGCGCAGCAAGCTCCTGCGTACGGTCCGCCAGCACCGCCTCGGCCGACTTGCGGCTCAACATCCCAACGCCCGCCAGCACTGCGGCCACAACAATCAGCAGGCCTGCGCCCACCAACGCCTTCCGCGGCGAAATCGGCCTCTCGTCGGTTGTGGAAGTGCTGTCGTGGCCGGCCTGTTGTGGGCTTGGTCCTGGTCCATCATTCATAAGAAACTACTCCAGATGCTCGTCAAATTCGTCGAACGTTGTGGCGCGTGCCGCCCCGTGAACCGTCTTGCGTCGGCGCTCAATGCGCCCGTGAATCAGAGAGAAGAATGCCGGCACAAACAGCAGCGTAGCCACCGTGGCCAGCAGCAGACCGCCGATCACGGCTCGGCCCAGCGGCGCGTTCTGCTCGCCACCGTCGCCCATCCCAAGCGCCATCGGCACCATGCCGATAATCATTGCCAGCGCCGTCATCAGCACCGGGCGCAGACGTACAAACCCCGCGTTCAGCGCCGCACGCCGTGCGTCGCCCACAAGGATATCCATCTGCTCGCGCGCAAAACTTACCACCAGAATCGAGTTCGCCGTCGCCACGCCCATGCACATAATGGCTCCGGTCAGCGCCGGCACGCTCAGCCGCGTGTGCGTCAGGAACAGGAACCAGGCAATCCCGGCCAGCGCCGCCGGCAGCGCCGAAATAATCAGAAACGGATCGAGCCACGACTGGAAGTTGACTACGATCAGCAGGTACACCAGCAGGATCGAAAACACCAGCCCCGCCAGCAGCCCTATGTACGACTTCCGCATTGTGTCGCTCTGGCCCCGTAGCATGAAGTGCGAACCGCGCGGCAGATCCTTCTCGTGCCTGGCCATGATCTTCTGCACCCCGCGCGTTACGGTGCCCAGATCGGTTCCGTCCACATTGGCATAAATGTCCAGCACTGGCATCGCATCGTAGTGGCTCACCGTGCCCAGTTCGGTTCCCGGTGTGATACTCGCCACATTGCCAAGCACGTTCTGTGGCTGCGGCACGCCCGGCACTGCCGTCGACGGCTCCCCCCCACTGCTTCCTCCTGGAGGCGCGTTCATGCTTTGCGGTCCGGCTGTAGCGCTCGGAACAGGCACGCTTTCCAGCGCGCCTACCGAGTCGAGTTTGTACTGCGGGGTCACTGTGGCCACGTTATAAGTGACTCCGTTCCTAGGATCAAGATAGAAGCTGGGGCTGGTCTGAAAGCTGCCGCTCAACGAAACAAGCAAGCTCGTCGCCACGTCCTTCTGCGTAATCCCCATCTGCTGCGCCCGCGTCCTGTCCACGTTCACCGTCAACATGGGTGCGTTGAACGGCTGCTGAATGCGCGCATCGGCTGCTCCCGGCGTGTTCCGCACCTCGTCGAGCATCCGCTCTGCCAGTGCGCGGTTGCCATACAAACTGGGGCCCACAATCTGTATGTCGATCGGAGCCGATAACCCGAAGTTCAAAATCTGCGTCACGATGTCCACCGGCAGCATATAAAACAAGACACCGGGATACTGCCGCGCTAACTCGGTCCGCAGCTTCTCCACGTAGGCCGCCGTAGGATGGTGATCCTCGGTCAACTGAACCTGAATATCCGCATCTGCCGAGCCGATCGGCGCCGATGTCGAGTACGAAAGGTTCAACGCCGAGTAGGGAAGCCCAATGTTATCGACAATCGTCACAATCTCATTGGCCGGAACAAATTGGCGGATGGTCGAGTCCACGTGATCGCACAGCAGCGCCGTCTCCTCGATCCGCGTGCCCGTATGCGCGCGCACGTGAATCTTGAACTGGCCTGAATCCACCGATGGAAAAAAGTCCTGCCCCAGCCACGGGACCAGCACACCCACCGACGCAATCGCAAAGACAATAAAGGCGGTCAGAAAAACTCCGGCGTGGTCTACGCAAAGTGTCAGCACCCGCAGGTACCCGTGACGAAACCGCTCAAAACCCGACTCAAACGCCGACTGAAACCGCGTGAACGGATTGCGGCTGGCTCGCTTGCGTGCATCCGCCGCGTCGTCGCGCTCAAGCAACAGGTATTTGGCCATCGTCGGCACCAGCGTTCGCGAAAGCAAATAGCTTGCAAGCATCGCAAACACCACAGCCTCCGCCATCGGCACAAACAGGTAGCGCGCAACCCCGCTCAAAAAGAACATGGGCACAAACACAATGCAGATTGACAGCGTCGAGACAAACGCCGGAACTGCGATCTGTGCCGAGCCGTCCAGAATCGACTGCTCCAGCTCCTTGCCCGTCTCGATGTTGCGATTGATGTTCTCAATCGCAACTGTCGCGTCGTCCACCAGGATGCCCACCGCCAGCGCCATGCCGCCCAGGGTCATGATGTTGATCGTCTCGTGCAGCGCGTACAGAACGATCAGCGAACTCAAAATCGACAGTGGAATCGACACCGCAATGATGATCGTCGACCGCCAACTCCCCAGGAACACCAGAATCATGATGGCCGTCAGGCAAGCCGCAATGATCGCCTCGCGCACCACCCCGTTCACGGCGCTCCGTACAAAGATCGATTGGTCCGACAACGCCTTGATCTGCAGTTGCGGCGGAAGTTGCCCGCGGAGCGACGCCACTTTCTCGTGCACGCCCTTGATAATGTCCAGCGTCGACGAAGAGCCCGTCTTCATGATGCTCATCATCGCGGCTCTCTGCCCATCCACGCGCACAATGTTGGTCTGCGGCGGACTGCCGTCGCGCACGTGAGCCACGTCGCGGATATAGATCACCGAGCCGTTCACTGCTTTGACCGGCATGTTGTTCAACTCGTCCACTACGTCAGGGGCGGAGTTGGTCTCCACCTGGTACTCGTAGCGATCCACCTTCATCGTGCCGGAAGGCGCAACCAGGTTTTGCGCACTCACCGCGTTCACTACATCCACAGGCGAAAGTCCCTTGGCCTCGAGCGCCTGAAGATCCAGATCCACCATGATCTGCCGCATCTTGCCCCCGTAGGGATACGGCGACTGCGCGCCCTCAACTTCGGCCAGCGGAATGCGAATGCTGTTCTGCCCAAGATCGAACAACTGCTGCTCGTTCAGACCCTTTCCCGACAATCCCAACTGCAGTACCGGCACGCTGGACGCGTTGTACTGAATCACAAAGGGCGGGGTCGAGCCCGGGGGCAGAGAGCGCAATTGCACCTGGTTGATTGCCGTTACCTCGGCAACCGCTGAGCCAATGTCCACGTTCGGCTGGAAGAAAATTTTGATGATCGTCAGGCCGTTCAGCGATTGCGACTCGATGTGCTCGATATCGTTCACTGACGTCGTCATGCCGCGCTCGCTCGGAGACGCGATCCGCGAAGCCATCTGTTCCGCCGACAGACCGGTATACGACCAGACCACCGTCACCACAGGAATATTGATGTTTGGAAAAATATCCGTCGGCATCCGGAGGATGCTGAACACGCCAAGGATCAGTATCAAAAGCGCAAAGACGACGAAGGTATAAGGCCGCCGCAGCGCAAGCCGGACAATCCACATAAGGCTGTTACTCGCTCCCGAGCCGGGTTAGTCGTGCTGGGTCAATCCATGTCCGGATTGCCGTCGGCCCAGGTGAACAGAAAAACGGCCGACGGCGCCTGGCCCGGTTTTGACCGGCTCAGAGGATTCCCGGGGCCGGACGGCATCGCCGCCAGAACCCGATCCAACTTACAGTTGAAACTACTATCCTAGTCGAAGATGGGTACTATGAGTGCAGGCACCGGAAAAAGCCCGGGCCACACAGTTCTAGGACGTTTCCCAGGTCCGGAAAGATGCACCTTCCAAGAACCCCGCTTCCCGTTCTCGACGATGCCTGCGGTGGTGCGCAACCGCTTTGCAACGCATTATCCCCCACCCAGCAGCCGTTCGATAGCCGGCGCCAGTGCCAGGGGCTTCTTGGCCGGCCCGTAGCGGGCCGCCACCTTCCCCTCCCGGTCGATCAGAAATTTCGTAAAGTTCCACCGGATCGCTCCCGAACCAGCAAACCCCAGAACGCCCGGCTTCTCTCTTTTCAGAAATTGATACAGCGGGTGCGCGTTCGGCCCGTTTACCTCGATCTTGGCAAACATGGGAAAAGTCACCCCATAATTCTTGCTGCAAAATGCGCCAATTCCCGCTTCCGAACCCGGTTCCTGCCCTCCAAACTGGTTGCACGGAAACCCCAGAACTTCAAACCCGCGGTCCTTATAGTCCCCATAAAGCGCCTCAAGTCCTGCGTATTGCGGCGTAAACCCGCAAAAGCTGGCCGTATTGACGATCAGCAGCACCCGCCCCCGAAAGTGGCCCAGGCTCAGCGGCTGCCCGCCCACCTGCGGCGCCAGTAGAGCTGCCGAAAATTCATAAACCGTCTGCAATCTCAATCCTCGCCAGCAGATTCCTCGGTTCCGAACGGTGCCCTGCGCGCTTTGCCTACGTCTAAAAAGGATGCTGTCACACGATCAGTGGATGCTTCAGGGCCCCAACCCGGTTCGTTCCGGTAGACTGTGTGATGGGTAGCAGTTTGCTTGGATTCCCGCCGACTTGTTTCTGTCGTTGGGCGGAGAATGCCCGGCCCGTGTTCGCGAAGGCCCAACGCGGCAGGGATTTTCCGGGAAAGACATGATTTCCGGCCGGCCGGCCTCCCCCCAGTTTGGGCGGAGCCACCGCGGTCCAACTTGACGGGGTCCCCGGCGACAGGTCTTCGTCGCTGGGGTGTCTTGACGGGGTGCCCCGGCGACAGGTTTTCGTCGCTGGGGTGTTAAAATCATTCTTTCCTAGAGGCAGGACCAGATTTTTCAGCAATGAGGGTGTGCATATTTTTCCCGTGAAGCCGATATATGGACCGCACCAGCACTTGTGCTCGCCGCAGGGCCTCAGCCCGGTGAAGATCAAGCACACTTCCATCCCCCGTTCGACGCGGATCCAACGCCATGTCTCGCGCATTGCCGCGCGGTCCGTCGTCTGTCTTGCCCGCATCCTGCTCGTCGTGGCTCTGGCCCTTTCCGCCGGTGCCGCCATGGCCCAGGAGCCGCAGATCATCCAGCAGATTCGCGTAGTCGGAAACAGGCGTATCCCCAAGGAGACCATCCTTGCCCGCCTCTTCACCCACGTCGGCGACGTCTACGATCCCATCTCCACCGAGAGGGACTTCAACTCCCTCTGGAATACGGCCTACTTCGACGATCTCCGCATCGAGCGCGAGGACACCGAGAAGGGCATCATCCTCGACATTTTCGTCAAGGAGAAGCCGAATGTCCGCGAGATCAACTACAAGGGGCTGAGTACAGTCTCGGTTTCCGACGTTCTCGACCGCTTCAAGAAGGAGAAGGTTGGCCTCACCGTCGAGAGCCAATACGACCCCGCCAAGATCAAGCGCGCCGAGACGGTCATCAAGCAGTTGCTCGCTGAGCACGGCCACCAGTTCTCCACCATCAAGACCGAAGTCAAGACCATTCCGCCCGCCTCGGTTCAGGTCAACTTCAATATCAAGGAAGGTCCGGTCGTTAAGGTCGGACAGATCAAGTTTGCCGGCAACGAGCACGTCAACGCCCTGGTGCTGCGCCGCTCCATGAAGAACCTCAAGCCCATCGGCATTCCCTATTCGATCATCCTTGAGGACATCTTCCCCCAGACCTTCGACGCCACTAAACTCGAGGAAGACACCGAGCGCGTGCGTCAGGCCTATCGCGACAGGGGCTACGCCAATGCCGCCGTCGAGCAGCCCCAGACCCAGATTCGCGATCAGGGCGGGCTCAACTGGTTTACCTTCCGCCCCAACAAGGGCAAGCGCATCGATATCCTCATGACCATCGAGGAGAGCGGACGCTACCGCCTCGGCAGCATCACCTTCACCGGCAACAAGGCCGTCACCAACGTCAGAGCCTTGCGCAGCACCTTCGCCATGAAAGACGGCGACTGGTTCAGCGCCACCGCCATGGGCAAGGGCCTCGAAAACCTCAAAAAAGCCTACGGCACCCTCGGCTACATCAACTTCGGCGCCGTACCCAAGCCTACCTACGACGACCAGAAAAAAACCGTCTCGTGGGACATCGATATCGACGAAGGCAAGCCCTTCTACGTCTCCCGCATCGAGTTCCAGGGCAACACCATCACCCGCGACCGCGTCATCCGCCGCGAGCTGATGCTCGACGAAGGCTCCGTCTACAACTCCCAGTTGTGGGAGTACAGCCTCCTCCGCCTCAATCAGCTCGAGTATTTCGAGGCCCTCAAGGTAGATCAGGACTCCGAAGCCCACCAGGACCCCGACAACGGCACTGTCGAACTGCTCCTCAAGGTCAAGGAAAAGGGCAAGAACTCCATCGGTATGAACGGCGGCCTCAGCGGCATGTCCGGCGCCTTCGTCGGCGTCAACTACCAGACCAACAACTTCCTCGGCCTCGGCGAGACCCTCAGCCTGCAGGGTAACCTCGGTAACGTCAGCCGCACGTTCACCTTCGGCTTCACGCAGCCCTACATCAAGAACCGCCCCATCAACGTCGGCTTCCAGCTCTACAACAACAAGCAGGACTTCAACGCCGCCAAGAACTACCAGGCCACCACCGGTGCCTCGGCCAACCTCACCTCTGCCGAGCAGTCTCTAACGCAGAACTATAATCAGGCCGCCACCGGGTTCAACGTCTCCGTCAGCTACCCGCTCAAGCGCCACGCCTTCCAGCGCGTCGGCGCCACCTATTCGCTCAGCAGGTCCACGATCACGGCCTTCAGTACCGCCTCGCAGACCTTCTTCCAGACCATCAGCTTCCGTTCCGGCATTCAGGGCTCCAATGCTCTGGCCGGCATCATCAACAGCCAGATGTCGTTTACCTATTCCTACGACACCATCAACAATCCGGTGCGTCCCCGCAGCGGCAAGGAATTCACTGCGGCCTTCCAGGCGTCAGGCATCTGGGGCAACGTCCGCTATTTCTCGCCCATGGTGGCCTACAAGCGCTTCCTGCCAATGCACTACCTCATCCCGTCCGACAACGGTCACAATGTCCTCGGCATTCGTGCGCAGTTGGGCTACGTGCAGGGCTACGGCGGAGACGTCGCGCCACCCAACAACCGCTTCTACGCCGGTGGCGAAAACGAGTTGCGCGGCTTTGACGTGCGCGCCGCCACCCCGTACGGCTACGTGCCCAGCCGCATCAACTTCCAGCTAACCAATCCCGACGGCCAATGCGTGTCGCGCGATCCAAGCAATCACTCGGGAGACCAGTGCATTCAGGTGCCGCTGCCCGTCTACGGCGTGGCCTCTATCGGCGGCGATACCAACCTGAATACCAACATCGAGTACCGCATTCCCATCGTCGGCACACTCATGTTCGCCTTCTTTGACGACTTCGGTATCGATGTGGCGACCAACAAGGGACAGTTGAAGCAGAGCGTCGAAGGCTTCGACTCGCTTACCGCGCCGCTCTATGGTTGCCAGGCGCTTCAAAGCATCGGTGGACTCACTAGCTGCTACAGCGACATCCATGGCTCGCAGGTTAACTTCCAGCGCAACATCCGGCCCATCTCGGGCACCAACTTTGTCCCGCGCATGTCTCTCGGCGGTGAGCTTTCGATCATCATGCCGATCGTCAACGCGCCCTTCCGCATCTACTACGCCTATAACCCGCTCCGCCTCTACGAGACGCCCTACTGCAACGACGTCATCGCAGGAGGCAAGCAGGGTAGCTGCTCTGCCGAGTTGATTACCCGCTCCATGTTCCCCACCGGTGGCGCAGGAGACTACACCTATAACGAAGCGATCCAGGCCTACGGTGCCCGCTACATCTTCCGCGAGCCTCGCAAGACCTTCCGCCTCACCGTCTCCACAACCTTCTAACCGCGGCAAGTTTCCATTGAACTCCGAAGGGCCGCTCATATCTCGAGCGGCCCTTCAGCTTTTCCTCCCTACTACACTTTCACAGCGGTCATCCTGATTACTTCAAAAAAGCGGTTGTTACCTTGAACCTCTTTCAAGGCGGTCATTCTCAGCGAAGCGCTTTTCAGCGGACGGGGTCCCCGGCGACAGGTCTTCGTCGCTGGGGTGGAGCGGAGCCGAAGAACCTGCATTTTCTTTTAAAGCTTCCCCTGGCAAGCAATGCCGGTTCTCCTGACTCAGACCCCCTCGCACCCTTTGCTTCCGCAGGGCGCATCGAAAATCAGGCTCGGTACAAAATACGAACCCGGCTATCCCACTAAACCAGAACCCGCAAAATCCCGCCGATATTCACCCTCCCCCTGTTTGACGCTCCTACCCCAGCCTCCTATAATCCATCTAGTTCCTGCTGATGTCTCCATTCGTGTCTTTTCCTTTCTCTGCCGCCATCCGGCGCAGGGTTTCTGAATAGAAGACCGTGAGGTACTCAGGAGGCACAGGCTCGCATTCGCGCATCAGCGCGGACAGCCACACAGGAATTCCGAAGGAGCTTTTGAATCAAATGAAGCGTTCGCTTGCACTCATTCTTACGCTGGCCTCTGGCTTTGCCCTGAGCGCCGCAGCCCAAACTCCGGCAGCCCCCGCGGCAGCGCCCGGCCCCGCCAAGATCGCTGTCATCGCATTCCAGGTGGCCGTGGCCCAAACCAATGAAGGCCAGCGCAACTTCGCCGACCTGCAGAAAAAGTACGATCCCAAGCGCCAGCAGCTCAAGACCCTCAGTGACGAGGTCGATAGCCTGACCAAGCAGTTGCAGGCAGCGGGCGACAAGCTCTCACCCGCCGAGCAGCAGAGCAAGGCTTCTGCCATCGACATCAAGAAGAAGCAGCTCGATCGCGACTTCCAGGACACCCAGACTGACTTCAACCAGGAGATGCAGGACGTCTACAACGCTCTCGCCTCCAAGGTCTATGACGTGATGCAGTCCTACGCCGAGCTCAAGGGATACACATTGGTCCTCGATGTCTCCCAGCAGCAGTCTCCCGTTCTTTATGCCTCCACGGCGACCAACATCACCAAGGAGATCATCGACGCCTACAACGTCAAGTCTGGCATTCCCGCGCCGCCTGCAGGCGCAGGTGTGGACGCGCCCAAGCCAGCCACTCGCACCGCCCCCAGGGCTCCTGCGGCTCACTAGTCGGCAAGTACAGAACGCTGTCAATCCAGACACAAAAGCCCCTCTCAAGGGGCTTTTGTGATGGCGTAAAAATGCTTACCTCTTTATGAATTGAACGTCGCCAGTACGGGCAAATAAATATTGCCCGCCCCGCCCTCTCGTTGTGGAAAAAATTGTGGATTACTTCCGGAAAGCGCCCGCAGAAAAGCTGCTTTCCGCTCTTGTCAAGGCTTTCCCATTCTGCTAGGCAAGGTAAGCCCTTATTAATCAGCTACAAGCCACGCCAGATACCGCCTTCGCGGGCGCAGCCGCCGCGCTCCGGCCCGGACTGCCGATTTTGGAGCTTTCCACAGTTGCAGATGAATGGCAGGTGACTAAAGTATCTGCTTAGTCAACAGCAAAGCCCTATTTCTGCTGATCTTCGCCCACGCGCAGAACCGCCAAGAACGCCTCCTGAGGAATATCCACCTTGCCGATCCGCTTCATGCGCTTCTTGCCTTCCTTTTGCTTCTCCAGCAGCTTGCGCTTGCGGCTGATATCGCCCCCGTAGCACTTCGCCAGCACGTTCTTCCTGAGCGGGCTCACCGTCTCCCGCGAGATGATCTTCGCCCCGATCGCCGCCTGTATCGCCACCTCGAACTGCTGCCGCGGTATCAGCTCCCGCATCTTCGACACCAGCGCCCTGCCGCGCTCGTACGCAAAGTCCCTGTGAACGATGATCGACAAGGCATCCACCGGCTCGCCGGAAACCAGAATATCCAGCTTCACCATCGGCGACTCCCACTCCCCGGCCAGTTGATAATCCAGCGACGCGTACCCCCGCGAAATCGACTTCAGCCGGTCGTAGAAGTCCAGCACGATCTCGTTCAGCGGCAGTTCGTAGGTCAACATCACCCGCGTCGGCGTCACGTACTCAAAGTTGATCTGCTTGCCGCGTTTCTCTTCCACCAGCTTGAAGATTCCGCCCACGTACTCTTCGTTCGTCAGAATCTTCGCCGTGATCACCGGTTCCCGGATCGACTCGATGTTCGTAGGATCGGGCCAGCGCGACGGATTGTCCACCTCGACCACGCTCCCGTCCGTCAGCGTAATGTGGTAGCGCACGCCCGGCGCCGTCGTAATCAGGTCCAGCTCATACTCGCGCTCCAGCCGCTCCTGAATAATCTCCATGTGCAGCAAGCCCAGAAAGCCACACCGGAACCCAAACCCCAGCGCCACCGAACTTTCTGGCTCAAAGAAAAAAGAAGAGTCGTTCAGCCGCAATTTTTCCAGTGCATCGCGCAAGAGCGTGTGCTCGTGCGAGTCCACCGTGTAGAGCCCTGAAAACACCATCGGCTTGATGTCTTCAAACCCCGGCAGTTGCGTCGCCGCCGGCCGCGCCTCTTCTGTCACCGTGTCGCCGATTTTGGTATCGCCCACGGTTTTGATGGTGGCCGCAAAAAAGCCCACCTCGCCCGCAATCAGTTGCCCAATCTCCACCGGCTTGGGGCAAAGCACGCCCATCGACTCCACTTCAAACGATTTCCCGTTCGACATCAGCCGAATCCGCTGTCCCTTGCGCATCGTCCCCTGCATCACGCGCACCAGAACGATCACTCCGCGGTACGCATCGAACCAGGAGTCGAAGATCAGAGCCTGCAGCGGCGCATCCGGGTCTCCGGTAGGCGGAGGAAGCCGTTTCACAATCGCCTCCAGAACCTCGGCCACGCCCTGCCCCGTCTTCGCGCTTACCGCGATGGCGTCCGTAGCATCCAGGCCCACCGCCTTCTCAATCGCTTCCTGTGTGCGCAGAATGTCCGCCGAAGGCAGATCGATCTTGTTGATCACCGGAATAATTTCGAGGCCGTGGTTGATGGCCAGGTAGGCATTAGCCAGCGTCTGTGCTTCCACGCCCTGGCTCGCATCCACCACCAGCAGTGCGCCCTCGCACGATGCCAGCGAGCGCGAAACCTCGTAGCTGAAGTCCACATGTCCAGGCGTATCGATCAGGTTCAATTGATACGTATTCCCGTCGTGCGCCTTGTACATCATGCGCACTGCGTGGGCTTTAATCGTAATGCCTCGCTCGCGCTCCAGATCCATATCGTCCAGAATCTGTGCCTGCATCTCGCGTCCCGTCACTGACCCGGTAAATTCCAGCAGACGGTCGCTCAGCGTCGACTTTCCGTGGTCGATGTGGGCGATAATTGCGAAATTGCGAAGGAAGCGTGCGTCCATGCGGGGGTGGCGTGAGAGGGTTTTAGCGCGCTCCTGCGCGCATTGCCTCCATGCCATAGCTTATCATCGGCATAGTGCCTTTCGTTCGCTTACATTCGCCGGAGTGGTTGCGCAAATCCACGCGCATGAAGTTCACCCGCCTTCTTCCGCCCTTCTGTCTCTTCGTGACGTTGGCTGGCTGCGTCCCTTCCCAGCCCAAAGCCGATGCCCCGCATCCGCAGGCCACCGCGCCCGCTCTACCCGCTGTCACTCCTCAGCCCCCCGCCACTGCGCCCGTTCCCTCCACCAAAGAGCAGCAGCGAGTCCGCCAGGTCATTCAGCAGGTCGAGGCCGCCTATGCCCGTGGCGATGCAGACTATCGCAAGGGAAAGCTCCCCGAAGCCAAGGCCGAGTTTGATCGCGCTGTCGACCTCATGCTCATGAGCGGCATCGACATTCACAGCAACGCGCAGTTGCAGGAAGAACTCGATCGCATCATTGATCAGGTCAACGCACTCGAGATGGAAGCCCTCAAGCAGGGAAACGGCTTTGTCCCCGCCATCGAGCCCACCCCCGCCGACGTCGCCAGCGACGTCACCTTCACCGTCGACCCCAACATCGTCGCCCGCGCCAAAGCCGATCTCGCCACCACCAAGTCCGATTTACCCCTCGTCGTCAACGACTACGTTGCCAGCTTCATCAACTTCTTCGCCTACTCCCAGCGCGGCCACAACACCCTCATGCATTCATTCCAGCGCTCCGGCCGCTACAAGGCGATGATTCAGCGCGTCATGGCCGAAGAGGGCGTGCCCCAGGACCTCATCTATCTCGCCGTCGCCGAGTCCGGTTTCCAGCCACGTGCCATGAATGGCGGCTCCAAAGCCGGCGGCATGTGGCAGTTCATGCCCTACGGCAACTACGGACTCGTCCGCAACGCTTATGTGGACGAGCGTTTCGATCCGGAAAAATCCACCCGTGCCTACGCCCGCTACATGAAGTTCATCTACGACCAATTGGGTGACTGGTACTTGTCCATGGCCGCCTACGATTGGGGCGCCGGCAACGTTCAGCGCGCCGTGCAAAAAACCGGCTACGCGGATTTTTGGGAACTCTACCGCCGCAACAATCTCCCAGCGGAAACAAAAAACTACGTCCCCGAAATTCTCGCTGCCATCATCATCGCCAACAATCCCAAGCAGTATGGCTTCGACGATGTAACGCTCGACCCTCCGGTGCTCACCGACACCGTCACCGTCAACTACTCCGTCGATCTCCGCCTCGTGTCCGACCTGGTCGGCGCCCCGATCGATGAATTGATGGCGCTCAATCCCAGCCTCCTGCGCATGATCACGCCGCCAGACACGGCTTTCGATCTCCACCTGCCCGCGGGCACGGCCACGCTCTTCAGCGAGCGCGTCGCCCTCGTCCCTGAAGCCAGGCGCAATGCTTGGCGCTATCATCGCGTCGCCTCCGGAGACACGCTCGCCTCGATCGCGCGCGAGTATCGCGTCGAGCCAACGGAGCTGGCCTCCGCCAATCAACTGCACGCCGGCGACAGCCTTGAAGGTGTCTCCGCATTGGTTGTGCCGGTTGCGCCCGCCGCCGCGCCCTCCGTCCACACACGCCTCTACACCGCGCGCAAGGGAGATACGCTCGTCACCATCGCTGACCGCTTCGGTGTTTCGCTCAATCAGTTGCGCCGCTGGAACTCGATCACCGGCATCAAAGTGGAACTCGGCCGCAAGCTGCGCGTGGCCGAGCCCGTGGTTGCGCAGCGCGCATCCGGTGGTCGCCGCCACAAGACTTCCTCCGCGTTCGCAAAGACGCCATCCGCTGACAAATCTACTGCACGTAAAGCCGCGCCAGCTAAGGCGCCCACCGCATCAAAGGCCACCGCTCGCAAGGGCGCAACGAGCGCCTCACGCAAGGGTGCTGCGAGTCCTGCGCATAAGGGCACGGCCCATTCCGGAGCGAAGACAGCAACTAAAAAGAAGTCCTCGCACAAGTAAAAAACGCAGGGACCTCATTACGTACTTGTGTTTTGTTGGTGTTTACGTGCAAGCTATAACTACAATCTTTTCCGCTTACGGAACAGTATTGTTCCTTGCGCGAAGAAGCAGAAAATCAAGTGCAGCGGCGAGCCGCTGGAGGCAAATCGGATGGATGATGTGGTCAGCATGCATGCAATGAGCGACGGCGATCCCACCGGAGAGCCGAATGAGTTGGATCCCGATAAGGTCGAAGACTTCACGGATGAGAACGAAGAAGACATTGAGACCGCCAGCATTCTTACTTCTTCCGATGACGATGAGATCGCAGCGGAAGAATCAGTGGTTGTCGTTGTGGAAATGCCTGTAGCAAAGCCCGTGGTCAAAAAGGCCCCGGCGAAGAAGGCTCCCGCAAAGAAGGCCGCTGTCAAGAAGGCTGCAAAGAAAACTCCTGCCAAGAAGGCTGCAAAGAAAGCTCCGGCAAAGAAAGCCGTGAAGAAGGCAGCCAAGAAAAAAGTTGTGGCCAAGAAGGCCCCAAAGAAATCCGCCGCAAAGAAAAGCAACGCTGGCGCCAAGGGCGGAAAGGTCAAGGCGAAGAAGGTCGTGGCCAAAAAGCGCGTCGGCAAAACCCCAAAACGAGGTATCAAGTTGGCCGTTAAGAAAGCAGCAAAGAAAGCCCCCGCAAAGAAGGCAGTCGCCAAGAAGGCTCCTGCAAAGAAGGCAGTTGCCAAGAAGGCCCCTGCGAAGAAGGCAGCCAAGAAGGCTCCTGCAAAGAAGGCAGCCAAGAAGGCCGCAAAGAAGTAGTTCGGCAACCGTAATATCAAGGCAAGCAAAAGAGCCCGGCTTCCCGCCGGGCTTTTTTGCGCCTGAATAAAAAGTCTCTACTCGGCCGGCTTGATCGAGGTCCCCTTGTCGGGCAACACGGCCAGCACATCCGACGCGCTGGTCGCCGGATTTACCTTCGTCCACACCTTCGCGATCTTGCCCTTCGGATCGATCAGGAACGTATTCCGGTTCGCCATGCTCATGCCAAAATGGCTGGTCAGCGATCCGTACGCGTTCACCACGCCGTGATCCGTATCCGACAGCAGCCGGAACGTCAGGCTGTCCTTGGTGCAGAACTGCTGATGCATCTCCTTCGAGTCCACGCTCACGCCCAGAACCACCGCGTGCTTGGCCTCGAACTGCGCCAGGCTCTCCTGAAACTTGTGCGCTTCAATCGTGCAGCCGCTCGTCATATCGCGCGGGTAAAAGTACAACACAACCCACTTGCCGCGAAAGCTCTTCAGCGAAACCTGTGTGCCGTCCTGCGAGGGAAGCGTAAACGTAGGCGCATCCATGCCAACAGCAGGCATTGCAGGCCCAGCATCGTCGGCCGCAATGGCCGGAACCGAAACAACCGCGGCAACGAGAGCCGCGGCAAAGATAGAGAGCAATAGCTTCTTCACGAAAAACCTCCTCAGGGCAGGGACCAGGAAACAGGAAGTAGGGAACAGAACGCAACAACCCGCTGCCGAGCAAAGGGGAAACCTGCCAGCAACCAGTATTAGCGCGGCGCGGCCACAATGGCAATGCCCGCCTCGCTCGCGCGCTCCAGCAGCGCGTCGCGATCGAATAAAAGCGTACGTCCCGCCTCAATCGAAAGGCAACTCGCCCCCGCGCCGATCATCGTCTCGACCGTCGCCATCCCGATCACCGGCACATCGAACCGCATGTCCTGGTTCGGCTTGGCCACCTTCACCACCGTCAGCCGCCGATCCAGAGTCGAGGCATCACCACCCAGCGAATCCATCAGCCGTCCCGCGCGTTCAATCGTCGCGTCCGTGCCTTCCATCGCCTCCACCGCCACGCAAGCCTGCGCCGCCACAACCACCGTCTGCCCAATGTCGAACCCAGCCACAGCGCGCGCCACGCCCAGCCCGTACTCGATATTCTTGCACTCGTCCTGGTCCGGCGCGCGCTTGGTCAACACGCCCTCCTGCGCCAGTAGAGGCTCCAGAAACGCTGTGGAGCTGATCAACTCGATCCCCTCGTCGCCCAGCACCTTCGCGACAGCTCCAAGCAGCATATCGGTATTCCGCGAGCGCAGGTTCAGCAGCAGCTTCGCCAGCCGCCAGTCCGGCCTGATGCTCGAGAAGATCTGCTTATGCTTCACCTGTCCCGCCATCACAGCCTTCTCGACGCCTTCCTTCTGGAACGTCTCAATCAGCCGCGACAACTCGCCCAGCGAGAGCCAATGGACAGTCACGCCCTCATCCGCAGCCGCCCTCTCGTTCATCTCGGGGTCAGTCTCCTCGCGGATAGCCGCCACGACCACAGGCAGCCCCTGCCCCCGCGCCGCTTCCAGCAGCAAAAACGGAAACCGCCCATTCCCCGCAATGAGGCCGAGTTTCATGTCTACTTGATAACCCCGCGCTCGCTTCGCTCCAGGAATGCCGCCAGCAGCGCCACGTCTTCGCCTTCCATCGCCTTCAGTTTCTCCAGCGCCTGCGTCGTATTCATCTTCGTCGCCAGCAGCAGGCGGAAGGCCCTGTGCAGCGTCTGCAACCGCTCCGGCGAAAAGCCGCGCCGCGCAAGGCCGACTTTGTTAATCCCAAACGCCTTGTTCTCCCGCCGCGACGAGGTCAGCGAAAACGGCAGCACGTCCTGGGTCACGATCGTGCCACCGCCGACAAAGGCGTACTTGCCCACGATGCAGTGCTGATGAACCGGGCAGAACGCGCCCAGCGTCACGTAGTCCTCCAGAACGACGTGCCCCGCCAGCGTAGCCGCGTTGGCCATGATGCAGTAGCTGCCCACCTGGCTGTCGTGCCCGATATGCGCGCATGTCATCAGCAGGCAGTTCGAACCCAGGCGCGTAATCCCTCCGCCACCCACCGTGCCGCGGCTGATCGTCACGTTCTCGCGAATCGTGTTGTCGTCGCCAACCTCGGTTCGGGTAGGCTCGCCGCCGTATTTCAAATCCTGGGGTGGCACGCCGATCGAGGTGAAGGGATAGATCGTGTTCCGCGCGCCGATCCTCGTGCGCCCGTCGAGAACCACGTGCGAAATCAGCGTGCAATTCTCGCCCAATACAACTTCAGGACCGATAGTGCAGAAAGGGCCCACACTGCAGGAGGCCGGAACCACGGCTCCCGGAGCGATGACGGCGCTCGGATGAATGCTCACTCCGTCTCCGCTTTCGCCGCCGGTGCATCTTCGTGGGCCTGCTGTTCCCGCTCGCGCGTCACAACCTGGCAGGTCAGCGTCGCTTGGCAGGCCAGCTTCCCGTCTACATACGCGTGCCCCTCGATGCGCCCCGCACGGGTGCGGAACGAGAGTACGTCCACCTCAATGCGCAACTGGTCGCCGGGAGTCACCGGCCGCCGGAACTTGGCCCGCTCAATGCCGGTAAAGACCACCAGTTTCTTCTCGCGGTCTGGCATCTCCGCCATCATGATCACGCCGCCGGCCTGCGCCATGGCTTCAATCACCAGCACGCCGGGCATAATCGGGTAGCCGGGAAAGTGCCCCTGAAAAAAAGGTTCGTTGAAGGTAACGTTCTTGATGGCTACCAGGCGCTTTTGCGACTCGAACTCGACGATCCTGTCGATCAACAGAAACGGGTAGCGATGGGGCAGGAAACCCATGATCTCCTGGATGTCAAACTTCATTCACTAGCTCCAGAGAGCGGGCAGGAAAGATGCTTTGCGCTCATCAGGATTATAAACAAGCCAGCGCCTGCCCTATCGCGCTTGTAGCCGATCAGCTTGATGGGTCCGGGTTTAAGGTGAAAGAGCCGGCTTCAGGTGATGGGCACGGGCTTCACAGGCTGCGGAAAAACTCGTATTTGGAGCAAATCCTCAAGGCTTTGTAACACGGCACGACTTCAGTCATGCCGCAAACCTCGCAAAATGAACGCGGGCTTCAGCCCCTGCAAAACTCGTCTTCGCCCAAAAATCAAAATCAACCCTTTTTCCGCAGCCTGTTTAGCCCTTGAGGGAATGCTCCTGCAAACTGACTTCCCGCCTCTATTTCCTGATCCGCTTGTCCGCCGCATCCACGCTCCAGAAATCCGCAGGCAGTTGCTGATTGAACGACACCTTCTTCACATAGTACTGCCGGTACATCTCATCGTTCCTGAAACGCGTGATCGACAGCGGCGTCGGGAAGCCATCCATCACGTGGTAGTTGTCGTACTCCTCGGCGTCCGTGTTCTTGTCCTTGTAGAGTGGGTCGCGCCACTGGAAGACGCGACGCAGCGGCAGGTGGCTCTCCGTGTCCATCAGGATAGTAATGGACTCATTCTGCGCCGAAATCAGCGTCACCTGGTCCGCCAGGCGGCGTTGCACCTGGTGCTGCCCCTCATCCACCAGAATCGTATTGGGATACTTCAACCAAACCTTCACAGCCGTCTCGATCGAGTGGTCGCGCCTGCGCAGAAAGTCGTCCAGAATCTCCTTGTCCATCGGCTTCTTCCCGCGATACGTCACCTCCCAGCCCTCTCGCCCCAGGTAAAACTCCACCACATCGCGATGCTTGGTCAGTTCAACGCGGTCCGAATCCGGCCATTGGTGGAACTCCCAGTATTGGGTAGTGCCGGTGTCTGGTTTCCCTTGGTAGAAAGCGGCAATATACCCTTCGCGAACCTGATTCTTCATGTCGAGCCATGCCTGTCCACCAAGAGCCTTCACCATGGCATCCAGCTTTGCGTGTGCCTGTTGCGTGTTCTTTGCCGCCTCGTCGTTCGCCGTCTGCGTCCGCGAAGCGAGCGGCCAGGCCAATGCAACCACCGCCGCCGCCACAGAAAATATTTTGGTTATCTTCATCTCTTCCTCTTCGCGTCCATTCTCAGCCGACCAGAACCGCCCCGCCGTTCACGTTCAGCACCTCGCCAGAGATAAACCCAGCCAGCGGCGTGCACAGGAATAGCACCGGCCCGGCAATCTCTCGAGGCGTAGCCACCCGCCCCACCGGTATACCAGCCCTGATCTTCGCCCCCAACTCAGCATCGCCCACCGCCGCTGCCGACATCTCCGTAGCCACCCACCCCGGCGCCACGCAATTCACCATGATCCCCTTGTGCCCCAGTTCGCTCGACAGGCTCTTTGTGAGACTTATAACAGCGCCTTTGGTCACGGCATAGTCGGCATGGTTCGCCTCGCCGCGCTGGCCCGCCGTGGAACTGATCAGCACGATATGCCCCCTCGCCTGCCTGGGGACTAGCGCCTGCCTTTCCATCTGCGCTACCGCAGCCTGCACAAGACCGAAGACCGAGTCCAGATTCACGGCGAGCGTGCGCCGCCACTGCGCCTCAGGCATTTGGGAGATCGGCATGTCCTCGGCTGGCCAGATGCCGTGATTCACCACCAGCACGTCCAGTCGCCCGAAGGCAGCGACGGCGGCAGCCACCAGGGCATGACCATCAGCCGGCGTACTCAACTCCTGCTGAAGTGCCATGCACCGCCCACGACCGCCGCATTCAGACTGGAGCGCCTCGGCCTGTTGCCGCGCCTGCCGGTAGCTGAACGCCACCCGCGCTCCAGCTTCAGAGAACATGCGCACCGTCTCCGCGCCGATCCCGCGCGAGCCGCCCGTGATGAGCGCGACCCTACCATCCAACGCCAGACAAACACCTGCCATACGGCCACGCTAATGCATTGCCGGAAGGAATGTCGAGAGACGCGGAGATCTTCGGGCTTCGCTCAGAGGAATATATCGAGGACTGCAGAGATTGAATCCCTCAGACGGCACGAATCAGCCGGACCGGCAGGAAGACGATTGCGCGGACCAGTTCCAGCACCCCGTCCACCGCGATCCCCAAAAGGCGAAACGGCAGCAGAAACAGCCATACCAGCGGATAGAGGATCAAGGCCAACAGTGCCAGCGGCCAGCAAAATACAAGCAGAATGCACCACAGAAGAAACTTCACCATTGCGTCTCCATCCCGGCGTCCTACCAAGTAGATCCGCGCATCGGACTATCCGCTGCTAGATACGTGCGTTCGCGGAGAGCGGTTCCCGCTTAGCCCATCTTCGTCTTGGCGCGCGCGGCCAGCAGCTTGTTCCGCTCGCGGATCAGCTTCGCCCGCTCTTTCTCGGGCAAACCCAGCATCGCCTTCGTCCGCTTCGGCAGCTTCTCATAGATCAGCGCATGAGCCCGCCGCAGCTCTTCCTCAATCTCCCGAGGCCGCAGCACATCCCAGCGCTCCACGGCCACCCAGAATGCCCTGGCCAGGTGCGGTGCGCCGTAGATCCCCTCCGTCTCCATCAGCTCGTGGAATCGCTCCGCCCCGCAATGGAACCAGAGAACGCCACTCCCCGTCCCATCCAGGTCGGTCATCGCGAACATCTTGCCGCCGATCGCCCGGTAGCCCACCCAGTAGACGAGGTGGTGTCCCCAGTTCAGCGTCTCCGCCGCATGGGGCAGCGCCAGGCAAATCTCGCGGATGCACTCGTTGTCCATAGGGCTGAGTTTAAGCCGGAAAACACCCCCGTGAAAAGAGCAGCACGGGAATCCGATGCTCACGTCTAGCCGCGAACAGCAAGCAACCGCTCAGAACCTACCACTTGGCTTCGAATGCGCGGAACCGTCGTTCCAACTCCCACTGTGCCGCGGCCTTTTCGCTTCCATCCAGAAACGCCTTGCACCCGACCGACGGATTCTGCGCGCCTAATGTATCTCCCTTGCACGCCGCCGCCGTTGTGTTAAATACATCCGGGTTCGCCCACAAACTCGCGCCTGGCAGAAAGTCGTGTTCCAGGCCCGTTCGCGCCAGCGTCTTCATGTCCGCGTAGCTCAGGTGGTAGTCCATGGCCGCGCGCACATATTCGTGCGTAATATCGATGCGGCTCACTCCCTCATCATCGGTAGAGAGTGCCACCGGCACGTGCGCCAGCCGGTAATTCGGAAAAGGGTGCTCGTCTCCCTCGACGCCCAAAATGCCTTCGTTCGAGCTGAGGTTGATCTCAATCATCACGTGCTTTTGCGCCAGTTCCTTCAGCAGGCCCGGAACGTCGTCTTCCTCCATCACATCGACCCCGTGGCCGATGCGTTCCGCGTGGCCCAGTTCCACGGCCTGCCGGATGTGGAACCGCAACCCTTCAGGCGGCACCAGTCCCGGCGCAAGCTCGCCGGCATGAAGGCTGATGTGAACCTGGGGATAGACCGAGTGCAGATAGTCCAGCATCTTCATCTGCAGCGTGTAGTCGCGCATGGAGATGAAGCCGTCCTCCGGCATCACAAAGTTGATGCCGACAAAGCCCGGCTCGTGCGCGTCCATGGTTGCCTGAACGGTCTCAAATCCCAGCAGCGTCTGCGCAAAAACCTGTTCCGGCGGAAAGCCCCGCAACACTTGGTAGATATACCGAATCTCGACCCCGCAGGCCGCCGTAGCCTGCGGCGTTCTGCAGCGTTCCAGTTGATGCCTCTGTGCCTCGGCCTGCCGTACATCGTCGCGGTCGGTGGCAACTTCGTCGCGCAATCCGCAGTCGAGCAATTGCTGGCGCAACTTCGCGAAATCCGAATTCCAACCAATCGCGTGCGCAATCGTGGTGGCGTGTCCAAAGGGCGGCGTCTCCATCAGTTCAAGATACTGCTGATCCTGAGCGGCCGCGCGGCTGGCGATCTCGTCGACCCACTCTCCCGTATGCCGCTTATCGAGTCCGCCGAAACGCGCAAACGTGGCAAAGAACTGGTCGTGCCCGCTGAAGCCGGTCGTTGGCACAAAGCTGCGCATCGAGAACGCGTCGATCAGCCGATCGTACAAATCCTGGTTGACCGGAGTCATGTTTTCTGAGAGCGCCGATGCCGGTATCGACTTTCCACGGCAGGGTGGTTTCGTAAATTTCAGCGCCAC
>Ga0182027_10001062_pt1 | contig 46318 bp, 41 predicted proteins | sample 712E1DmetaG_FD_121300 | JGI IMG/M metagenome (GOLD analysis project Ga0182027, IMG submission 121300) | Permafrost microbial communities from Stordalen Mire, Sweden - 712E1D metaG (Illumina Assembly) | ecosystem: Environmental > Terrestrial > Soil > Wetlands > Permafrost | place: Sweden...
ATTCGGTGACACATATATTAAAAAACTTAGATCTGTTGTAGATCCTTCTGAGATTCAATATATTATTCTGGACCATACTGAACCGGATCATTCCGGGTGTACTGCCAGATTGCTGGAAATTGCACCCTCAGCAGTAGTTGTTGGAACAGGAAATGCTATAAGATATCTGAGTGATATAATTAATAGACCCTTTAATTCACTGGTTGTTAAAGATGGAGATACTCTGGATCTTGGAAATAAAACGCTGAAATTTATCTCAGCTCCAAATCTGCACTGGCCTGATACTATGTTCACATATCTGGTCGAGGATAAGATTCTGTTCACCTGCGATGTCTTCGGAGCTCATTTCTGTTCTCAGGAGATGTTTAATGATTTTTCTCCGGAATATCTCGATTCATTTAGTTACTACTTTAACATAATACTTAAACCATTCAGCAGATTTGCTCTTAAAGCTATTGAGAAAATAAAATCGCTTGATATAGAAATTATATGTCCGGGACATGGACCAATTCACAGGGACAACTGGAAAAAAATAGTAAACCTCACAGAAAAATATGCGGAAGATTATATAAAACTGACTGCAAAAAGTGAAATAAAGAATGTTCTGATTACTTATGTTTCAGCTTATGGTTATACTAAAATAATGGCGGAACAAATTGCATCTGGTATGCAGGATAATGAAAATATCAAGGCAATTTTAAAAGATATTGAGACAATTCCTTTGGGAGAACTTGAATCGGAGATTGTTATAGCGGATGCAATTCTTGTCGGATCACCCACAATCAATCAGAATACGCTTCTCCCGGTTTATAAATTATTTTCGCTCATAAATCCACTGAGGGATAAGTCTAAAATTGCAGGAGCATTCGGATCATACGGGTGGAGTGGTGAAGCCCCAAGGATAATAATTGATAATTTGAGAAACCTGAAGCTTAAAGTATTTGAGGATACTGCTGCGCTGAAGTTTTTACCTGGGAAAGAAAAGTCAATTGTATTAAAGGATTTTGGAAAACGTTTCGCAGAATTTGTTTCAGCTGAATGTGATGAAACAAAAAATCCCGGAAATTAGCCGGGACTTTTCTATGGTTTAATTATGAAATTTTTACCTCTCTGCTGAGTTTTGCCTTCTCTTCTTCTTCCTTTGGAAGCTCAACTGTCAGAATACCATCTTTATAGTTGGCTCCGATCTTGTCTTTATTTACATTTTCAGGAAGGTAAAAACTTCTGCAAAATGATGAATAACTGAATTCTCTTCTTTTAAAACCATCCACGTTTTCTTCTTTTTCATTCTTGTTTTCAGAAGAGATAGTAAGTAAATCTTCATGAATTTCGATCTTAAGATCCTTCTTGTCGACACCTGGAATAGCAAGGTCAAGGATAAATCTCTTTTCATCTTCTTTGATGTTTACTGCCGGCATTGAGGTACTCCTTTGAGATACAACAGGGAAGAAATCATCATCAAAAATGCTCGACCATAAAAATGGTTTATAACTTCTTTTTGTAATCATTGGTAACATAGTTTTGTCCTCCTATTAATTTATATGTTAAACATTATTTTTAAGTTCATTTTATTGTTTTCAATATCTGTTCCAAATTAAAAAAGCGACAAAATGGCATGATATATTTTTATGGCATGTCATAATGGCGCTACAACAGAGATTCTTATTACTTTTTTGTCAGAACAAGGAGGCACCTTGGAGTATATAAACTTGTTATGAGTTTTCAGAAAATTAAATTAGGTTTGTATAATAAAACCTGACCAATGAAAGCCACACTTAGAAATATTTTAATATTTGCTGGTATCCTGTTGTTTCTGGCAGGGATTTGGTTCTTCAGAGAAATCGTCGTTTACATCCTTGTGTCGGGGGTTTTGTCAATAATGGGACGGCCCCTTGTGGATCTTTTCTGCAGGATAAAAGTACGGAAATGGCATTTTCCACGATCACTTGGAGCACTGCTTACATTATTGATAATATGGGGGATTATTATATTGTTTTTCTATATATTCATACCGCTTGTGACGGATCAGATAAATCAATTATCGACGATAGACAGTGGAAGGATTGTACAACTTATTGCAGGTCCGATAAAAAAGATTGAGAATCTCTTCAGGGCATTTAATAAGGATATCCCGAATGAGACTTCTCTTCAGAATTACATGATGTCTAAAGTTGCTGGTGTACTGAATATAAATCTATTACAGAATATTATAGGTTCACTTGCTGGTATTCTTGGAAATATCCTGGTGGCAATCTTTTCTATAACCTTCATTACATTTTTTTTCCTGAAAGATCAACGATTGTTTTTCGAATCCATATTAATATGGGTACCAGACAAATACGTTGATAATGTGACTCGCGCATTATATTCTGTCAAGAGGCTTCTTACCAGATATTTTATCGGAATAATTATACAAAGCACTTGCATTATGACACTGATAACTATCGGTATGACAATAGTAGGTATTGATTTTCAGCAGGCACTTGTGATGGGTTTGATTCTGGGAATACTAAATGTTATTCCTTATGTCGGTCCATGGCTTGGGCTATTTATTGCACTTATAATGGGTGTTGCCTCACATATGTACCAGGATTTCAATACAGTAGTGATACCGTTAGTCACCTATATGATCATTGTTGAGGCTATAACACATATAATTGATAATATTGTATTTCAGCCAGTTATATTCTCAAATAGCGTAAAGGCTCATCCTCTTGAAATTTTCATAGTTGTACTAGCAGCCGGATTTGCCGCAGGAGTTCCCGGGATGATCCTGGGAATTCCCACCTACACTGTCTTAAGGGTTTTTGCCAGGGAATTCTTTAATAACTTCAGAGCAGTGCAGATAATTACTTCAAGCCTTGCTTCTGAAGAGATTAAATCAGAAATTAATTTGCAGGAAAAAAAGCAAAGAGATGAGTCTTCTTCATTTGATCCTGGTAAAACAAACGGTTGAGCCTCATTATTTTGCATTATGAAATCAGTATATGACCTTTATATTTTCCTTATAAGACTCTTTCGTGATGGGTTTAAGAATATGTCTTTTTGGGGAAGAAAGGTTTGGATTATAATTATAATCAAGCTATTTATAATTTTTGCTATTCTTAAAATTTTCTTTTTCCAGGATTTTCTCGGAAAGAAATGCAATAATGACGTTCAGAAAAGCGAATATGTACGAAATCAAATATTAAACACTGCAAAGAGCAATGATTGAAAACATTGATGCAAGCCTGATCGACTGGTCGCGGGCGCAGTTTGCACTCACAGCAATATATCACTGGTTATTTGTTCCTCTGACACTAGGGCTTTCCTTTATTGTAGCTATGATGGAGACAATATATGTCAGAACGGGTAATGAGGAATGGAAACTCCTTACACGATTCTGGATGACACTTTTCGGAATAAATTTCGCTATAGGTGTTGCAACCGGAATAATACTCGAATTTGAATTTGGAACAAATTGGTCGAATTATTCATGGTTTGTTGGAGACATTTTCGGAGCTCCACTGGCAATTGAAGGAATTCTGGCTTTTTTCCTTGAGTCAACTTTTGTTGCAGTTATGTTCTTCGGGTGGAATAAAGTTAGCAGGAAGTTTCATCTTTTTTCTTCATGGCTTGTAGCAATAGGTGCAAATTTATCTGCATTATGGATTCTTGTTGCTAATGCCTGGATGGAGAACCCGGTAGGAATGGTTTTTAATCCGGATTCGGCGAGAAATGAAATGATCAGTTTCCGGGCTGTGCTTTTTAATCCGGTTGCAGTTGATAAGTTTCTTCATACAATTTCTTCCGGTTTCGTTCTTGCCTCAATGTTTGTAATGGGTATTAGTGCCTGGTTCCTGATCAAGAGAAGAGAAGAACTCCTTGCAAAAAGGAGTATTCTTATTGCTGGTATTTTTGGTCTTGCATCATCACTGTTTCTTGCATTTACAGGAGACTCATCAGCCAGGACAATTTCAAAAGTACAACCAGTTAAATTTGAATCATTTGAGGCTTTATCTGAAGGAAAACAAAATGCTCCCCTGGTAGCCTTCGGTATCCTGAAAGATTCGGGAGAAAAAATTGGCAAAAAAGAACTCCCATCCTTTGTAGTAAAAATACAGATTCCCGATCTGCTATCGGTAATGACTTCTGGTGATAAAGATTCATATGTTCCTGGTTTAAAAGACCATGTATCGGGAAATCCGGGGAAAGGAATATTGTCAGTAGCTGAGAAATCCGAAAGAGGCAGGATTGCCAGGCAAGCTTTGGCCGATTATAAAAAGGCAAAGGAAAGTAAAGATAATGAACAGGTTAACCTTTTGTTGAAAAAATTTAATGACAAGGACTTCAGAGATAATTACTTTAAATATTTTGGATATGCCTTTATAGATTCACCAGAGGATGTTGTACCCGAAATATATAGCGCATTTTATTCATTTCATTTAATGGTGATTCTGGGTTTTCTTTTTATAATGATTTTTACCCTGACAATAATATTTATTTTTAATGGAACATTGGCTTCAAAAAGATGGTTTCTCTGGGTAATGCTTTTCTTCATACCTCTTCCATATCTTGCCAGCGAACTTGGATGGATTTTAACAGAAATGGGTAGACAACCATGGATAATTCAGGATCTGATGCCTCTCAAAATAGCTGTGTCCAATATTAGTGCAGGAGCAGTACAAACAACATTCTGGTTGTTTGCATTTCTTTTCTCTGCCCTGCTTATTGCTGAGATTTCGATCATGCTTAAACAGATAAAAATAGGTCCAAAACATTAAGAATCTGAGAAAATGATTGTAATGATTACTCATATTTTTTTACAAAACTACTGGTGGTTTATAGTATCACTTCTGGGAAGTCTTCTGGTATTCCTGATGTTTGTGCAGGGGGGTCAGACATTTATTTTTTCTCTTTCAAAAAATGAGATGCAAAGGGCACTGATTGTCAATACACTTGGTAGAAAATGGGAGTTTACTTTTACAACGCTAGTAACTTTCGGAGGAGCATTTTTTGCCTCTTTTCCGCTTTTTTATGCAACAAGTTTCGGAGGAGCCTATTGGGTTTGGATGGCAATTCTTTTCAGTTTTATCCTTCAGGCTATAGCTTACGAGTACAGATCAAAACCTTCAAATGTCTATGGCAAAAAGACTTTCGATTTTTTTCTGATTTTAAATGGATCTGTTGGACCATTTCTCATTGGAGTAGCTGTAGCCACTTTTTTTACTGGTTCTCAATTCAGCCTGAACCAGATGAACCAGGTAAAATGGGAGACCTCGTGGCATGGACTTGAAGCTCTTCTTAATATAAGGAATCTGGCGCTTGGATCAGCAGTATTATTTTTAGTGAGAATAAATGGATTGCTTTATATTATAAATACCGTTGAAGAAGAAAATGTAATAGTACGTGCTCATAAGAAACTGATATATAATACTATTCCATTTCTTTTGTTCTTCCTGTTTTTTATTATTGCAATTCTTGTTTCAGATGGATTTGCAGCAGATAAGTCGACAGGAACTGTTTCAATGGAGAGCTTTAAATATCTTCATAATTTAATCAACATGCCAATAGTCCTGATATTCTTTCTTTCTGGAGTTATTGTAGTTCTTTTTGGAATTTCTATTTCTATCTTTAAAAGAAGCTCAGGGGGAATATGGTTTACAGGAACCGGAACAATTCTTACAGTCCTGGCTCTTTTGCTCATAACAGGCTATAATGGTACAGCATTTTATCCTTCATCTCATAATCTTCAGAACTCACTGACAATCAGGAACTCTTCATCAAGTCAGTTCACCTTAAAAACAATGACAATAGTCTCATTTCTGGTACCGTTTGTCTTAACCTATATCTGGTATGCCTGGAAGGCGATAAACAATAAAAAGATTGATGAAGATGAATTGAAATCAGACGGGCACTTTTATTAAGACAAAGGAAAAAGTAAAAAGACAAAAGGAAAGAAGCTAAACAGCAAGACAATCAGACAATTAGATAATGTACATCAACCAATTAATAACCTATCTCATGTTACCGGCATTTATAATTATATGCTGGTTTATCATCAGGGCTGCCCTAATATTGTACGAAAAGAAATTCCCTGCTGAAGATAAAGGTCAGGAATAATTTAAAAAGTTGGTATAACCTATTTACTTTCAGCTGAGAAAAGCAGCGAAAGAGTGGAAACAATAATATAAATCGGAATTATCCCCGGGATACTCGCAATGCCAAAGGCTAAGATCATTATTGTGCATAAAACAATCAATGCATATCTTCCTTCATTACCTTTTATTTTGAAACTCTTGAATTTAAGTGAAAGCAATGGTATTCGGGTCACCATAAGTACCGAAAGAGATAAGGATAAGATTATAAGGAATATGGGCGATGCTACTAAAGAAATAAGGAAAGCAGACCCGGAATAATGTGCTCCAATAACGAAAGAGATAACTGCGAGAGCACTGGCAGGCGTCGGTAATCCTTTGAATGAAGTTGTTTGCGTTGTGTCGGTGTTAAATATAGCGAGTCTAAGTGCTGCACAAACAGGCATAATTGCAGAAATAGTAATAAATATCAGTGACGGGTACACTGAAAAACATAATCCGGCTTTATCTGGGGATTCGAGAGATTGCAATAAAAGATGGTAAATAATTAATCCTGGTGCAACTCCAAAACTGACGACATCTGCCAGACTATCAAGCTCTTTACCAAGATCTGAGTAAGCTTTTAAGAGTCTCGCTGAAAATCCATCAAGAAAGTCAAATACCATTGCTAAAAGTACCAGCCATGAAGCTGTATTTATATCACCGTTTAATATGAAGATTATTGAGATAAAACCCGAAGCAAGATTAAGAGATGTAATAAAATTCGGTACGTGTTTCATTTGTAATTATTTTCATCCGGGAGGTCAAAATTAAAACAAATTTCAGTTTTATTTGCTGGGAATTGAAAATGATTTCTTATACGGTTTAACTGTCTCTCACGGTAATCAAAAATTTTAATAAATTTGATACCTCATAAAATCTTTATATGGACGATTTCCTGGATATAAAAATTGCAATTGACTTTGACGGTACAATAGTTGAGCATGAATATCCTAAAATCGGGAAAGAAAAACTCTTTGCCTTCAGGACACTGAAAGAATTAGAAAAACAGGGAGCCAGATTAATATTGTGGACATTCCGGGTTGGAGCAGAACTTGACGAGGCTGTTGAATTTTGTAGAGGAAATGGCATAGAATTCTATGCCATAAACAGGAATTATCCTGAAGAGGTGATGGATGAAACGGTAAGCAGAAAGATTAATGCTGATATTTATATAGATGATAAGAATCTGGGAGGCTTTCCGGGATGGAGTGAAGTCTGGCAAATCCTTAACCCTTACGAGCTTCAGGAAAAACTCGCTGAAAAAAGAATATTAGCGAAGAGGATAACTTTGTTAAAAAAACTATTTAGAAGAAAACCACAAAAAAATGAAACCGGATTATCTTAAGTATTTCTATTTTATTACTTTGATCATGCTTATTACATGGAGCTTATCATGTTCTGGCAGATCTGGTAGAACTCCTGAAAACAAGACTGAGTTGACAACAAATGCAACTGTGGAACCATCATTGAAGCTGATAAAAATGACCTCACCAGAGGAAAATGAAGGAGTTAAGCTTAATGGCCAGATCAGAATAGTACTTGCGGCAGAGGAAAAGACTAGTCCGGATTCAATAAATATATGGTTTGACGGTCAGTTAGTTACAACCCTTAAATCATTGCCATGGGAGTACACTATCTCTTCGTCAATGCTGACAAAGACTGGAAGGAAATCACTGAAGGTTGTTGCCTACAAATCTAAAAGCAGACCTCAGACAATCACCCGCTTTCTGTTAGTTTATTCGGATGTAGTCCCCAAAAGGAATAGCTATAAAGTAATAAATTCATACCCTCACGATAAAGGTGCATTTACACAAGGGTTGGTATATGAAAACGGATTATTTTACGAGGGAACAGGGCAGGTAGGAACAAGTTATCTCAGAAAAGTTGATCCTGAAACGGGTAAAGTTTTATTTCAGCTAAATCTCGAACCACCTTTTTTTGGCGAAGGCATTGCGATTCTGGGAGATAGGATTTTTCAACTTACGTGGGAGAGCAAAGTAGGTTTTGTGTACGATAAAAGTACGATGAAACAAATAAATAAAATCTACTATCAGACAGAAGGCTGGGGTTTGACAACAATTGGAAATAAACTTATAATGAGCGACGGAACAAATTGTCTCTATTTTATGGATCCGGATCAGTTCAGCATAATCTCAAGGATAGAGGTTTACGATAATGAAAAAAAGGTTGATAAACTAAATGAACTTGAATACATTAACGGTGAAATATGGGCAAATATCTGGCAAACAGATCTTATCGCAAGAATTGACCCCTCAAGCGGGAAGGTTATAGCTTATATCGATATGAAAGGAATACTATCTGATCCTGAAACAGATACAAATGTTAATGTCCTGAATGGAATTGCATATGATAAAGACGGAAAAAGAATATTCGTTACTGGGAAAAACTGGCCAAAACTATTTGAGATCCGTATTATTGAATGATGTTTGTTCCGTAGACAATATTAATGCAGGAAGGAATGATGCTGAATTCTGCAGGAGTTTGACCGAGCGATTCACCATCAGCCTCCACATATAAAACAGAATCAGATCTTACAATCACATTCTTACATTTATACCCTTCCACTTTTGGATGATTAAGAATAGTACCGTTATAAAGAATTTTAAGATTCATCATTATTTCCAGCTTCCCCATTTCTTTAATGACCGTAACATCAAGGATCCCATCGTTAGGGATAGCGAAAGGGGTTTGTCTCATGCCTCCACCACAGTATTTTCCGTTTCCGACATTCAATGAAAAAATTCTGGCATCAGATTTGTTCCCATCAATAACAAGCTCAGCATTAGTATTCTTATAAGAGATAAGGCTCAAAAGCAGATTGTAGAAATAGATTGCTTTACCACTTTTCCCTTTATCTTTCTGAATATTTGTACGCTTTACAACAACTGATTCAAATCCCAAACCTGCGATGTTGATAAAATACCTGTCACTTTTTTCTTCCAAATTATAACAACTCACTATTCCAATGTCATGCAACATTGTTTTATTCTCCTGAATTATTTTTATAGCTCCTTCATAGTTAAGAGGAATTCCAAACATTCTTCCCCAGTCATTACCGGTTCCGATGGGAATAAGTCCAAGTGTGATATCTTTTGTAGGACAAACTTTCTGGTTGAAAGCTCCATTGACAATTTCGTTAAGAGTACCATCTCCTCCGACACATATAATCTTGCGGTATCCTGAAATAATTGCTTCTTGAGAAACGAATATTGCATCTCTTTTTTTTGTGGTGAAATATTCAGACCATATAAGTCCATGATTTTTAAGACCTGAAAAAATCTGTTCCCAGTCTTTTCTGCCTTTCTCGTTTCCTGCATTAGGATTAACTATCACAAACCATTCATCCTTTTCGGGATTATTATTCATTTTTTCCAGTATTTGATAGGATTGCAAAGATGTAAAATTATCAGATAAATAGGAATAAAGGATATAAAAAGCATTTTTCTGATGTTAATAAAGTGTTGAAAACCCTCAAAAGAATGTTTACAATTACAGTTTGGTCTGCCCGCAGTGATGGCCCATAAATAGTAAATTTGAGACTCAAAATTGTAAATAAAAAACTATAAGAAACAGATGGGAAGGATAATCGCTTTAGCGAATCAGAAAGGCGGGGTAGGGAAAACAACGACAACAATCAACCTTGCAGCCAGTCTTGCGGCTCTTGAGAAAAAAGTATTGATTGTGGATGCAGATCCACAGGCTAATTCAACTTCGGGTATTGGTATTGATCCGCGGCATATATCATGTACTCTTTATGATTGTCTTATTGATGGAAAAGATCCAAAAGAGGCTCTTGTAAAATGTGATGTGGAAAACCTGATGGTTATACCATCAAATATAGACCTTGTTGGTGCGGAGATTGAAATGCTTGAAAGACCTGAAAGAGAAAAGGTTCTTAAGAAAGTTTTAAGTGTCATTGCTGATGATTATGATTATATATTAATTGATTGTTCTCCTTCACTCGGCTTGCTGACAGTTAATGCATTGACAGCATCAAATTCTGTTATTATCCCTGTCCAGTGTGAGTATTTTGCACTTGAGGGCCTGGGTAAGTTATTGAATACGATAAAGATAATCCAAACCAATCTTAATCCTGAACTTGAGATTGAAGGGTTTCTTCTTACAATGTACGACTCAAGGTTAAGGTTATCAAATCAGGTAGCAGATGAGGTCAATAAGCATTTTCAGCAAATGGTATTTAAAACCATAATTCAGAGAAATGTAAAACTTTCTGAAGCCCCGAGTTTTGGACAACCCGCTATACTTTATGATGCAGAATCAAGAGGTACAGTCAATTATCTCAATCTCGCAAAAGAGCTGATAGAAAAAAATGAAGCAAAAGGTGGCCGGATTTAAAACATTTAACTGATAAGTAAGGTGGATATGACCAAGAAAAATGCTCTGGGGAGAGGGTTGGGCGCCCTGATTGATGGGGTTGAAAAGGAGGTGCTCGAAAAAAAAGTTGAGGCTAACCTTCAGATTGCTATCGAATCAATCGAAGCCAATCCATTTCAGCCAAGAACACGTTTTGATGAACAGGCTCTTGAAGAATTGGCATCTTCAATAAAACAGCTTGGAATTGTTCAGCCACTTACAGTCAGAGAAACAGGCAGTGGCAGGTTTCAGCTGATAGCTGGTGAAAGAAGACTCAGGGCGGCAAAAATTGCCGGTCTCACACATGTGCCAGCCTTTGTGAGGACAGCCGACGATCAGGCTATGCTGGAACTGGCACTGGTTGAAAACATCCAGCGTGAAGATCTTGATGCTGTTGAAGTTGCAATAAGTTATCAAAGGCTGATTGAAGAATGCAAACTTACTCAGGAGCAACTTAGCGACAGGGTGGGAAAACAAAGATCCACGGTTGCTAATTACCTGCGGCTTTTAAAGCTTCCTGCTGAAATACAGCTGGGCATAAAGAATAAGCAACTCACAATGGGACATGCAAGAACTCTTGTTAATATTGAAGATCAGAAAAAACAAATAAAGGTTTATTATAAGATTATTGATAACGATCTTTCTGTTCGTGGAGCGGAAGAGCTGGTAAGATCACTTCAGACAGAGAATTATAAAGATCCTTCTAAAGTTGAAAAAAAGAAAAAACTGAATGAGGATTTTACCCAGCTCTCAAACCATCTTGAGAAACTATTTTCCTCAAAAGTTAATTTCCGGATAAATGATAAAGGGAAGGGGAAAATAGTCATTCAGTTCGACAGCCCTGAAGATATGGAGCGCATTTTAGGTGTATTTGACAAACTGAACTCTTAAAATAATTATCTTTACTGCACCGTTTTATAGATGCCGGCAATAAATGCTGTTTAGTAATTATTTTGAAAGCAGGGAAATATATAATATTTATTCTTATACTGCAGTCTCTGTTTTGTCAACAGATTGTAATGGCGCAGGATACTTCTTTAGTTGCTAAAAAGACTAAGAAAATTCTGAAATTCTATCCGATGAAAGCGACCATGTTATCCGCTGCATTGCCAGGTTTCGGACAGATTTATAACAGAAAATACTGGAAGATTCCTCTCGTTTATGCCGGATTCGGAGCATTAGGTTATAGCGTTGTTTTTAATTCAACTTCTTACAATACGTTCATCAAAGCCTATCAGGATTTTACAGACAATATTCCTCAGACAGACAGTTATCTAAAGCTGATCAGAGGCATGGATCCCGCGAGTTATGATCCTGTTCTCCACCCAACTACATATAATGTTTCAAATGCTTCATGGGTGAGGGACGGACTTTTACGCCAGGTAGATTATTATAAGAAATACCGCGATTTATCTTATATAGGAATCGCTGCATGGTACCTTGTTTCAATCCTGGATGCAAATGTTGATGCAAGTCTGTCGGATTATGATATTGGTGAGAATATAAACCTTACCTTAGCTCCGATTCAGATACCTGGATATTACTTTAAGGGTGTTGGAATGAATGTGAGTTTAAGAATCTATTTTTAAAAGAGAATTTTGAAGATGAGAGTAAAAACAGTACTGTTTCTGATATTTATTTGTACATCAGGTATAAAAGCCTCTTTTGTATGTGATACTATAAAAGTAAAATCTGATGATAGTACTGAAAGAATTTCCAGTGACCTCGACAGCCTCGTCAACTCATGGTATGTAAGACTGGCAATTAAAAACGATACAATAATAATTTCTGATGATTCTGTAATTGTTGATTTTCCTGATTCAGTTTATAAGGCCAGACTTAGTAAAATTAACTCAATAATAAGCCTGCCTTATGTTAATAATATCATTAGAAATTGCATTCTTGTTTATACCAAAACAAAGCGGGATGATTTCAGGGCGATGCTCGGTCTGAAAGATTATTATTTTCCAATTATTGAGGATATTTTTGATTCATATGGTTTGCCAACAGAATTAAAATATATGGCTGTCATAGAATCAGCTCTCAATCCAAATGCTGTCAATGGGCGTTCAGGGGCGACAGGCATGTGGCAATTTATGTACAGTACAGGCAGACTTTATGGTTTAACTATAAATTCGATTGTAGATGAAAGAAGAGACCCTATTAAGTCGGCGCATGCTGCTGCCAGATATTTGAAGGATATGTACGAAATCTATCATGACTGGATACTTGTAATTGCAGCTTACAACTGTGGTCCGGGTAATGTAGATAAAGCAATCAGACGATCCGGAAATAAGAGGGATTATTGGGATATTTATTACAGATTACCTCGTGAAACAAGGGGTTACATACCTCAATATATTGCTGCTATCTATATTTTCAACAATTACCCGGAACATAAAATCCAACCATTACCACTCGAGATCCCCTTAACAACTGATACACTTATGGTAAACAAAGATATTCATCTTTCACAGATATCTGAAGTAATGAATATACCCCTGGGAGAACTGAGAGCGCTTAATCCTCAATATAGAACGGGACTGATTCCGGGAAGCACAAAGCCTCAATCGCTAAGATTACCAATGAAATACCTTGGCAGCTTTATTAGCTTAAACGATTCTATAAGAAACTATAAATCAGAAATTTATCTTAACAAAGCAAATCTTACAGTTAATCTTTCCAGATCAACTTATTTACCCACAGACGTTAAAGGGAAAGCTAAAATTTATTATACAGTTAAAGACAATGATAACCTTGGATTTATTGCTGAGTGGTTCAAAGTCGGATTATCCGACCTAAGATACTGGAATGATATTTATAGCAGCACAATACGAGTCGGACAAAAGCTTACTTTGTTTGTTGATCCTTCAAAAGCCGATTATTATTCGAAGATCAATGCAATGACATTATCTGAAAAACAAGGTCTGAATGTGAAAAATGCTGCATTAACTCAACAGATTGCAGCATCAGGTTCAGTGTTTAATGCAGATTCAGAATATGTTACTTATACTGTTCAGGATGGTGATACTATCTGGGATATTGTAAAGAAATTTGACAGCGTTTCCACTTCTGAAGTGCTTACTCTTAACAATATTTCAGATCCGGGAAAGATACAGGTCGGGCAAATACTCAGAATAAAGAAGAAGAGCTGATCCTTTAGCTTCATATGCGCCCTTTTAGGTCATTTTTACTATTACTTGTCTTTTTGGCCTGTTTGACAGGTCTTTATTATATCGTTCCGGGCAAATTGCGGTTACCCGGTATAAATAGCTTTATTCCTAAAAACCTTACTGAATCTCTGCTTAAAAAAGATTCAGTTTCTTCATCACTGACTGAACCGGTTCATCAAATTATTGATTCTTCTTTTTTTAACAAAACCAAAATATCTGTATCAGATACTGAAAGTGAAGCGGGTAGTACTCCAGCACCTCTTGCAAGAGTAATCGATTCGATTCAAACCTCGAAAGGACAGGTCAGAATAATATACTATGGCGATTCTCAGATTGAAGGAGACAGGATCACTTCATATCTCAGGCAATCTCTGAGAAAGGGAAAAAGTGGAACAGGTCCTGGTCTGTTCCTCCCTTTAATGCCTGTAATGTACACAAAATCACTCTTCATCAGGTCGTCTTCTAACTGGCAGAGATATAATTACCTTTCATATAAAGATGGTGAATTAGAAAATTGTGACCTTGGACCTTTTATGACACTCTGCCGATATCTGCCATCAGGATACAGGTCAGCTGAGCCGGTTAAGGCCACAATTAGAATTGTCCCGGCAGCATTTGCTGACAGTTCAGTTGCAATGTTTGAAAAGCTTCGTCTTTTCTATAAAAACACTCAAGGTACAATAAGAATTAAAATCAGTGATGGAGATAAGCTGATACTTCAGGATACTCTGAAACCAACTTCAGAAGTAATGGAAATATCAGTAAAGCTGAACAATTCAAAAGATGTAAGGGTTGAGTTTGAAGGGCAGGTAAGTCCTGATATCTATGGACTTAGCATCGAAAGTGAAAGAGGTGTTGTTGTCGATAATATTGCACAGAGAGGCAGTGCAGGCATGGAATTTACAATGGTTGGGAAAGAGAACCTGAAAGAAATATACGGCAGACTTAAACCCGATTTGTTTATCCTGCAATATGGTCTTAATGTAGTCAGAAATGTCAGGGAAGAATATTCTTACTATGAGAACGGTCTTTTTCGTCAGTTGGTGCTTCTGAAGGAGATATATCCTGGCACTCCCGTTCTTGTTATCAGTCTGACAGATATGGCGTTCAAAGAAGGAGATAGCATAAAATCCTTTCCTAATATTGCTAAAATCAGGGATGCACAAAAAAAAGCAACCGAAAAAGCTGGTGCGGTTTTCTGGGATTCTTATGAAGCAATGGGTGGAAAATCCTCGGCAATAAAATGGGCTGAGACCAAACCGCCACTTGTTCAAAAGGATTATGTACATTTTACAAATTCCGGAGCGGATACTATATCCAAAATGCTTCTTCAGGCAATGTTTTTACCTGCAAAGAATATACCGACAGGTAAAGTGAACAGTGTAACTCTTTCTGATACATCGAATAATATAAAAGCAGATCATTATCTGCCTCCGGAAATACAAAAGCGCAAGAGATCATTTATAAAAATTCTTTTATCAGACATCTTTAGCTATGATCCTGCCAAGCCATTTATTTTTACTTCCCCGGCATTCTGGATATTCTTTTTGTTAGTTCTTGCAGGCTATAGCCTGATATACAGGAAAATGGTGATCCGCAATGTATATCTGTTCCTGATCAGCCTTTTTTTCTATTTTAAAACAGGAGGATTGTTCCTGTTTCTGCTGATTTTTGTGACAATAGTCGATTACTCATGTGGACTGCTAATCAACGGAGCAAGAAAAAAGTTCACCAGAAAGTTTTATCTGCTCTTAAGCCTTATTTCAAATCTTGGACTTCTTGCTTATTTCAAATATGCAGGATTCATTATCGAATCAGTTAATAATTTCTGCGGTACCAAACTGAAAGTATATGATATTCTTTCAGCATTATCCAATTCCACACTAGGTACATCATTCGATATCAGTTATATAATACTTCCTGTTGGTATATCATTCTTCACTTTTCAGTCATTGAGCTATACAATTGATGTTTACAGAAGAAGGATGAAACCCGTAAAAAACATTATCGATTTTGGATTTTATGTATCTTTCTTTCCACATCTGGTCGCAGGACCGATAGTAAGAGCTTCGGTTTTCATGCCACAGATCTATCAGGAATTCCACCTGACCAGAAATGAGTTCAGCCATGCTTTATTTATGATTTCAAAAGGTTTGATAAAGAAGATCATCATATCAAATTTCATTGCTGTTTACTTTGTTACAGGGTATTTGATGCTCCTGCGCTGTATTCTGGTTTTGAGAACCTAATGGCAATTTATGGCTATGGTTTGCAGATCTATTGTGATTTTTCAGGTTATACTGATATTGCCGTAGGTGTTGCCCTGATTATTGGTTTCAGGCTGCCGGTCAATTTCAACTCTCCTTATAAAGCAACAAGTGTTAACGATTTCTGGAAAAGATGGCATATCTCACTCTCTCAGTGGCTGAAAGATTATCTGTACATTTCTCTTGGGGGTAACAGGAAAGGAAAGATACGAACCTATATCAATCTGATGCTTACAATGTTGATTGGCGGATTGTGGCATGGAGCTTCTTTACGGTATATCATCTGGGGTGCATTACATGGTATAGGACTGGTTTTTAATAAGATATGGCATTCTGTTTTTGGATTCAGAGCTGATGGCGGACGAATAAAGAGAATATTATCCATCTTTATCACCTTCCAGTTTGTCAGCTTCTGCTGGATATTCTTCAGAGCAGAAAGTATAAATAATGTCTTAATGATGTTCAGGCAGATTGGTCAGAACTTTTCTCCGGGATCTTATTCCGCCCTTATTCCCGTTTACGGCAATGTTTTTATTCTTATGGCATTGGGATATATAATTCATTTCCTTCCGGAAAGGATCAAGGAGTCGTATCGAGGAGTTTTTATAAGAATACCGCTGGTTGCTCAGTTCACGGTTATAATGTTGATAGCAATTATGTTATATCAGATGAATTCGAATGAGATCCTGCCATTTATTTATTTCAGATTTTAAAGATACAGATCACTATTTTCCGAACCTTTTATAAATGGAGCTATAGCTCTTTTATAAATCCCCTGAACATAAGCTATTGCCATACCATAATTTGTAACAGGGACTCCAGCTTTGATCGCCGGAATTAATCTGTTATGAAGTTGTTTCCTGGTAATCATGCAACTTCCGCACTGGATAACAAGAGAATAATCTGTTATTGGCCTTGGCAGAGTATCTAATCCTGCAACGACATCATAATCAAGGCTTTTACCAGTGAAGTTTGATATCCATCTTGGTATCTTCGTTCTTCCGATGTCATCACAAGCTACGTGATGTGTACAGGATTCAAGGAGGAGAACTCTATTGCCATCCTGAAGCTCTGAGATCTTTGGAGTGCCTTTTAAGTAATTTTCAAAATCACCCTTGAACCTGGCAAGCATTATACTGAAGCTTGTAAGAGGAATATCTGCAGGGATGGAGGCATCGGCTTTGACAAATACCTGGGAATCGGTTATCGCCAGAGCTGGTTTAATTTTAGTTTTTTTCAGGAATGCGTCAACTTCCCTCTCTTTGAGAACGATTGCAACAGCATCATTATCAAGGATATCTCTTATTGCCTGTACCTGAGGAAGGATTAGACGACCCGCCGGAGCTTCAACATCTATCGGGGTAATAAGAATGACAATATCTCCATACTTAATCAGGTCACCCAGCAATGATGTTGTTTTATAAGAGTATTCCGGTATTGTTTCCCTGATCAGGACTATAAGTTGTTCATAATTCCTTTTATCTGCAGCCGAGAACTCAAATGGATACTGTCCTGTAACAGAATAGACATTTTTTCTAAACTCTTCGGATGGTACCTCAAGATCAGATTTGTTATGTATTATTAAATATGGGATATCGTGATTTGTGAATTCCTTAATTAGTTCATCTTCATATTTTCCCCAGGAATTGTCCGTAACTGCCAGAAGCGCAAGGTCTATAATTTCAAGTGTTCTTATGGTCCGATCGACTCTTTTTTCACCCAGTTCTCCGGAATCATCTATACCAGCTGTGTCGATTAATATTACCGGACCAAAACCAGTTATCTCAAATGATTTTTTTACAGGGTCAGTTGTTGTTCCGGCATGATCTGATACGATTGCAATATCCTGTCCGGCAAGAGAATTAATGATACTGCTTTTTCCGCTATTCCTTCTCCCGTAAATGCCGATATGTGGTTTCTGATCTTTGCCTTTGGTCATAAAAAGCAGAATTACAGATTAGTCAAATCATCCAGAGAAAAACCCAGCTTAAGCAGATTTGAAGGTTCGAGTATAGTTTTAAGCTTTTTCTCACCTACCAGATGGATGAGAGATTCTGCTTTAAAGATGTCAATTTTACTGTCTTTCATGAGTTTAGCCAGTTCTCCGGCTTTATGATAACCAATATATGGTATCAATGCAGTTGTTACTGATGGACTCTTCATAAGTGAATCATAACCAGCAGATTCGTTAATCTCCAGTCCAATGAACAGGTTATCTAATAAAGTAGTCTGAGGATATCAGAAGGTTAAGACTTTCAATAACTGCAACCCCTATAACAGGCAGATAAGCATTCAGTTCCAAACAACCCTGCCCGGAGAGAGAACTTATAAGTAAATCATTCGAATAAATTTTGTGCGCTGCAGAAATAACAAATTCAGGAATTACGGGATTTATTTTCCCAGGCATAATTGAACTGCCGACCTGTTTCTCAGGAATCTTAAGCAATTTTTCTCCTGCAATATCTGATGACAGAAGCCGGATATCACTGACCATTTTTTCGAGATTAACTGCATGAGCCTTTAATGTGGCATGTATCTCAACCCATTTATCAAGATTGGATGTTGCATCAGAAAGATTCTCACTATGAGTCAGTTGAAGGCCGGTCAGATTTCTTAATTCCGGAACGACTTCCATTATAAAAAACTTTGGAACCGACAACCCTGTTCCAATTGCACCTCCACCAAGATTTATAACTTTTACTCTTTCAAAACATTTTGACACTCTCCACCAATCGCGCGATAACGCTTCGTTATAGGCGCTGAAAAGAAGACCAAAGGAAGATGGAACAGCCTCTTGCATCTGAGTATAACCCGGTCTCAGTTTTTTGCGGCTGTTTTTTTCATAATCTTCAATTTTTTGTCTCAGGTTATTTATATGATTTTCAAGCTGCTGAAGCAATGTCATAACTGCTATCGTAAGAGCAGTAGGAACCACATCATTAGTGGACTGATATATATTGGCATGTTCGATAGGATCAATATCAATGTGTCTTTCACACTTATTATCCAGCTGGCGCATAGCCACATTTGCAATTATTTCATTGATATTCATGTTAATGCTTGTTCCGGCCCCACCCTGAACAGCCGGTACAATGAAATGCTCAAAATATTTACCTTCAGCAACATCCGAAGAAGCATCTATCAACGCATCAATAATTTTATCTTCAACACTTTTTATTGGATTATTCTCTCCAAATTTATGTAAGGTTGCTTTCTGGAATTTTTTATAAGTTTTATAGCAAGCAAGTTTTGTAATACCGACAGCTCTATACCATTCCAGGGGGAAAGACATCTGAACAGGGAAGTTTTCCTTTGCCCTTAGTGCATTAATTCCATATAACGCATCATCAGGAATTTGTTTTTCACCAAGACTGTCTTTTTCAATACGATACATAATAACTTTATTTTCTGCTTTTTTCGGGAATGCTAGCTATCGCTTCCAGAAACCGGTTTTGCATAAGCGATGACATCCGCTCCTTTAATTTCATCCTTGCAGAGAATAATAAGTCTCTCTAGCACATTTCTAAACTCCCTTATATTTCCAGTCCATTCAATTTTCTGTAATTCTTCAATTGCATCTTTTGTGATATTCTTTTTACTCATCCCGTATTCGCTACATATCAGTGAGTTAAAATAATCAGCAAGCAGAGGAATATCTTCCTCGCGTTCATTAAGAGTCGGAACATGTATCAGAATTACGCTTAATCTATGATAAAGGTCTTCCCTGAATCCATTATTTTCGATTTCCTTCTTTATATTTTTATTAGTAGCAGTCACCACCCTTACATTAACATGGATATCCTTATCTGATCCCACTCTTGTAATTTTATTTTCCTGTAACGCTCTAAGTACCTTTGCCTGAGCTGAGAGGCTCATGTCGCCAATCTCATCAAGGAAAAGAGTCCCACCGTTTGCCTGTTCAAATTTACCAATGCGTTGTTTGATAGCAGAGGTAAATGATCCTTTCTCATGTCCAAATAATTCACTCTCAATTAATTCTGATGGAATTGCTGCGCAGTTGACCTCAACAAACGGCCCCTTTGCTCTTGTGCTTTTCTCATGGATCTGATGAGCAACCAGCTCTTTCCCGGTACCATTTGCGCCTGTGATAAGTACTCTGGCTTCAGTGGCAGCAACCTTATCGATCATTGATTTAACCAACCTGATAGGTTCAGATTCACCAACGATCTCATACATCCGGCTGACTTTGCTTTTTAGTGCCTGTGTCTGAGTAACAAGTCTTGACTTATCCATGGCGTTCCTGATAGTGATAAGAAGCCTGTTCAGGTCAAGGGGTTTTTCAAGAAAATCGTATGCTCCTTTTTTGATAGCTTCGACAGCTGTATCGATATTACCATGACCAGAAATCATTATGACCGGGATATCAGCTGCACACTCGTTAATTTTAAAGAGAACATCAATACCATCCATCTTGGGCATTTTAATATCGCACAAAACGACGTCGTAGGTATTAGCTGCAAATAACTCCAGACCCGTATTGCCATCTTCAGCAAGATCTACCTGGTGATTCTCGTATTCCAGTACCTCTTTAAGAGTATTCCGGATCGATTTCTCATCATCTATCACAAGAATCTTTGACATTTTACAGCCTTTCTGTTTACCCGCTATATCTCAGCCATTTCCACATCTCTTTCCACGATGTTTTTTTACCATACATAAGAATACCAGTGCGATAGATCTTGGCTGCCATCCAGACAAATGCAACGAAAGTGATAAGCATTATGAACATTGAAACAGCTATCTGCCAGTAAGGAACACCAAATGGAATCCTGGCCATCATAACTATTGGCGAGGTAAGGGGTATCATTGAAAACCAGAATGAAAGAGAACTTTCAGGGTTAGTCATAGTTCCCATGGCAACCATAAACCCCAGGAGTATGGGAATTGTAACCGGAAGCATAAACTGCTGTGTTTCAGTTTCATTATCAACTGCAGATCCGATAGCCGCAAAAACTGAGGCATAAAGAAGATATCCGGTTACGAAATAAAATATAAAGCACAATATTATTAACCCCCAGGGCTGATTCATAGCACTTGAGAAAGTTTTTTGAAATTCGGGTGAAAAGTTCATTAAAGGAGAGGCAGGCTGATTGTTGGGAGAAACCTGTGGTGTGTTATTCGACATCAGGTTTTGCGGCATATTCTGTGTTACTTCCTGTACTGGACCTTTCGAAGTTATGTTCGATTTAATTACAGTTACGATCGTTACGGTAAGCAGAACCCATATTAAGAATTGTGTAAGTCCAACAAGAGCTATTCCAACTATTTTACCCATCATTAGCTGAATTGGCTTGACTGATGAGATAATAACTTCCACCACTCTGCTGGTTTTTTCTTCAATTACACCTCTCATTACCTGGGCTCCAAACATAAAAACCAGCATATACATCAGGAAACCACCGATATAAGCTAATGCCATTGCAATTCCTGTACTTGTCTGCTTTACAGCACCGCTATCATCAATAATCTGAGTGGTAACAGAGACTTTGGTTTTGACATTCTTCATAATTTCATCGAGGTTCTCGATCTTGTAGCTGAGAAGTTTCTGACGTTCTATCTCCTTCTCAAGTGAGCTTTCTATGTGCTCCAGAAGACCTATCGGAGGCTGATTTCTTGATATAAGCTGGATTGCTTCCGGTGTATGAATAATTTCAGGAGAAATATAAAGAATACCATAATATCCGGCCTTTTCAAAGGTCTTTTTAAGATCTTCGAGTTTTGTATTTTTAAGATATTCAAATTTGGCATCTTTCAGGTCCGGAATTACGTTTGTAAAAAGAGGAGTACTTTCTTCGATTACAGCTATCTTCTTTAAATTCTTCCCCTGGTTATTCATTACAAGTGCCGGGACAATAAAAATTGCGCCCATAAGAACAGGTGCAAGAAGAGTCATGATTATAAATGACTTTTTTCTTACTCTGGTAATGTATTCTCTTTTAATTATGATTGATATCTTGTTCATAGTGCGTAAGTTTCAAGGTTATTTGGCAATATTTACATTACGGGCTTCAACTACTCTGATAAATATCTCATTCATTGAAGGAAGAGCAGGATTAAATGATATTATTTTTCCCGCATTCACCATTGTCTGAAGCATGTCATTCGTTGTGATATTATCTTTGGTTTTCAGCCTCATTACACTTTTGTTGTTTTCGTGTTGATGATGTAGAATACTGTAATGGCTGTTATCCTTAATTTCAACATTTCCTTCAAATACTAGGTCATATTCGTTTGCAGCCCATGCATTACGGATCTCGTCAACCCTGCCTTCCAGAATAGTTTTTGCTTTATCAATAAGAGTTATATTATCACATAGCTCTTCGACTGATCCCATATTATGTGTTGAGAAGATGATCGTGGCTCCCCTATCTCTCAAAAACAGAATTTCATTTTTTACAATGTTGGTGTTGAGGGGATCAAAGCCCGTAAAAGGTTCATCGAAGATCAGAAGCTTAGGTTCGTGCAGAATTGTTGTTATAAACTGAACTTTCTGTGCCATTCCTTTTGAAAGTTCTTCAACTTTTTTGCCCCACCAGTCAACAATTTCAAGTTTTTTGAACCAGTATTTCAGCCTTTTCATAGCTTCAGCTTTGGAAAGCCCTTTAAGCTGGGCAAGGTACAATGCCTGTTCTCCAACTTTCATTTTTTTATATAAGCCCCTTTCTTCCGGCAGGTAGCCTATCATCTGAACATCAGAAGGAACAAGTTTTTTACCATTCAGGAATAACTCTCCGGAATCGGGCCCGGTGATCTGGTTAATTATCCTTATCAGAGTTGTCTTTCCGGCTCCGTTTGGACCGAGAAGTCCGTAAATACATTGCTCCGGAACAGAGATGCTGACATTATCAAGAGCAAACTGGGTTCCGAATTGCTTTGTAATATTCTTTGCTTCAAAAAGTGACATAAATATTTATTTTGTTAACTAGATTAGAAGGTAAATATAATAAATCTTATGAAGGTTTAATTAGGTCTTCACAAAAGCAAGAAAAAGATTTTTAATAATGTCTTGTTTGACACCTGATTACTGAAAATAGCTCCTCATTCTTTCGAAGAAACCCTTATCATTCTTATCAGGTTTAGGAACAAATGCTTCTGAATCTTTGAATTTTTCAATGATTTTAAGATCTTCTTTTCCCAGACTCTTTGGTATCCAGACATTTACATTTACCAGGAGATCGCCTCTCCCATATCCGTTAACTTCAGGAAGCCCTTTCCCTCTCAGTCTGAGTATTCTGCCTGGTTGAGTACCAGGTTCAATCTTTATTTTAACATTACTATCGACTGTAGGAACTTCCACCTGTGTCCCGGTTATTGCATCAGGGATACTGATGAAAAGATTGTAAATGAGGTCATTACCTTCTCGTATCAGTTCTTCATGTTCTTCTTCATCAATCACTACAAGCAAATCTCCATTTACTCCACCTCTCCGGGGAGCATTCCCTTTTCCACCAAGAGTCATTTGCATTCCTTTAGCTACTCCTGCAGGAATGTTTATTTTGATAATCTCTTCCTTTTCTACTATACCTTCACCAAAGCAGGTCTGACATTTCTTTGTGATAATTTTCCCTTCGCCCCCGCAGTAAGGACATACTGAAGTTGACTGCATCTGACCAAGAATTGTATTCGTAACTCTAGTGACATGTCCTGATCCCCTGCATGTTGAACATGTTGAATAACTTTTGGAATTCTCTGCTCCGGTACCATCGCATGCGTCGCAGGTGATGTATTTATTAACTTTTATTTTTTTCTCAGCACCTGATGAAATATCACTCAGGTTGAGCTTGACTTTCACCCTCAGGTTACTCCCTTTGTTTACTCTTTTGCTTTGTCTTGAGCTTCCGAAACCTCCAAACCCCCCAAATGCATCACCGAAAATATCTCCGAATGAAGAGAAAATATCTTCAACAGTCATACCCTGTCCGCTGAAGCCACCTCCTGAGTTACCCATACCTGCATGTCCAAATCTGTCATACCTGGCTTTCTTTTCATCATTACTTAATACCTCATATGCCTCAGCAGCTTCTTTAAACTTCTCCTCAGAACTCTTATCGCCGAGATTTTTATCCGGGTGGAATTTTAAAGCCTGTTTTCTATAGGCTTTTTTTATTTCATCTTTTGAAGCATTTTTTTGAACACCAAGTATTTCGTAATAATCTCTTTTTGTAGTCATCCTCTGGTTTTTTGTAATCCCGGAAGGCAGGGATTATATAATCGACAGGTTTTTATGATTTATGAAATGAATGTGATTTTCTATTCTCCAACAACGACTTTTGAGTGCCTAATTACCTTGTCATGAAGATAGTATCCCTTTACAACAACATCGATGACTTTCCCTTTCATTGACTCATCCTGTACTGGCATCTTTGTAACTGCATCATGGAGATCAACATTGAAATCTTTATTTAAGGCTTCAATTTCCTTTAATCCGTTTTGCTTAAGAAATTCACTGAATTTATTGTAAATAAGATCAATTCCGCTTTTCATAGCTGCGCAGTCCGATCCAGCTTCCATTAGTTTCAGGGCTCTTTCGAAATCATCCATAACGGGAATTAAACTTAATAGAATATTCTCTCCGGCATTTTTTGTAAGCTCTATTTTTTCCCTCAAAGTTCTTTTCCTGTAATTATCAAATTCGGCTGAAAGTCGTAAATATCTGTCCTGCATCTCTGCCAATTTTTCCTCAAGCGATGCTTTTTCCCCGACTTCTCTGTCAGAAGCAATTGAGACATTCTTTTCAGCTTTCATGTAACCACCATCAGCGCTTACATCTTGTGTTTGCGTTGTAACCGGGTTATTACTGTCGTCGGATCCTTCATTGTATTGTGATCTAATGTCTTTATTATCAGCTATATCGTTAATAACAGTTTTATCTTTCTCCTTAGCATGAGTTTTCTTTTTCTTTGTCATTTCTCATAGTTTTTTTGTCAGGAAACGCAATACTTCACGTTTGTACACATTAATTTACAAATAGCCTGCCAACTGATAGGAATTGTCAATTTGACAGTGAAGGAAGAGGGTGATTGATAATCTGAAACAAAAGAAATTTTAGATGCTTAAAAGTTGAAAGATAGAAGATGAGAATGGGGGAAAGGGAAATGGGTAGAGAATAAAATGAGATTGTTTTGGATCAGGTTCTCTTTATGTCAGCCCCAAGAGCGTTAAGTCTTAACTCTATGTTTTCATAGCCTCTGTCTATCTGTTCAATATTATGTATTATGCTCTTGCCCTCAGCCGACATTGCCGCAATAAGCAGAGCTACTCCGGCCCTGATATCAGGAGTAGACATTGTAGTACCTCTTAGCTTTATTTTCCTGTCGTGGCCGATAACTGTTGCCCTGTGCGGATCGCAAAGAATGATCTGCGCACCCATATCAATTAGCTTATCGACAAAGAAGAGCCTGCTCTCAAACATTTTCTGATGAATGAGTACTGCGCCTTTTGCCTGGGTTGCGGTAACAAGAAAGACACTCAGAAGATCAGGAGTCAGACCAGGCCAGATAGCATCCGCAATAGTCATGATGGAACCATCAATAAAGGTCTCAATTTCATAATGTTCCTGCGAAGGAATATAAATATCATCGCCTTTTCTTTCAATCACAATACCAAGCCTCTGGAACGAATCAGGAATTATTCCAAGATTTTCATAGGAAACATTTTTAATTGTTATCTCAGACTTTGTCATTGCAGCCATACCTATGAACGACCCGATTTCAATCATATCAGGCAGTATTGTATGAGTACATCCGCCAAGCGATTTGACCCCATCAATAAAAAGAAGGTTCGACCCTATCCCTTCGATTCTTGCTCCCATCGATACAAGCATTTTACATAGCTGCTGAACGTAAGGTTCGCAGGCCGCATTATAGATTGTTGTCCGGCCCTGAGCCATCACTGCAGCCATTATAATGTTTGCCGTCCCTGTAACTGATGCTTCATCCAGATGTAAATAGGTTCCTGTAAGTGAGGCTGCTTCAATAGTAAAAAATGAATCAAAAGCTTCATATTCAAATTTAGCTCCAAGCTTCTGAAAACCAATGAAATGTGTATCCAGTCTGCGGCGCCCTATCTTATCACCACCGGGTTTTGGAATAAGTGCTTTCCCGAAGCGGGCAAGAAGGGGACCGACTATCATAATTGAGCCGCGCAGACTCATACTCTGGTCCCAGAATTCTTTTGTTGACAGATATTCGAGATTGATGTCATCTGCCTGGAAAGTTGTGACTGTAGCAGATATTTTATTTATTTTAACACCAAGAGATCCAAGTAGTTCAATCAGTTTGCTTACATCACTGATATTGGGGATATTCCTGATAGTGATTTTTTCCGAAGTAAGAAGTACTGCACAAAGAACCTGAAGTGCTTCATTTTTAGCGCCCTGTGGAGTAATCTCTCCTTTCAGTGATTTCCCTCCATGAACGATGAAAGTTCCCATTAATGTCTGCTGTAACCTTTTTTCTTACCGAACTGTTTATTTTGCTGCTTGCCATGTTGTTTGTTGATCATAGGCTTCTTCTTAACCGGAGGCACAAGCTCCTTGGCCTCAAGTATTCTCACCCCTGGAGTTATTTTTAGTCTTCCGCGCGACAATTGAAGAAGGTCTCCGATAATTACTTCATCCGGTACCTGTCCACGGTTCCATGTAATATAGGATTTCTTCATCTGATTGACTATCAGAGTAGTAAGATATTCTTTTTCCTCTCCATCCTCCTTCTCAGCTGTTACATCGATCATCATCTCAATTATACGTCCATAGTGAAGAAACCTTATAGGTCCAAGCTTATAGTCTACTTGTTTAGGCTTTTCAACGAATTTTGATGGTTCAGGAACAGGATAAGGAGAATCGATATCCAGTTCAAAATTAGCAATAAGGGCAAGGTGATCCCATAATTTATGCTTAAAATCACCCACATCTCTGATCTGGGGATTAAGGTTTCCCATAATCTGAATAACTGTTTTGGCAGCCCTGTTCCTTTCATCCCTGTCTTCTATGGTTTTAAGATGGTCAACCATTTTCTGAACATTTCTCCCGTATTCAGGCAGCGCCATTCTCTTACGCTGGGTATTGTAATCGTAGGTCATCCTCATTATTATTTACTGCAAATCTAATAATTAAATGTCAATTCCCGAAAGATTTGAATTCCACGAAAAAGGTGGGATAGATTTGAATCAATATTATTGACCACAATATGTTTTGTCTTTTATTATTGGTTGTTACCTTTGGTTAAAATGAACATAAATAAGATATGAAAACATTTCTTTCCTTCATCACAATCTGTTTTATTACAGGTTTTCTCTCAGCAAGTGATAGTTATAAGATTAATCCGTTAATTGATGTAATTCATTATGAATTTAGTATCAGTGTTAATGATACCTGTAATAGAATTGCCGGAAGCGCTAAAATAATTTTGAAATTTAATGGTTCAGTTTCATCTTTTGAACTTGACCTGAAAAATGTTGATTCTACCGGCAAAGGGATGACAGTAAAATCCGTTACCTGTTCTGTTGGAAATATTAAATGGTATCACGGAAATGATAAGGTGAATATCACACTCGATTCACAGTTCGCTGCAGGCTCATCAGTGGAATTGACAATTACCTATTCAGGAATTCCGGCTGATGGTTTGATAATTTCAAAAAACAAATTCGGAGACAGAACTTTTTTTGCCGATCACTGGCCCGACAGGGCAAGAAACTATCTACCCTGCATCGACAACCCTGCTGATAAAGCAACTGTCGATTTCATTATTATTTCACCAAGACATTATGAAGTAGTGGCCAGTGGTTATCTGGTTGAGGAAAGTGATCTTTCTGACGGAACCAAACTTACGCATTGGAAGGAAGATGTTCCACTGCCAACAAAGGTAATGACCTTTGGAGCAGCTTCATTTGCTATCCAGCTTGCCGGAAATGTGAACGGGATACCAGTCTGGACATGGGTTTACTCAGAGAACAGGAAAGAAGGATTTTATGATTATTCGGTTGCATTAAAACCTTTAGCATTATATATTAAACTAATCGGACCTTATTCATATGAAAAGCTTGCTAACGTCCAGTCCAAAACAATTTTCGGTGGTCTTGAGAATGCCGGTTGTATCTTCTACTCAGAAAATTCCGTAACAGGAAAAGGAAACGCGGAAAGTCTTATGGCTCATGAAATTGCCCATCAGTGGTTCGGAAATTCTGTGACTGAAGCTGATTGGCATCATATATGGCTGAGTGAAGGATTTGCAACCTATCTCACAGCTGTTTATCTGGAGAAGACCTATGGTATGGAAAAATTTAAGGAGATCATGAAATCTGACCGTGACAGGGTTCTTAGGTCATCAGAAAGGTCTCCCGGTCCGGTAATTGATACTACAATAACTGACCTAATGAAATTGTTAAGTGTAAATTCTTATCAGAAAGGAGCATGGGTGCTTCATATGCTAAGACAGGAGATTGGTGAAGAGTATTTCTGGAAAGGGATGCAGCTATTTTACAAAAAGTTCAGGAATAGCAATGCGCTGACATCCGATTTTGAAAAGTCAATGGAAGAAGTAACAGGAAAAAATCTTGGAAATTTCTTTCATCAATGGCTTTATCTACAAGGGCAGCCAGACCTGAAGATTACCAAACAGGTTGGAGATAAAAAAGGCTATTTTGATATAATCATTGAACAGACACAGAATACACTTTTCACATTTAATATCGAACTTTCTGTGAAAGATTCACAAGGAAACAGGATAGAAAAGGTGACCATCAAAGATAAAATTACAAAGCTTACCGTAAAAGGAACGCCGGATTCTGAAATTGTCCCTGATCCGGATATAAAGCTATTATTCAGAACAATACGGACCTGAATCTGTAAATCAACTCAGTTCAGGGAGTTTTTACCTGTTTCGTCTGTTTCTCATGTTTATAAGTTGAAAAGAAACGTTATTCCAAGTCCTGATTAAAAAATTGTTTTAATTGTTCCGGAGGGTTTCTCATTGCAAGTGTATTGGCTCCGAAATCACGGGAAGTATATCCATGTAGTTTGAGATAGTCAGAACATTCTTCTTTGACAGGAAATGAGAAATGAAGATTTTCAAAAACAATCACCGCCGGTCTGGTAAGATCAATATTAAACATTTTAATAATCTCAAAATCAAATCCTTCAGTATCAATTTGAAGCCAATCTATTTTTTCAATCGCTGTTATTTTGAGAAGGGTTTCGGCGGAAATACAATTCACCAATTCTTCAGTAATATATTCATTTTTATTTTCTGGCAGTGGACAACCCTCTTTTTTTGCATGGACTTCAACATATCCTGAATTAATCGCCTTCTCCAGAATTTTCCTGTCAAAGGTTGCGAGTCCAGTTGCCCATCTTGAATTTGAAACTGATATTTTATATATTGGCTTTAATCCATGTTTTTTATCCATTCCAACATTAAGCACTATTATACCTTTTGTTTTCCTGTGAAGTGGTTTAAGATATTTTTCGAAGACATATTTCTGTGGTTCAATAAGTACTCCCTGCCAGTGATCTCTTTTGATGAATTTATGAATGGGATCGTTGTTAATCCCATCGTTTGCCCCTATCTGAACAACAGTTACCTTTCTCATAGATTTTGAGAACCTGCTGGTGAAGTCTTCGAGTGAACCTTTCTCAGGTTTATAAATGAGATTATAATAAAATGTAAAGAATACACTATTACTTGCACTCAGGTTAAAAACAATCCATCTATAAATAGCTTTTAACTTTGATCTTAAATTCATGTTTTATAATCCTACTTTTCTGCTTCTTAGTTCAAGAATTAAGGTATCCTGCCACTTGCCATCAATCTGGCCTATCCTCTCCCTTTTCCCGATAATTCTGAATCCGAATTTTTCATGAAGTCTGACAGAAGCCTGGTTTTCAGGAAAGACTGAAGAAAACAAAGTCCAGATACCGTTTAATTCAGATGAGGTAATAACTTTTTCCATCAACATCGACCCAAGCCCTTCGCCTAAGTTGTTCTTATCAAGGTAGATACTTACTTCTGCAACTCCTTTATAAGCATCCCTTTTTGAGACAGCTGACAAAGCTGCCCAACCGACAAGCTGATTATTCAATTCAATAATAAATCGGGAATGTTTATGGTGGCTAGAACTGAACTCTTTCCAGGATGGTATACCTGTCTCGAAAGTAGCCATTCCGGATTCAATTCCCATTTTATAAATTTCCAGCACTCTTTCTGAATCAGTATCAACCATTTCCCTGATAACCACTTCCCCGATTAACCCAGGATTGATACTTTCTTTCCTTGGTATCATTCTATTTCATTTTGAGCATAAGCAATTTGTACTTTGCATCATTTCTGATATTATTAAAAGCCGGTTCTGTTTCAATATTCTTTTTTGAGTTATATCCGAGCTCATTAGCCTTGTTCAACTCTTCGACTGCTTCTTGTTTTTTATTTAAACCGGAAAGTGATCTGGCCAGGTTATAATAGTTATTCATATTTTCACTATCAGACCACGTACAGATCTTAAAAAGGAATTCTGAAATATTATACTTTTTCTGACGGAAATATGAAGTACCCTGTTCGGAACACAGAATTGAAATGAAATTCATTAATCTGGAAGCCATCTGACTATTCCGCAAATTGCTACTATTCTTCATTATTACAAGTGATCCGATCTCTTTATTCCACCAGGCAGCAGCAGTATCAGGCACAGAACCAGAAGAGACGACATTCCCTAGCATCGACATATAATTTTCATTTCTTATTCTTTCCAGAGAAGCAATATTGTTCCATTCACGGTTTGATTCAATGTAATCCTTAGATTGTTCTATTGCTGCAAGTGATTTAGTCATTTCACGTATGATTGGTTCGCCTGAAAAATCCCTTATGGCATAACGCAAATACCTGGCTGCGTCAAATTGGTTACCAGTTGTTTCAAGATTATTTACCTGAGTTTTTATCTTTTTAAAACAGTATGAGTAATAGGCAGTATCAGCATCTGCAATTTTCTTTTTCATAGCCTGCAGGTTAATCCATTCGACAGCTTCCTGTAAAATTTCAGGAGATGGCCATTGATGACCTCCATTAAAAGTTCTGAGATAAGATATAACTTGAGTATTATTGTTAAAAAAAGTCATCAGGTCGAACATTTCCAGATAATTCATATCCCTGTTACCTGCAATGCCATAATAAACGAAGGAGGATTTCTCAGTGGGTGTAAGGTTCTGATCATTAGGCAGACCAGCTCCACAACCTATCACTCCTTCAATGAAGTTATTTGTTGATGCTAGTGCAAGCGCAAAACGTGAGCCACCTGAAAAACCCGCAGCATATATTCGTCTGTTATTTATTGAAAATCTCTGCGCAAGATCATTTAGCATATAACCTGCTGCAGTGAAATTATTATTCAAAGGACCATTTTTTGAGTTATTTGAACATGCAAGAATATACCCATATTTTTCAGCTGCTTTTTTGAACGCCTGAACAGCTGCAGTCCCTTGCCCGCCGGGATCAAAAATAAGAATTACCGGCCATTTTGTTTTTTGTGAATAAGCTGAAGGCAGGTAGAGTGTATAACTCTGGTCGGAATGATTCACACAAATAACTGTATCAGTAAGTTTGCCTTTAGAGAAAATCTGGGCTTTAATCTGATATGACAACAGGATATTAAAAATTATATATACCGGAAGTATTCTGTGAATGTTTTTCATAGGAATATTATAAATTTAAAGTGCCTGCAGTGCCTAAAGTACTTGTATTATTTAGAGTTAAATAGTATATTATATGTACAATTAAATTCATCATTCTATCTAAAAAAACCTTAAGTACTCTAAACTTTAAGCAATCCAAACTTTAGTCTTTAATTTTCGGTATTGGATAACGGTTAAACTCCTTTGTTCTGTCAAAAAGGTATCTGTATGTGATATAGTCCTTTGCCGGTACACCGCCAACAGCGCTAAATGTCTTCCTCATCTTGGGATTGATATCTGCCACCCAAGATAATTCAACTTCGGTGTATTGAGGTTTTTTCTCCAGAGCCTGCCTGCCGAACAACATGAAAGCTGATTCAATCCCGCGATTCTGAAACTGCGGTATTACACCCATAATCAATCCTTTAGCTCTGGTTATTGTCTTGCGTTTTTTAAAGTAGATGAACTTAACCATATTTAGCAGGTTCATCTTACCATTGAGGTGTTTCAGAACCTGGTTTATATCCGGAAACATGATATAAAAAGCAATCGGTTTTCCTTCGAAATATGCGTACCAGATAAACTCCTCATCAATTATAGGTCTGGCTTTTTGCAGGGTCTGCTTTATATATTCAGATTCTATAGGTTCGAAGTATGTTTTAAAAGTGGTCCATGCCTTATTGTATATTTCCGAAAAATCCCTGGCATATTTTTCATGTTCCTTCCAGGTAAAATGTCTGAATTCATAACCAGGTCTGTTTGTAATCCATTGAGCTATTTTAATGTGTCTTTCACTCATAGGTTTTGTAATATCTATGTGAAAGCCCTCCATTTTATAGTACGTGCAAAAACCATAATCTTCAAACAGTTTTTTGTAATATGGTGGATTATAAGGAACTTCAAAAGATGGATGTGTAAATCCATTTACCAGTAGTCCCCAGTATTTATCGGTTTCACCAAAATTAATTGGTCCATCCATTGCTTCCATTCCTCTCTCTTTAAGCCAGTTCCTGGATGTATCAAAGAGAAGTGATGCAGCATTCTGATCATTAATGCATTCAAAGTAACCAATCCCTCCAGTAGGTTGTTCGTAAGAGCTTGCAATTTTGTAATCAATAAATGCGGCAATTCTGCCAACAGGTTTGTCATTTTCCAGAAGTATCCACCTTTCGAGTTCGCCATGTTTAAAATAGGCATTTTTATCGGGATCGAAAATTGCATTAATTTCGTTATCTAACGGGCAGACCCATGTTTTATCGTTTTTATAAATTATCCTGGCAGTGTCAATGAAAAACTGCTTTGTTTTCCTGTCAGTTACCTTTTTTAAATTCATAATACCTGTTTAATAACAATGTAAGTACTATTTTTATTTATAAATGAAGGGAATATAATCGGTAAACGCATTTTTAATGCTGATTAATAACTGCAATTTAGTAATTCTCCATTAAATATAAAACTGTTCCATTGAAAGGTGAAAGATGAAAATAATGTCAGGAGAATCCATTAATTTCAGCTTGTACAGGAAACCGGAAATATTAATTTTGTCATAAACATTTTGTAATCGGAATCGGGTATTATGAATGCCATGCCATTTGTTCTGGGAGCAATTGTGATATTTGCCCTGGCATATCGTTTTTATTTCAGTTTTGTTGCAGCAAAGGTTGCTGTTAAAAATGATCTGGCCGAGACGCCCGCACACAGACTTTATGATGGTCAGAATTATTATCCGATGAATAAGTGGGTTCTGTTCGGGCATCATTTTGCGGCCATTGCAGGCGCAGGCCCTTTGGTTGGGCCGGTATTGGCTGCCCAGTTTGGTTTTTTCCCGGGTTACATGTGGATGCTTGTTGGTGCTGTCATGGCAGGGGCTGTTCATGATTTTGTAATACTTACGGCTTCAGTACAGCATGACGGCAAGTCACTTGCAGCGATAGCTCATGCAGAGATCAATAAAGTCAGCGGAATCACAACATCCTTTGCTATAATTGTAATCATAGTTGTAGCCCTTGCCGGATTGGGTCTGGTTGTCGTAAATGCACTTGCCGAAAGCTCATGGGCCACATTTACGATTGCATCCACCATTCCAATTGCAATTATTATGGGATTGTGGATGTTCAGGATCAGAAAAGGGAAAACTTTCGAGGCGACAGTTTTTGGCGTGATAATGCTGATACTTGTAGTGGTTCTGGGTAGATTTATTCCGCAATCCTCGGTAGCCGGGTGGTTCACATTCAACCATAAGACATTAACTATTCTTATTGCTGCTTATGGTTTTTTTGCTTCTGTTCTTCCTGTTTGGTTACTGCTTTCTCCGCGAGATTATCTAAGCTCTATCATGAAAATATCTGTTATAGGGTTACTAGCTATAGGTGTAATTATTGTTGCTCCTGAAATAAAGATGCCTGCATTCACAGATTTCGGGAAGGGTGGAGGGCCTATTATTCCCGGTAAATTATTTCCTTATTTGTTTATTACAATTGCATGCGGAGCAATTTCAGGATTTCATTCACTGGTAAGTTCAGGTACTACTCCTAAAATGGTGATGAAAGAATCAGAAATCAAATTCATTGCAGTTGGCTCTATGCTTACAGAAGGTGTCGTTAGTATTCTTGCCCTTGTAGCCGCATGCAGCCTTTTACCGCTGGATTATTTCCAGATAAATGTTCCTGTTGAAAAACTTCAGGCCATACTTCCAAAACTTCATGCAATGGGTTTCACAGAATCAAATATTACCCAGCTTTCAGCAGAAGTAGGTGAAAAGATTGTGGGAAGAACCGGCGGTGCTGTCTCTCTCGGAGTAGGTATGGCATATATATTTTCTTCAATACCCGGCATGAAGAGCCTAATGTCTTACTGGTACCATTTTGCAATAATGTTTGAGGCGCTTTTTATTCTTACAACCATTGATGCAGGTACAAGGATCGGCAGATTTATATTACAGGATGCAATCGGGAAAATCTATAAGCCTTTTCAGAAGACAAGCTGGCTGCCCGGTAATCTTATAACCAGTGGACTTATTGTATTTGGTTGGGGATACTTTATTTACACAGGAACGGTTTCTACAATCTGGCCCATGTTCGGAACAGCCAATCAGCTGCTTGCAACAATAGCTCTTACCATAGGCACTTCATTTATAATCAACAGAGGCAGAGCAAAATATGCCTGGGTAACCATAGTGCCATTAATATTTGTAGGAATTACCACACTGACAGCAGGTATTCTTAATATAAAGAATATCTATCTCCCTCAGATTCAGAATTCAGCTACAATGTTACCGGGATTAATCAACCTGATTCTTACCATCAGCATAATAATCTGCGTGCTGATAATATTATTCAATGCAGTTCCGAAATGGATAAAAGCGATTAAAATGTATAATAATTGACTTTATTAATAGCTGTGGTCATATCCACTCCTTTCAAATCCAGCGTATATTTTTCAACATTTTGAAGAGAGACAGTCGTCATTAAAGTTTTTCCGCCCTTGGCATCTTCAGTGGTCATTTCCATAACAAAACCCGGTACAGATAGCGTATTGTGGATTGCGGCCATTTTACAGGCACGAAAAACACCCAGATCGTTAGATAAACTGATCTGATCTGTAAGCCACACTTCACCAAAGATCTTTTTATAAGTATAAGTATATTTTTTACAGGTGAGCCCTGCAATTTGTTTGGTATCACTGGTTGGCACAATATCAAGTTTTTTTAATTCTGCTTCGGCAGGATATTTAAAACCCCCTGCATTATAAAGCGGTTTGGCCCCGCCAAATGAACCAAAAATCTGAATGGCCACAGAATTCTTTTTATCGATGACGGTTTCGGAACCACTGTTCTTATTTTCAGCAACTAATTTAACATCAAAGTTTTCACCAGCCGACTGGTAGTAAGTCTTATACTGTCCGGTTCGCATTAATTCGTTGTTTTTGGCATAGAATTCAATCTTGAAAACATTGCATTTATCGAAATTGTAATTCTGATCCCATTTTACTCCAGGCGCTTTCAACTGGAGCTGTGAATAAGAAGGTATGACTGCAAATATCGTCAGAAAAAGCATAGCTATTTTTTTCATTGTCGCTTTTTTAAGTTTTAATAATTTCCACTATTTTGTTCAAAAGTATAGTTTTTTTTAAAAAGACAACTTATGAATACCTTAACTTTGTTTATTGTAGAAATATATATCTGAATTTAATACAAAAGGAACCAGTTAATTGCAACTTAAGGTACTATGTTGAACTATTAACCGGGTTCAAATGTTAAATTAGTGATTAAACAAACTTGAATCGATGATTAATATTCCGGGATCAGAAAAAAAAAGGATTGTAATTGTAGGTTGTGGTTTTGCTGGATTAACCCTGGCGAAGAAACTTCGAAATTCGCCATTTCAGATTATAATGCTTGATAAACATAATTATCACCAGTTTCAGCCATTGTTTTATCAGATAGCTTCTGCCGGTCTTGAGGCTAGTTCAATTACCTTTCCAATCCGTAAAATATTTCAGAACTATAAAGATTTCTATATCCGAAAAGCTGAAGTAACTGAGATTGATCCATCTAATAAACAGTTAGTTACATCAATCGGGATAGTCAGGTACGATTACCTGGTACTTGCTCATGGTGCAACTAATTTCTTTTTTGGTTCGGACAAGATGAAGAAATATTCAAAAGGAATGAAATCTATTGCTGAGGTTCTCGACCTGAGAAATTCCCTTCTTATGAATTTTGAAAATGCAGTAGCTTCACAGGATGAAGCAGAACAAAACAGATTATTGAATATTGCAATTATCGGCGGTGGTCCGTCAGGTGTTGAGATAGCTGGAGCTCTGGCTGAAATGAATAAATATATTTTACCGAAAGACTATCCCGAGCTTAAGAATAAAAAAGCGAATATTTATCTTATTGAAGGTACAGACAGACTATTGAATGTTATGTCTGAAAAATCTTCGGAAAAATCGAGGCAGTTTCTTGAGAAGCTTGATGTGAAGGTTATGACTGATACTCTTGTGGTTGACTGTGATGAAAAAAGCGTAACAACGAACAAGGGAGAGATTATTAAAACTGGCCTTATAATCTGGACAGCAGGAATTTCCGGCAACAAAATAAAAGGTCTCTCCCCTCAGAGCTATGTAAAAAACGGACGTTTGCTGGTGAACAGATACAACCAAATAAATGGATATGAAAACATTTATGCCCTTGGCGATATTTCTTTTATGACTGAAGAAAAGTACCCTAACGGCCACCCACAGGTGGCACAGGTTGCTATCCAGCAGGCAAAATTTCTAGGGGACAATCTTATAAAAGGTCTATATAATAAACCGTTCAAAGAGTTTAAATACAAGGACTTAGGAACAATGGCGACTGTAGGAAAAAATCTTGCTGTAGTTGAGTTACCTTATATCCATTTTCAGGGAGTTTTTGCATGGTTCGTGTGGATGTTCATTCATCTTATGAGCATCATTGGAGTCAGAAATAAACTTATGATATTTATAAACTGGGCATGGAAATACTTCAGGTACGATCAGTCAACAAGGTTAATACTAAGACCTAAAAATTGCGCCTGATTATTAATTATTTATCATTCTATTCCGGAATAGAGTTTCATGAACTGAACTCTTTCAATTGCTGCAGGATTTTCAAGATTAGATTTGTTCAGTTTTCCCCTGAAAGAATTAACTTCCGTGAAACTATGTTTATTCATCCATTCTGAAGTTTTATTCAGAATCTCCGGGATAACATCAAACCCTTCACGATAAAGTGCTGATGCAATTTGAACAGTTGTTGCTCCTGCAAGCAGCTGCTTAATAAAAGCTTTGTGATCATGGACACCCGTGGAGGCAGAAAGATCACATTTTACATGCCCGGAAAGAATTGAAATCCAGCGAAGAGTATGGGTGAATTCTTCAGGTGAACTATATATTGACCCATGGCTTAGACTTATTTTATCTATATCAAAATCAGTATTATAAGGTCTGTTGAAAAGAACTAGTCCTTTGATTCCGGTCTGCGAAAGTCTCTGGACCGATTGTGCAATTGAAGAAAAATAATACCCCATTTTAACAGCAATCGGTAAGGTTATATAATTCCTTACTTCACTTATAATGTTATAATAAATTCTCTCATTGTCTTCACCGCTTCTTCTCCAGTCGGATGGAAGAATATAAATATTAAGTTCAAGGGCATCCACCTTTGTCTCCTGGATTTTCTTTGCAAAAGAGTGCCAGTCCTGGTTTGAGACACAGTTTATGCTTGCAATCACAGGGATGTCGACAGATTTTTTTGCCTCTTTTAGAAAATCGAGATATTTTTCAAGTGTATTCCTTTTGGCAAAATCATAAATGTATGAATATGCTTCATCATAATCATAAATTCTTTTACTCAGGATTGTATCCGGAGCCTGCGTAAAGGTCTTCACATTCCCATTATCGGCTTTGATAACATTCTCAGTTTCAATATGTATCTGTTCTTCAAAGAGAGATTTTACAACTATTGCTCCGACACCCTTAGCTGCCAGCTCTTTAATATTTGCAATTGAATTTGTAAGACCGCAACTTCCGGCTATTAAAGGGTTCCGGAGCTTTAACCCTAGGTAAGTGGTCTGAAGATTTTCCATAATCCAGTTATCTTAATTTTTCAGATAAATCGCCATATTCTAATAAATCGAAAAATAGAAAATATTTTTAACTTGTTTCACCATATTAGTTCTGTTCAGGTTTTTTCTTTCAGTTGTTTTCTACAAAAGTTGCCCAAAAGTGTTGAAGTTATTTTTAAACTGTTATAATTCGAGGGTGATATTTGAATTTTATAATTAAATTGTGTCCATTAATAGCACAAACATTTAAAATATCCGATAAGTTTAGCAAATCAGACTAGATAATATTAAAAATGAAAAGATATTTATTCGTCTTTACCGCGATGATCCTGTTTACTGGAATGAGTTCAGCTCAAAAAACTGAATGGAGGATTGCAGGAAATAAATTAACTACTCCATGGGCTGATAAGGTAAATCCTTCTAGTCCATTACCTGAATATCCTCGTCCACAAATGGTTAGAAATGAATGGAAGAATCTGAATGGCCTGTGGGATTATTCAATAACACCTGTTTCGGCCGCAAAACCAACATCTTATCAGGGGAAAATTCTCGTACCTTATGCTATTGAATCAGCTCTTTCCGGTGTGAAAAAATCTATTGGTAAGGATAGTATATTATGGTACAGAACAAGTTTTGTTCTTCCTTCTACCATGAAAGGGAAAAATATTCTTTTACATTTTGGAGCAGTGGATTGGAAATCAGATGTCTATGTCGACGGAGATAAGGTAGGAACTCATCAGGGCGGGTATGACGCATTCACTTTCGATATTACCTCCAGTATAAAGAAAGTTAATCAGCATTCAATCGAATTGAGTGTTTGGGATCCGTGTGATAATGGTCCGCAACCACGTGGAAAACAGGTAAGCAGGCCAGGAAGCATATGGTACTCTTCAGTAACTGGAATATGGCAGACTGTCTGGCTGGAAGCTGTTCCTGAAACCTATATTTCATCATTAAAGCAAACATCTGACATTGATAAACAGACTGTTATAATAAATGCGAAAGTTATAAAAGCTCAGGCAGGGGATATTGTAAAAATCACAATTTGGGATGGCAATATATTGATTTCAGAAAAGGATACACCGGGTAATACAGATACCGAATTAAAAGTAAGTAATCCAAAACTGTGGTCACCTGATAGTCCTTTCTTATACGATCTTAAAGTGTCATTGATGCGCAATGGAAAAACTCTGGATGAGGTGAAAAGCTACTTTGCCATGCGCAAAATATCATTGAAGCCTGATAGCAATGGTTTTTTAAGAATGACATTAAATAATAGTTTTGTTTTCCAGTATGGACCGCTCGATCAGGGTTGGTGGCCGGATGGTTTATACACGGCTCCAACGGATGAAGCTCTTGCCTTTGATATTATTAAAACCAAAGAGATGGGCTTTAATATGATAAGGAAGCATGTGAAAGTCGAACCCGCCCGGTGGTACTATCATTGTGATAAGGCAGGAATAATGGTATGGCAGGATATGCCAAGCGGTGATCTTGGAGGTGGAAGATGGGGAACACGTCCGGGTATGGAAGAAGGATTTGATAAGACGAGAACAGAAGCTTCAGAAAAGATTTATAGAACAGAATGGAATGCAATAATTGATTATTTGTATGATTTCCCCTGCATTGTTGTATGGGTGCCATTTAATGAAGGATGGGGACAATTTAAAACTAAAGAAATTACGGAATGGACAATGCAGAAAGATCCATCCAGATTGGTAAATAGTGCAAGCGGAGGAAGCTTTCATGAGGTGGGAAATTTGCTTGACCTGCATAATTACCCGGGACCGGTTATGGCTAAACCGGAAGTATTTGGCTCAAAACAAGCTCTTGTTTTAGGTGAATATGGAGGTCTGGGATTACCTGTCGAGGGTCATACCTGGCTCAATAAAGATAACTGGGGATATAGGACATATGTCAATTCTGACACATTGTTTTCAGCCTTTAAAAGCTTTCAGCAACAATTGGTTCCGTTTATTTTAAGAGACCTTTCGGCAGCTGTTTATACTCAGACTACCGATGTCGAAGTTGAGACAAATGGTTTGATGACTTATGACCGGAAAGTGATAAAAATGCCGGTTGAAAAACTAAATGTTGAAAGCAGGAAACTATATGAAGCTGCAAAAACCGTTGTATTACTTGAGTTGAAATAATTTTAAAGATGAATTATTAATGTTTCAGAAACCAAATCCAGAACGATGAAAAAATATTTTAAAGTCATTCGATCCGTATTAATACTGGCATTTCTGTTTTGGTTTTCATCCGAGGCAGTAACGGCACAGGAAATAACAGTCAGTGCAAATAAACCCATTACCAATATCAAACCGACAATGTGGGGAGTCTTTTTTGAAGATATTAATTTTGCAGCCGATGGCGGTTTGTATGCGGAGCTGGTAAAAAACAGATCATTCGAGTTCCCTTTGTCCATGATGGGCTGGAAACAGGTTAATCAGAATGGAGAGGGAAGAACATTACCCACCTTTTATTCCCCGGCAAATCCTTCCAATCCTCATTATCTGGAAATTGTTGTTGATGCATTATCTGGTTCATTTGGAATAGTGAACGAAGGATTCCGCGGTATGGGGATCAAAAAAGACGAGCAATATAATTTTTCAATAAACGCAAGAATAAAAGCAAACAGCAGTCTTAAGATGAAACTAGAGCTGGTAAATCCTGCTGGTGTTGTCATTGGAAATTCCGAATTGACAGGCTTTACGGCAGACTGGAATAAATACAAGATCTCTTTTAAAGCGACACAAACAGATCCTAAAGCCCAACTTCGTCTGCTTTTTTCCGGCAAAGGAATAATCGATATTGATATGGTATCTCTTTTCCCATCTGATACATGGAAAGGCAGGCCATCAGGGCTCCGGAAAGACCTTGTGCAGAAGATAGCTGATCTTAAGCCAGGCTTCATACGGTTTCCGGGAGGTTGCATTGTTGAGGGAAGAGACCTTACTAACCGTTATCAGTGGAAATCAACAGTTGGGCCAGTTGAAGAAAGAAAACTTATTATGAATCGTTGGAATGTTGAGATGCAGGACAGGCAGGCACCTGATTATTTCCAGTCATTCGGCCTTGGTTTCTTCGAGTACTTTCAGCTTGCAGAAGATATTGGTGCTGAGCCGCTTCCAATTCTTAACTGTGGGATGTCATGCCAGTTCAATGCAGGGGAGGTTGTTCCTCTGAATGATCTTGACCCGTATATCCAGGATGCACTGGATCTGATAGATTTTGCTAATGGAAATGCTTCAACCAAATGGGGAAAACTCAGAGCATCACTTGGCCATCCCAAATCTTTTGATCTTAAGTTTATCGGAGTTGGAAACGAGCAGTGGGATGAGCAGTATATTGAAAGGTATAAAGAATTTGAGAAAGTTCTTAAATCAAAACATCCTGAAATCAAAATTGTATCAGGAGCAGGCCCGAGCTCATCAGGCAAATTATTTGATTATGCATGGAGTGAACTTAAGAAATTAAGTCCTGATCTCATTGATGAACATTATTATATGCCACCCGAGTGGTTTCTTAAAAATGCAGGGCGATATGATAACTACGACCGTAAAGGAATAAAGGTGTTCGCAGGTGAATATGCTGCTCATTGGAAAGAATCACCGGAACCGGAGTCCCGCAACACATGGTATAGCGCCCTGGCAGAAGCTGCCTTCATGACAGGGCTTGAACGAAATGCCGAAGTTGTAAACATGGCGTCTTATGCTCCTTTGCTTGCTCATGTCGAAGCCTGGCAATGGCGCCCTGACCTGATTTGGTTCGATAATCTTAATTCAATCGGAACGCCAAATTATTATGTTCAGAAACTGTTCTCAACTTATAAAGGTACACAAGTCATTCCGGTTCTGATCGGGAATAAACCTCTTATCGGTCTGGATAGCCTTTATGCAAGCGGCACAATTGATAAATATGCCGGTAAAATTTATATTAAGTTGGTGAATGTCTCAAGAAAAGCAAAATATGCAAATATTAACCTTGAAGGACTTACAATTAGTCCCGACGGTGTGATAGTAACTCTTAAGTCGAAGGGACTGTATGACTTTAATTCTTTATCTGACCCCGAACATATTTTCCCAAACGGAAGGCAGATGGCAATTTCAGGGAAAAAAATAAGCCAGTATCTTGATCCCATCTCAGTCAATGTATTGATCCTTAGTATCAAAAAGTAGTATTTTGAAATGTAAAGCTGATCATGAAAAAAATATTTCTGTCAATAATTATTGCAATTTTCATTGTTCAGAATAATGTTGCACAAAGCCCGAATATTTCAGTTCACGACCCGGTGATGATCAGGCAGGATGGGATTTATTATATATTCTGTACCGGTAATGGTATTTCAATGTTTTCATCAACTGATATGTTGAATTGGAAACAGGAAAAACCAGTATTTACATCAGCTCCTCAATGGGTTATCAAAGAGTTACCACGATTCAGAAATTCAATATGGGCACCGGATATTTCATTTTATAAAGGAACTTATTACCTGTTTTATGCAGTCTCAGCTTTTGGGAAAAATACATCCTGTATTGGACTTGCAATGAACAAAACGCTTCATACAGAGAGTCCTGATTATAAATGGATTGACCTGGGCTGTGTTATAGAATCAATTCCGGGCAGAGATAACTGGAATGCCATTGATCCTAACCTGATTATAGATGAAGCAGGAGTTCCATGGCTTGATTTCGGTTCATTCTGGGGAGGCATAAAGCTTGTCAGACTAAAGGAAGATCTGACTGGCATTTTTACAGATCCGCAGGAGTGGTATACTCTTGCCCGACGTTTTAGAGATCCTTATACTGATGACAGAAATGCTGGCACAGCACAAATTGAAGCCCCTTTCATTTTCAGGAAAGGAAATTTCTATTATCTGTTCGTCTCCTGGGATAAATGTTGCAGCGGGGTTAACAGCACCTACAAAGTAGCTGTCGGCCGAGCAGCTAAAGTGACAGGTCCTTATTTTGCAAGTGACAGTACAGATATGGCAAAAGGCGGGGGGACTATTGTTGTTCAGGGAGATGCCAACTATCCTGGAGTAGGGCATGAAGCAGTAGTTACATTTGATGGAACTGATTACCTGGTTTATCATGGATATGATGCAAAAGATAATGGCAGGTCAAAATTAATTATTAAGAAACTTCGATGGGATAATAAAGGCTGGCCGGTAATATCTGAATAGTTGTTGTTGACTTTCTTTTCGTAAAAATTTATGCTTATTTGAAAAATTCTATAAATTATTCTCTAAATTTTGCTCTCAGAAAATAAGAATGTGTAATTTGGTAAAAAAAAGTTATGAGACGTATAATTGTAAGTATCATGGTATTGACAAGTATCTTCGGATTATCAAAATCTTTCGGTCAAAGCGATCCTTCAACCTGGAGTTCTGAAAAATTAAATAAATGGTTCGATCAGGGGGACTGGCATAAAGGGTGGTCGGTCAAACCCGATAACTCAATTAACAAAACAGCTCTGGCAAAAGCTTATTTTAAGAATAGCGCCAGATGGGATAAGGCTTTTGCTTTTCTTGGAGCTAATGACCTCACAAAGCTTGAACTAAAACGGTATGATCTTGATGGAGACAATCTGTATGTGACTATTAGTGAATATAATACAAAGAATCCGGAGACCACAAGATATGAAGCACATCAGAAATATATTGATATTCAGTATGTTGTGACCGGCAGCGAATTGATCGGTATAGCATCTTTGGCTTCGCAGGAATCCGTGCTTCAACCGTACAATGACACAAAGGACATTGGGTTTTACTCATTCAAAAATGGTAAAATGGTTAAGGCAACACCCACAAAATTCTTCATATTTTTTCCCTCAGATGCTCACATGCCTGGACTGAAAGAGGAGACTAACGCCCCTGTCAGGAAAGCTGTGGTAAAATTGCGGCTCGACTGATGACGGAATTTTTCCATTTTCTCTTCAACTGGTACATGGCCAACTTGAATTATTTCACGGTTGCCCTGCTAATGGCCATCGAAAGTACCTTTCTGCCATTACCTTCCGAAGTTGTTATTCCTTTTGCTGCATACAAAGCGGCTCAGGGTCAGCTTAATGTTTTTGGTGTTGTCCTTTTCGGAACTGCAGGTGCTTTATGTGGCTCACTGATTAATTATTTCCTTGCCAGATATCTTGGCCGTCCACTGGTTTATAAATTTGCGGATTCAGGTATTGGAAGGGTCTTTTTACTCTCAAAAGAAAAGGTGGAACATGCCGAGAACTATTTTATCAGGAATGGGAAATCATCAACTTTCATAGGAAGGCTTGTCCCCGGAATTCGCCATCTGATTTCCATTCCTGCAGGCCTGGCAAAAATGAGACTGCATGATTTTGTGCTATTTACTTTTGCTGGAGCTTGTATCTGGAATATTATCCTGGCTATAATCGGATTTTATCTTTATGAAATAAGAGAAAAAATATTCCCTTATCTTGGATATATTTTACTGGCTCTTGGAGTAGGATTTGTCTTCTACCTGATCTTAAAGGCAAAAAAGAATTGACCCGAGAGATCTAATACATACTGACTATTTTATTCTCAGGTTTTTAGCTGATTCATGAAGTGCTTTGTCTTCTTCAGTTTCAGGTACTATTTCGATATAATGTGACGCTGGTCTGGTTTTTTCGTCAACATGGATAAAGGTCACAAATCCTTCAACAAACGTTTCTTCATCGTTGCTCTTTTCAACATGAACATAAACAGTAAGGCTTGTTCTGCCTGCAAAAACAACTTTTGATGAAAATTTCAATACCTCACCGGATCTTGCTGGTTTAGTAAAAAACATTCCATGAATCTTTAAACATACCACACTTTTTGGGTCAAGAAGAGTCGTTGTTGCAATGAAACCTGATTCAACAAACCACTCTGCTGTCCTGCCTGCAAACAAGGTCCCATGATGGTTCAGATCTTCACTTTTTACCAGCCTCATAGTTACCGAGGTTGATGGTTTTAAGATTCTTGGATTCATGTTATTTTTTGAACTAGGAATTGTTACAAAGTTAGAAGTATTTATTCAACCAGAAAACTTCTGATTGAGATGCTTCCATTTTAAACAGAGTTGTGACTGGAAAGGATATTCCATGATTCAATGGTCACTGAGAGTATAATATGAACTTATAAATCTGGAGCCAATCATTTTTTTATTAACAAATCAATCTCTGTGGACAATTTCTGGTGAGAAAGCAGGAAGACAAATTGCAACGTATTCAGCTCCTCCCTCAAATGGCGAGCTATACTGAACCCATTCACCTTTTGTTGTCAGAATTCCCATTCCTTCAGAGACAATAAACTCATCTTTTTTTGTTTTAATCCTCAGTGAACCCTTCATAACAACTGTATATTCGTTAAAGTCGGGGCATTGACCAGGTTCTTCCCATCCCTGGGGGCTAATCATCATTGCAATACTTACTTCGGAGGTTTTACTGTTAACCCAGCCAAAGAATTCCTTAATAATTTTTTCCTTATTGCCTGCTGCATTGATAATTGAGGGAGCATTTATTATTTGTACCATCTTATAAATATTTATGATTTATCAAAGATAGAGTGTCAGAACTTGTTTTCAGCGATTTTTTCCCATTTTTCCACAGACCCTTCAGTTTTGAAAAACAAGGGATTCAGGTCGGGCTCATTTACTTTAAAAAGAATGTTGTACCTCTCAGGATCGCGTATTTTTAGTTTTGCCATCAAATGGTCAAATTCAAAACGAACCTGGCCGTTGGTAACTGGTATTCTGCAATCATTCTTTAATCTTTTGATTTTATTTTTGTAGAAATGATATCCCCTTTTCGCAGCTTCATCATAAACTGCAGTAAGATAGTAATTTATAGCATCCAAAGGATTAATTGACGATTTGAAACGCAACAACTGTGGATGATTTCTATAGCCCTTTGTTTTATTTTCCAGGACTGTTCTGGCAAGTAGAGCTTCTCTCCAGAGAGCTACCAAACCTTTTGAGTCCAGGTACCGTGGGTGAATAGACCATATCCTCATTAATCTTCAAGGTAACCAAATTTTCCGCTGTAATAATCATCGAAAGCCTCTTGAATCTCAGTTTCATTGTTCATCAGGAATGGACCATAGGAA
>Ga0182027_10001064_pt1 | contig 46240 bp, 30 predicted proteins | sample 712E1DmetaG_FD_121300 | JGI IMG/M metagenome (GOLD analysis project Ga0182027, IMG submission 121300) | Permafrost microbial communities from Stordalen Mire, Sweden - 712E1D metaG (Illumina Assembly) | ecosystem: Environmental > Terrestrial > Soil > Wetlands > Permafrost | place: Sweden...
CGGCGTCGCTGCGTCAGACTTTCGTCCATTGCGCAATATTCCTCACTGCTGCCTCCCGTAGGAGTCTGGACCGTGTCTCAGTTCCAGTGTGGCTGATCATCCTCTCAGATCAGCTACCCATCGTAGACTTGGTGAGCCGTTACCTCACCAACTATCTAATGGGACGCAGGCCCATCTATTGGCCCCCTTACGGGGTTTAACAACATATCCATGCGGATCCGCTGCATCATCCGGTATTAGTCCCGCTTTCGCGGGGTTATCCCAGTCCAAAAGGTAGGTTACCTACGTATTACTCACCCGTGCGCCGGTTTCCCGAGATATTGCTACCTCGTTCTCCCTGACTTGCATGTGTTAGGCACGCCGCCAGCGTTCGTCCTGAGCCAGGATCAAACTCTCCATTGTAATTCAATTGCTTGAGTTATCAACGAGGAGAATGATTAGTTTGGCTTATTATTTCTTGAAATAGCCAAGGTTAAACACTTGATTTCAATTGACTTAGAAGCTGTGCACACAAATTTTCAAAGAACTTTTTGACTACATCCGTTTTGTAACGGGCCTTTAATATAATAACTCGCCGGACGGAAGTCAAGTATTAAATAATTATTTCCCCAACTTTCTTCCTTTTTCCGGCAGCTTGTATCAGTACAAAAACATCGGCTTATCCAGCACGTTACTCACACGCGGACGATAATTTTCTTCGTCATACAATTCATCAACATCAACGCGCTTCAATCCTTCGGTCAGTGTTTTGATCGGCACGGTTGTGTATTTCCCTTTGCGCAATGCGACCATTTGACCAGCTTGTTTCTTAACTACCAAATCGGTCGCAAGGTTCGCGTAGCTGATCGCAACCATGCGATCCAAGGCATCCGGCTCACCGCTGCGCATCAAATATGCAACCTGCTGATAAATAATATGGGAACCGGTGATTTTCTGAATCGCTTCGCCGGTGATCTGTCCAATTCCGCCCAGCTTCTTATGACCATACGCATCTGCCTGGCCGTACTCGACGATCTTGCCGCCGATCATTTTGGCGCCTTCGGAAATCGTCATGATCGCATAGTTACTCGGATTCGTCTTCTTGTCGCCAACAAGAAATTTCGCAAGCTTTTCAGGATCAAAGTGCACTTCGGAAATAATCGCGCGGTCAACACCGGCGAGATACGCAGTGATCAACGATGTCTCACCGGAATTCCTTCCGAATAATTCAATTATTGCGATACGTTCGTGTGAACCTGCCGATGTACGAAGATTGGCGATAAACTCGATGGAACGTGTCACTGCAGTCGAAAAACCGATGCAATAGTCCGTTCCATACACATCGTTGTCCATTGTCTTCGGAATTGAGACAACCGGAAATCCTTCTTCATGCACGCGAACCGCATAGCTCTGTGTGTCGTCGCCGCCTATAGCGATCAGCGCATCGAGTTTCAGGTACTCGAGATTGCGAAGAACGTGTGGCGTAAAATCCGCAGGTGCATCTTTTTCCTGGGGCCTGCGCTTCGGATCCTGCAGAAAATCAGGAATCTCGGACCACTTCACTTTTCCCGGATTTGTGCGCGATGTATGAAGAAATGTTCCGCCGGAGCGATCAATTGTTCGTGTATTTTGTTTCGTCAGTGGACGTATCCAATTTTCCTGATCTTCCTTGTTGTTTTGATTGAAGTTGAGCAATCCACCCCATCCACGGCGGATACCAATGACTTCCGCGCCATATTCTGCGGCACGGTACACAACTTCCTTAATGCACGGATTCAGACCGGGAACGTCTCCACCGCCTGTTAATATGCCGATACGCATAGCTTTCTCCTAGATTTATTGTAAAGAACCCACGTCCCATCCGGCCAACGGTTCAAGCATTCCATAGTCGGTCAGATCGTAGTGGATCGGTGTAATGGATACTTTGTTATTGAGCACCGCCCGTTGATCCACATCCTCCTCATGATCCAGCTCGAGAAGATCCCCTTTCAGCCAAAAATATTCGCGGTTGCTGGGATCTCGTCGGGATTCAAATTCATCATTCCAGACAGATTTGCCCTGTTTCGTCACCATCACTCCTCTGATTTCGGAGGCTGGGACGGGAGGAACATTCACATTCAACAGTGTGCCTTTCGGAAGGCCATGCTCGCGAATTTTCAACGCGAGTCTCGCGGCAAAACCAGCTGCATAAGAAAAATCCGCCGGGCCGTACGTCGTCAACGAAATTGCAAAAGACGGAATGCCGAGAATCGTCCCTTCCGTTGCGGCGGAAACCGTGCCCGAATAGATCACGCTGATAGCTGTGTTTGATCCATGATTGATTCCCGAAATCACGAGATCGGGCTTTGTCGGCAGGAGCGCGCGGACTGCAATTTTTACAGCATCTGCAGGTGTTCCATCGACAGCATATCCGAAGAACTCGCCGTTTTTCTCAACGCGATAAACTCGCAACGGTGTAGACACGGTAATTGCATGCCCGACAGCGCTTTGCTGCTTGTCCGGTGCCACCACTATCACCTCCGCGATGGGCCGCAGCGCCGCCACCAACGCACGAATACCGGGAGCATGAATGCCATCGTCGTTCGAAATGAGGACTGAGAACTTCTTCTCCATCCGGCATGCCTGAAAAATGGGAAAATTACAATCGGATGTGAATGTACTCAATAAACGACAGCTTCGCAAGAGAGTTCTGTTTTGGGTTTGAGTGTTTTTTTTCTATCTTTGAACGTCATAACTCGAGGAGATCATGAAAAAGATTTTTTTGATTCTGCTTCTTCCGCTTGCTCTCACCGCACAAACTCCCGTCACCAGACTCACACAATCACTCGACTCTCTCACTTCTTTTTCCTACGACGATTGGAAAATGAGCTCTGACTTACATAGTGCAAAATTCACATCGGATCCTACGCAGGTGGGCTTTGATGATCGCGAGTGGGAGACGCTGAAAATAAATCAGTCTGTCTATCTGGATTCATGCTGGCTGCGAAAAGAAATTACGCTTCCGGATTCACTTCTCGGAAAACCGGTGCATGGCGTGGTCCGCTTTCTCGTAACCGTTGATGACTACGGCGTGCTCTATGTGAATGGTGAAAAGAAAGGCTTGTTTCTCTGGGACGGCACGTTCGAGTTGACTCGCGATGCGAAGCCGGGACAGAAATTTGTTCTGGCTATCCGGGCGATTAACACCGGCGGACCGTTGCGACTACTGCGCGCAAGTATCGAGACCGATGAAATTGGAACCGTCCGGCAATCCATTCGTGATTTTGCATTGAGCCTGCAAATCGGACAGCGCCTGCTGAGCTTCGACACATATCAGGAGAATGCCTACTCCGGCACAACGTACGATCCGGGCATCGACAAATCCACGATTGCCAAACAGGATCGATCTTCCCTGAATACACTGCTGCAGAATCTTGCAAGCCAGATAAACGTTGACGCTCTTGCACACGGCAGTGTTGCGCAGTTCCTGGCATCGATGGAGAAAGTCCGCTCGCAGTTGAAACCGATTGATGGCTTCGCAAAGCAATTTGCGCTCGCGTTCACCTCCAATGCGCACATCGATGCGGCCTGGCTCTGGCGCGAAAAAGAAACGATCATCGTTGCGAAAAACACGTTCAATTCCGTGCTGAACATGATGGACGAACGCCCCGACTTCACGTATTCACAAAGCGCGGCGCAGTATTATGAGTGGATGGAAATGATGTATCCTTCCACCTTTAAACGCATTCAGAAACGAATTCAGGACGGACGCTGGGAAGTTGTCGGCGGACTCTGGATTGAACCCGACTGCAATATGCCGAGCGGCGAATCGTGGGTGCGGCAATTGCTCTATGCGCAGCGCTATTTCAAGAGCCGGCTGGGAGTGACCGCTACCATCGGATGGAATCCGGATTCCTTCGGCTATAACTGGAACATGCCGCAGTTTATGCAGAATGCAGGTATCGATGCTTTTGTCACGCAAAAGATAAGCTGGAATGAAACGAACGTCTTCCCCTACCGTGTATTCTGGTGGGAAAGTCCGGACGGTTCCCGCGTGCTAACTTATTTCCCCTTCAGCTACGTTAACAACATCGCAGAGCCGTTTGGCCTTGTGGACTGGCTGCGTCAGTTTGAAGCGAATACAGGATTCAAAAAAATGATGGTGCTCTTCGGCGTGGGTGATCACGGGGGCGGCCCGACGGACGACATGCTGGAACGTGTCGACCATATGAAAAAACTGGACATCGCTCCGACGATCACCTATGAGACGGCGACCCAATACATATCTTATCTGAAACAGCAGGATCCCGCATCGATTCCCGTCTGGAAAGATGAACTGTATCTGGAATATCACCAGGGAACATTTACCACACAGGCGAACACAAAAGAAAGCAACCGAAAATCGGAAATCCTTCTGACAGATGCGGAGAAGCTTGCTTCCTTCGCAACACTATATGACGAAAAATATCCCGATCTGCACGATGCATGGAAAAATGTACTCTTCAATCAGTTCCATGATATTCTTCCCGGCTCAGGAATCCGCGAGGTGTACATTGATGCAGCGGAACGTTACGCGACCACAGCAGATGAAGCACGGGTCAGTCAGAGGAAATCATTGGGTGCGATTGAAAAGCAGGTGAACACCAATGCGATGAAAAACGGGGTGCCACTTCTCGTGTTTAATTCGCTCTCATGGAAACGTAGTGGAGTCGCGGCATACGATCTGGCTGCAGGTGACGGCAACAGCTACGCGGTGTACAATCCGCAGGGAAAAGAAATTACGTCTCAGACAATTACCGTTGACAAAATGCATCGACGCATTCTCTTCACTGCAGATGATATTCCCTCCATGGGCTATTCTGTTTTTGAATTGCGAAAGAACGCTGCGACCGCAAAAACCAAAGGATTGATGGTCACGGCATCCGGTCTTGAGAATGAATTCTTCAAAATCACAATTGATGCAGATTCCGGCTGGGTGAAGAGCCTCGTCGACAAACGGAACAACAAAGAGCTGCTCGCGGGAAATGCCAACCGGTTGCAGACTCTTGAAGACAAACCGGCCCAGTGGGATGCTTGGAATGTCGGCTGGGGCAACAAGCAATATCCGACCACGCTCCGGGGAATTGAAATCGGCGAACAGGGCCCGCTCGCTGTGTCAATCAAGATAACGCGCGACATGCTCGGCCCAAGTTTCAAGAGAGACTTTCCGGCGGAAGGATTCCCGAGTTCGTTCTTCACGCAAGAGATCACGCTCTTAAGCGGAATCGATCAAGTTTTTTTCAAGACCAGCGTGGATTGGTGGGAAGAGAAGACAATCTTGAAGGTAGCATTCCCCTTTGCGGTCGAAGATACGATCGCAACGTATGAAATTCCATACGGCTCTATTACGCGATCGACGCAATCGCGCGATAGTTGGGAGAAAGCAAAGCGAGAAGTGGGCGCCGAACGATGGGTTGATGTTTCGCGCGACGGTTACGGTATCAGCCTCCTGAATAATTCAAAATACGGATACGACTTCAAAGGCAATGTGCTGCGGATGTCCATGCTGCGTTCGCCCAAATGGCCGGATCCGACTGCCGATCGCGGCAAACATGTGATCGAATATGCATTGTATCCTCACAGCGGCACGTGGAAGGAAGCGGGCACGGTCCGCCGAGGGTACGAGTTCAATTATCCGTTCATCGTCACTGCCGGCACTGTGCATAATGGCGCACTTCCTCTGACGTATTCATTTGTACATGTGGAACCGAAGAACTGTGTGCTCTCCTCAATCAAGAAATCCGAAGACTCCAATGAGTGGGTTCTGCAGATGTATGAATCGGAAGGATCTCCGGCAAAGGCGGTTGTGACTTTACCGCGGCCGGTCAAACAGGCGGTACGGACAAACTTCCTCGAGGAAAGCCAGGGCGCACTCGATTTCTACAAAAACAGTGTGACGATTCCGGTGAAGGCTCATCAGGTGGCAACATTTAAGATCGGATTCTGATATGGCGAAAAAGAAAAGCGGTTCGGGAGTGGGTATTGCCATCGGCGTAGTCGCTCTGGTGCTGGGGACACTCGCTTACTATTGGTATGTGCATCAGCCAACGGTGCCGACAATGTCAACGGAGAAATCGGTCCCCGGTGCCATTTTAACCAAGACAATTGACCAATATCTTTCAGGCCAGCATTCACCCTTGGCCGGAAAAATCACCATAGGTATCCCTGTCATAGAAGGAGATTATGCACGCGTAACAGTCACACCGGTCGATTCCATGAGGGGTGACGTAGCGATCGGATTTTTACACAAGCGGGGAAACATGTGGGAGGTGATCGCTATCGGGACAGACTTCGAACCGGAGTTCTATGCAAAGCACCAGATTCCCCGTTCACTGCAACTTTAGCCACGGGAATTAGCGTACTACCCAAGCTCCCGCTCGGACAACTTTTGGGGAAAAGGTTTGCCACAGAGAGCACAGAAGAACATTTTCCCCAAAATCACTTCCATTCGAAGGATGATATAGAATGATACTCTCAGACAAAAAAGACATGATGCGCTATGTGTCGCTCCATCCGCGGTTTGCGGCGGCGTTCGCTTTTCTCGCCAAGATGGATCTTGCATCAGCTCCGATTGAGAGCCAGGTAATCGACGGCAAGAATATCTATGCAAATTTCTCTCTCGACAAAGGAAAAATGAAAAATGACGCACGCTTGGAGGCACACAAAAAATACATCGACATTCAGTACTTGATCGAAGGAACCGAAGATATCGGCTGGAAGGAATTGGATCATTGTATGGAAGTGCAAAATCCGTACAAAGAAGAAAAAGACATCATGTATTATGCCGATGCTGCCGAGACCTGGCTTCGTCTGCTTCCGGGACAATTTGCGATCTTCTTTCCGGAAGACGCTCATGCGCCGATGGTGTCCGATGGCGTGGTTCGAAAAGTGGTGGTGAAAGTCTTATTGTGATTGTGAAGTAGACGGCGGATGGGAATTCAGAGACAAAAAAATGGTCAAGCGGGCTGTATCACACTTTCAATCACGGGGTGCTGCTTCCTTCCGGACCTGACACGGTTGGGCGATTTACGGTTGTACAGTGCTTGACCGTTGTTAATATACTAAACGATTCCGATCTGCGCAAGGGCGGGATTGCTGAACCGATATTGCGGTTGACCCGATCACACGGAAACCGACCGATTGTTTCGACACCCATCGTCCTGCGGCTTCTTTATCGGGATGCATCATTTGGATTCAGATAGCAATTCCCGCGCTTTTGCCGGTAAAGGACTTTCAGTTTCAAACTGCCCCCTCCCACACGGGACGCACCATAAAAAACCCGGGGAAATACGTCCCCGGGTTGTCCTTCCATAACGGCACAAAATCTATAATGTCCTAAACGAAAATATTACAGAGGCAATTGAAGTTCCGGTTGTCGAATTCATGGCAGTGACCCGCCACCAATAGTTGGTGGCAGAACTGAGCGGTGTTGGCCAAGTTAGATTATTCGACGTTGTCGTTTGTGGCGGCAGTTTTGCCGTAAAAGCCGCGTCGGTCGCCAATTCGATCGTGTATGATGTTGCCCCCGTCGTCGGCGTCCAGCTAAATGCCGGCGTGGTAGACATATTTGTCGCACCATTCAAAGGTAAGCTTAGCGTCGGCGCAGTGCCAAGTGTGGTAAATGAAAACACATTGGAAAAGGCGCCATCGCCGGCACTATTGCGTCCTGCAACTCGCCAGTAATACGATGTCCCGCTCAAGAATCCTGTCCCAAATGATGCACTTGTTGTAGCAATATTTTGAGTATCCTTGACGAAGGAGCTGAAACTCGGATTGATTGAAATCTGTAAATGATAGGATAATGCTCCGTTTGCCGAATTCCAAGAAACGGTTGGATTTGTTGATACGCCTGCCTGACCATTGGCAGGAAGAGCCATGATCGGCTGTGCCGGAGCAGTTATGAACTTCGTCGCAGGATCGATCTTATTGCCCGCAAGATCGGAGACATTTGAAACAGCAAGCGTGTAACCCGCCGGAAGCGTTAACGGGCCCGTTGACACTTTCAATTGCACAAGGTACACCCCAGGAGATGAATAGCCAAGGTAGTCTGCCCGATCTTTTGTGATCGTCACGATATCTGTATTGACGAACGAATAATTGTCAACCAGTTGAGCGGAAGCCTGATTAAGCGGCTCGCTGAACCTGAACAAAATTGCATAGCTGTTGTTTGCGCTCGAAAGGTAAGGGGTAATAGTAACATTCGCTGTATTAAGTACGGGCAGCACATCATCGCCGACGGAGATTGGATTACTCGCGGGGCTTTCTACCAAGTCTTTGCTGACGGCTCGCACAAAATACCGAACAGAAGCTGATGTCAATGGATTAGCTGCTCCTGCGGGAAACACCAGTGAACCGCTGTTATCCGCATATTGAACGCCGTACACATCTTTCTGGAGCAACTCAAACGATCCTCCATTAATGCTTTTATAAATATTGTAACTGCGGGCATTGGCGTCAAGATTCCAAGCCAATCCGACGGTTCCACCAAGATAATCCAGATCAGTATAGAGTCCCAAAATACTACGACGCGACAATATTGGTGCGGCAGGAGTCGTTGAATTCCCGCTTGTCGTGAATTGCATGGCCTCGAAATCTCCTGTCAATGAAGTATTATTTATCAGCACCCTACCGCTTATATCTGTTAACTTGCCTGAGTTTGCCGCTGTTTGGATACTGGCTGTGTACCGGGCCGAACCGATGAGTCCCTGAGGAGTGATCGTCAACTGCGTAAAAGAAGAATTCCATTGAGCGGAAAAAGTGGTCGGTCCTGTGATTTTTTTCAGTCCGAGATACGTAATCGCAATGTCATCCAACATAGTGCTCTGCCCAAGGGGAAGATCTGTACGCGTGTACGCCGTCTGCTTGATCGGCTCGGAAAATGTATAAACGATCTGAAGAGCTCCGGGCGCAACGTCGGCATTATTTTCCGGCGTTATACTCACGACGGTGGGGCTTACGTTATCAACAGGCGTGAGCACAATTCTTTCAGCCGCCACTTGTGAACGCATGGAGTCGGATGTAATATTCGGCGGAAGCGTGAATGATGCGGGCAGGCTTCCTTCGAGGGATCCATCAGCGCTTGCCGCTTTGAGCAAGATCGTCAGCCCATTATCAACTTTCACAAATTGGTAGCCTCCATCGGCCTGTGTTTGGACCTGGGCGAGAACAACATTGGGGACAACCGTCGCATCGTAGAGAGAAACAACGGCATTGGCGACCGGCTGCGCTTTTTGATCGACGACCTGGCCCACGACTGTCGTATTGAGGTAGGAGATGGGAAGCAGAACGCTGCCAACCATATCGCTTACGGCAACTGAGTCTCCCGCTGCAAGGGAGGTGAATCTGATGGTTGTGGTCGTGTAGTAATAGTTTCGGTATTTTTTTGCCTGATCGGTTTGGGAAGAATTATAATTGACCAAAGACACCGTCAGGGTATACGTCCCCGACATGACCGAAGCGCCATTCACAATCTGATATTGTCCCACCGGCACATCTGCGAAAGAAAATGCGCCGGCAACATCGGATGTTGTTGCATGCACCACGCCATCATATCCGATGGAAATAACAGCCCCCGAAACCGGAGCATCTGTCGTCCTGTTTTTGACCAATCCCGTTATTGTACCCTTGGGCTGATATGTCTTCAGTGACGTGATTACCGGTTCTATCGGAGTAGAAGCATCTTGTTTGCAACCAGAGACAATTGCGCCCATACAGACGATACATATCATGAGGAAAAAATTCTTACTTTTCATACAGATCTCCTTTCAAAATTATTTGCAAGACGGAAAAGAATTTCAAAGTCCAGGCGACTTGATGAGCGGTATTCCTATTCTGACGCCGACACTCATTCCTTTGATTGTCATATCAAGATCTGATCGGGCCGGTGATACCGTTGTGGCATAAGTGTACTGCCCTTCAAGCGCAAACGACACGCCGGAATGAGTATAAAACTCAACGCCAAACATTGCATGGAGCTGCATCAATCGCCCGTTCACACGAGCAACGCCGGGACGCGTAATGTACGTCCGCTCGGTAGCCAACCACATGTATCCCAATCCACCACCGGCAAAGACGGAAACCACTCCCAACGGCAGGTTATACAGATACGATCCGCCGGCATAGTATACCTGGAGAAAATTTGTCGATGTGTCTTTTGCTGTCTTTAGGACACTTCCTCCAAATTCTGCTTGAATGGCATGTGTGTCGGATGGCGAGAATCGAATACCGGTGAGTACGAAGTAAGGAATTTTAAAATCATTTCCTTTGGGCAGGGATAAATTCCTTTCGATTGTCCTATAAACAGCATCGACCTCCGGGAGTTTGAGACCGTAATAATCAGCTTCTACAAAGAACGATAGATCGGGAATCGAAGAACTATAATTCTGGACAGGATTTGTTTTTTTCATTTCAGGTTCTGGCTTTTTTGTCACGGGAACGGCCTTCTGCTGTCCCAATACCGCGTTCGGTGGAGAAGAAACAAGCGCCGCCAGCACAACGAGAAAAATGAAACATATTCTATTCATAGAGTGTCTCCTTCTGGGATATTGGTTTACAGCAAGCTCACATGACTGCATGAAAACCGGCGATGCAGACTCGATAAAAAGAGGATCCCCAACACGAACGCGTCGAAATCCGGTGATGACAAGGAATTGCATTCGCAAAAAAGTCCAGAGCGTCTTCCTCTGCACCGTCACGGGAAAACACTGTCCCATTTGAAAGTGCATCGAGTATTGCCTTATGTTGAACTATTCGAATTGGCAGGCACCTATCCCCTTTCTCACATCGATGATGATTGAGAGCTTGCCTCCATCCCCGACTGTGTGCACAGATCTTGAAAGTGTTAGTTGAAAAGACAACGCCATTGTATATAAACATTGTGCGATTGTCAAGTGGATACTTCTTTATCGCTTACACCTGCAGCTTCTGTCGTATTCGCCAGTTCGGACATTCTCTATACAGCGCGCTATTGACAGGGATTCTGTTTCAGACCGGTAATGATTCAAGATCATCCATTGTCTGTCTTTGCCAATATTCTTCCTCGTCTGCAAAGTAGTATCCAGCCGTTATCTTCGACGTTGTACAGTGCGGACGCGGTCTCTGGCAAGTTTTGGCCGGTAATATTTTGATTGAAATCGTCTTCCTGATTTTGTATATTCGTTTGTTGTCGAAGCGGTTGGATGGTTTCACGCTGAAGATTTGTCGTATGAAGGACAAGATTCAAATCGTTTCGGCATCATTTTCGCAGAAGAATAGATGTTCCGGGGCTGTAGCTCAGTTGGGAGAGCGATTCGTTCGCAACGAATAGGTCGTCGGTTCGATCCCGATCAGCTCCACAGAAAACCCGCACACAGCCGGAGCGGAATTATCAGTGCGGGTTTTTCATTGTACAACACACGCGGACATGATCCGCATTAGATTCAACTAGACGGAGCCATCCATGAAACAACTCGCATTCCTGCTGCTGTGCTGCGCACTTCTCGTGTCGCCCTCACAAGCGCAAAAAGCCAAATCACCCAAAACGGCGGCAGCCGGGAAGGGTACCGGTACTTTGACAACACAGAAGGACCAGATCAGCTACATTCTCGGATTCCAGATCGGCAGCAATTTTAAGCAGCAAGGAATCGACATTGCGCCGGAAATTCTTCTGCGCGGATTGTCGGATGCTCTCCACGAAAAACCGATGGCACTTCCCGATTCCGTTGCCCGAGTCGCGTACATGGCGTTCCAGCAGGAGATGATGAAGAAGCAGCAGGAAGCAATGGGCAAAGTGGCTGCAATAAATAAGGTGCAAGGCGATGCATTCCTCGCCGCCAACAAAGCAAAAGACAGCGTCATTACATTGCCGAGCGGTTTGCAGTACAAAGTCATCACGCCCGGCACAGGCAAGTCCCCGACCGCGACCGACACCGTTGTGACGAACTATCGCGGAACATTGATCGACGGCACAGAATTTGACAACTCCTACAGCCGGGGCGAACCTGCCACGTTTCCGGTGAACGGCGTCATCAAAGGATGGACCGAAGCCCTGCTGCTCATGAAGGAAGGCGCAAAGTGGCAGCTTTTCATTCCGGCAGAACTAGCCTATGGTGAACGGCCGCGAGGCAAAGTAATCGGCCCCAACGCCACACTGATTTTTGACATTGAACTGATCAAAGTGAAGTGAAGAAAGTAAAAAGGCCAAAGTAAAAACAAAAGGGACCATCATCCCGGGTCTTTACTTTTGCCTTTATTCCAAAGCGAGACACCGATGCATCGCCGTATGCTTGGTGTCTTTCTGTTTCCGGACAATCGGATATGACCGACACATCATGGTTTCTTCCATTGTTGTTCCTCACCGGAACCGCGGCCGGCATCGTCAATGCCTTCGCGGCCGGCGGCGGATTGGTCACACTCCCCGCACTGCTCCTGACGGGCTTGCCCGCGCAGGCAGCACTCGGCACGAATAAATTCCAGTCGCTCTTCGGAAATTTTACATCGGCGCTATACTACATTCGCGGTGGCGCCGTTTCACTCAGCAAAGCCGCGCCCGGGATTTTCTTCACGGCCATCGGTGCCGCTGCAGGCGCAGTCACCGTTCAGCATACGGGCAATCAGTTTCTTCACACGATACTTCCGTTTCTTCTTGCTGCCATGATTCCGCTGACACTCCTTTCGCCGGAGGAGGGAATGATCGAATCGAAACCGCGCATCTCACCGCGATTGTTTTTTCCGGTGGCAGGACTGGCATTCGGATTCTTTGACGGATTCTTCGGGCCAGGCGTTGGATCCTTTTGGACCATCGCGCTGATGTTCGGTCTGGGCTTCACTGTGACGAAAGCAATCGCGTATTCCAAAGTTCTCAATTGCACGAGCAACATTGTCGCCGTGCTGCTCTATGCTTCATTTAATTTTATCTGGTTCGGCGCAGGATTGGTCATGGCGTCCGGACAGATATTGGGCGCATCGATCGGCGCGCGGTTTGTGATGAAGAAGGGACCGAAAGCAATCCGTCCGATTTTCGTCGGATTTTTGGTGCTGGCGACACTCAAGCTTTTTTACGATTTGTTCTGAGTTGTTTGCGATCTCCGAGATAGAAGATATTGCCACAGAGAGCACAGAGAAATTTTCTTATTCGTGCTATTCGTGTTATGCCAAGGGCATCCCTTCGGGATCCCTGGGGAAGGATTTTGCCAGAGAAAGCAAGGAAGAGCGTGACCTTTTACCGCATACGCATGAAAGAAGAATGTTTTTTTTCTGTCTATCAATTAAGCATCTTTATTCTTTTTCATTTTTACCTTTTACTTTCTTAGCATGTTAACACTTGATCATATCACCATGCAATTCGGCGGGCGCTATCTGTTCCGTGATGTCTCCTTTATGATCGGGCCGCACGACCGCATTGGCCTTGTCGGCTCCAACGGGACCGGCAAATCGACATTGCTCCGCATCATTGCCCAGCAGCAATCTGCCGAGGACGGCTCCATCAGCAAAGCAAAATATGTCACCGTCGGATATCTGCCGCAGGATGGCATTACTGCTGCCGGCAATACGCTGTATAAGGAAGTCGAAAGCGCCTTCGAAGACGTACTCTTGGTGCAGGAAGAATTGGAGGAATCCTATGCGCGCCTGGCGTTGCTGAATCCGGAGGACCCCGATTATACCGACACCCTGGAAGTGTTTGGAGAATTGCAGCACAAGCTGGAGGGACTCGATGCATTCCGGATGAAGTCGAAAATCGAGCAGGTATTGCTCGGCCTCGGCTTTTCGATGAACGACATGGAACGGCAGACGCAGGAATTCAGCGGCGGTTGGCAAATGCGCATTGAACTCGCAAAACTGCTACTGCGCGAACCATCCCTTCTTCTGCTGGACGAACCGACAAACCATCTCGACATTGAGTCGCTACAATGGCTGGAGGAGTATCTGCAGCAGTATAATGGCGCCGTCATGCTCGTGTCCCACGACCGCGCTTTTCTGGACAGTCTCTGCACAAAAACGCTTGCCATCGTCACCGGCAATGTGGAAGAATACAACGGCAACTACTCTTTCTACGAACGCGAACGTGTCGTTCGAAAAGAGCTGCTCCTCAATGCCTATCGCAATCAACAGCAGCAGCTGAAGCAGACGGAAGAATTCATCGAGCGGTTCCGCTACAAAGCCACGAAGGCGCGACAGGTGCAGAGCCGCATCAAGCAGATGGAGAAGCTTGACCTAATTGAAATCGAAGACGAAGAAGCTCAAATCAATTTTTCCTTCCCGCCGCCAATCGCCAGCGGCCGTATTGTTCTGCAGTTTAAAGACATGGGCAAGCGGTACGGGGCATTGAGTGTCTTCGAGCATGTGGATTATACCGTCGAACGCGGCGACCGTATTGCCATTGTTGGTGTGAACGGCGCCGGCAAGTCGACGTTTGCGCGAATGCTTGCCGGAGTCGAACCGCTCAGCGGCGGCGAACGGATTGTCGGACACAATGCGATTCTGTCCTACTTCGCACAGCATCAGGCAGAAGAACTCGACATGTCCAAGGAAGTTCTCCAGATTGTTGAGGAAGTGGCTACCGGCGATATCCGGACCAGACTGCGCTCATTGTTGGGATCATTCCTTTTCAGAGGCGACGACGTGTTCAAAAAAGTGCGTGTGCTCTCCGGTGGAGAAAAAAGCCGTCTCGCACTTGCAAAAATGCTGCTGCAGCCGTCCAATGTCTTAATCATGGACGAACCGACGAATCATCTTGACATGCGCTCGAAGCAGGTACTTCAATTGGCACTGGCAGAATTCGAAGGCACATTTCTGATCGTCTCGCATGACCGCGCCTTCCTCGATCCGCTGGTCACCAAAGTCATCGATATTGCCCACGGCACGATTACCACAACGCTCGGCAATGTCAGCGATTTTCTGGCCAAGAAAAAACGTACATCGCTAGATGCCGCCCGTCAGACATCCGAGCAGCAGAACGCATCGCAAACACCGGGAATGAGCGAAAAAGAACGGCGCCGTATGGAAGCTGAACGGCGGCAGCAGCTCTCAAAGAAAAATCAACCGCTCAAAAAACGACTGCAGGAAATTGAAAAGAAGATCGGAAATCTGGAGCAGCGAAAAAATGAAATCGAAATCCGGATGGCAGATCCGGACTTCTATAAAAGCGGGAGCGAAGTAAAGCAGGTTGCTGCAGAATATAAAGAAGTCCAGATACGACTCGATGCATTTCTGCTTGAATGGACCGACGTCTCCGATCGTATGGCTGCCGAATCGCAGCCTTGAAGATCCATGCGTGAGGGCGTAACTCATTACATTGTAAAGAGTTAGAGCCCTCATGGCCGAATAATCCCGCCGCTCCCCTCTTCTTGCTGCAGAACAGAATATTCGTTATTATGGGGTTGTCATTCATCAATGTTCTCAGACGGGACAATGGGACCAACCATTGACCGGATACTGCCGACTTCAGTCAGTGCACTCATCACATCACTACCGAGAGGAGATTCCATGGAAGAACAACTTGCTGCCGCACCGGTCACGGAACAAAAGATGTCATTCAGTGACAAACTGATGAACGTCTTTGCAGCTCCGGGAGCACTGTTTGAATATGTTGGCCAATCCGAAAAGGACAATTCGAATTGGGGCGTCCCGCTTACTGTCAGCATGATTTTCAGTATTCTCTTCACGATCGTTGTTTTCTCGCAGCCGCCGATTCAGGATCAGGTGACGCAGAAAAATCAACAGACAATTGAAAAGCGCGTTGCCGATGGCAAAATAACGCAGGAACAGGCAGATCAAGCGGCTTCATTGAATTTTGCCAAGCCGGGAAGTCCGATGTTTCTGATTTTCGGATCTATATTCGTTGTGATCTTCAATGCACTCACCCTCTTCGTCTCGGCACTTTTGTACTGGCTCATTCTGAAGTATGGGTTTAAATCTGCCCTGTCTTACATGAAGATAACTGAAGTCGTCGGGCTCTCCATGTACATCGGCGCCGTCGGAGCGATCATCACCATGATCATGATCGTGGTGATGGGTACGATGCATGCCACGCCGGGACTCGGCCTTCTCATCTCGCAGTTTGATGACCAGAACAAGGTGCATAAGATTCTGGAGGCCTGTAACTTGGTGACATTTTGGGCAACAGCAGTGATCGGTATCGGATTGTCGAAGGCCGGCCGCGTTTCTCTTGCGAAAGGGCTTGGAACTGTCTTTGGCGTCTGGGCCGTCTGGACGGCGATTTCAATCAGCGTCGGTTCGATGTTTGGCGGATAGTTTATATTCGCGTTGTGCAGTTGAGAATTGTTGCGGCGCCACTTCTGGAATATGGAGCGGCGTTTTTTTTAACGGAATGTTGAAAGGGTCACGAAATTGTCATTGCTCGGTGTCATTTGTTTTTGAAGCCGGCGACAACGTCTTCGAATAGTCCTCGGAATGACTTCTAAAAAAATTCAACCTCCAGTCAAAGAGGGGACGAATTATAGAATTCCCTGGGGATCCACATCCACAAGGATGCGCACACCACGTTGCTGCGCCGAATGGGACACTTGCTGCACCGCGTGCACAACTGCGGCACGCGCGGCAGAGCCGCCGGGATCAGTCGGACGCAATGCCTTGATGATTACATGCCAGCGAAATTGATTCTGAATCTTTGCGATAGCGGCAGCAGCCGGGCCAAGCACAGTGACCGGTCGCTTCTCTTTCCTGATCAACGCAACTGTCTGCTTTGCAATCGACTGCACATCAGCATCGCGTAGGCCGCGGAATTCCAAAAGCACAATTCTTGAGAACGGCGGATAGGCAGTCTCTTCGCGATATCGCAGCTCTTCCGTATAGAATCCTTCGTAGTCATGTTTCAAGACATGCTTCAACGCATAGTGATCCGTTTGATAACTCTGGATAACCACCTCTCCCCGCAACGAACTTCTGCCCGCTCGCCCCGCCACCTGTGTCAGCAATTGAAAAGTCCGTTCCGCCGAACGAAAGTCGGGAAGCAACATCTGTGTATCGGCGGAGATCACGCCGACAAGCGACACCCGTGGAAAGTCGAGTCCCTTGGCCACCATTTGTGTGCCCAGCAAAATATCGGCCTCGCCATGGGCAAATTTCTGCAGCAAACTCTGGTGGGCGCCCCGCTCTGTTGTTGTATCCAGATCCATGCGGAGCACGCGCGCTTCCGGAAAGAGCGTTACAAGATCCTGCTCAACTCGCTGCGTGCCGAAACCCTGCACCTTCAAAGGGCCGCCTTTGCATACCGGACAAAGATCCGGTAAGGGTTTGACGATTCCGCAATAATGACAGCGGAGATGTCTTTTCACCAAGTGATACGTCATTGTCACATCGCAGCTCTCACAGCGATCGACGTACCCGCACAGCGGACACTCCATCACCGGCGCAAATCCACGCCGATTCTGAAGCAGAATGATCTCTTCCTTCTTTAGCAGCCGGTCGCGAATTTTTTCCTCCATCAGCTTCGAGATGGAATGGAATCCCCCTTCAAACGCCTGTTTACCGATTTCCTTCGCGCGCACTTTCATCGCGGCAAAGCGGCGCTTCTGTTCATCTCCCATGTTAACGATCGTAATATCCGGCATGACCGCACCATCGATTCTCTCCGGCAGCCGCAGCAGGCGGTACTTTCCGGCCTTGGCATTGAAATATGATTCGATGGATGGGGTTGCGGACCCGAGAATCACGACGGCATGTTCGAGCGTACCGCGTACAATGGCAACATCGCGCGCATTATAGCGGGGAGAAGAATCAAATTGCTTGTAGGACGATTCGTGCTCTTCATCCACGACAATCAAACCGAGATTTTTCATTGGCGCAAAGAGCGCCGAGCGCGGTCCGATGGCAATTTTGTATTTCCCTTCCAGCGAGTAACGCCATGCATCGTACCGTTCTCCCGGCGACATCCGGCTGTGCATGACAATGACCTGATCCCCAAAATGAAACCGGAACCGCCTCACAATTTGCGGTGTCAACGAGATTTCCGGGACGAGCACAATTGCCGTCTTCCCCTGCGTGAGTGCAGTGCGGATTGCTTCAATATACACCTGCGTTTTTCCGCTGCCGGTCACGCCGTGCAGTAGAAATGCCGCGTGGTTCCCTTCGGCGAGTGCGGCATTCACATCTTGCAAACATGCCGATTGATGCGCGGTGAGAGCAACAATCGGCGCCCCCGGAGGCTCATCGTACGTTTGCTCTTCGCGCCGCTCAACTTCTCTTTCAATGATAGACACAATTCCCTTTTCGACGAGGGCATGGAGTGTCGCCGATGACACACCTGTTTCTTTCAGCAATTCCACCACCGCGTACGGTGCATCGGATAGCGCATTGATTCGTTTCAACAAGAGCTGCTGCTTCGCTCCTTTGAGAGACAAGGGATCGACAACGCCAATACGCCGGACAAACCGCTCCACTTTCGGAGCACTGGCACCATGTCCCAACTCCTCTACCACACGGACGAACCCACGGAGTTCCAATCCGGCCAGTACGCCGCCAATATTTTTTGCACCCGTCTTTTTTTGAAGGGCCAATGCGGTTATGCGGGGAGTAGAAAGAAGTTCCGTAAGAACGCGAAACGCTTGCGGTGCAGTTGATTGGAGTTCACGAAGTTCATCCGGAGATGGGGCGTTGATTAGGCGTGCTTCACGCTTGCTCACGGTTGTCAGACCCTGCGGAAGCAGGCTGCGCAATACTTCGCCGGGAGGAGCACAATAGTATTTTGTCATCCAGTCGGCAAGAGCAAGCATTTCTCCGGATAAAACCGGCGATGCGGAGAGAATGTCGCGAACCGGTTTGATGCCCGGTACGGACGCGGTTTCGGAGAAACCGAGTGCAATGCCTGAAAGAAGTTTTGTCCCGAACGAAACGAGGAGCCGGCAGCCTTTTTCGACGAGGGGAGCCATGTCCGGCGGAAGCGCATAGGTAAACGTGTGCAGCAGTGGCATAGGTACCGCAACTTCAACGAATTTTTTTCCAGCTGCCGTCATGCTGTCCATCATAATAAAGCATCCCCGCAGCAAGCTGCGAGGTATTAAGAGCTCATATTTTATTTAAAGAGCCGAAGCAAGCTTCGGGGTATTAACCCGAAAAGGAATAAAGTTCCACTTCGACGGCCCGGTACACTTCTATGAGAGGAATATTCTTTTCGAGAGCGATGCGTTTGCATTCTTCAAACTCAGGCGCAAGCCGCTCTTTGCCGTCGGATAGTATCAGTTTTACTTTCATGTCGCCGAATTTCGTCGCTATAACTTTTGAAGCACGGACGAGTTTTTTCCGCTCGACCGGCTGAATGCGCACACCAAGCGTTGTTGTTTCGTCAAAGACGATCTTCAACACCGGATCAAGACCGCCGCGATTGACCAGTACGGAAAGCAAATGTCCCGGCCGCCCTTTCTTCATGATGATCGGAATGATGTAGGCGTCATGTGCACCGGCAGCTAGAAGTCGCTCAATCACGAACGGGAGAATCTCCGGATTCATGTTGTCAATATTGCATTCGACTGTCACGAGTTCATCGTGATGATACTGCGGCTGAAGCTCCCCGACAAAGACGCGCAACAAGTTGGGAATTTGCGGTATTTCCCGCGTTCCGTAGCCGTATCCGATCAATTCGACGAGCAGGCGCTCCATATCCAGTGTGCCGAACGAAAGCGCCTTCACAATACCGGCTCCTGTTGGCGTGGTGAGCTCGAAGGGAATCGTAGTCAATACGGTGGGATAGTCGCGCAAGATTTCGATAGTTGCCGGAGTTGGAATTGGCATCACCCCATGCTGAGTGGTAATCGTCCCGCCGCTGCCGAGCTTGACCGGAGATGTGTAGAGTGCGTCAATACCGAAGTACTCGAGACAAATACACGATCCGACAATATCAACAATGGAATCGACCGCTCCTACTTCGTGAAAATGAATTTTTTCAATCGTCGTGTCGTGAACCTTTGCCTCTGCCTCGCCGATTATTGTAAATATTTTTGCGGCTCGTTCTTTCACACGCGGAGAAAGCGTCGAGCTGTCAATCATCTCGAGAATGTCGCGCAGTCTTCGATGTTCGTGCTGGCGGGTATCGCGATCGTGCCCGTGCTCTTCTGTGACAACATCAATCTTGATTCCGGACATTGCATTGCGTACCTCCTGCCGGCACTCCAGATGATATCCGTGCAAATGGATTTTTGAAAGTTCATCCCGAAGATATTCGAAGGGAACTCCGGCATGCACAAGAGCACCGAGCGTCATGTCGCCGCTGATGCCGCCGACGATATCAAGATATGCTATCATAGTTCCTCAGCGTTGTCAAAAAGAACAATACTTTAGAGCAAAGAGATTTTGCCATAGAGAACTCAGAGAACACGGAGAAAAGAAGAAAACATAAAGATCTCAGAGTTTTTTCGACTGTGGTTTTACAGGAGAAATTAGAGGTTCAATATATGCGAGGAATCTGTTTGTCGCACCACAATGATCAACAACAAAAGAACGTGCAATGGTGCCGGCGGCAAGTCGTTTATCTTCATCGCTAAACAGCAGGTGAAGCAGTTCAAATGTGTCGGCGCTCGTGTGGACAACAAAGCCTCCGCCGGCTGCCGCGAGCGCGACCGCTTCCTGTGAGTTTGTATGCTTCGGGCCGTACAATACGGGCAGGCCGAACACTGCCGGCTCCAGAATATTGTGCACTCCTTGCCTGAATCCACCTCCGACGTAGACGACATCCGCATGTTGATACAAAGCGACCAGGCCGCCGACACTGTCGACGAGTATAACCTGCTCTCCCGCATAACCTGCCAATTCCGACATACGCAGGCACGTCAGCTTTCCTTCCAGACGGTGTTCAACACTCGCAAGATTCTCCTCTGTCGGTTCGTGGGGCACGATAACGGTAAGCAGCTGATGGATTGATTCCGAAAGCCGGAGCAGCGCCGGAATGACCACGTCATCATCTGCGTCCCAGTTCTGGCCAATAACCAGCACCCGCTTTCTCTCGATCACCAAACGCGGCAGCGCCGGCCGCTTCAAGGCATCGTCCCGACGCATCATCACTTGATCGAAACGGGTATCACCGGCGGCTTCCACCACGCAATCGAGGTGACCGAAATCGGCGAAGGAGTTGACGTCTGCTTCTGAAACGGTGAGAATGTGCGACAATCCACTATAGAGGCGTCTGTGAAATCCACGCAGGAGCGGGAGTTTCCGAAGGGAATCTTTCTTCATCGTCGCACTGGCGATAAAAATAGGTATTCCCGCTTTCTCCAATTCCCAGATGGCATTCGGCCAGACGTCATAGCGCACCATCACGGCCGCCGTCGGACGAAGGATGCTGATAAAATGCTTCATGTCGCCTGCAAAATCAAATGGGATATAACTGACAATCGCCGCGAGTTTATAGGACTTTGAGTGCTCGTACCCTGACGGTGAGAAAAATGTCACAATGATATCAAGACGTGGATATTTTTTCTTGAGAACGGCGATGATGGGCTTGGCTTGTTCGAACTCGCCCATTGAAGAAGAATGAAACCAGATGCGGGAAGTGCCCTGCAACCGCTGTGCGTCGCGCTCAAGGTCGGCAAACAGGGTGCGCCGCCCTAGAATGCCCCGGCGCACTTTGCTGTTGAACAATCCGAGAAGCTGAAACGCGATCCAAAGCAGTGGAAGAATTATACTATTATAGAGGATTTTCCAGACAATCATGGATGAATATACTCATGATTGTCTTGCGGTGCAAATTGAAAATGCCCACTCTAAGACCGTACGTCGGGTCACTCGGTTTGTTATGCACGGATCAGCACTCGCTCATGAGTAGCGGAACAGCATTATTGCCGCTCTATCGAACGGCGCTCCATTTGTGCGAAAATAGTGACGGTCACAACAATGGGACTTCATTCCGGATTTCATACAATAGACTAAGCCACCAGCTCGACGCCACTATTCTCCACACGCATTTCGCAGGGCGCTGAATACGCTGTCGGAATCAAGTTCCAAACCCTGGCATGTATCAACAATCGACCGCATTTCTTCACCCGAGGCATCGTCCTTCACCAAGACGATACGCGTACGAATCTCCAGAATTGTATCATGCAGCCATATCCCGGACGGACGTTCCAATCTCGCATCGAGAATGCGAAGGAGCCGGTTTTTTATCTCATTTGCAGCGGACATCTATGCTCTCCAATCTCCAATGATAGTGCGGATCAATATACATGTATTTCATGCCCCGAAGACATTCTGCACGTTATCAAATTGTTATGCTTTTGCGGCTGCTCTGCCTGGACAAAACGCCACAGTTTGCCAACGACTCTGGAAACTTGGGCGAAAACCCATTATTAGTATCATTACAATTTTACCTCTTGCCCTTCGACAAAAAGCCTGCTACATTATTTCCGACTTTTACTCAGGAGGTTTGAATGACGCTACGCACACTCCCCTCTATGCTCGAACGCAGCACGGCTGCCTTTAGCGACAACATTCTGATGTGGGAAAAACAGAATGATACCTTCACCGGCACGTCATATCGCGACATGCGGGATCTGGTTCACCGCTTCGCAGCCGGACTGATGGGCATGGGTGTCCAGGCGGGAGACCGCATTGCTCTCATCGCCGAAGGACGCAACGACTGGGTGATGTCCGAAATGGGAATTCTGTATGCCGGTGCGATCAATGTGCCGCTGTCGGTCAAGCTGAACGAACCGTCCGAACTGAAATTTCGTCTCGCGCATTCGGGGACAAGAATTGTCATCGTTTCCGGCATACAGGCACCGAAAGTGCGCGAAATCAAAGCCGATCTCCCTGATCTCGACAGCATCATTATGCTCGATCCGATGGATCAGTATGCTGAAGATGAAATTCCGCTCGCCGATGTTCTCGCGAAGGGCAGAGATTTTCTCTCGCACCGTAAAGCTGAATTTGAGAATCGCTGGCAGTCCATCAAAGAAAGTGATCCGGCAAATATTTGTTATACCTCAGGGACCACCGCAGATCCCAAAGGCGTCGTGCTCACTCATCGGAACTATACAGCCAATGCCGAGCAGGCTGCGGCACTTCTCCCGATTCCCCCGGACTATTGTTCTCTGTTAATTCTCCCCTGGGATCATTGCTTTGCCCATACCGCCGGGATCTTTTTATTGATGAACACGGGGGCGTCGATGGCCTCGGTGCCTGCCGGGCGTTCGCCGATGGAGACCTTGAAAAATATTCCAACCTCCATCAAAGAGACACGGCCAACATTTCTTCTCAGCGTTCCGGCACTTGCCAAAAATTTCCGAAAGAATATCGAAGCTGGGATCAAACAAAAAGGGTCTCTGACGGAGAAGCTTTTCGCCAAGGCGCTGCAGATTGCCTATGAATACAATGGAAACGGCAATGACCGCGGCAAAGGGGTGCGTAAATTCAAAAAGCCGTTGTACGTGTTGTTTGACAAACTGATCTTCAGCAAGGTCCGCGAAAACTTCGGCGGACGCATGGAGTTTTTCATCGGCGGTGGGGCGCTGTTGGATATTGAGTTGCAGCGGTTCTTCTACGCCATCGGCATTCCCATGTTCCAAGGGTACGGCCTTACAGAAGCCTCGCCCATTATCTCCGCAAACGTCCCACGAGCTCATAAACTGGGGTCTTCGGGAAAGATTGTGATCAATCTCGAAGTTAAAATCTGTGATGACAAAGGAAATGCGCTTTCGATTGGAGAACATGGCGAAATCGTGATCAAGGGCGAAAATGTGATGGCCGGGTACTGGAATAATGAAAAGGCAACGAAGGAAGTGATAAGAGACGGCTGGCTCTACACCGGCGATCTGGGATATGTGGATGAGGATGGTTACCTGTTCGTTCTAGGGCGCGACAAAAGTCTGTTGATCAGCAGCGATGGAGAGAAATACAGTCCGGAGGGAATTGAAGAGACCATCGCAGCACATTCCACGTACATCGACCAGATGATGCTCTATAATAATCAGTCGCCATTTACCGTAGCTTTGGTTGTCCCCAATCGTGAAGCGATCCTTCGCTGGCTGAAATCACAGAACCTTACGTGCCATACCGAAACTGGACAGAAAGCAGCTCTCACGCTGCTTCAATCGGAAATTGATACCTACAATACCGGCGGACCATCTGCCGGACAATTTCCATCCCGTTGGCTCCCCTCCGCAGTGGCTGTACTCGGTGAGCCTTTTACCGAGCAGAATGGATTTCTCAACACGACGTTGAAGATTGTGCGGGGTAAGATTACAGTCTATTACAAAAATCGTCTCGATTTCCTCTTCACACCGGAAGCAAAGGACATTTGCAACCACCAGAACATAACAATCATGAGGCGGTTGGAGCAAGGGAACGGAATTATAAATTAAGACTTCTGAAAAACAACAAAATTATGTCATTGCGAGACGTTTTTTGTCGAAGCAATCTTGTTTTTCGTTTGTTTGAAGAGATTTTGCTTCGCCGCAATTCACAATTGCTATTTTGCCATACTCTCGATGTATTCCGGCGTTTGCGGCTCATCAGCAAAGAATTCTCGCGTCTTCCCCGCCGAAAGCGCCCAACGATCGAGCCAGGAGATTCCCCACTTTCCATACCTTGTGATTTCCGTTTGATAGGCCGGATCCTGCAATGCTTGTCCCAGACTGACAAAGGAATAGCCATTGCGCTGGAACATTGCGACGAGTGAATCGATATACCGCGAATTGAGTTCACTCGCATGAAATAAAAGTATCTGCTTGATATTCCTTCCGAAGAGCGCCGCAGCCTCCTTTTCAAAATATTTCAGCTTGCGTTCCATGTATGGAATGTAGTCACTGCCGATCCTGTGCATGAGCGCTGAATCCTTTTTCACGGACGCTTTTTTATATACCACAGCAAATAGATAATCGTCATTGTCGATGCTCACCGGCGCCACAGTATAGTTGCGGCTTGCAAGAAAGCCGGTCAGTGAATCGGCTTTGGCTTTTGTCATGCCGATATGAAGATAGGGATGACGAAAATATTTCAGCTCTTTTCCGCGCCGGCCGAGCAGATCTTTGAGAACCGGCTCACCCCGCACGATATCGGCAGCAAAGGCATCGTACGTCACATCGTTATAGTCCGGGTGCGAATACGTATGATTGCCCAAATCGAGCCCGTGATCCAGCCATTGCTCAAGAAGGCTTACTCGAAATTTATCGACTTGGCCGTCACCGTAGAGCTTTCGTTCATTCACAAATCCGATCGCGGGAATTCCGTTTCTCTGGAGGGCTGTGACCAATCGAGTCGTCAAATTCCTCTGATAGGTTGTGTCATCGATACCATAGGTGACCACCGGAAGATCGTCGATCGTAAATGCGACTTCCTTCGTCTGGGCGTTTACCTGCGAGGCTGCAGGCAGTAATCCCAAGATTGCCCAAAGAAATCCGAATATTGCACAATATTGTGCCGCATTTTTCATGATTTGTTCCAGGCGGGAAAGGACTCTTGTCCGTTCGGCGTGAACACACCGGCGCGGACAGACGTCCGCGCCGGCGGTACAGAAGTAATTATTTCATGTTCTTCAGAATCGCCAGAAGGAAATTCCAGAATTTTTCTACCGTATCGATGTAGATTTTCTCGTCGGGTGAATGGACGCCTTCCAGCGTCGGACCTAAGGAGACCATATCCATGCCCGGATACTTTTCTCCGATGATCCCGCATTCCAATCCTGCGTGAATAGCTTTCACATGTGGATCGGTCCCATACAATTCTCTGTACGCCTCCTTGGCAGTCTTCAGAATCACGGAATCGAGATTTGGTTTCCAACCGGGATAACCATCGGAGGTCACGGCCTTTGCACCGCCGAGTGTGAATTGTGCAGATACTGACTGCACAATCTCATCGATCTCGGAAGCAACAGAACTGCGCTGGCTCGTAATAATTTCTACCTTTTTTGCATCGGTCTTGATGATGGCCACGTTGGTCGAAGTCTCCACCAGGCCGGCAATATCAGCACTCATCTTTGTCACACCGTGAGATAAGGCCGCCATGGTCAGGCAGATCTGTTTGATCTGATCCTTTGCGATCACCTTTCCATTTTTCGGCGCTTCGATCGGGGTCAGCTCAATTGCCAAATCAGGCTCCACGGTTGAGAGTTCTGCTTTGAATACCTCTGTAAGTTTTGCAACCAACTTGATTGCTTTCTTTGCATCCTTTGCGGGCACATACACCAAAGATTCTGCCTCACGCGGAATTGCATTGCTCTTGTTGCCGCCTTCCATGCAGCAGACACGTGCGCCGGTCTCGATAAGTGCAAGCAGTGCACGGTTCATGATCTTCAATGCATTGCCGCGTCCTTTGTCGATTTCCAGCCCGGAATGGCCGCCTTTCAATCCCTTCACAGTCAACATCAATGCGGCCGATTTTCCCGGGACTTTGTCACATTTGATCTTCCAAGTACCGTGTGTGTTGCGTCCGCCGGAGCATCCGACGTACAATGCGCCTTCTTCTTCGGAGTCAAGATTCATCAATGTCTGGCTCTTCAGGAATCCCGGCTTCAAACCATTGGCACCCGTCAACCCGGTTTCTTCATCGGACGTAAACAGAAACTCCAACGGACCATGGACGAGAGTCTTATCTTCCATAATGGCAAGATTCGTCGCCACAGCGATGCCGTTGTCGCCGCCAAGCGTGGTTCCGTTGGCCATGATGACATTTCCCTTGCGGACGAGTTCGAGCGGATCTTTTTCGAAATCATGCACGGTGTCTTTGTTCTTCTCGCAGACCATGTCCATGTGTCCCTGCAGGCAGATGGAGGGAACATTTTCATGGCCGGGAGATGCCGGTTTGCGCGCAAGGACATTCAAACGTTTGTCCTGCACCACTTCGAGGCCGAGCCTTTTGGCCGTCGCGACTAGATAGTTGGAAATCTGTTTTTCATTTTTTGAACCATGCGGAATTTTTGCAATCTCTGCGAAATACTTCCACACGAGTGCGGGCTTCAATCCTTCAATTGCATTTGACATAGCGACACCCTTTCTCTATATGATCATAACAAATGAGAACTACTCCGATATCATCTCTTCAGAACAGAGGCCGGCGATGAATCGGACCGGCCTCCAGAATCTTCCCTCACCCACTTACATTATCGCGGTGGGAGGTGCTGGTTCGTCCGCTTTTCCCGCTTTTGAAAGAGGAACGTAAATGAGATAGAATGCAAGGACAGCAAAAATTGGCAGCGCCAGCCACGGTGCGATTGTTTCAAAGCCGCCAACGGTCCAGAATTTTGCTTCCCCGCCCATTTGATCCTTGATGAATGCGACCGTTGCAATGAACAAACCCATCAACGCTTCACCGGCAATCAAACCCGACGCCGTGAGCACTCCGGCATTTTCCACGCGTGCTTTCTGCGCATCGTTATTCTTACGTCTGGCAGACATCCTGTCGACAAGACCACGGATCAATCCGCCAATGAAAATTGCGAATGTCGTTTCCAAAGGCAGATACATACCAACCGAGAAGAGCATTGGGCTTTTCACCCGGATCAGAATGAGTGAAATACCCAACGCGATACCGACGAGTACCAATGGCCATGCCATTTCGCCTCCAACAATTCCCTGCGACAAGGCAGCCATCAATCCGGCTTGCGGTGCAGGAAGGTTCGGACCTCCGAAGCCTCCGGTGGCAGGATTGCTGGCAAGGTCGGAGTTGTGAAGGATGTACAACGGAAAAAACATCACCAAACCGGCAAGAATGACACCGATGATATCGCCGATCTGCATCTTCGATGGAGTTCCACCCAGGATATGCCCGACTTTTAGATCTTGCAGCATCTCGCCCGCCACCGCCGATGATACGCACACGACCGCTGCCACACCAAGAACAGCAGCCACTCCCTGAACTCCCTTCACACCGATAATGACCATGGTTAATGCAGCAACGACGGTGGTCGCAAGTGTCAGTCCGGAAATCGGATTATTCGACGAGCCAATCATACCGACAAGATTGCCGGAAACAGCTGCAAAGAAAAATCCGGCGACCAACATTACCACCGCGGCAAGAATGGCTCCAATCCACATGTTTGTGAAATAGAAATAGAGGCCCACCATCAAAGCAAATACGACGGTAATCCCTAAAATAACGACTTTGAATGATAGATCTTTCTGCGTTCGGTCGGTTGCCTCGTGTGCTACCGCCGATTTTTGGACATCAGCAATTCCCCGCTTGATACCAAGAATGAGGTTCTTCCTCATCTTCCACAATGTGAAACATGCGCCGACGAGCATTCCGCCCACTGCAATCGGACGAACGATATAGCGATAGAGATGTCCGGTCAACGCCGCCCAGGCAGCCAGAGAATCGTTGTTATGCGATACGAGATAGCTGTCGATCATATGCGGTCCAAGGAAGAAGACCAGCAGCGGAACGAACAATCCCCACGCCAAGACACCGCCCGCAAAGTTCAATGCGCCGAGTTCCGGTCCAATGATGTAGCCCACACCAATGTAGGCCGGAGTAACAGCCGGTGCAGATATTGTTGTGATGCCTCCGCCAATAATTTTGTCGGAATCCGCATTCAAACCAAGCCTCACAAAAGATTCCTTGACTCGTCCAACCATCACTTGAAAATTATTGGAGGAATTGAATATACCAAGTCCGTCCATCAATTTGATGATGGCGCCAAGGCCCATTGCTTTGAAAAGTTGAATGGCTGCATCCGGTCCCCGTTGTCCTGCTTTGTGGATCTCTGAGGCTGCGACCGATTCTGGAAAGGGAAGCGATGGGTCCTCCACCATAACGCGCCGCAGGATTGTAACAAACATAATTCCAAGAATGCCGCCGAGGATCATCAAGGCCGCAGCAGTAGCATATTCCGACAACATGGTTTCCGGGGTGAACTTCCAGATGTTCAGGACGACAAATGCCGGAATTGTGAAGACCGCGCCGGCGGCGACGGATTCACCAATGGAGCCGACGGTTCGCGCAAAGTTCTCTTCGAGAATTGATCCCTTCATGATGCGTAAGAGCGCCATACCGATAACGGCCGCCGGATATGTTGCTGCGATGGTCATGCCGGCTTTCAGGCCGAGATATGCATTTGCAGCGCCCAGCACGACGCACATCACGAGCCCGATCAAGAGCGCGCGAATCGTGAATTCCTTCATGTCGGATTTCGCCGGTACAAAGGAACGAAACTCTGTGGATGGTTCAGACATGGATTTCTCCTATTTAATAATACGATGAACTGTGAACAGTATAGCAATACTTTTTAAAGCTTACAATAGAATTTCGGACTGTGTCTGGTTTCTGTTGGCTAGCGGATGCTGAGCGTGATTCGGCTCCGCTCGCCAACTCAAGCCGAAGCGTCCGTTGCTAATTGGTTCGATCATCTATATTTTGCTTTGACTATGGTTCGAATATGTCGGCCATGATGGAGAATACTCTTCCACCTGGTTCCCCCATTGCGACCATTTTTTCCGCTGTCCGCGTGCAAATAATTCCAAAAATGGACCAGGACTACAGGCCTCGATCAGATCATACAACTCGTCGGGTTTTCGTGAGTGTTCGCGCTTCCGGGTCCTTAAGACATTCACCTGAGTGCGTCCCGGCGCAAGCGTTCTTATTCGTCCCCGAATACCAAAAAGAATAAGCTCGGTTGTATTTCTAAAATAGAATCCAACACCTCGCCCGTCTGGGCATCCATCTTTCCTTACCTTGTGCCAGACGATATTCGTTTTATACTCGAAGCCCCAAGCCTGCATAACTTCCAGTCCCTCTTTGAGCAGTGCATTCGGCACCCACAGATAGAGATGACACTGCGGTTGCGACGCGAGCGAGACTGGAATTTCTTTGATTTCTTGAAGCGCCAGCGTTGGATAACGAGCAAGTCTCTTATGTTCAGGCGCGACTTTGCCTGTACGATTCTGGAACTGCCATGGCGGATCGGCCAAGATCGTTCCATATCGATGATTTTTTGTTGCTTCAATAAAGTCTTGCGCGGGGATTAGTTTCTTTTTCATTCGAAAAATCGTTTTAGTCTCTTAGAAGTAATATCTTTGCAAAAAATACAAATATTTGTAATTACTCAGCGTCATCATAATCTCGTCACACTGAGCGAATCCCGCGCTTTTCGTGGGATGAGTCGAAGTGCTGAATGATGGGATGACGAACTACGCTGAGCAGTTACAAATATTTTATTCAGAATTTAGCATGTTTTCTATGGCGTCTCGTTCCAATCAATCTGTCATGGCCGGTAGAGAATGACCTATTCAACGAATTAGCCGAGTAGATACGTAAGAACTTTAGAAGCGAAAGAAACGCTGATTCCACTCATGCATCTCATAGGTATCTCGTATTTTTTTCGGGATTTGTCGTAGAGCCATTTTATTGACCTTCTATATTGTCATAGATTTCGTCATCGAAGAACCCAACAATGTAGCGTCACCGAATTCCTACAATAGCCTTGAACACATATCCCGCCATCTGCGGATTTTCCTTCAACCTTCGCGTCGAATACGCGTACCAATGACTGCCGAACGGCGTGTAGACCCGCATCCGGTGGCCTTCTGCAACCAATTCGCGTCGGCGCTCGGGACGAACGCCTAGGAGCATCTGGAACTCGTACTGCAGCGGCGTCAGTTTCAGATCCGTCACGATCTGCCGCGCCGATGAAATTAGCACATCGTCATGCGTTGCAATGCCGACATACGATCCACCCTCCAACAATATTTTCAGAAGATGCACATAATTCTGCTGGATTTCCCGCCGTCCCTTGAATGCAATATCCACAGGCTCCACATAAATGCCTTTGCACAAACGCACGTTTGCTTTTTCGGCAGCGAGCTTTCGGATATCGTCCTCACTCCGCTTCAGATACGCCTGAATGACAATGCCGACATTGTCGTATTTGCTTTTCACCGCCCGGAAGATTTCCAATGTATCGTCCGTCGTTGTACGGTCTTCCATATCGATGCGGACAAAATTGCCGTGCGATTTTGCCGCTGCAACGATGTCGTCCACGTTCGCAAGACAAAAAGACTTATCGATCTTCAAGCCGAGCTGCGTTAGTTTCAGCGAGATATTGGAATCCAATTTTTGTGCGGCAATTTCCACCAACACTTTCTTGCATTCCTCACGAGCGGCAATCGCCTCTTCACGAGTGAAGACGTCCTCGCCGAGTACATCCATAGTCGCCATGGTTTTTTCGGCATTCAGACGCTGCACACATGCAGCGCCCTCCTTGAGTGTCGCACCAGCGATGTAGGGTTTGGCAAAATATGCTATAATCGGTTTGGGTGTGAGCGGAAGAGCGGCAACAACGAGGTTATTGAAGAGATTCATGCAATTATTCCAATCCTGCGACCGGTGTTCCCTGCGGATATTCGATACTGAAAACAAACTTCCAGGTCTTCTTTTCAGACGGAGCCAGTGTAAGATTCCACACCAGCATGCCTAGATCATCTTTTTTCATTTCTTTTTCCGCAGGTTCAATCTGCGTCACACTTATTTTTTCGTTTTGAGAGAGAGGTAGTTGATCCTGCACCGCAAGAAATTGCGGCGTGGTATGATTATTTTCCACAGTATATCGAAATTCGTATGTCACTCGAACACTCTTTGTGAACGTACCCACATATTCCGTCACCTTGTTCAGAAGTTTTCGCTCAACCTTGATGAGCGGATCGACGCCCAGATAGGCATCAAACAATTCGCCCGGAGCAACGGCTTTCATGAAGGACGATGCAACAAAATCGTTTCCCGCATAGATGTTCATGGCACCGGGGAGAAAAGGAAAGTCTGTTGAGTTCTTGACGGCAGCTTTTGCGTACGCATTTGGCGTGAGTTTTGGAACCGATGCGTTCGACCGTTCACCGGAAAGTTCTGCCGTCGTCACCACAACACGGTGCGGTGCATTGTCGGACAAAATTGTGGCCGGCGCCTTGATGTGAAACTCCGTTGCCACCAATTGTGTCCGGACTTCCGATTCCACCGCGTTCATCGTCACAGCCATCTCCTGCGCCGCCGCACCGGCAGCTTCCACCCTGTCGGCCCGGGACATCAGGCCACTCTTTTGCATTCGCATCGGTTCGGAAAGGGAAACATACCAAGGCGACAGCTCCGGCTTAACGCCTCCAAGATCCGGTCGGGCAGTTGAAAGCGAAAGGTCCACATTCTCCCAATCCTCCCCAGTACTTTGAAGAACTATCCCGGCATAGAGAAGCTCCACTGTTTTTGATTCCGCCGCGACGCGGATGTCATATTGCGGAACCCAACGGGCATTGGGAACCATATACGTGACGCCAAGATCGATACTTCCGCTCTTTGCAGCCTCGATTTGCACGACAACGCTTTTTGCAGCACGCTGATGCCGAGAGCCGATCAAGTCTATCTGGCGCTGCAGTGCATCGATCTTCTCCTGCAGGACGGTCCGGTCTTTCGTCAGTTTGCGCAGTTCTGCCGAAAATTTCGTCAGATTTTGATCGAGAAACTGAATTACTTTCTGCCAATCTTCCACAGTCGGACGCTGAATTTTCAGATCCTTGGAAATATTGTCGGAAGATTGTGCCTTGATTTGCAATAGAAACTCGCGTTCCAACGTAACCGTTGAAACGCGGTCGGCGATTTCCTGCATCTCCTCCCGCAACTGCGTGAGCTTCCCCGTCAATTCCCGGAGGCGCTCTTCCGGCACGGTATCCATCTGCTGGGTTTCGATGCGCACATCGATTATCTTTGCGGTGATTCCCGAGCCGGAGACGCGCACAGAATTGTCGATCAGAAAAAAAGGCAGATTGGAGAAGGCAAGCGATTGGATGCCCGGCTGCAGTGTCGCGTGGGCCTGACGCGTTACTGACGCACGATCCAGATAAACCGTCGCGGCAGAGATGGACGATGCTACTTCTTTACGGGGAGCTTCAGCAAACGCACTGGAAGCGAGGAAGACGAAGAGTGCAAGCGCAGAAAAGCCGCAACTTTTTTTCATTTTTTTAATCAAGCAGATTTTTCAAACCGTCAATATCTATGCAGAAAAAAGTCAAATCTTTTCCCACGGATAACACGAATAAGAAACTTTGTCCTTTTGCATTTTGCTTTCGTTTTCTTTCTCTGTGTTCTCTGTGGCAAATCTTTCCTTACAGATCAAAACGCCCACCCATCACAACGGAAACGAGATGGTCACACGTGGTGTCACTCTCTTCTGTGGCACATACGAAATATTGCCTGAAACGTCGGTCACCGGTGCGAACGTCCAGGTGTAGAGCGTCGATACGGTCATGAACGGATACGGTTTGTACCCGACTTCCACATACAACAGCGAACGCTCATCCAGCGTAAAGAGATCTTTGCCGCTCTGGATGTTGCGCTTGTCATAGCCCGCATCCACCACCACCATCGGAATCCTCTTGCCCAGCGATGTGCCCAGATGCAGCATGCCGCTGTGCGGATCGTTGTCCAGCTTTTGGAACATGCCCCGTACATCAATTGTACCAAGAATGCTGATGGTCAGATCGCCAAAGTAGCCCCAGCCCGGAGATTTCAGGCTGTCCAGCTGATGTGCTTTGCTGATGTACATCGTGTCGTTGAGGCGCAAGCGGTCCAGTTCGTAGAAAGAATCAAAATAGTTCGGCATAAAATTGTCGCCCGAATAACGCCGTTCGAATTTTGTGAAGATTTCCAGCAGTCCCATACCTGAAAAATTTGTTTCCAGTCCGAAAGCGACGCCGCTTCCATAGGAAATGATCTTCGCGTAATCGGTGTACAGCGTTGACGAGATAGTCGGAATCCGCACCAACGGCAAGCCAATATCTGCGCCGATAACATTCATCGTTCCGTCATTCGCAGCCGTGATGATCGGCGGTGCTCCGAGCACGGCAGATGGTATGGGTGGATTGATTTTCGTGGTCTTGGAATCGGTCCGGAAATCACTCACCCACGTTGCACCGACTTCCAATCCTCCAATGACCGGCACTTTGGCGAGTGTTGTGTACTGCAGCGGTTTGACATACGGCCGGATACCGACAACACCCGGACGTGCAAAATCGCTGTACATTGATTCAAAACCGTACTTGCCGAAATTCAAATCGAATTCTGCACCGATGCGGCGCGCGTCGTGGCTCGGGCTGTTCTTATAGAGATACATGATAAATCCATGGCCGAGACGGGCGTAGTCAAGAATGCCCAAGCGTGCGTAGACGTCCTCGCTTTTCTGGCCATAGCGGATGTAGCGAATAAACCGACCATATTGAAGTTCCTGCCAGCGGATACTCTGGTCTTTGCTGCTGATATAGAAATTAATGTCAAGACCAAGGCCGAATTTACCCAACGAGACCTCCGGAGCAAGGCTTAGCGCATAATACGGATCACCATCTATCCAAGTGACGCCGAATCCGCCGGTCATCATATTGGGAGCGGCCTTGTCCGCCGCCTTCTGGGCAACGGTCTGGGCATAAGAAGAGGATGCCGTGGTGAGCAAAGTGAAAGCGATGAGCGGAAGTGTGAATTTTCTGGTCATAAAATTTCCATTACGTGTGTGACTGCATTCAAATTTAGTAAGAGTTTTTCTAGATATTTCGAATTCTATATTCCGAAAAAGATGCGGCAGATAAGGAGCGCACCCAGCATACCAAACAAATCGGCAATCAATCCTGCGGGAAGCGCGTGCCGCGTGTTCTTAATGTTGACAGCTCCAAAATAGACAGCCAGAATGTAAAATGTGGTTTCAGAACTGCCGTACATCGTCGAAGCTAGAACTCCAATGAACGAATCTGCGCCGTGCACTTTCATCAGTTCCGCCATCAATCCCATCGAACCGGAACCGGAAAGCGGCCGAAGGATGGCCAACGGTAAGACCTCGGCAGGCATCCCAATCGGATTCGTGATATATGAAAGAGCCCATGTAACGACATCCATCGCTCCGCTTGCGCGGAAAATGCCGATCGCCACCAACATTGCCACCAAATAGGGTATAATCTTTACCGAAACCGAAAACCCGTCTTTGGCTCCTTCAATGAAGACCTCGTAGACCTTCACTCTTTTAAAGAATCCCCATCCCAAAAACACCAAAATAAGGGCTGGAATGGCGACGGCTGAAATAATATTGATAATATTTCGGAATAGTTCAACCATTGTCCACCTCCAGTTGCTTCTTGTACCGCGGGAGGCGTTGCAGCAACTTCGCTGCAATCAATCCTGTAACGGTGGCGCAACCGGCACCGAAGATGGAGGTACCGATAATAACGCCGGGATCAGACGATCCCGCAGCAGTGCGCAGAGCAATGGCAGTCGCGGGAATAATTGTCAATCCGGCGGTATTAATGACCAGGAATATGACCATTGCGTTGGTGGCGGTTCCGGGCTTCGGATTCAGCTTTTCAAGTTCCTCCATTGCCTTCAGGCCCAGCGGTGTTGCCGCATTGTTCAATCCGAGCATATTGGCTGCAACATTCATGATCATTGCACCAACGGCCGGGTGATCCGACGGAATATCCGGAAAGAGCCGTTTCGTCACAGGCGTCAACAGTTTCGTCAACACTTTCAAGAGTCCGGCTTCCTCGGCAACTTTCATAATGCCAAGCCACAGGGCCATAATTCCGATAAGGCCGAGCGAAAGTGTGACACCTGTGTCTGCATAGTCAAGCGCCGCTTTCGTCACCGCACGGACTTTGACAAAACTGACTTTGTCCATGATCATGCTCACGCGAATGGTTTTCTTGTCGTCAGACACTTTCGCAGAAACGATCTTGGCAGACATTTTTTCTTTCGTGCCGAATCCTTTTGCCATCGTTTTCCAAATCGACGGCGAGGCATCGCCAATCGCCATCGTTAGACTTCCACCGCCTGCCGCGGGGAGCATGACTTGCGCCGGCTGATGCACATCTGTTGACGGAGCCTGAATGCCGTACACATCGCCGAAGTACCGCGCCGGCAGCACAAGATCGCCATCGTACGTCGGCGTGAGCGATGCATTATTTTTTTGAACGTCGAACGTCGCCTCAATCGTCGCGCCGTTGCGGTATGGGTTATGGATCTCATCGCTAACGTCGCTGCCGACAGCCACAAAGATTCCAATACAAATCAATCCGATCCAAACATAATTAAGCATGTGAAATTAGTCCTCCAGGATTTTTACAACATGTTTACTGTTGCTTGCAACATAAAAAGTGCACGAACCATCGATCTCGCTGAAAGAAACAAGCGAATAATCGAGCACGATCTTTTTCAATGCGGGAAGCGATCCCGCGGGAATCACATAGACTGAGTTCTTATCTTCCACATATCCGGACGCTTTCAGTATACCGCGATACGCACTCCAGGCGCATCGATTGGCAGCCGCCGCTGTCGATCCCAAGTACATCGAGTCTGAAACATCGGGAAAGAGCATCGAAACAACGCTGAATGAAACGCCATCAGAAAGTGGCGTTCTTCCCGTTTGCGGCGTGAGCGTGTCGCGCTGGAGTGTTGCTGCAAGGCCCCATTGCAACGCGGGCCCCAGCGTTTTCCGCCGGCCGGCTGTCGCATCCATAAAAATACCCACCTTGCCGTTCGGTTGCGACACTTCGACGCGAAGATAGACGCCTTCTTTAATCGGGCCGTACGATTTCAACCGATCGTCGACAGTCATCGTTGCGTCGTCTTTGCGCACCAGCACCACGCGGGCACCCGATGCCACCAGCAGTTGCTGCAGCCGGCGGACGATATCGAGATTCATGTCTGATGCGCGCAGCGGCTTCCCCCCTGCGTTCGCCACCGTGCCGGTTTCTTTTCCGCCGAGTGCAGCATCAAGTACAAATGTTTTTCCATGCAGCACGCCTCCGGCAATCGGAGTCAGGATATGTGTGAAGAAGGATGCATCGGGTCGCAATGCAAGAACCGACGATTCTCCGAAATATCCTTCGCGGCCGATATCGATGCGCAACGAATCACTTCCCGGTTCCTGCAGAATATACCGTCCGTCTGCAGCAGTGCGGACAAGGGTTGGCAAAGAAAAAATAGCAGGAAGCTCATGATGGCTTACGATCACCGCGTTTTCAATCGGCAAGGAATCCTTGGCCGATCGGACGATACCCGTTACATAGCGCATCTCTGAACGCTTCACGGGAATCTGGATCGAAGCATTCGCCCGTTCCGCTGAAGCAGTTATCACAGCTGTTCCTTCCGTTGACAACGGATGGCAATAGAACATCGCCGAGCCGTTCTTCAAGACAACTTTCGCCGGTACGGTTCCTCCCGTTGTCGTCAGAGAAATCTCAGCGCCGTCTGCACACAGATTTCCAAGATCATCAAACGCGTGCAACGTCACCAACGCGACGGCATCGGGAACCGGCGGCAACTCGGCCGGCGTGCACGTGATGACGATGGAATCCGCCGGTGGACTCACAAGTATGTTCTTGCGGAATGGAAACGATGCATTTCCGTTTTTATTGCGCACGCAGACATCGACGACGTGTGTGCCGTTGGCCAGCATCCCGGGCGACACAACATGAATGATGCCGCCAACTGTATCGTACTGCGCATCCACTTCTTTTCTATCGATCAACACCGTTACAGATTTTTTGTTGATGCCGGAAGGATCGGACGCACGAAATTCGAACACAGGCGTATGAACGGCAAAGACAGAATCCGTTCTCATTTCCAATTTTGGAATGCCTGCGCGGATATAGCGCCCGAGTCCTTTAAAGATACCCCACGCTTCGATGTCATTGAACTCTGCGCGCTTCAAGCGCTGTTCTTCATAATCGGAAGAAAAAAATGATCCTTCGATGAGTGCGGCAGGAATTCGCGCGATGCGCAGGACGGCAAATCCGGCATTGGGATAGATCGCATAGTCGCTCATCGTTCCATCAAAGTACACCGATGAGGGCGATCCGGCATTTCCCATGACATAGGAAAGATCCCGCTGGATAAATTTGGCGATATCATGATTGCTGGGATGATACTCTGCATCGCCTTCATTTGCGTGATACCAGACGGACGTAAAATTTGTCTCACGATCGTTGGTCCCTGTTGCGTTGTGATGGACGGAGATCAGAATATCCGCGCCGCTGGCGTTTGCCATTTTCGGCCTTTCGGAGAGCGCAACGCTGGTATCCTTGTCGCGGGAGAGAATGACGGTTGCTCCGGCCCGGCGGAGATAGTCGGCAAGATGCAGTGAGACATTCAAGTTGATGTCGGCCTCGACAACATCATTCGCGGGCCCGTGGTTAAATCGATCTTCTCCCCCGTGTCCCGGATCGATGTAAAACTTCCATCCCTTTAAGTAGGAGGAATATGTCTGGATCACCGCATCTTGTTTTTCACGTGTGCGCCAATCAGGCGGTTGTACGTAATAGACTGAAGGGGCACATCCGGCAAGAACAAGAGAGACGAGCAAAGCAGCAAGTAACGCGCGCATGATGGCAGCACCGCTGTTGTGAGAGTACTTTAAGACAGGAGAATATAGGCGAAAATGCCCAGCGATGCAAGAAAAGAAGAGGTGGAAACGGAGCGCAAGGGGAAACGGACCGCCGCTCGCCAGAGCGGCCTTGTACCGCTCTGGTCGAAGACCCTGCGGGTGAGCGGCGGTCCATTTGTTTTTTCGTCTCCCCACTAGCCCGCTCTCGCGAAGACTCTGTGAGCGAGCGGCGCTCCGTTAGACAGTGTTTGATTCTTTCAAGTGATTGTGATGTTTTTTTTGGATATCTTAAGGAGTAAGATTGCAGCTGGCGATAAAAAGATGATGCCTATCGAACAGCTAAAGAATTTTTTCACAGTGGCCGATAATACTGTTGGGCGATAAACGTGAAGTGGCATCGTGGGGATGGCTTTTAATTAACTAATTCCGGAAACAATCGAGGGGGGAAAACAATTATCTTCTGAAAATCCCAAAGTCTGGTTTCAGTGAAAAAAATATTCCCCATCCTCCTCCTTGCAGTACAACTCCTGCCTGCGCAAGGAACGTATTACAATAGCATCGATACCGCAAAATCGACTTTTGTAAGCGACCTCCACAACCTCATTTATTCTCATACCCGGATAACATACGACCAATATGACGAAACCAATATTGCGAACTTTGCCTCCAGAGATACCACGGGAAGCCAGCGAGCGGTAAATTGTGTCTATACGGGCTTTGTGTATGTCTATACTCCACCATTCACATGGGATGTCTTTAGCCGCGAACATACCTGGTGTCAGAGCTGGATGCCAAGCCGCAATGCATCAAATTATACAAGTCTCCCGGAATATTCGGACCAACACCATATTTTCCCCGTACACCAGAACTTCGCAAATGTGAGAAGAAGCAACCATCCTCTCGGAAAAGTTAAGTTTCCAACTTATCAGTATTTGGATGGGAAATTAGGGACAGATTCGCTTGGAAGAACTGTCTATGAACCGAGGGACGCTCACAAAGGTGATGCCGCCCGCGCCTTACTATATATGGCAGTCTGCTACAATGGAGTTGGCGGATACGATTGGACATTTCACTTTCTCAATACAATAACGCTGCCGGATAGTTTGTCCGAAGCGGAACAAGATGTCAATCTCTTGATTCAATGGACAAAGCAGGATCCGCCCAGTGATTGGGAAAAATCGCGGAATGAATACGTCTATTCCATTCAAGGAAACAGAAATCCTTTCGTCGATCACCCGGAATATGTTGATGTCATCGATTTTAACACACTTACAAAGAAGTCATATTCTTCAACGCTCGCAACGGAGCCGACGAATTATGTCACCAATTTCACCGCAACCCTGAGCGGCACTTCGGCAATTCAGTTGACCTGGACAGAAGCGGCCGCCGGCTCGCAGGTCCCGTCCGGATATCTGCTGCTGGCCAAATCGACCAACAGCTTCACAGATCCGGTGGATAGCGTCGGCTATGCAGATGATGCCAATCTTTCCGACGGAAACGCAACGGTGAACCTCAACTACGGCGGAACGAGTTCGTACACCTTTAGCGGATTGAATCCCAATACAGCGTATTATTTCCGGATGTATTCGGTAAATGGTTCAGGCACTGCCAGCAATTACAAAACAGGAGGCACAATCCCTTCGGCAACAAGTACGACGGGAAGCTCAACGACACATCCGGTTATATATGAAATATATGGAGGGGGAGGAAACTCCGGATCAACGTACACCAATGATTTTATTGACCTTTACAATCCCGGTTTATCCTCGGTAAGTGTTGCGGGATGGTCTGTACAGTATGCGTCCGCTGCGGGATCTTCTTGGACCGCTACGCCATTGAGCGGTTCTATTCCTGGTTACGGCTTTTATCTTATCCAGGAGGCTAATGGCGCTGCTGGAACAACACCTCTGCCGACACCCGATGCAACTGGAACTATTGCAATGGGAGCAACGGCTGGAAAGGTGGCGCTTTGCAATACCACAACAGCGCTCACCGGAGCCAATCCGACAGGCGCGGCTATCATTGACTTTGTTGGATATGGAAGTACGGCCAATGGCTACGAAGGCACCGGACCAACGCCAGCGCCGTCCAATACCGCTTCGGTTGCCCGTAAGAATTACGGGGATGATTCAAACAACAACGCCAATGATTTTTTGGCATCGACGGTTAGTCCAAAAAATTCTACCGTTATCCTTCCGGTCGAACTCACATCTATCACTGCAACTGCTGAGGGAGGCCATATCACATTATCATGGCACACCGCAACCGAAGTGAATAATTACGGTTTTGACATTGAAAAGAACGGCGGCGGCAGCTGGAATAAGATCGGTTTTGTTGCAGGACAGGGAACAACCAACGCACCGCATTCCTATTCATTCGTTGATGCAAACGCTTCCGGTCAGGTTTCTTACCGATTGAAGCAAATCGATCGTGATGGAAAATTTGAGTACAGCAGCACCGTTCAAGCAACGGCTGCTTCTATTAAGACGTTCGGACTGGATCAGAACTATCCGAATCCGTTTAATCCTTCGACGTCGGTCTGTTTTGCTGTGAAGGAGACGCAGCACGTTTCCCTAAAGATCTACAACGCTGTGGGACAGGAAGTGCGCACTCTGTTTAGCGGCGACGCAGTTGCCAACACGCTGTATTCTGTTTCGTTCGATGCAACCGGACTTGCCAGCGGAATGTTTTTCTCCGTGTTGCAGACAGCAACATCGCACGAAGTGAGGAAGATGACACTGCTCCGATAGTAACGTTTTTTTGTAATTACTCAGCGAGAAAGGAAATAGAACACGGATGACGCGGATTATACAGATTATCACAGAAAACTCTTTTGAATCCCCCTGGGTTCATTCCCCCAACGGGGTCGCTGAACCAGCCGCTTGCGGCGATTTAAACGACGCTGCATTCTATAAGGATACCCCGCTGCTTGCGGCGGGGAATTTCATTTGGGAAGCCACAATTATGGAAAATTTTCATCCGTGTGAATCTGTATAATCCGCGTCATCCGCGTTCCATTCTTTTATTTGCGCGTGTGCAGGCCACTATTCGCTGAGCAGCTACGTTTTTTTATTGACACCATTCCCGCCCGGAGTTTGTCTGTGGCGGGATTTTTTGTCTTTGATCTCCGCTGAATGAGTGCTTTTTCATGCTGCAGATAAACGAAGAACACCCCTTATCATGTGATATCACGCGCAGCCGGCTATGGCTGTCTGCAAAACGCTGTCCTTTCAGTCGACTTGGTATAAATTCAATGTTTTTGCCGTTTCGGCATTAAATGGCTGATTGGCAACGCTTCTGCGGCCTTCTTAATAATGAGATGACTTTCTTGACAATCTTGATTGAATAGCATATATTTTTTCATTCTAATTCACCCACCATTCATTTTATCGAGGGATTCTCATGAGAAAATTTGGGACTTTTTTATTCGTCGTCCTGGGTATACTCTGGACTGGATTGGCTTCCGGTCAAGTCATTAACGTTTCCACCGGAAGTCTCGCTTTTGGCAACGTGGCGATTGCTACGACTTCCGGCGAACAGACTTTTACGGTCGACGGAAACGGTATTCCTACGGGACAACTTATCACTGTAACTGCACCCGCAGGATATGCAGTGTCCCTTACCTCGGGATCTGGATTTGGCACCGCAGTAGAGACCGCAACCGAAGACGGCGGGGGCAACATACCGACCACAACGATCTATGTACACACTTCTCCCCGGCAGCAATTCAGGCATATACGGGGAATATCACTTGTGCAAGTGCGACTGTTACTACTGCAAATGTTGCCGTAACCGGCAACGGAGGATTTGCCGGCATCTTCTCTATCGGAACTGGAAATGCAACCGGCGAAGTCGGACACTATGCATCACTGAAGGCCGCATGTGATGCACTTAACGGAGCAGCCGGTGGAGTCGTTGGGGATTGCACATTTTACATCACCTCCAATCTGACGGAAACCGCAAACGTGGGATTGCTTGCAAACACAACGACCCACATCGTGACCTTTAAGCCGTATACCAGCGTTACACCAACAATTACATTCTCACAGACGGCAGACAATACGGGGGCATCGGGCGGATGGGTTATCGGAAGCCTAACGACTACATGGTCGACTACACCTATCTGGAATATTGTTATCGATGGGTCCAACACAAATGGTGGCACGACGCAAGACTTGACTATCGCAACAGCATCCGGAGCTCATGCAAATACTTACCCGATACGGATTGTGTGCGATGCAAACAAGATCGTTGTGAAGAACTGCAAAATTACCCCCGGGCAAGCCACATCCTATGCCTTGTGTATTTCACCGCGCATCAGCGCGACCTCAGTACAATATATCTCGGATAGTATCACCGTGCAAAACTGTTCAGCGACAAATACATCAACATCGGGACAGGGACTTGCACTTAGTACGAGCGTCGCGACCGGCGGAACTCAGAGCGTTTACCCGACGGGAATAGTATTTCTAAACAATACAGTATCCGCCAAGTCAAGAGGAATATTTCTGAATGGCGCCGGCAACACGGATGTTATCGGAAATACCTTTAACCTCACACAGGCCGCGGGCTATGAGATCAGCGGAATCTGGGGGTACGTTATCGGCGCAGGCAGTACGGTCAATATCAGCAAAAATAAATTTTCCACACTCTCTTCTTCAGCAATAGCGAGTGGCTTTGGAATACAGGCTATCGCCTGCCAATCGAATACGGGCGGCACATACAACATCAACGATAACTACATCGGTGGTTTTGTAGGATCCGGCGGTACGGGAACGGGCGCAAACTTCTATGCTATTTACGGCTTGGCCGGTCCGACATATAACATCTATCACAATTCCATCAACATGCCCAATCTGACCATTGGTGCAAATGTATTGTATCGCGGCATTTTCCTGCCGGCGTCCGGCACACTGAATGTTAAGGACAATTCCGTTGCCCTCGCAGAAGACGATTTCAAAGCGTATTGCATCTATTCGGCAGCGACAACAACAACCGGCCTTACGTCCAACTACAATAATTTTTACAAGAGCGGCAGCGTCAATTCAAAAATCGGATATTGGAACGCCGGAGACCTTGCCGATCTGAGTGCGTGGCAGACTGCCTTAACGCAGGACGCAAACAGTATCAGTCTGGATCCCGGCTACACAAACGCAACCGATCTATCGGTTGGCGTATCGAGTCCGCTGGTGAACGCCGGTTTAGACGTCGGCATCGCAACCGATATTATGGGAAACACACGTGTCGGAGCTCCCGATATTGGAGCATTTGAATATCAGCCAGCGCCCGCGCCTCCGATACCGACCGCAACTGCGGCCACAAATGCCTCTTTCACCAGCTTCACGGCAAACTGGACTGCTTCCGCAGGTGCAACAAGCTATCAATTGGATGTTGCGAATGACAACGGATTTACTTCCTTTGTCGCGGGTTATAATAATTTGAATGTCGGCAATGTCACCTCATATTCCGTTACGGGATTGAATGACAATGCGGTCTATTACTACAGAGTGCGCTCTTACAATGGCGCCGCATCGGACAATTCCGGAACGATTACGGTCGGCACAGTACTAATGACGAGCTACAGTGGCACGATTACAGTTGGAACAGCCGGATCGTACGAAGGGAGCGATCCCGCATTCTCATCGCTGCGCACCGCTTGTGACTCTTTGAATAACGGAAAGATCACCGGCGACCTGACCGTGTACATTACAAGCAACTTGACAGAGCCGAATAATGTGGCGCTCGGTGTTAACACCAACGGACACATCGTCACATTCAAGCCCTATACCGCTACAACGCCGACCATTCATTTTACACAACTGGCCGACAATGGCGGACCGAGCGGGCTATGGATTATAGGCAGCCGTTCTCTCGATACGTACAGCTTGGTACCCACTTCACATGTCGTCATCGATGGCTCCAACACAAACGGCGGCACCACAAGAGATCTGTCGATTACAAATGTCGACAACACACCTGCATGGTATTACGGTCTCCGCGTTATTGGTGCATCCAACTACGTGACCATCAAAAATCTGAATTTGACGGCAACGGAAGTGGGAAGCGGCTCCACATCCAGCTTTGGCATCAGCTTCGCCGCACGAAATGACGGAGCAGATCGTATTCCCAATGGCGGCGTGGTGGAGAACTGCAACATCGACGTGACGCAAACGCCGGGTGGCCAAGCTATCGCTATTTCGCCGTCAAGCACACCGGGCTCGGGTGCGGCATCCAAGTGGATGAAGTTTAAGGACAACACGATTGCAGCTGCAACGCGCGGTGTGTTCATCAATTGCGGCGCCAGCTATGAAGTATCCGGCAACACGATTCAATTGACACAAACTATGGGCGGATTTGTGAGTGAAGGCGTCTATTCGTACGCATCAAACGGTGTTACGACAAATGACACGAACCTCATTTACAACAACAAGTTCAACGTCCTCCATACGGCGAACGCGCTTGCGTCAAGCGGAATTACGGCGATCATGGTCGATGCCGCCGGTATCCACAACATCTACAACAACATGATTTGCGGATTCGACAATACTGCCGCGACATCGCTTGGCATCAGAAGCGGCATCCGCCTCTCATCCACATCGGCTACCACAATCGCCAACGTTTATTACAACACGATTCTCAGCACTGAGGATGCAGACATCACTGCGTCCGATGCCGGAGGTATTGCGGCGATACAAATTCCGACCGGCTTTGTCGGAACAGCGGTTATCAAGAACAACATCCTGGCGATGGAAAACAACGCGCCAAGTTACGGCATCTACCGACCCACCACCGGCGGCACCGTAACGCTGAATCATAATTGCTACTATACGCCGGGAGCCGGCAGCAAACTCGGCAACTGGGGCGGCGTGGAGGCAGCCGATCTCGCCTCATGGCAGACAGCATCGTCACAAGACGCAAATTCCTCCAACTTTGCTCCAACCTTCGTCTCGGCTACGGACTTGCATCTGAGCGGCGGTTCCATTGGAAATGGGGCGCTGTCCGGTGAACCGATTGCAGCAGTCACAACGGATATCGATGGCGAGACGCGGCTCAATCCTCCCTATATGGGAGCCGATGAAAATGTTGCGAATCCGCTTCCGGTGGAATTGACATCGTTCGCAGGCACTGCCCGCGGAAAGAGCGTGCAGTTGAACTGGGCCACCGCAACAGAAAAGAACAATGCCGGATTTGAGGTGGAACGTAAACAATCCGACGTTCACGTTGTCAATGGTGCAACGAAAGTTGCAACATGGGAAGAAGTCGCCTTTGTCCGTGGCAACGGTACATCGAACGCGCAGCATCAATACGCATACACCGATCAGGCACAAGGCGGCGTCACATATCAGTACCGCCTAAAGCAGTTCGATCAAAATGGATCCTTCAAGTACAGCAGCCAGGTGGAAGTGCATGTCGGACTCGCGCCGGAAGAATACGGAATGTCGCAGAACTATCCCAATCCGTTCAATCCGACCACCAACATCCGGTTTGCAGTCAAGACGCAGCAGCATGTTTCGCTGAAGGTATACAATACGGTCGGACAGCTTGTCCGCGTGCTCTTTAGCGATAATGCAGAAGCGGATGTTCTCTATACGGTCAACTTCGATGCATCGGCACTTGCCAGCGGCATTTACTTCTCCGTCCTCGAGACGAAGGATGCGCCGGTGGTAAAAAAGATGCAGTTGGTAAAGTAAAGCATCCTGCAGCAATACGCTTTCAGAAAGGCGTCCCTTCATGGGACGCCTTTTTTATATCCGAAAAAAACATGTCCGTGGTAGGACGAGCATGCCAAAGGCATCCCCTCGTGATTCCTACCTGTCCGGAGTTAGGGCACGGGCATTTATCAAGCGAATATTGTATCTTATTTAACTGATGTTACGCAAAACGGAGTTTATTACTCTGAAGCTGTACGAAAAGTCATTTTTGTCATTTCGAAGGAGCAAAGCGACTGAGAAATCTGAACAAAAAGAAAGATTTCTCCCTGCGGTC